>Ga0075313_1000007_pt1 | contig 46554 bp, 49 predicted proteins | sample MayberryNE_Catta_3_FD_120051 | JGI IMG/M metagenome (GOLD analysis project Ga0075313, IMG submission 120051) | Natural and restored wetland microbial communities from the San Francisco Bay, California, USA, that impact long-term carbon... | ecosystem: Environmental > Terrestrial > Soil >...
CTGATCGCGTTCTGGATCTTCCTCATGAACCAGGTCCAGGGCGGCGGCTCGAAGGTGATGAGCTTCGGGAAGAGCCGGGCGAAGCGCATGTCCCCGGATTCGCCCAAGGTGACCTTCAAGGACGTGGCCGGGGCCGACGAGGCGGTCGAGGAGCTGCACGAGATCAAGGAGTTCCTCGAGAACCCGAAGAAGTTCCAGGCGCTCGGAGCGCGCATCCCGAAGGGCGTCCTCCTGTACGGGCCGCCCGGCACCGGCAAGACGCTGCTCGCGCGCGCCGTGGCCGGCGAGGCCGGAGTGCCCTTCTTCTCGATCTCCGGCTCCGACTTCGTCGAGATGTTCGTCGGCGTGGGCGCATCGCGCGTGCGCGACCTCTTCGAGCAGGCGAAGCAGGCGTCCCCCTGCATCATCTTCATGGACGAGATCGACGCCGTCGGCCGCCACCGCGGCGCCGGCCTCGGAGGCGGCCACGACGAGCGCGAGCAGACGCTGAACCAGCTTCTCGTCGAGATGGACGGCTTCGAGATGAAGGACAACATCATCCTCATCGCCGCCACGAACCGCCCGGACATCCTCGACCCGGCGCTCCTCCGCCCGGGCCGCTTCGACCGCCAGATCGTGGTCGACCGCCCGGACCGCAACGGCCGGAGGAAGATCCTCGAGGTGCACTCGCGCGGCAAGCCGCTCGGGCGCGAGATCGACCTCGACACGCTCGCCGCCGGGACGCCCGGGTTCACGGGCGCCGACCTCTCCAACCTCATCAACGAGGCGGCACTCCTCGCCGCTCGCCGGGGCAAGAAGATGATCCAGCAGGAGGAGCTGGAGGAGGGGATCATGCGCGTGATCGCGGGGCCGGAGAAGAAGGCCCGCCTCCTCTCCGAGAAGGAGCGGAAGATCACCGCCTACCACGAAATGGGGCACGCGCTCGTCGGCCACTACCTCGAGAACACGAACCCCGTGCACAAGATCACGATCGTCTCGCGCGGGCAGGCGCTGGGTCTCACGATCTCGCTCCCGACCGAGGACCGCTACCTGACCACGAAGTCCGCGCTGATGGACGAGCTCGCGATGACGCTCGGAGGCCGGGCGGCCGAGGAGCTCGTTTTCCACGAGGTGACGACCGGCGCCGCGAACGACCTCGAGAAGGTGACCGCGACCTCCAAGCAGATGGTCATGCGCTTCGGGATGAGCGAGAAGCTCGGCCCGCGCGTCCTCGGACGCAACCACGACATGCCCTTCCTCGGCCGCGACATGGGCTCGGAACCGGACTACTCCGAGGAGGTCGCGAAGGAGATCGACGACGAGATCCGGCGCGTGATCGAGGAGGCGCACGCCTCGGCGCACGCCGTTCTCCGCGCGCACATGGACGAGCTGCACCGGCTGTCCGCGATCCTCATCGAGCGCGAGACGATCGACAAGGACCAGTTCGAGCGTCTGCTCGCCGGCGAGGCGGAGGAGTCGATCTTCGTCGACGAGACGGTTCCCGCCGAGCCGGAGGCGGAGCCCGAGGAGGAGAAGAAGCCGAGGCTCAAGCCCCAGCCGCGGCCCCTCCCCGGTGCCGCGATGCAGCCGCCCCCCGAGGGCGCGGCCGGCTGAGCGCAGACCCGGTCGCGGTCAACGACCGCCGGCCCGGGCGGGCCCGAGCGCGAGCAGCGCGAGGAGGACGAGCGACCCGGCGGCCGCGGCGGCGCCCAGCAGGTCGATCGCGAGCCCTCCCGTCCGCACGAGGTCGGAGACCGCGAGGAGGGTCGCGGCGATCCCGAGGCTCGCCAGCGCGAGGAGCAGCACGACCGCGAGCCGGCGGAGGTCCTCGCCGCGCTCGCCGAGGGCGTGCAGCCGGGCCTCGAGCGACCAGTAGGCGAGCTCGACGACGAGGAGCAGCCCGGCGGCGAGCAGCGGCGCCCGCACGTCCAGCGGGACATCGTCCGCGGCCAGCCGCGTCGCGTACCCGGCTCCGAGCAGGGCGGCGCCGGCCGGGACGAGTGCGCTCCAGCCGAGCACGATCGCCCCGAGGAGCGCGACGAGCGCGAGCGCGGCCAGGCGCACGCCGACGGCGAGGACGGCGTCGCTCCCGCCCCAGAGGGCGAGCACCGCGAGCGCGAGGGCGACGAGCAGCGAGCCCGTCGCCGTCGCTACACGCGTGCGAGACGCGCGCGCCGGCGGTACGTCGTCACCCCCTCGAGCGCCGCGTCGAGGTCGGCCGTCTCGCTCCAGCGGGCCACGGCGATGCCGAGGCGGCTGAGCCGGGCCAGCAACACCTCGCGCTCGAGCAGCCACAGGCGGTGGGCGAGCCGGTCCAGGTCCGCGGGCCCCGGGTCGACGAGCCCGACGGGGTCGACCTCCACGACCGCGACGTCGAACCCGCGGGCGCGCAGGTCGCCGAGCGTCGCGACGTAGCGGGCGTCGAGCAGCGGGGTGACCCCGAGCACGAGCGCCTTCGGTGGCAGCACGTGCGCGGGGATGACGCTCACGTCACGCCACGTGTAGGTCGGCTCGACGCCCGTCTCGAGCAGCGTCTCCACGAGCAGGAATCGCTGCCGCGTGCCCATGCCAGGCCTCAGCCAGCGCAGAAGGCCCCCGTAGGTCACGAGCCCGACCCGGTCGCGGCGCTCGAGGTAGCGCGCGGCCAGGGAGGCGGTGGCACGGACCGCGTCGTCGAGGGTGCTGCGCCCGGCCTGACGCAGGTCGGCGAAGCTGTCCACGAAGAGGACGACGTCCGTGTTCCGCTCCGGATGCTGCTCGTTGACGACGAGCGCGTTGCGTCGGGCGGAGGCACGCCAGTTGACCGAGCGCAGGCGGTCGCCGGGCACGTACTCGCGGAGGTCGGCGTACTCGATCCCGTCCCCCTTCGTCCGCGCGACCTCGCTGCCCGTGTACACCTGTGTCTCCCGGGGCGCGAGGAGGCTGCGCAGGCGTTCGGACCGCGGATACGCCTTCAGGGGCAGCGTCGAGCCGGTGCGCGACTCCCACACGACGACGCGGAGCGCGTCGCGCGCGCGGAGCTCCACCGGGCCGACGTCGTACAACCCCCAGCGGCCGCACCGGAGTGTCAGGGACAGCTCCCGCGCCTCGCCCGCGCCCAGTCGCAGCGCGAACGCGTCCGCGTCCACCGCCTCCACCAGGTCGGGGAGCACGAGTCGCAGCTCGAGGCGGTCGACGGCCGTTCCGGCGCGCACCCGGAGCGTGGCGTCGATCCCGTCGCCCTCGACCACCCGGTCGGCGGCGACGACGAGCTGCGCGTCGACGACCGGCCGCTCGAGCGGGCGCAGGCCGAGCGAGAGGACGAGCGCGAACGGCGAGACGAGGACCGCCAGCTCCGGCCTCCGCAGAGCGAGCGCGGCGACGAGACCGACGGCCGTGAGGGCCGCGAAGCCGACGAGGCGCGGGCTGGAGGCGCGCCTCATCCCACCGGGGTGACGTCCTCGGCCTTCGGCGTGGCGACGGTCTCCAGGATCTCGCGCACGACGTCCTCTGCCGAGACGTCCTGCACCCAGAGCTCGGGGCGGAGCACGAGCCGGTGTGCAAGCGCGGCCACGGCGACGGACTTGACGTCGTCGGGCAGGACGAAGTCCCGTCCGGCGAGCGCCGCCTTTGCACGCGCGAGCTTCAGCAGCGCGAGGCTGCCCCGCGGGCTCGCGCCCACCGCCGTGCTGCGCGAGGCCCGCGTCGCGGCGACGAGATCGACGCAGTAGCCGCGCACGCTCTCGGCGACGTGCACCTGCTCGATCGCCGCCTGCATCTCGAGCAGGGTCTCGCGGTCGACGCGAGGCCGGAGCTCGACCTCGTCCGCGCCCCGCTCCACCCTGCGGGCGAGCACCTCGATCTCGTCGGCGCGCTCCGGGTAGCCGAACGCGGTCCGCAGGAGGAAGCGGTCGAGCTGCGCCTCCGGCAGCGGGTAGGTGCCCTCGTACTCGATCGGGTTCTGGGTCGCGATCACGAGGAACGGCGGGCCGAGCGGGTGCGTCTCGCCCTCGATCGTGACCTGCCGCTCCTGCATCGCCTCGAGGAGCGCGGCCTGCGTCTTCGGCGGGGCGCGGTTGATCTCGTCGCCGAGCAGCAGGTTGGTGAACACGGGCCCGGGGCGGAACTCGAAGGTCGCGTCGCGCTGGTTCCAGATCGAGGACCCCGTGACGTCCGACGGCATGAGGTCGGGCGTGAACTGGATGCGCGTGAACCGCATGCTCAGGACCTGGGCGAGCGAGCGCGCCGCGAGGGTCTTCGCAAGCCCCGGGAAGTCCTCCAGGAGCACGTGCCCGTCCGCGAGGAAGCCGATGAACACGAGCTCGAGCTGCTCGCGCTTGCCGACGACCGCCTGCTCGACCTCGTCGAGGACGACGCCGGACAGCTCCTGCACGCGTTCGAGGTCCATGCTCACAAGCGCTCGAGCGATTCGACGACGCGGCGGAGGTGGTTGATAGGCAGGCCCCGGGCGAGCCGGTCGGCGGGCGCAGGCCGGTCCGGGCGGACGAGGTCCCAGGCGTCCTCGCCCAGGAGCTCGCGCGCCCGCTCCGGCGATCCCTCCAGCGAGACGCCCCGCCGCGCGGCGAGCAGCTCGGTCGCGAGCGTCCGGATGCGCGGCCGCAGGCGGTGGTGGAGGTCGAAGGAGCCTGCGGTTCCGAGCGCCACCTCCTGCTCGAGGCGCGCGAGCATGCCCGGCACGGTGCGCGCGGGGCTGTCCCGGGCCACCCGAGCGTGCAGCGGAGTCTCCGGCGGGTACGCTCGCCGCAAGGCGCTCAGTACGAGCAGGAGGGCGGCGCCGCAGACGACCAGCGCGTAGATCCTGAGCGCGAGCCCCACCCGCCCGGGGGCGAAGGCGAGGACGAAGCCGAGGGCGAGCGTCGGCAGTACGAGCAGCCTGGCCGCGCGCCTGAGGTCGCGGGTCACGACTCGACCGTCCGCGGGGCCGCCGCCTCCGCCTGACGGCGCTCCTGCTCCTCGCGCCTGCGCTGCGCCGTCTCCCGCAGGTCGTCGCGGATCCGGACGAGGCTCGCGATCGCCGACTCCCGCATCGGCTCGTCCACCTCGTGCGTCGAGAACTTCGCGGTCTCGTAGAGGCCGGTGAGCACGCGGACTGCCTGCGGGTCGACCTCCAGCCGGCCGAGGATGCGCCCGACGTACTCCTCGGCGGTCTCGGCCTCGCGTCGAGGGAGCCCGGATGCGGCCAGCGCGCGCTCGAGCCGCGCCCACGCGGCGACGACCGCCCGGCGCGGATCAGGCTCCGTCCGCAGGTCGTCCAGCGTGTCCTCGAGCGTCTCCGCGACGCTCTCGGCCGCGTGCTCGTCCGTCTCAGGGCTCGCTCGCCGGCGGCGCGACACGAGGTAGGCCACGAGCGCGAGGACGGCGAGCCCGAGCACCACGAGGACGGGGATCCAGGCGAACTCGGGGTCGTATGCGTTCTCGGTCGATCCCTCGCCCCCCGGCGCGGGCCGCCGCGTCGTTCCGACCTCGTCGGCGCCCTCCCCGCCCGCGCGGAAGTCGAGGCGGAAGTCGGTCAGGCGCAGGTACACGGCCAGGGAGAGCGCCCCCATCAGGACCAGGTACGTCCACACGCCCGTGCGCCGGTAGCGGCCGGACGCGATCTCGCGGGCGATCTCCTTGCGCTGGAGCAGCCCGTACACGAGCAGCGCGAGCGCCGGAAGGTACAGGAGCAGCACGAGGCTGAAGAGCGTGTCGAGCAGGGAGTCCGCCGGGGGTCGGCCGTCGCCGGTGCCGGTCGGCGTCGACCCGGTCGAGGCGACCGCGACGACGCCGACGAGCGCCAGTACCGCAAGCACGGCGAGGACGACCCGGGCGCGGCCCGCGCCCTTCATGCGCCGCCTAGCCGGTGGGGACGGGGGAGGCGGAGGCAGTCGAGGCGGCGGCCTTGCTCTCCCAGTACCGGTTCAGCGCGCCCTGCACCTTGATGAACCAGACGAACAGCCCGACGATGGGCAGGAGCATCCAGAGGCCAGTCCAGCCCGTGAACGGCGCCTCGCGCCCGTCGGCCCGGTACATCTTCCCGACCTCGGAGGGGACGAGGAACCAGGTGACCGGCGAGACGACGATGTAGATGACGAGGCCGAGGACACCGCCAACGCCCTGGCCGGAGTGGGTCTTCACTTCCTCCTGGGTCTTGAACACCCAGTACAGCGTGTAGATCCCGAGCGTGACGATCGCGATCAGGATCGCGAACGCGATTCCGCGCGGCTGGCCCAGCGGGGCCGTGGTGGAGGCAGTCGTGCTCATGGAGGGACATTCTGCGCACGGCGTCGGATACTTGCGGCGCTACCCTCCCGCCCGTGGCCGGAACGAGGGTGCCGATCGAGGACCGCTGGCCGCGCCCGGCCGTGATGGGCGTCCTGAACGTCACGCCCGACAGTTTCTCCGACGGAGGCCGGTTTCTGTCGGCTGCGGACGCGATCGCGCACGGCAGGCGGCTCGTCCGCGAGGGCGCGGCCGTCGTGGACGTCGGTGGCGAGTCGACGCGTCCGGGCGCCGACCCGGTCTCCACCGAGGAGGAGCTCCGCCGGGTCCTTCCCGTGCTCGAGGGGCTCTACGGGCTCCCGCTCTCGATCGACACCTCGAAGGCGGAGGTCGCCCGGCAGGCGCTCGAGCGCGGCGTCGAGCTCGTGAACGACGTCACGGCGTTGCGCGGAGACCCGGACCTGGCCGGCGTCGTCGCGAAGCACGACGCGTACCTGTGCCTCATGCACATGCAGGGAGAGCCGCGCTCGATGCAGGTGGAGCCCCGCTACGACGACGTCGTCGCCGAGGTCGCGGAGTTCCTGCACGAGCGGGTCGAGCGCGCCGTCGCGGAAGGCGTGCGGCGCGAGCTCGTCTGCCTCGATCCCGGGATCGGGTTCGGCAAGACACCGGACCAGAACCTCGAGCTCGTCCGGCGCCTCGACGTCCTCGTCGAGGTCGGCCGCCCGATCCTCGTCGGCCTTTCGCGCAAGAGCACGCTGGGCAGGGTTCTGGGCGACCCTGAGGCGACGCTCGGCACGCTCCACGCCTCACTCGGCGGGGCCGTGGCGGCTTTCGAGCGGGGTGCCTGGATGCTCCGCGTGCACGACGTGCGCGAGACCGTCGAGGCGCTGGCCGTCGCGGCCGCGGTCGCGCGTGGCAAGGTGTCGCCGTGACGGAGCGCTCCGACGTTGGCGCCCTCGTGCCGTGCCCCGACGGAGCCGGCGTGGTGGGACGATGACCATCGAGCTGGTCGACCTGGTCGTTTTCGGCCGCCACGGCTACCTCGAGGAGGAGCGGCGCCTCGGCCAGCGCTTCCTCGTCGACCTCGCGGTGGACGTCGACGAGACGGCGACGGCGAGCGACCGCATCGAGGACACCGTGGACTACCGGAAGCTCGCCGGCCTCGTGCGCGAGGTCTTCTCGGGGCCGGAGCGCCTGCTGCTCGAGCGTCTCGCAGGCGCGGTGGCCGACGGCGTGCTCGCCCGCTTCGAGGTCGTCGAGCGCGTGCGCGTCCGCGTGCGCAAGCCGGACGTGGTGCTCGACCCGCCCGTGGACCACGCGGCGGTCGTCGTCGTCCGCGCCCGCGACTGAGCCGATGGCCCGTGCCTACGTCGGGCTGGGCGCCAACCTCGGCGACCGCGAGGACACCCTCGCCCGCGCGCTCGAGCTCCTGGACCACGAGCCCGGGATCGAGGTCGTGGGGATCTCCGCCTTCCGGGAGACCGACCCCGTCGGCGTCGAGGACCAGCCACGCTTCCTGAACGGGGCCGCCGCCCTGGAGACGACGCTCGAGCCGCAGGCCCTGCTCGGGGCACTGCTGGCGGTCGAGCGCGCGCTCGGACGGGTACGGGACGGGACGCGCTGGGGCCCGAGGACGATCGACCTGGACCTGCTCCTGTACGACGCGCGCGAGGTGGACGAGCCCGGGCTGCGCGTCCCGCATCCGCGCCTGCACCAGCGCCGGTTCGCGCTCGAGCCCCTCGCCGACCTCGACCCGACGCTCGAGATCCCGGGCCGCGGGAGGGTTTCGGACCTCCTCGCTCGTCTACACTGACGCCGCATGTCGCACCTCGACGAGCTGGACGAGTACGAGGCCGAGCTCGAGATCTCGCTCAAGCGGGAGTATTCCGCCGTGTTCGGGCTCTTCCGCTACTGCGTCCTCACCCAGGACGCGACCTACCTCTGCAACAAGCTCGACCTCGAGGCCATGCCGCAGGCGAGCTACCCGTTCTTCCACGTCCGCATGGAGGACGTCTGGGTGTGGGACAAGAACCGGCCGTCGCGGATCATCCCGCGGGCCGAGGTGTACACGTCGGGCGACGTCACGGTCGAGGAGCTGCGCGGAGAGGGCGAGGAGGCGCGCCTGACGGCGGAGGACCTCGCCGAGCGGATCGGCCAGCCGCTCACCGGCGACGACGACGCGTCCTAGCCGCCGCGCTCGCGCCGCTGCCGCTCCGCGAGCCACTGCGCGAAGCGCCCGTGCGGCGAGGCGAGGTAGCCGCGCAGCCCCTCCTCGAACCCCGAGACCTCTCCGCGGAGCTGGAACATCCGGTACTCGAGCACGCGTCCCGGGTCGCACGTGTGCGCGTCCCGCTCGGCGACGGCCACCGACGCGCCACACTCGGCGCACGGCATGTGGCTCGACTGGAGGAAGAAGCCGGACATCGGAGCGCGGATGCGCTGTTCGCCGCCCGGCGGCCCATCCCTTCGCCGAGCGGCCGCCTGGCGTCAGGCTTCGGCCGGCGCGGGGATCGCCCCGACCTGGACGAGCATCCCGAGGCGGTCCCAGGTCGTCCACTGCTCGACCACCTTGCCGCCCTCCAGCCGTGAGAGCGTCAGCCCGGAGACCGTGACCTCCTTGCCCGTCGCCTGGAGGTCGGCGAGGTCGCCGGCGTGCGTGCCGCGGGCGGTCCAGCGCGTCGCGACCCTGTCCTCCGCAGCCACCTGGTCCTGTACGGTGAGACGGGCGTCCGGGAACGCGTCCGCGTACGCTCGCAGCCGCTCGCGCAGGCCGTCGCGACCACGGATGGGGTCGGGCTGCCCGGACGACCAGCCGACGTAGCCCGCGCCGACGAGCTCGTCCAGGACGTCCCAGTTCCCCCTCCAGGGCTCCTCGAGCAGCCTCCGCACGCGGAGCTCGGCCTCGGTCGCGGGCGCGCTCCGCGGGCGCCGGCGGCGGCGTACGCCGACGGTGACCGCTCCGCCGGCGACGGCAGCTGCCGCGAGGGAGATCGCGAGCCCGCGGCGATCGCGCTCCAGCCTCCGGGACACGTCCGGACGACTCTACTGAGAGGGTCGGCGGGCGGCAACGTCCCGGGATGCGCCCCCGGCCGCCGGGCCGCGGGGAGCGGCGCTCTGCTTCACTTGCGCCGTGCTGCTCGCCGTCGATGTCGGCAACACGCAGACCGCTCTCGGGCTCTACCCGGACGGCGAGCTGACCGAGCACTGGCGGCTCGCGACCGAGCGCTCCTCGACCGCGGACGAGCTCGGCGTGCTGCTCGGAGGCCTCCTCGACCTCGACTCCGTGGACGGAATCTGTCTCGCCTCCACGGTGCCCGTCCTCGTGCGCGAGTGGGAGCTGCTCGCGTCGAAGTGGGTCGACGCGCCGCTGCTCGTCGTGGGGCCGGGCATGAAGACGGGGATACCGATCCGCTACGACGACCCGCGCGAGGTCGGGCCCGACCGCATCGTGAACTCGGTCGCCGCCAAGGACCGCTACGGGGCGCCGGTGATCGTCGTCGACTTCGGTACGTCGACGAACTTCGACGTCGTCTCGCAGGCCGGGGAGTACGTCGGCGGCGTGATCGCGCCCGGGATCGAGATCTCCATGGAGGCGCTCTTCGCTCGCGCGGCCCGGCTCGTGAAGGTCGACTACGCGGCGCCGCCGGCCGTGATCGGGAAGACGACGGTGGGCGGGCTGCAGTCGGGGCTCGTATACGGCTTCGCCGGGCAGGTGGACGGGATCGTGGCCCGCATTCGCGAGGAGCTCGCGGCGGACGCCCCGGCGATCGCGACCGGCGGCCTGGCGGAGCTCGTCGCGCCGCACGCGCACACGATCGAGCGCGTCGACCCCTTCCTCACCCTGGACGGCCTGCGCATGGTCTGGGAGCTGAACCGCTGATCCCGGATCCCGGCAACCTGGCGCTCTTCGTCGTCGCCGCGCTCGCGCTGCTCCTCGTGCCGGGCCTGCCGTCCTGTACGTCGTCGCGCGCTCGATCCACGAGGGGAGGCGCGCAGGCATCGCGTCGGTGCTCGGCATCCACGTGGGGACGCTCGTCCACATCGCGGCTGCGACGCTGGGCCTCTCGGCGATCGTGCTTTCCTCCGCGCTCGCGTTCACGGCGATCAAGGTCGCCGGAGCCGTCTATCTCGTCGGCCTCGGCCTGTGGACGATCTTCGCGCGGCGGGCCGAGCGCGACGTCGCCCTCGGCGGGGAGCGCAACCTGCGCCGGGCCTTCGCGCAGGGAGTCGTCGTCAACGTCCTCAACCCGAAGACGGCGCTCTTCTTCCTCGCCTTCCTGCCCCAGTTCGTGGACGCCGACGCCGAGCACGCGGTACCCCAGATCGCCTTCCTCGGGCTCCTCTTCGCCCTCCTCGGTCTCGTCACCGACTCGTTGTGGGCGCTGGCCGCCGGCACCGCGGGCGGGATCCTGCGCGGCTCGCGGCGCTTCGTCCGGACGCAGCGCTACGTCACGGGCGGCGTCTACGTCGGGCTCGGCGTGGCGACTGCGCTCGCCGGCTCGCCGGACGAGGGCGGCTAGCCTCTCGCCATGGCGGAGACACGGTTCTGGACGCTGGGAGCGGGCGAGGGGGAGCGGCTGCGGTTCGGCGACGCGGAGTTCTTGGTGAAGGCGTCGGCCGCTGCGACGGGCGGCGGGTTCACCATCGTCGAGGAGCTCTCGCCCCTGGACACGCCCCTCCACGTCCACGCCCACGAGGACGAGCTGTTCTACGTCCTCGAGGGCGAGCACGTGTTCCGCGTGGGTGACACGGAGTTCGACGTCGGCCCCGGCGGGACCGTCTTCGCACCGCGTCGCGTCCCCCACGCGCACCGCCGGGTCGTCCCGCGTACGGGCCGCTTCCTGACGATGACCTCGCCGGCGGGGTTCGAGGGCTTCTTCCGGGAGCTTTCCGACGCCGAGCGGGACGGGACGATCGGCCCGGAGGCCTACGCCCGTGCCTCCGAGCGCTACGGGATCACCTGGCTCGAGGCAGTCGAGGCTCAGCCGCCGCCGTAGACGGAGATCGGCAGCTCGAGGGTGACCTCGTCGCCCGTCGGGACCTCCGCCTCGAGCCGCTCGACGAGCTCGACGGCGCCCGGCGCGGCCGCCAGCAGGCGCCGCTCGACCTCCTCGGTCGCGTCGAGCTGCAGCAGCTCCTGCTTGAACGGCTTCGGGAACCGGCCCCCTCCGAGGTACCAGCCGTAGAACTTCTTCAGGAACCCGGACGCGCGCCGCTCGCCCAGTTCGCGCACCGCCTCCCGGACGAAGAGCACGAGCTCCGCGACGACCTCCTCGCGCGAGGGCCCGACGGCCTCCCCGTCGACGATCTCCTGCAGGGCCCAGGGGTTGCCCTGCGCACCGCGCCCGACCATGACCGCCGCGGCGCCGGTGGAGGCCAGCACGTCCTGGGCGCGGGCGAACGAGGTCACGTCCCCGGACGCGACGACCGGGACGTCGACGAGCGCGACGAGCTCCGCCGTCAGCTCGTGGTCGGCGGTTCCCGTGTACATCTGCTCGGCGGAACGCGGGTGCAGCGTCAGGGATGCCGCTCCCGCGTCCACGAGCCTCGGCCCGAGCTCCAGGCATGCGGTGGAGCCGTTGTGGACGCCGCGGCGAAGCTTGACCGTGACCGGCAGGTCGACGGCGGCGGCGACGGCGGAGACGAGGCGGCACGCGAGGTCGCCGTCCTCGAGCAGGTGCGCGCCCGCGCCCGTTCGGGTCACCTTCTTCACCGGGCACCCGAAGTTGAGGTCGACGAGGTCTGCGCCGACGGCCTCGACCATGCGCGCCGCGTTTGCCATCGCCTTCGGCTCCGAGCCGAAGAGCTGGATCGCGAGCGGGTGCTCGTCCGCCGCCACCCGCAGGTAGCCGAGCGTCCGCTCGTTCCCGTGCTCGATCCCGGCGCAGCTGACCATCTCGGAGCACACGAGACCGGCTCCGTGGCGTCGGCCTTGACGCCTGAACGCCTGCACGCTCACGCCCGCCATCGGCGCAAGAACGAGCCGCGTCGGGATCTCGACGGGGCCGATTCGCCAGGGCGTGCGCAGGTCGATCACGGCCCCGAGATGGTACTGGTGGCCGGTTGACGAGGGTCTTCCCGCCCGGCTACCATTTCCGGCCGTTGACGGGGCCGTCCGGCCCCGCAATCCCGTCTATGGAGGCGTTTTCGTGAAGGACGTGATCCTCACTCCCGAGGGCTACGAGCAGTTGAAGGGCGAGCTCGACCATCTCCGCACGGACCGGCGACGGGAGATCGCCGACCGCATCGCCGCTGCGCGTGAGTTCGGCGAGATCGCCGAGAACGCCGAGTACGACGATGCGAAGAACGAGCAGATGATGCTCGAGCACCGGATCGCGCAGCTCGAGGAGCGCCTCGCGGACGCGCGCGTGATCGACACGAACGACGTCGACACGAGCGTCGTCTCGATCGGATCCGTCGTCCGCCTCCGCGACGTCGACGCCAAGGAGACGGTCGAGTACTTCATCGTCGGGTCGGCCGAGGCGAACCCGGCCGAGCGCAAGCTCTCGAACGAGTCCCCCGTCGGCAAGGCGATCATCGGCCGCAAGAAGGGCGAGACGGTCGAGGTCGTGACGCCACGCGGCTCGAAGGTGAAGTTCAAGATCATGGAGATCAAGGCGGCATAGGCCGCCGCTCCGGCCTAGACTCGCGGCCCATGGCCGCCCCCAAGCGTTTCCCGGACCGGGACGAGGTGGCCGCAGTCCGAGCGGCCACCGAGTCGCTGGAGGCAGGAGCCGAGCTGGACGAGCCGCGCCGCCTGGCGGGCCGCGTCATGGCTCGGCGGGAGCTGGGGAAGCTCGTCTTCCTCGACCTCGTCGACCGCTCCGGGCGGATCCAGCTCCTCTGCGACACCGCCCGCGTCGGCGAGCTCGACGTCCATCTCGGCGACGTCGTCGGCGTCGTGGGCAGGCCGGCGAGGTCGCGGCGCGGCGAGCCCTCGCTCGCGGTGGACGAGCTGACGCTGCTCGCGCGAAACCGGAGCCCGCTCCCGGACACGTTCCACGGCCTGACGGACACGGAGACGCGCTACCGCAAGCGGCATCTCGACCTGCTGATGCACGAGGACGCGCGCGGGCTCGTTCTCCTCCGGTCGCGCATCGTCTCGGCCATCCGCTCGTACCTCGACGCCGAGGGCTTCGTCGAGGTGGAGACGCCGGTCCTGCAGCCGCGCTACGGCGGGGCCTTCGCGCACCCGTTCGTCACCCGCTCGAACGAGCTCGAGACCGATCTCTACCTGCGCATCGCCACGGAGCTCTACCTCAAGCGCCTGATCGTGGGGGGGCTCGAGCGCGTGTACGAGATCGGGAAGGACTTCCGCAACGAGAGCGTGTCGTACAAGCACCAGCCCGAGTTCACGATGCTCGAGTGGTACGAGGCGTACGCCGACTTCCGGGACACGATGGACCGGATCGAGGCGCTGCTCGAGCACGTCGCCCTCGAGGTGCTGGGGACGACGGTCGTGTCGTTCCGCGGCATGGAGATCGATCTGAAGCGGCCATGGCGGCGGATCGGGTTCGTCGAGTCGCTCGAGGAGCACGATCTGTGGACGCGCGACGAGGGCGAGCTCCGTCGGCGGCTCGGCGACCATGGGGTGGACACGACGGCCGACAAGGACTGGGCGCAGCTCGTCGACCACGCGTTCTCGCACGTCGTCGAGCCCGCCGCCGTCTCGCCCACGATCGTCTACGGGCATCCCGTCGAGCTCTCGCCGTTCGCCCGGCTCCTGGACGACGACCCGACGCTGACCGAGCGCTTCGAGTACTTCGCCGCCGGGATGGAGCTCGGGAACGCGTACTCGGAGATCAACGACCCGGACGAGCAGCAGCGCCGCTTCGACGAGCAATCCGCACACGTGGAGGGTGTGCGCGGCGACCCGGAGTACGTGGAAGCGCTCTCCTACGGGATGCCGCCGACCGGGGGCCTCGGCCTCGGGATCGACCGCCTGACGATGCTGCTCTCGGGGCGGGAGACGATCCGCGACGTGATTCTCTTCCCGACGCTCAGGCGGCAGTAGCGCAGGCCGAGCGAGAGGGGGGATGGCGCTCCCGCGTGCCGTCCCTACCATGAGGCGGTGCGCCGACTTCTCTCCGTCCTCGCGCTGACCCTCGCGCTGCCCGCGCTCGTGCACGCGGCCGGGAACCCTGTTGCCCTCGCGGCCGAGCGAACGGCCGCCGCGAAGAGCGTCAGCTTCGCGCTGACGTCGGTGACGACCGTCCCCGGCCGCGGCCGGACGACGATGACGGGCAGCGGCGTCCAGCGCGGCACGAGCGCGAGGATGACGGTGCGCATGCGCGCCCAGGGCGCGGCGCTGCGCTTCGACGCCGTGCTCCTGGACGAGCGCGGCAGCTACGTCATGTACATGCGCTCGCCCGCCTTCCGCTCCCAGCTCCCCGCCGGCAAGTCGTGGGTGCGGATCGACCTCTCGCGGCAGGCGGGTCTCGTCGGCGTCGACTTCGCCGCGCTGCTGAGCGCCGCGCAGACGTCGGCCCCGCTCGAGCGGGGGCTCGTCTCGACGACGCGGGTGCGGCGCGAGCAGGTCGCCGGCCGCGCGACGACCCGCTACCGCGCGGTGCTCGACGTGCAGCGCGCCGCGCGGGCCGTTCCGTCCTACGGGAAGCAGGTCGCGGCGATCGAGAAGGCCACGGGGATCCGCTTCGGGCGCATCCCGTACCACGTGTGGGTCGGTGGCGACGGGCGCCTGCGCCGCGTGCGCTTCTCGATGGCGACCGCGGTCGCCGGCGTTCGGGGGACGACCGCGCAGACGATGACGTTCCTCGACTACGACCGGCCCGTGAGGATCTCGGCGCCCCCGCGCTCGCAGGTGCACACGCCCTGAGGGGGCGGCGCGCCCCTACGCGGGCGCCTCTACCTTGCTGCGCTCGAACGCGATCACGTCCGCGAGGATGTCGTCCAGCGACCGGGTCGGCTTCCAGCCGATCGCGTCGCGAATCTTCTCGATCGACGGCTCGCGGTGCAGCACGTCCTCGATGCCGAGCCCGTAGACCTCGTCGTGAGGGACGAACTCGAGCCCCGACGACGAGCCGGTGAGCTCGAGCACGCGGTCCGCGAGGTCGAGGATCCGGACCCGCTCGGCCGAGCCGACGTTGTAGATCTCCCCGGACGTCTCGGGCGACTGCATCAGGCCGTGCACCGCCCTGATCGTGTCGCGGACGTGGCAGAACGAGCGCGTCTGCGTGCCGTCGCCGTGGACCTCGAGCGGCTCTCCGGCGAGCGCCCGGCCGACGAACCGCGGGATTACCATCCCGTACTGACCCTGCTGGCGCGGGCCGACCGTGTTGAAGAAGCGCGCGATGACGCAGTCCAGGTCGCGTTCCTGGTGGAAGCCGAGCGCGAGGAACTCGTCCATCGCCTTCGAGTCGGCGTACAGCCAGCGCCGCTCGGTCACCGGGCCGTACACGCGCCGGTCGCCCTCGCGGAGCGGGCGCTCGTCGCGGTGGTCTCCGTAGACCTCGGAGCTGGACGCCACGAGCACGCGCTTCCCGAACTTCGTGCAGTACTCGAGCACGGTCTCGGTCCCCTGGACGTTCGTCACCATCGTGTGCACGGGCTGCTCGACGATCAAGCGCACGCCGACCGCGGCGGCCAGGTGGTAGACGACGTCGCACTTGTGGACGAGCTCGGAGACGACGGCGCTCGAGAGCACGGACTCCACGACGAGGTGGAACTCGGTTCGCTCCGTGAGGTGGGAGAGGTTCTCGATGGAACCCGTGGAGACGTCGTCGAGCGCCCACACCTCCCAGCCCTCGTCGAGGAGGAGCTCGGAGAGGTGCGAGCCGATGAACCCAGCGCCTCCGGTCACGAGAGCCTTGCCGGACACCGGTCGGGAAGGGTACAGCGCCCGCCGGGCGAACCAGCGCGTAAGAACCGGTACGAGACGCGTCGGCTACGATCAGACGTACACCTTCGACCCGGGGTGTCGGCAGGGACGTCGGCCTCCGGAGAATCTGGGGAAAGGAGGGTCGAAGGAGTTGTTCGAGCGATTCACGGAGAGGGCGAGGCAAGTCGTCGTCCTCGCGCAGGACGAGGCGAGGGCGCTCAAGCACAACTACATCGGTACCGAGCACATCCTGCTCGGGTTGCTGCGCGAGGAGGAGGGGCTCGCCGCCCGCGTCCTCGAGTCGCTCGACATCACCGTGGAGGAGGTCCGCGCCCAGGTCGCGCGCATCGTCGGCCAGGGCGACGAGGTCACCACGGGCCAGATCCCGTTCACGCCGCGCGCGAAGAAGGTGCTCGAGCTCGCGCTGCGCGAGGCCCTCTCACTGGGGCACAACTACATCGGCACCGAGCACATCCTCCTCGGTCTCGTGCGCGAGAACGAGGGCGTCGCCGCGCGGATCCTGCTCGACTTCGACGCCGACGCGGAGAAGATCCGCAACGAGATCATCCGCATGCTCTCGGGCCCCGGCCGCCGTCAGGCGGGGTCGGGCGCTCCCGCGGGGGAGAAGACGAAGAGCTCGAAGCTCCTCGACCAGTTCGGCCGGAACTTCACGAAGCAGGCCTCGGAGGGCAAGCTCGACCCCGTCGTCGGGCGCCAGACCGAGATCGAGCGGATCATGCAGATTCTCTCCCGGCGCCAGAAGAACAACCCCGTGCTGATCGGCGAGCCGGGCGTCGGCAAGACCGCAGTCGTCGAAGGGCTCGCCCAGCGCATCGCCGCGGGCGGCGTCCCCGAGCTGCTCAAGGGCAAGCAGATCTACTCGCTCGACCTCGCTGCGCTCGTCGCCGGCTCGAAGTACCGCGGCGAGTTCGAGGAGCGCCTGAAGAAGGTCATGAAGGAGATCATGCAGCGGGGCGACATCATCCTCTTCATCGACGAGCTCCACAATCTCGTGGGCGCCGGCGCGGCGGAGGGCGCGATCGACGCGGCCTCCATCCTGAAGCCGGCTCTGGCGCGCGGCGAGCTGCAGACGATCGGCGCAACCACGCTCGACGAGTACCGCAAGTACCTCGAGCGCGACGCCGCCCTCGAGCGCCGCTTCCAGCAAGTGCGCGTCGAGGAGCCGTCGATCGACGAGACCGTCCTGATCCTGCGCGGCCTGCGCGACCGCTACGAGGCGCACCACCGGTGCAAGATCTCCGACGAGGCCCTGCAGGCGGCAGCGGTCCTCGCCGACCGCTACATCCAGGACCGGCACCTTCCGGACAAGGCGATCGACCTCATCGACGAGGCCGGGTCGCGCGTCCGGATCGCGACGATGTCCGCGCCCCCTCGCTACCGCGAGCTCGAGGAGGAGATCGAGAAGGTGCGTTCGGACAAGGAGGCCGCGATCGAGGCGCAGGAGTTCGAGAAGGCGGCCCAGCTGCGCGACAAGGAGCGCAAGCTCACGCAGAAGAAGAAGGAGCTCGAGGAGGACTGGCGCAACCAGGCGGACGACGAGCAGCCGGAGATCGGCGAGGAGGAGATCGCGGACATCGTCTCCATGTGGACGGGGATCCCGGTCTTCAAGCTCACCGAGGCCGAGTCGGAGAAGCTGATCCACATGGAGGACCAGCTGCACAAGCGCGTCATCGGCCAGCACCAGGCGATCGTCGCCGTGTCGAAGGCGATTCGGCGCGCCCGCGCGGGGATCAAGGACCCGAAGCGGCCCACGGGCTCGTTCATCTTCCTCGGTCCCTCGGGCGTCGGGAAGACCGAGCTCGCGCGCACCCTCGCCGAGTTCCTCTTCTCGGACGAGGACGCGATGATCCAGGTGGACATGTCGGAGTACATGGAGAAGCACTCCGTGTCCCGGCTCGTCGGCTCCCCGCCCGGCTACGTCGGCTACGACGAGGGCGGCCAGCTCACGGAGGCCGTCCGCCGCAAGCCGTACTCGGTCGTCCTCCTGGACGAGATCGAGAAGGCCCATCCGGACGTCTTCAACATCCTCCTGCAGATCCTCGAGGACGGGAAGCTCACCGACTCGCAGGGTCGGAAGGTGGACTTCCGCAACACGATCGTGATCATGACCTCGAACCTCGGGGCCGCGCAGATCTCGAAGAACCAGACGCTCGGCTTCTCCCTGGGGGACGAGGAGGGCCTCTCGTACGACGACATGAAGGAGCGCGTCATGTCGGAGCTCAAGAAGGTGTTCCGGCCCGAGCTCCTGAACCGGATCGACGAGGTCATCGTCTTCCACAAGCTGGAGCGCGCCGAGATCCTGCAGGTCGTCGACCTCATGATGCGGCGCGTCCGCGAGGAGATGACGAAGCACGGCACCGCGATCGAGCTGACCGACGAGGCGCGCGAGCTGCTGGTCGAGCAGGGCTACGACCCCGCGATGGGCGCGCGGCCGCTGCGCAGGGCGATCCAGCGGCTCATCGAGGACCCGCTGGCCGACTTCATCCTCGGGCGCGAGCTCTCAGCCGACTCGACCGTCGTCATCGACCGGCGGGAGAGCCCCGGCGAGGACGAGCCGCCGGTCGAGATCAGGCTGGTCGAGGGGAAGCCGGTGCCCGCGACCGTCGGCGGGCCGGAGGGCGCGTCCGACGAGCCGGCCGATGAGCCCGCAGCCGACGAGTAGCGCGCTCACGGTCCGACATGCGCGGCCGTCCGACTACGGGCGCGTGATCGGCCGCGTCAACGTCTGGTGGGACGGGCGCGACATGGCCCCGATGCTCCCGCAGCTCTTCTTCCTGCACTTCGAGGGGACGAGCTTCGTGGCCGAGGACGAGGAGGGAGACCTCGTCGCGTTCCTGTGCGGGTTCCTCTCGCAGACCGAGCCCGACGAGGCGTACATCCACTTCATGGGCGTGTCGCCCGAGCACCGCGGCGAGGGGATCGGGCGCAGGCTCTACGAGCGCTTCTTCGACGAGGTGCGGGCACAGGGCCGAACGGTCGTGCGCTGCGTCACCTCGCCCGGCAACGAGGGGTCGCTGGCCTTCCACCGGGCGCTCGGCTTCGAGGTCGACCGCGTGGTAGGGGACTACGACGGGCCCGGCGAGGACCGCGCGCTGCTCGTCAGGCGGCTGAGCTGACGCCGCCGCGCCTGCGGATGCGGGCGAGAAGCGAGTGGCGTCCCGCCCACTCGGCCCACGACTCGTACGTCCCGAGGGCCACGGCCGCCGCGAGGACCACGCCGAGGTAGCTGGCCCACGCCGAGTCGGCGTCGGTCAGGACCTTGAGAAGCGTGATCGCGAGGAGGGCGAACCCGCCCGCGAGCATGATCCGCTCCCAGGGCACGTCCTCGGACATCTCGACGTCGGTCAGGTGGAGGAGCACGACGAGCGCGGCCAGCGCGAGCGTGCCGAGGCCGATGAGCAGGCCCCACGCGTCCCAGCCGTCGAGCAGGGCGACTGCGCTGCCCGCCGCGCCGAAGTCCACCTCGAGCTTCTGCCACGTGAAGAAGAGGCTGAGGAAGAGCAAAGGGGCGGCGACGAGCACGAGCTTCGGGCCTGGGGAGAGGGCCTTGAACCTGTGCATGAGTGGCGGATCCTTTCGGCGAGTCCCACGGAGTGCGTCGACGGCTCCGTCCCAGCGTACTCGGGAAAACGCGAACGTGCGAGTGCCCGTGAACGACCGAGGCCCCCGGTCAGGGGGCCTCGGTCGAGGGATGACGACGCGCGCGGGGCCGTTACTGCTCGCGCTCGGGGTCCGTCGCCCCCGGCTCGGCCTCGGGCGGCGCCGCCTGCGTTGGCGGCGCGGTCTCCGCAGGCGCCTCGACGGGAGGGGCCGGCTCGGACGGAGCAGCGGGGGGCGGTGGCGGGGTCGTCGCCGCGGCGGGGGCCGCCGGCGTCGACGTTCCCGGGAGCTCGCTCCTCAGCGACTCGACGCCGCCCGACTCCTGTACCTGCAGGAACGCGCCGACGGCGATCGCGGCCGCGAAGACGATGCCCAGGTAGCTCCAGAACGTCGAGTAGTCGTCGACGAGGTTCTTGATCACGGCGAAGGCGAGGATCAGGAAGGCGAGGATCGCGGCCGTCATCGCGGTGGACACCGGGATCGGGATCTCGACGGCCGCCAGCCGCGCGACGATCCAGGCTAGGAGGACGATCGTCAACAGCCCCATGACGACCCCCCAGAAGCCGTTCCAGGCGCTCTGGCCGGCGCTTCCCTCACCCAGCGGGCCGAGATCGAAGTCGATCTCCTGCCAGTTGAAGAAGGTCGTGATGAGGAGTAGCACGGCTCCCACGAGCATTACCTGCATCCCACGCCCGAGGGCGTTGAATCGTTCCATGCGGCCCGTCCTTTCCGTCGTCGCCTGAGGGTTCATCCGGCACTCTTATGCACGCGCGCGGGCGTTTCAACCCGGCGCGGCGAGCCTACTAGCCGCGCCCGACGGCGGTGGCGGCCAGGGCTCGTACGGTGCCTCGTGGCAGGCCGCCAGGACGCGCGTGCCTCGGCACGGCCTCGTGGCGGTCGTGTGACGGTCCCGTCGGGACCCGCCGCTAGGCTCGATCGTCGTGGCGAAGACCGTCGTCAAGTACGTGTGCTCGGAGTGCGGGACCGCAAGCCCGCGCTGGCTCGGGAAGTGCCCGGGCTGCGACGCCTTCGGCACGCTCGTCGAGGAGCGGCAGGGCGGGACCGCGCAGGCGAGCGCCGGCGCGCCCGCGGCGTCGACGCCGCTGGGCTCGGTCAGGGCGAGCGAGGCCGAGCGGATCGCGACCGGGGTGGACGAGCTCGATCGGGTCCTCGGGGGCGGTCTCGTCCCCGCGTCGCTCGTCCTCGTCGGGGGCGAGCCGGGGGTGGGGAAGTCGACTCTGCTACTCACTGCGCTCGGGGCGATCGCGCGCCGGGGCCGGCGGGCGCTCCTCGTCACCGGGGAGGAGTCGGCCGCGCAGGTGTCGCTCCGGGCGGCACGCCTCGGCGGCGCCGAGGCGGTCGGCATCCTCGCCGAGACCGAGCTCGCGACGGTCTGTGCGACCCTCGAGCACGAGCGTCCCGACGTGTGCGTGATCGACTCGGTGCAGACGCTGCACGCGTCGGAGCTCGGCTCCGCGCCGGGATCCGTCGCCCAGGTGCGCGAGGCGGCCGGTCGCCTGCTACGCGTTGCGAAGGAGGCCGGAGTCGCGACCATCCTCGTCGGCCACGTGACGAAGGACGGCGCGGTCGCCGGACCGCGCGTGCTCGAGCACCTGGTCGACTGCGTCCTCCAGTTCGAGGGCGACCGCTACCACGCCCACCGCGTCCTGCGCGCGACCAAGAACCGCTTCGGCTCGACGAACGAGCTCGCCGTGTTCGAGATGACGGGCGCCGGCCTCGTCGGCGTCCCGGACCCGTCCGAGCTCTTCGGCGCGACGCACACCGGAGACGTCGGCGCGGCCGTCGGTTGCGTGCTCGAAGGCACGAGGCCGCTCCTCCTCGAAGTCCAGGCCCTCGTCGCGCCGACCGACCTCGCGATGCCGAGGCGGGTGGGCACCGGCGTCGACCCGCGCCGGCTCGCGATGCTCGTCGCGGTGCTCGGCCGACACGCGGAGGTCGCCCTGGCGAGCGCCGACGTGTTCGTCAACGTCGCGGGCGGTGTGCGGATCGAGGAGCCCGGTGGCGACCTCGCGATCGCACTCGCGATCGCCTCCGCATCCCGGGGTGTGCCGATCGTCGAGGGCTTGGCGTCCTTCGGCGAGATCGGCCTGACGGGCCGGCTGCGACCGGCCGCGCAGGCCGAGCGCCGGCTCGAGGAGTGCGGCAAGCTCGGCATCTCCGCGGTCGTGGCGCCGGAGGGGACGGATGCGCGCGGGCGCCTGCGCGTGACCGCCCTCCCGACGCTGCGTGCCGCGCTCCGGGCCGCCCTCGAGCCGGAAGCAGCGCCGCGCGAGGTTGCGGCCGCGTAGAGTCGAAGCCCGCCGGACCGCACACCGAGGCGTTGCGGTTCGGTTAAGCGGCCGTGAGAAACCCGCTATGATTTGTCCGTAGCCGGCAGGAAGCGACACTGCCGGCCCTTTTTCTGCCATATGGATACGGACTTCGGGGAGGCTGCTTTGTTCGACATCGGCGACAAGGTGGTCTATCCGCATCACGGAGCCGGCACGGTCGTGAAGAGGGAGAAGCGGGAGGTGCTCGGCGAGGTGCGCGAGTACCTCACGATCAAGATCCTCCACAACGACATGACGGTCAACGTGCCGTGCGAGAACGCGGAGCGGGTGGGCTTGAGGACGGTCATCGACCAGCGGACGGTGACGATGGTGGTGCGGACGCTGTCGGGCGGCTCGACCGAGATGCCGAAGAACTGGAACCGGCGCTTCAAGCACAACCGCGACAAGATGAAGACGGGGAACATCTTCGAGCTCGCCGAGGTCGTCCGGAACCTCGCCGTCCGGAACAACGAGAAGGGCCTCTCCACCGGCGAGAAGCAGATGTTCGTGAAGGCGAAGAAGATCCTCTCCTCCGAGCTCATGTACGCGAAGGACATGACCGAGGACGAGGCGGCTGCCTGGCTCGACGACGTGCTGTCGAAGGCCGGCCAGCCGAAGCCGAAGGCGCGGGCCAAGCCGAAGGCAGCCACGGCGAGTGCCTGAACCGCCCGGGGGTTCCGGCGTTGCCGGGGCCACCTGGGCGTTGCTCGTCGCGGCGGGCGTTGGGGAGCGCCTCGGGCTCGATCGCCCGAAGGCCTTTGCCGCGCTCGCCGGTCGACCGCTGCTCGCCGAGAGCCTCGACCGGCTCGACCGCAGCCCATGGGTGGACGCCATCGTCGTCGCCGCCCCGCCGGGCTGGGAGGAGCCCGTCATCCTCCTGTCCGAGGAGCTCGCCGCGGAGAAGGTCGTCGCATGCGTGGCGGGAGGGGCCTCGCGGGCCGAGTCCGTGCGACTCGCCCTCGCCGAGGTCCCGGACGACGCCCTCGTCGTCCTCGTGCACGACGCCGCACGGCCGCTCCTCGAGGAGGCGGTGCTCGAGCGTGTCCTCCGTGCGCTGGGGGAGGGTCACGACGGTGTCGTGCCTGCCCTCCCGGTCCCGGACACGCTGAAGCGCGTCGAGGGGGGCGAGGTGGTCGAGACGGTGAGCCGCGACGGGCTGGTGGGCGCCCAGACACCGCAGGCGTTCCTCGCCGCGTCGCTTCGCGACGCCCTCCGCGAGGACGGTGGGGATGCGACCGACTGCTCCTCCCTCGTCGAACGGGCTGGGGGCCGTGTCGCCGTCGTGGACGGCGACCCGCGCCTGCTCAAGGTCACGTCCGCCGCCGATCTCGCCCACGTCGAGACGCTTCTCGCGTCTCCGTAGGCCGAGCCGCCTGTGGAACGATCGGCACAAAATCGCCCTCTTTACAGTGCCAGGCACTGTAAGGACTGCCGATGGCGCTGAGCGCGGTCTTCTTCGACGTCGGAGAGACGCTCGTCGACGAGGAACGCTGGTGGCGTCTGCTCTGCGAGCGCGCGGGGCTCCAGCCGCAGGTCGTCTGGGCCGCCCTCGGCGTCACGGTCGAACGCGGCGAGGAGCACGACGCGCTCTGGGGGCACCTCGGGATCGAGAAGCCGGACGAGTGGTGGCAGTCGATCCCGTACGAGCTCGACGACCTGTCCCGGACGCGCTCCCGCCCTTCGCGCCGTGCGCGAGCTCGGGCTCCGCGTGGGCGTCGTCGGAAACCAGCCGGAGGCGCTCGAGCGCTGGGCGCGGGAGGCCCTGCTCGCGGCCGACGTCGTCTCCTCGTCCGCGAGCCTCGGTGCCCGGAAGCCCGACCCCGCGTTCTTCCGGGGCGTCGTCGACCTGGCGGGAGCCGCTCCCTCCGCGGTCGCCTACGTGGGCGACCGGGTGGACAACGACGTCGAGCCCGCCCGGGCGGCCGGGTTGGTCGCGATCCACGTCCGGTGCGGGCCGTGGGGACGGCTCCAGCGCGCGCCGGACGGCGTCCCGGTCGTCGACTCCCTCGCCGAGCTCCCGGAGACGTTAGCCTCGCTCGCATGAAGGTCCTTCGCCCTCGCCCCGTCAGGCGCGAGGCTGGCTCACCCGGTGCCACGCTCCTGGCGCCCGGGCCGAGCGGCCGGTGAGCGACCTCCGGGTCGGGATCGGGTACGACGCCCACGCGCTCGTCGAGGGCGTCCCGCTCGTCCTCGGCGGCGTAGCGATGGAGTACCCGCGCGGGCTCGCCGGGCACTCGGACGGCGACGTGATCGCCCACGCGTTGATCGACGCCCTGCTCGGCGCGGCCAACCTCGGCGACATCGGCTCGCTCTTCCCCTCGGGTGACGAGCAGTACCGCGGCGCGTCCTCCCTCGACCTGCTCTGGGAGGCCTATCGCGAGGTTCGGGAAGCCGGCTGGGAGCTGGTCAACGCGGACTGCGTGCTCGTGGGGGAGGAGCCTCGGATCGGCGCGGTGCGGGACGAGATGGCCGAGCGGCTGACGGCGGCGCTCGGCGTCGACGCGGGGTGCGTCGGCGTCCGCGCGACGACGACGGACGGCCTCGGGTTCACGGGAGCGGGCGAGGGCCTCGGCGCGCATGCCGTCGCCCTCCTCCGGCGGGCGTGAGCCTGCGCTTCCACACCGCCGCCGAGCGACCCGAGCTCCGGGAGCACCTGTCCGAGCTCTCCACTGCCTGGCCCGATTTCATGCTGGAGGACCCCGTCGCCGAGAGGTGCTTCGCGCTGCTCTACGAGCGCTTCCCCTCCTTGCAGCACTTCCTCGTGGACACCGACACGGACGAGCTGGTGGCCGAGGTCAACTCGGTGCCCGTCGCCGTGGCCCTGGACAACCTTCCGGACCGGGGCTGGGACGATGTGCTCGAGCGCGGGACGACCGGGGACGAGGAGCCGAATGCGGTCTCCGCGATCCAGGTCTTGATCCGTCCCCGGCGGCACGGCGAGGGGCTCAGCGCTCGCTGCCTGGAGCGCATGCGCGAGGCGGTGCACGAGCACGGCTTCGCCGACCTGGTCGCACCCGTGCGGCCGAGCTGGAAGGCCCGCTATCCGCTCGTCGCCATCGACCGGTACGTCGAGTGGACGACCAACGACGGCCTCCCGTTCGACCCCTGGCTGCGGGTGCACGCCCGCCTCGGCGCCGACCTCGTGCGGCCCTGCCCGCGCTCGATGACGATCAGCGGGACGGTGGCGGAGTGGGAGCGGTGGGCCGGGATGCCGTTCCCCGAGAGCGGGGACTACGTCGTCCCCGGTGCCCTCGAGCCGGTGTCCATCGACCGGGAGAGTGACCTCGGAACGTACGTCGAGCCGAACGTCTGGATGCACCACCGACTCTGACCACGCCGAGCTGCGACCGTCATGCGGGCAGCGCGACGAGGCCGCCCTCCACGACGACGAGCCCGTCCCGCGCCAGCGACCGGACTGCCTCGGGGTCGAGCGTGTCGGCCGCCCGCGCACGCTCGGCGACGAGCCGGAGGGTCTGGGCACGGCGCTGCCGGGACGAGCCCTCGAACGGTCCCTGCTTCCTGAGCGGCTCGTCCCTCGCCCCGCGCGAGGGACACACGGGTGCGAGCGGGCACTCGCCGCAGCGGGCGACGCGCGCGAGGCAGAGGGTCGCCCCGAGGTCCATCAGCGCGTGCGCGGCCGCGGGGGAGAAGCTCGCGTGCGTGCGCCGGAGGACGCGGGCGACGTTCACGTCCACTGGCAGCACCTTCTCGTCGTGCGCGAAGCGCCTGAGCGCAGCCGCCGTGTAGGGCCCCACTCCCGGGAGGTCGGTCGGGTCGTCCGGCCACCCGAGCTCGACGATGCGCTGCGCGGCGCGCTGGAGGCTCAGCGCGCGACGGTTGTACCCGAGCCCCTGCCACTCCCGGATCACGTCGGCGGCCGGTGCGGCCGCGAGCGACTCGACGGTGGGCCAGCGCTCGAGCCACGCGAGGTACCGGGCCTCGACGCGCGCGACCTGGGTCTGCTGGAGCATGACCTCGCTGACGAGGATCGCGTAGGGGTCGCGCGTCCGGCGCCAGGGGAGGTCGCGGCCGTTCGCGTCGTACCACGCGAGGAGGAGCTCCTCCATGCGCGCCACTCTAGGCTGCTGCGCGGCATGGAAAGCGCAAGTTGCAAGTTGTAACTTGCGCTTTCGTTTCGCCACGTCCGAGTCGAGGAGGTTGCCCGTGTCGCTGACCGACTTCCAGCGCGAGCTCTGCAGCACGAGCAGCTGGGACTTCACCGATCTGCGCGCGCTGTACGTGAACTGCACGCTGAAGCCGTCGCCCGAGCCCTCGCACACCCAGGGGCTGATGGACGTCTCGATCGCGATCATGCGCGAGAACGGCGTTGCGGTCGACCTCGTCCGCGCGGTCGATCACGAGCTCGCGCCCGGTGTCTGGCCGGACATGCGCGAGCACGGCGCGGAGCGCGACGACTGGCCCGACCTGTACGAGCGCGTGCAGGCCGCCGACATCCTCGTGCTCGGCTCGCCGATCTGGCTCGGTGACAAGTCGTCCGTGTGCACGCGCGTGATCGAGCGGCTGTACGCATGCTCGAGCCTCCTGAACGACGAAGGGCAGTACGCGTACTACGGCAAGGTCGGCGGCTGCCTGATCACCGGGAACGAGGACGGGATCAAGCACTGCTCGATGAACATCCTCTACTCGCTCCAGCACCTCGGATACACGATCCCGCCGCAGGCGGACGCGGGCTGGATCGGGGAGGCGGGGCCGGGGCCGTCGTACCTCGACCCGGGATCGGGCGGCCCGGAGAACGACTTCACGAACCGCAACACGACCTTCGCGACGTGGAACCTCCTCCACCTCGCGCGGATGTTGAAGGACGCAGGCAGCGTGCCCGCGCACGGCAACCAGCGCTCGCTCTGGGACGCGGGCTGTCGCTTCGACTTCGCGAACCCCGAGCACCGATAGAGCCCGAGCCGGTGGCTAGCCCGGGAGCCAGCCTTCACGGTGGCGCGTCGGCTCGCGCGCCCCGAAGCGGGCCCGCACGGCCGCGTACGCCTCGTCGGCGACGTCTGTCTCCCGTTCGACGCCGGCACCGTGGCGCAGCGCGACCTCGTCCACCGTGTAGCCGCCCCAGCCCTCTCGGTTCTGGTGCTCGCGAGCCCCGACCGCGACCACGACGCAGCGGCCGCGTCCGGCCCCGACGATCGTGTGCTTCGTCCCGGGAGGGCAGTGCACGAAGTCCCACGTCCGCAGCGGGCGCTCCTCGCCTTGGACGATCAAGAGCGCCTCGCCGGAGACGACCAGGAAGTCCTCCTGGTCGGCCTCCCAGTGGTACATCGCCATCGCCTCCCCGGGCGCGAGGACCATGACGTTGATCCCGAGCTGGTCGAAGTCGGCGTCGCCCTCGAAGTCGCAGAACGCCCCGCGTCCCTCGACGTAGTACCAGCGCGTGTCGCGCCCGTTCACGACGTACCACCCGTCCTTCTGCGCGACGAGACCGTTCTCGGTCTGCTCGAGCCGCGCCTCCGGGACCACCAGCCGATCATAGAGGGAGCGCGACGGGCAGAATCTGCGCGGCATGCTCCTCTACAACTCCGCGGTCTCCGGCAACTGCTACAAGGTCCGGCTCCTGCTCGCCCGGCTCGGGCTCGAGTACGAGACGGTGGACGTGTCCGTCGTCGACCGGTCCAACCGCGAGGAGCTCCTCGGCGGCCTGAACCCCGGCCTGCGCGTCCCCACCCTCGTCCTCGACGACGGCCGTCCCCTCGCCGAGTCGAACGCGATCCTCTGGTACTTGGCCGACGGGACGCACGACCTCTCGGACGACCCGTACGAGCGCGCGCAGACGCTGCAGTGGATGTTCTTCGAGCAGTACAGCCACGAGCCGTACGTCGCCGTCGCACGCTTTCTGCTCCGCTACTCGGGCGAGCCGGAGCGGTACGAGCGGCAGCGGGAACGGCTGCTCGGCGGCGGCTACGCCGCACTCGACGCCATGGAGAGGCACCTCGCGCGGCGAGCGTTCCTCGTCGGCGACAACTACTCGATCGCCGACGTCTCGCTCTACGCCTACACGCACGTCGCGGACGAGGGCGCCTTCGACCTGGAGCCCTATCCGGCGATCCGCGAGTGGCTCGAGCGCGTCGCCGCGCAGCCCGGGCACGTCACGATCGACGCCTGACGTGAGCGTCCGCGTCCGCTTCGCGCCCAGCCCGACCGGGTCGCTCCACGTCGGGAACGCGCTGACCGCGGTGGCGAACAGGACGTTCGCGGACGCGCATGCCGGCACCCTCGTCCTGCGGATCGACGACACCGACGCGTCCCGCAGCGTGGCGGGCGGGGAGGAGGCGATTCTCGACGACCTCGCCTGGCTCGTCGTCGCGTTCGACGAGGGCCCGGTGCGACAGAGCGGGCGCGGCCCGCTGTACGCCGAGGCCGCCGAGCGGGCGCTGACCTCCGGCGTGGCGGCGCGTGACGCCGACGGCGCGATCCGGCTTTCGGGGACGGCCGGAACGACGCTCCTCCGGGCGGACGGGTCGGCGACGTACCAGCTCGCTTCGGTCGTGGACGACCTCGACCTCCGCATCACGCACGTCCTTCGCGGCTCTGACCACCGACCGAACGTCGAGATACAGCAGGCGATCGCACGCGCGGTGGGAGGCGAGCTCCCGGACGTGATCCATCACGGCCTCGTGCTCGGACCGGACGGAAAGAAGCTCTCGAAGCGGCACGGCCACTCCTCGATCTCGGAGCTGCGCGACGCCGGATTCCCCGCGGCCGCGGTGCGTGCGTACCTCGACGAGCTCGACCTGCCCGCGCACGACGTCCACCTCGACCTCCCGCGCCTGCGTCGGCTCGCGGTGGACGCGATCGCGGCGATGGGGGACGAGGAGCTCGCGGCGGCGGCGGGAGCCTCCGTGGAGGCCGCGCCCGTCCTCCGCGGGGCCCGGACTCTGGTCGAGGCGCGCGCCTACGCCGGCCTCGTGCTGGCGCCGCAGCCCGTCGAGCTTCCGTCCGACTCGGCCCTCACGCTGGACCGCTTCGTCGAGCTGCGCGCGGCCGCGGCCGAGCGGCTCGCCGCGGAGGAGGCGCGTGCGCTCGTGCGCGAGCTGAAGGCGGTCGGGGGCGACCTGCGTGCGCTCCGCCTCGCGCTGACCGGGGCGCCGACCGGGCCGGAGCTCGCGGCCCTGCTGGTCGCGCTCCCGCGCGCGGAGGCGCTCGCCCGCGCCACGCGCCCGCGCTGAGGGGCGCCGATACGATCGCCCACGTGCGGCTGTACGACACGTACTCCCGCTCGCTCGTCGAGCTCCCGGCTCCGCCCGGCCCGGTGCGCATGTACGTCTGCGGCTCGACGGTGTACCAGCGGATCCACGTCGGCAACTCCCGCCCCTTCGTGCTCGCGATGTGGCTGCGGAGCTGGCTCCGGCACAGCGGCTACGACGTCACGCTCGTGCACAACGTCACGGACGTCGACGACAAGGTCTACGCGGAGGCGGCGAAGCTCGGAATCGGCAGCCGTGAGCTCTCCGAGCGGGCGACGGCGTGGTTCTTCGAGGACACGAGCGATCTCGGGCTCGGCCGTCCCGACGTCGAGCCCAGGGCGACCGAGGCGATCCCCGACATCGTGGCGATCATCGAGGAGTTGGTCGACCGCGACCACGCGTACGTCGCGGACGGGGACGTGTACTTCAGCGTGGCGTCGTTCCCCGAGTACGGACGGCTGTCCGGCGCGCGGCTCGAGGAGATGGTCTCGCAGGAGACGAGCGAGCTGAAGCGCGATCAGCGCGACTTCGCGCTCTGGAAGTCGCAGAAGCCGGAAGAGGACACGGGCTGGGAATCGCCCTGGGGACCGGGGCGCCCCGGCTGGCACATCGAGTGCTCGGCGATGGCGGAGAAGCACCTGGGCCACGTGTTCGAGATCCACGGGGGCGGGATAGACCTCCGCTTTCCCCACCACGAGAACGAGCTGGCCCAGTCCCGCAGCCTCGGACACCCGTTCGCGACGATCTGGATGCACAACGGGATGCTCGAGCTGGACGAGGCGAAGATGTCGAAGTCGCTCGGCAACGTCGTCACGCTGCGTGCCGTGCTCGACGAATGGGGGCGGGAGGCGCTGCTCGTCTTCCACCTCTCCGGCCACTGGAGCCAGCCCGTCGACTTCTCGGACGAGGTGATGGCGCAGGTCGCGGCGCGCGCGAACCGCTTCCGCGACGTGTTCCGCCGCCCGTCCCGGCCGGCGCCCGACGGCGAGTGGGAGCGCTTCGCCGCCGCGCTCGACGAGGACTTCAACACGCCGGCAGCGCTCGCCGTCCTGCACGAGTGGCGTGACCACGAGCTCCTGCGCCGGGCGCTCGGGATCTTCGGCCTCGAGTCCCTCGCGGCGGCGGAGGAGGTCCCGGCCGAGGTCGTCGAGCTGGCGGAGCGGAGGCAGCGGGCACGGGCGGCGCGCGACTTCGAGGAGGCGGACCGGCTTCGCGCCGAGCTCGAGCGGGCGGGCTGGGAGGCGCGCGACGAGGGGACGGGCTTCCGGCTCGTGCCGCGGACGTGACGCGCGAGGTCGTGTACGGGCGGAACGCGGCGCGCGAGCTCTATCGCGGCCCGCGCGAGGTCCTCGAGGTCTGGGTGACGGAGCGCGCAGCGGCGCAGATTCCCTGGCTCGAAAGCGGCCCGAAGCCGCACGTCAAGCAGGAGCGCGTGCTCTCCGAGGCCGTCGGCACGCGCGACCACCAGGGAGTCGTCGCCTGGTGCGAGCCCTTCCGCTACGCGGACGCGTGGGAGCTTGCCGGAGCCGAGAGCCCGCTGCTCGCGTGCCTCGATCAGGTCACCGACCCGCACAACCTGGGCGCGGTCGTGCGCAGCGCGGAGGGTGCGGGCGCCACGGGCGTCGTGCTCCCGGCGCACGGCGCGGTTCGCGTCACGCCCGCCGTCAGTCGCGCGTCGGCCGGCGCCGTCGAGCACATGCCGATCGCGGTCGTCCCGAACCTCGCGCGCTACCTCGCGGACGTCAAGGGTCGGGACCTGTGGGCCTACGCTGCCGACTCCGAGGGCACGCTCTCGCTGTGGGACGCCGACCTCGCCGGCGGCGTCGCGCTCGTCCTCGGGGCGGAGGGGAAGGGGGTGCGACCGCTCGTCCGCCGGACGTGCGACGCGGTCCTCTCGATCCCGCTCGCAGGCAAGGTCGGCTCCCTGAACGTGAGCGTCGCGGCCGCGCTGCTCCTGTACGAGTCGCGTCGCCAGCGGCTCGCGCGCGCGCCGTCGGCGAGCCACTCGTGAGCTCGAAGGCAAGTTACAAGTTGTAACTTGCCTTCGAGCGCCCGCTCGTGGAGCCGAACGGAGGCCCGACCTGTCCGAACCGACCCTGTACCTCTTCGACGGCTCGAACCTTTTCCACGCCGGTGCGTTCTCCGACCGCGGCGAGCTCGTGAACGAGCTCGCGAGCTTCGTCGCGCTGCGCGGGGCGAGGGGGGTCGTCGTCTTCGACGGCCACGAGGCCGACCGCGAGCTGGGGCCGCTCTCGGTGCGCTTCGTACCGCACGCGGACGACCTCCTCGAGCGGCTCGCCGCCGAGCATCGTCTCACGGAGTCCGTGCTCGTCGTGACCTCGGATCGCGCCGTACGGGGGACGGCGGGACAGGAGGTGCGGAAGGTCGGGTCGCGCGCGTTCCTCGCGGGTCTCGCGCCGCCGCAGCATCGCGAGCGCGAGCAGGCGGGCGGGGGCAGCCGGGTCGGCGACCGCCTGGACGCCGAGACGCGGGCGCGGCTCGAGCAGCTCCGCAGAGGCACGTAGGGGCGGGATCGCTCCCGCCCCTACGGCACGCCGCGTCCAGGGGAGGTTACGCGGCGGTCTGATCGGTCGCGAGGCCGGCAGGTGCGGTGGAGCGCTCGTGCTCCAGCGTCGGCAGCCACTGCAGCCAGCGCGGCAGGTACCAGTTCCACCGGCCGAGCAGCTTCATCGTCGCAGGCAGGAGGACGGCCCGGACGATCGTCGCGTCGATCAGGATGGCGACGGCGAGGCCGAAGCCGATCTGCTTCATGTCGACCGTCGACAGCGTCACGAAGATCGAGAACACGGCGACCATCACGAACGCTGCCGCGGACACGACCCCCGCCGTGCTCTTGATGCCGACGGCGACCGCGTCCTCGGTGGACAGCCCGCGGTCGTACAGCTCGCGGATGCGGCTCAGGATGAACACGTGGTAGTCCATCGAGAGGCCGAAGAGGATCACGAACAGCATCAGCGGCAGCCAGGCGACGATCGCTCCCGTCGACTCGAAGCCGAGGAGGCTCTCGCCCCAGCCCCACTGGAACACCGCGACGAGGAGCCCGTAGGCGGCGCCGACGGACAGCAGGTTCAGGGCGATCGCCTTCGCGGCGACGACGACCGAGCGGAAGGCCACGAGCACGAGCAGGAACGCGAGGACGAGCACGAACCCCATCGCGAGCGGCATCCGCTCGGCCATGAGATCGTTGAAGTCCTTCGACGCCGCCGTCTCGCCCGTGACCGCGGCCTCGACTCCGCGCACGGAGCCGACCGTGCCGGGGACGACCTCGTTCCTGAGCACGTCGAGCGCGCGGTACGAGGTCCCGTCCGTGCCCTCCCCGGCCAGCGGGACCGACACGATCGCGACCCGCCGGTTGGGGCTCGTCTGCACCGTGATCGGATCGGACATGGCACCGCTCGCCAGCGCCTCCTCGCGCAGGTCGGCGAGCGCCTGGCGGACCTCGGGCGCGGTCACGTCGTCCGCCTCCACCGCCACGAGCGCGGGCAGCGGGCCGCCCGGGAACGCCGCCTGGATGCGGTCGTACGTCTGCATGATCTCGAGCGAGCGGGGCAGGTCGGCCGCGCCCGTCAGCTCGGTCTTCATGACGAAGGTCGGTGCCGCGAGCGCCGCGAGCGTCCCTGCGGCGAGCGCCGCGGAGAGCGCAGGACGCCGCAGCACGCGGTCGAGGACCGCCCCCCAGGCTCGGGAGTCGTCGCCGTGCCCGCGCCGGCCGAGGAAGGGGATCCGACCCTTCTCGACCCGGTCGCCGAGCCAGCTCAGGGTCGCCGGGAGCACGGTCAGCGAGCCCGCGACCGCGATCGCGACGACGAGCATGGTGCCGATCGCGATCGACGTCCAGATCTCGCTCCCGCCGAGGAACATCCCGGCGAGGGCGGCGAGCACGGTGAGGCCCGAGATGAGGACGGCCCGGCCGGACGTCGCCGCGGCCGCCTCGAGCGCAGCCTCCTTGCCCTTCCCGGCGGCGCGCTCCTCGCGCTCCCGCTTGAGGTAGAACAGCGAGTAGTCGACGCCGACGGCGAGCCCGATCAGCAGGATCACGGAGCTCGCGGTCTCGTCGAAGGCGAAGACCTGCCCCGGGATCGCGAGCAGCCCGATCGCCGCGATGACGGCCGTGAGGCCGAGCAGGAGCGGGATGCCGGCCGCCACGAGCGCGCCGAAGACGACGATGAGGATGCCGAGCGTGATCGGGACGGCCGTGTACTCGGCCCGCTGGAAGTCCTTCCCCACGGTGTCGTCGAGCGCCTTCATGGCGCTCGCGCCGCCGAACTGCTCGACCCGGAACTCGGGGTTCCGCTCCTGGACGCCCGCGACGACGTCGAGGACCGGGCCGACGAGCTCCGTCGCCTGCTCGTCCACGTCGGAGATCTCGAACTGGACGAGCGCGGCGCGGCCGTCGCGGGAGACGAGCGTCGAGCCGTCGGCGTCGAGCGGCGACGTAACGTTCGAGACGCCCTCCTGGCGGCCGACGGCTCGCGCAACCTGGTCGAGCACCGGGCGGAACGCGGGGTCGTCGGCGGTGCGCGACGGGCTCGAGACGAGCACGGACTCGTCCGTCGTGTCGGCGAACGCGCCGGCGTCGATGATCTCCTGCGCGCGTGCCGAGTCACCCACGCCGAGCTCGTCGGGGTCGAGGCGCTTCGTTCCGAGCGTCCCGCCGATGGCGACGGCGGCGACGACGAACGCGAGCCACCCGAAGATTGCGGTCTTGCGGTGCCTCGCGCTCCAGCGACCCATCCGGGCCGCGACGTTCCTGCTGGGCTTCAGAGGCGACATGATCGGCTCCTCGTTCGAGAGCTTGGGACGAAGCCAAGGCTGGCAGTCGCAGTCCCCGGGCACAGTGCGGCGCCCAGGCGTTCGCGGGTGCGGTTTCCCGAACCTGCACGTGCGCAGGTCGGGATCGGCGAGCGCCGATCCCGACCGCGCGAAGACCCCTGAAGCGGCCGCATGCACGGCCGGTGCTTCGGGTCTCCGCACTTGTCGGATGTGGGAGAGACGAGGGCCGAGCGAGGACCGGGGCCCTAGCCGCGCAGCGCGACGAGCACGGCCAGGACGCGGCGGTGGTCGTCGCTCGACGCGGGGAGGTCGAGCTTCGAGAAGATGCTCGTCACGTGCTTCTCCACCGCGCGGAGGGTGATGAAGAGCCGGTCGGCGATCGCCTGGTTCGAGCGCCCCTCGGCCATCAGCTCGATGACCTCCCGCTCTCGCGGCGTCAACTCGGCGAGCGGATCCTGCGCGCGCTGGCGGCCGATCAGCTGGCTGACCACGGCCGGGTCGAGGGCCGAGCCGCCCTCGGCCACCCGCCGCACGGACGAGGCGAACTGCTCGACGTCGGAGACCCGGTCCTTGAGCAGGTAGCCGACCCCCTCCGCGCTCTCCGCGAGGAGGTCGAGGGCGTAGCCCGACTCGACGTACTGGGAGAGGACGAGGACGCCCGTGCCGGGGAAACGCTCGCGGATGGTGCGCGCCGCCCGCAGGCCCTCGTCCGTGTGCGTCGGGGGCATCCGGATGTCGACGACGGCGACGTCCGGCTTGTGCATGCCGACGTGCCGGAGCAGGTCCTCCGCGTTGCCGGACTGCGCGACGACCTCGAAGCCCGACTCGGTGAGGAGCCGCGCGACGCCCTCGCGGAGGAGGACGGAGTCGTCGGCGAGCACGACGCGGAGCGACTTCCCGACGGTCGTGCTCGTGTTGCGGAGCGGGGGGAAGTCCTGGGCGAGGTCGTCCGCCAGGAGCTGGTAGATGTGCTCGGGCTCCGGGAGGCGCTCGAGGCGGTGCTCGCCGAGATCGCGGGACCTGATCCCGTCGACGAGGTCCATCGTCGCGGCGGACGCGAGGATCTGACCGCCGTGGCCGGAGTTCGCGATCCGCGAGGTGCGCACGAGGTCGATTCCCGTGTACCCCTCGACGCCGATCGACGGGGTGCCGGTGTGCACGCCGATCCGCACGCGGACGTTCAACCCGTCCGGCCACTCCGCGTCGCGCATCGCGCGCTGCGCCTCGAAGGCGGCCGCGACCGCCGGCGCCGCGTCCGCGAACACCGCGAGGAGCTCGTCACCGACGGCGTCCACCTCGTGCCCGCCGTGCGCCGACACCGCGGCGCGGAGGATGCTCCGGATGTGCCCGATGATCGCGGGGTAATCGAGGAGACCGTCGTTCTGCATCCCGGACGAGTCCTCGACGTCGGCGAGCAGGAACGTGACCGTGCCGGAGGGGGGCGAGCTCACGGAGACGAGTGTACGAGGGTCGCCCCGGCGCCGTTGCGGGAAGGGACGCGGCTCCGAGGCGGTCGCCTGCGCCCTCGCTACTGCTCCGCGAGCAGCTCCGCGAGCGGGATCTCGGCGCGCACGGACGTCCCCTGGCCGCGCGGGCTCTCGACCGAGAGGCTGCCGTCGAGGGCGGCGACGCGGTCCGCGAGGCCGCGCAGCCCGCTGCCGCGCTCGGGATCCGCTCCGCCCCCGCCGTCGTCCTCGACCTCGATCACCACGCGGCCGTTCTCGCGCCCGACGCGGACCCGGGCGCTCGAGGCGCCCGCGTACTTCGCGACGTTCGTCAGCGCCTCGGCGACGACGTAGTAGGACGCCGCCTCCACCGCGGCGGGCAGCCGCCCGCTGCTCACCTCGACCTCGACCGGCAGGGGTGTGCGGCCGACGAGCGCCTCGATCGCAGGCTCGAGCCCCCGGTCGGTGAGGATCGCCGGATGGATCCCGCGGGCGAGCTCGCGCAACTCCTCGAGGGCGTGCATCAGCTCCTCGCGGGCCGACGCGAGGATGGTGGCCGCGGCGGCCGGGTCGTCGCGGAGCTTGGACTCGGCGAGGCGCAGGGAGACCGAGAGCGCGACGAGGCGCTGCTGGGCGCCGTCGTGCAGGTTCCGCTCGAGCTTGCGGCGAGCCTCGTCCCCGGCGGCCACGATGCGCGCACGTGACGCGCGGAGCTCCTCCTCCTGGCGCTTGCGCTCGCTGATGTCGCCGAAGACCGCCATGTAGCCCGCGACCTCGCCGGCCGCGTCGCGGATCGGTGCGGCCGACACCTCGACGGCCACGCGGGAGCCGTCCCGGCGCAGGCGGACGGTCTCGAGCGTCCGGAACGCCTCCCCTCCGAGGATCCCGGCCAGCAGGGAGCGGAACTCCTCCTCCCGGTCCTCGGGGATGATGGGCACGCGCCCTCCCAGTACGTCGTCGGGCGCCCATCCGAAGATGCGCTCCGCAGCCGGGTTCCACAGCTTGACGGTGAGATCGAGATCGACCTCGAGGATCGCGACCGGGGCGCGCTCGATGACCGCCCGGAAGCGCTCCTCGCTCGCCCTCGTCTCCTCCTCGCGGTGCCTGCGCACCGTCACGTCGCTCCCGCTCACGAGGACGATGCTCTTCCCCTCGGGGTCCATGACCGGGCGCGCCGTCCAGGCGACGATCCGGGGCTCCCCGCTCCGCGTGAGCCACACCGACTCCCGCTCGCTCTGCGCCACCCCGTTGGCGGCGTTCGCGATCGCCATGCGCGCCGCGTAGTCGTCCCCGCGCGCGATCAGCCCGAGGAAGCTCTGTCCGACGATCTCCTCCTCGGTCCAGCCGAAGACCTCCTGGAACGCCCGGTTGCTCCCGTGCTCGACGACGACCGCGTCCGGGTCGACGGCGACGAGGAAGCTGGGCACCGCCTCGGTGATCGCGTTCAGGAAGTCGCGCCTGCGCTCGGCCTCCTGCTCGCGCTCCTGCCGCTCGGTCACGTCGACGCCGCTGATGAGGTAGAGCCGTCGCTCGTCGAGGCGCGGCAGCGCGGTGCACGTCCAGGCGATGAGCAGCCGCCTGCCGTCTCCCGTCACCCAGCGGTGGTCGTGCTCGTGGCTCTCGCCCCCGGCGACGACCCGCTCGATGAGGGAACGCACCTCGGCGGCCTCCGCCGGGTCGACGTAGCGCTCCCAGAAGACGACTCCTCCGGTGTCGTCCGGGTCGTACCCGAGCGTGCGCTCGAACGCGATGTTCGTCCCGCGGTCGGTGACCCGGCCGTCCTGGTCGACGAGGCAGAGCAGGGAGGGCGCATTGTTCGCGATCGCGTTCAGGAACTCCCGCTCGCGCTCCTTCTCCGCCTCCAGCCGCTGGCGCTCCGTGATGTCGAGGCCGCCCGCGACGATGCTCACGACGCGGCCCTCCTCGTCGGTCACCGGCGTCCCGAGCCAGTAGATGACGAGCCGCTCGCCGCGCCGGTTGGTGAACGTGTTCTCGTATTCGCGCCGCGGGAAGTCCGGGGCGTCCGCCTCGAAGCGCGCCTTCATCAGCTCGCGCTCGGAGTCGTCGATGAAGACGTCCCAGAAGAACCTGCCGCGAAGCTGCTCCTCGTCCTCGTAGCCGCTCGCCGCGACCGCTGCCGGGTTGGCGGTGAGGATGCGGCCGTCGACGCCGACGTTCGTGAGCAGGCTCGGGGTGGTGTCCGCGAGCGCGCCCGAGAGCCGCGCCTCGGCCCGCAGCTCGACGCGCAGTCGCTCGTTGCGCAGCGCGAGATCGGCAGCGGCGACGACGCCGTCCACGAGCATGGGCTCGTCGTCGAGCGACGCCTCGTACGTCACCGCCGCCACGGAGTCACCGCCGTGCTCGATCAGCTTCACGGCGCGACCCGCGCGCGGCTCCGGGTCGTGGACGCTTCGTCCTTCCGGGTCGACCCAGCCGGCGCGCCCCACGCCACGCAGGCGGTCGAGCCGGTAGGCGACCTCGAGGTACGGGTCGCCGAGCGCTTCCGCGAGCGCGTCGCGGAGAGGCGTCCCGCTCTGCAGGGCGACGACGACCTCGGCCACGGAGGAACGGGCAAGCCGGATGCGGAGGATCCCGAAGAGGAAGGCGAGCGGCACGAGGGCGAACGTCGCGAAGACGACTGGCGCGAACCCGTCCGCCGCGTCCGTGGACACGAGCTCCGCGAGAAGGCCCTCGACCACGAGCGCGGCGAGGACCGCGCCGCCAGCGGCGAACACGGGCAGGAGCAGGCGCCGGAGGGCGGGCGTCGCCCGGCGCCAGCGGCGCGCGAGCAGCGCGACGCCGGCCAGGGAGAGCGCGATGGCCGCCGCCGTCGCAATCGTCTGCAACGCGTCCGCTGCGCGCGGGGAGTCGTCCACGAGGAACGCGCTCTCGGGACACTCCTCGCACGAGGGGAGCGGGGTGGAGTCGACGAGCAGGACGGCCGTCGCGACGACGACCAGCGTGACGCCCACTACGACCGGGAACGCCCGCTCGAGCCGCGTGTCGAAGCGGCCCGTGGGGTGGGTCAGGAGGAGCGCCGCGAAGGGGACGAAGGTGAGGCCGGCGACCACGATCCCGATGGAGAAGAGCCACGGGTGGTTCGAGTTCGTCAGCGACCCGAGGAACCAGAGGTAGCCGACCGCAGCGAGGTAGATCCCGGTCCGGTTCTCCGGGCGGCGGATGGTCGCGACCAGGCCCGAGAGCACGAAGGCGACCCCGGCGGTGATCGCGAGCCCGAGGGTCCAGCCCTTGTCGGTGACGTGGTCGCTCGTGAGCACGAGGACGCTCGCGACCGTCGCCTCCACGAGGAGGAGGGCGACGCCGAGCGCGAGCGTGATGCGGCTCAAGCGAGCAGCGCTCGGAGCGTCTCGCCCGAGAGGTCCGCCTTGGAGATGAACCCGCGTGCGTGGCTCGCCTGGATCAGCCCGTTGTAGTCGGCGGCGTCGCGGCTCGAGACGAGGACGATCCTCGGCCAGGGCCCGTCCCCGCAGAGGAACTCGCAGATGTCGAAGCCGCTCGCGTCCGGGAGCTGCACGTCCAGGAGCACGACGTCCGGCATGAGCTCGCGGGCGGCCTGCAGCGCCGACGCGCCGTCGCTCGCCTCGCCGACCACGTCGAAGCCCTCCTCCTCGAGCACGGCGCGCGCCGAGGCGCGGAAGCTCGGGTGATCGTCGACGATGAGCACGGTTGCAGGCATCGGCACGAATGATCGCATCGGACGCCCTGCGGGCGCAGTGCGGCGAACCGCACCCTCATACGAACACGTGTTCTTAGCAATCTGCAATCTTCGCAAAGCCCTTGTATCGCCTGCGAGATAGTGCTAGGTTCTCCCTCAACCTCAAGGTGAGACTTCGCTTCGGAGGGGCTTCGAAGCAAGGACGAGCCGCTCCGACGACGCCGCGAACAGAAGGGGGTACGAGCATGGCAGCCCGCGCCGCAGCCGCACCGCGCTCCACCCAGCGGGGATCCGCGAACAAGGCCCAGCGAGAGCTCGAGGACCTGCAGCTCGTCCTCCGCGCGAGGAACGGGAGCCAGGAGGCGCTCGACGGCCTCATGCGGCGCTACGCGGGCTTCGTGCGCCTGAAGGCGAGCTCGTACTTCATCGCCGGCGGCGACGCGGACGACCTCGTCCAGGAGGGGATGATCGGGCTGTACAAGGCCGTGCGCGACTTCCGCACGGACAAGGAGACGTCGTTCAGGAGCTTCGCCGAGCTGTGCGTGACGCGGCAGATCATCACCGCGATCAAGACCGCGACGCGCTTCAAGCATGCGCCGCTCAACACCTACGTCTCCTTCAGCCACACGCCCGCGGGCCAGGAGTCGGACGGCGACTGCACGCTCGGCGACGCGCTGCCCGGCCCGGGGGTGAACGACCCGTCAGTGTGCGTGATCTCGACCGAGGAGCTCCAGAGCCTCGTCTTCTGCCTCGGCAGCGGTCTTTCAGCGCTCGAGTCGGAGGCGCTGCGCCTCTACCTCGAGGGCAACTCGTACGACCAGATGGCCGACGAGCTCGGCTGCGACACGAAGACCATCGACAACGCCCTGCAGCGCGTGAAGCGGAAGATCCTCGCCCACCAGAAGACGCGCGAGGTCCTTGCCTGACCTGCGTACCAGGACGCCGGGCTCTTCGGCTTCTGCACTGGGGTCCTCCGTCACGCGACGCGGCGTGTGCGAGTCACGCACTAGGACGTTTGTCACGCGAGAGGAAGCTCGTGAGGTCTCCGAGGTCCTGCCCGCACCGATCGCCTGGAATACCACACGCCACCGAATCTCAGCAGCACGCCCCCCGACGCGAGCCCCGTCACGAGGAGCGCCGTCTGGAGAGCGAAGCGCACTACGTCACCGACGGTCTGGCCCGCGGGTTCGTTGATCGCCTCGTAGTGCTCGAAAAGGCCACCGAGCGTGAAGAACACACTTGTGAGGCTGCCCAGATAGAGCGGCTGCCACCAGCGCGCCGTCAATAGCCCCACCGTAACCACGACCGCTCCGAGAGTCGCGATCCAGAGCGGTTCCGAAATCTGGCCGCGGATCGGCCACAGCATGAGGCTGAGCGCGATGACCACGGGGATGCTGGCGAGAAGACCCGCCCAGGCGATTACCGGCGAGAGAAGCGAGTGCATCCACTCGCGGGGCCGGGGTGGTGCTCCGACTTGCCCTTCGATTGCGAAGAGAACGAGGGTCAGGCCGAGAACCCCACATGCAGCCGCAGCGTAGAGCAGCATCGACAACCTCCGATCCCAAGCATCGTCGTCCCGCGGAGGTCCGTTCATCCGGGCTGTCACCGAGCGCTTCTGTGGCAGATCACGGATCGTGGAAGGGCGCGCTCCCTTCGTCCTTACGACCCGCGCATGGCGCTGGAGCACTCGCGCGACGACGAAGCCGGAGGAGGGACTCGAACCCTCGACCTACGCCTTACAAGGGCGTTGCTCTACCAGCTGAGCTACTCCGGCGCACCGCACAGGGTACGCGGTCGGGTCGCCGGCGTTACCCGGTTGCCTGCGGCGGTTCCAGGTCCCATAATCGCGCGATGCAGCCGACTGACACGACAGCGACGGAGCGGATCCTCGCCGATCGCGCTCGCTACGTCGCCCGCGGCGCGAACACGCCGCAGCTCGTGGTCGAGAGCGCAGAGGGGTCTCGCATCACGGACGTGGACGGCCGCACGTTCGTCGACTTCGCCGGTGGGATCGGGTGCCAGAACACCGGTCACCGCCACCCCGTCGTCGTGGAGGCGATCAGGGAGCAGCTCGACCGCTACCTGCACCAGTGCGTCATGGTCGGGACGTACGCGCCGTACGTCGACCTCTGCCGGCGGCTCGCCGAGCTCTCGCCCTGCGCGGGCGGCGAGCAGCGCTCACTGCTCGTGAACTCCGGCGCGGAGGCGGTCGAGAACGCGGTCAAGATCGCGCGCGTGGCCACCGGGCGTCCCGCCGTCGTCGTCTTCGACGGGGCGTTCCACGGACGGACGCTCCTCGCGATGACGATGACGAGCAAGGTGCGGCCGTACAAGGCGGGCTTCGGCCCGTTCGCGCCGGAGGTGTACCGCGCGCCCGCCCCGTATCCGTACCACGGCGTGTCCGCCGACGACTCGCTCGCCGCGCTCGAGCACCTCTTCAAGGCCGACGTCGACCCGACGGCCGTGGCTTGTGTCGTCCTGGAGACCGTCCAGGGCGAGGGCGGGTTCGTGGCGATGCCGCCCGACTACCCGGCCCGGTTGCTGGAGCTCTGCCAGGCACACGGCATCCTTTACGTCGCGGACGAGGTGCAGTCCGGGGTCGGCCGCACCGGGAAGATGTGGGCGATGGAGCACTACGACGGCGTTCAGCCCGACCTGCTCGTCTCCGGCAAGTCCATCGGCGGCGGTCTCCCGCTCGCCGCCGTGACGGGCGGGGCGGAGGTCGTGGACGCCGTGCCCCCGGGGGGCCTGGGAGGGACGTTCGGCGGCAACCCGATCTCCTGCGCGGCCGCGCTCGCGGTGCTCGACGTCGTCACCGAGCCCGGGTTCCTGCCTGCTGCCGCGGAGCTCGGCGTGACGTTGCGCTCCCGGCTCGAGGGGGTCGCGTCGCGCCACGAGGACATCGGCGAGGTGCGCGGCCTCGGCCCGATGCTCGCGTTCGAGTTCGTCGAGCGCACACCGGAGCGCGCCCAGGCCGTCGTCGCGGCGGCCTTCGAGCGCGGCCTCGTCCTCCTCTCCTGCGGCCTGTACGGGAACGTGATCAGGCTGCTGCCCGCGCTGACCATCTCCCCGGAGGAGCTGGACGAGGGCCTCGCGCTCCTGGAGGAGTCGCTTGCCGCCTGAGGGCGTGCCGGACGTACGCGTCTCGGGGCTCACGAAGCGATACGGGGACGTCGTCGCGGTGGACGCCGTCGACCTCGACATCCCCGCCGGCGAGTTCTTCACCATGCTCGGGCCCTCGGGCTCGGGCAAGACGACCACGCTGCGGATGATCGCCGGGTTCGAGACGCCGGACCACGGGACGATCGAGCTGGCCGGCTCCGACGTGTCCCGCCTCCCACCCTACGATCGCCCCGTCAACACCGTCTTCCAGGACTACGCCCTCTTCCCGCACATGACCGTGCAGCAGAACGTCGAGTACGGGTTGATGGTGAAGAAGGTGAAGAAGGGCGAGCGCCGCGAGCGCGCGCGGCAGGCGCTCGAGATGGTGCGCCTGGCGGGGTACGGCGACCGCAAGCCCTCGCAGCTCTCGGGCGGCCAGCGCCAGCGCGTCGCGCTCGCGCGGGCGATCGTGAACCGCCCGCGGGTGCTGCTCCTCGACGAGCCGCTCGGCGCGCTCGACCTGAAGCTCCGCCAGGAGATGCAGATCGAGCTGAAGTCGATCCAGCGCGAGGTCGGGCTCACGTTCGTGTACGTGACCCACGACCAGGAGGAGGCGCTCACCATGTCCGACCGGATCGCCGTCTTCAACCAGGGGCGCATCGAGCAGGTCGGGCTGCCCGCCGACGTGTACGAGCACCCGCAGAGCGAGTTCATCGCCGGCTTCGTAGGCGTCTCGAACCTCATCGAGCGCGACGGCCGCCGGTACACGGTCCGGCCCGAGAAGCTCCACCTCGTGGACGAGGGCGAGGAGCCCCGGCCCGGGTGGCAGGTCGAGGGCGGGGTCGTGCGGGACGTCCAGTACGTCGGGCCGGTGACGCGGTACCACGTGTCGCTCGACCGGGGCGGCGAGCTGCAGGTCCTGGCACAGAACCTCGAAGAGGGCTCGAGCGAGGTGCTCGAGGCGAAGGGCCGCCGCGTGCGCGTGCAGTGGCGGCCGGAGCAGGAGTCTGTCATCGACGAACCAGAAGGAGGATCCGCATGAGCGGAAGCAGGTCGCGCCTCGCTCGATGGGCCGTTGCCGGCCTGATCGTGGGGGCGCTCAGCATCGTGGCCGCGGGCTGTGGCGGCGGCGACGACGACGGAGGCGGCGACTGGCAGGTCGCGGGCCTCGGCAGCTCCCTCGAGGAGATCCAGGAGCTCGCTCGCGAGGAGGGCGAGGTCAACCTCGTGCAGTGGGAGAACTACGCCCAGCTCACGGACGAGTTCCGGGCCGCCACCGGCTGCACGGTGAACACGAAGAACGGCGGCTCGTCGGACGAGATGATCACGCTGATCCAGACCGGCGAGTACGACGGTGTGTCCGCGTCGGGCAACGCGAGCGTTCGGCTGATGACGACGGGAGACGTGTCGCCGATCAACGACGAGCTCGTCCCCAACTACGCCGACGTGCAGGAGGGCATCAAGAACCAGGACTACAACTCCCGGGACGGCGAGCCGTACGGCGTCCCGCACGGTCGTGGCCCCAACTACCTGATGTACCGCACGGACGAGGTCCCGGAGGACACGACGAGCTGGAACGTCATCTGGGACGACGCCGAGCTCGAGAAGTACGACGGCAAGATCTCGATCTACGACGACTCGATCTTCATCGCCGACGCGGCCCTGTGGCTGAAGGCGACGCAGCCCGAGCTCGAGATCGATGACCCGTACCAGCTGAACCAGGAGCAGTTCGACGCCGCCGTTGCGCTGCTCAAGAAGCAGGCTCCGTTCGTCGGCGAGTACTGGCCGGGGACCCCGGCGACGCAGATCGCCGCGTACACGAACGGCGACAGCGTCGTCGGCACCACCTGGCCGTACCAGTACCTGCAGCTGACGAACGCCGATCCGGCGGTCCCGGTGGCGGCGGTCAAGCCGGAGGAGGGCACGACGGGCTGGTCGGACACGTGGATGATCTACTCCGATGCGCAGAACCCGAACTGCATGTACCTCTGGATGGATCACATGATCTCGCCGGAGGCGCAGGCAGCCGTCGCCGAGGGCTTCGGAGAGGCTCCGGTCAACCTCGAGGCATGCGACCTCACCGAGAACCCGGACCACTGCGAGCAGTTCCACGCCGACGACGAGTCCTGGTGGGACGACGTCTACTACTGGACGACTCCGGTGGCGGACTGCGGTGACGACGACGACTCGACGACGTGCGTAACGCAGGAGGACTGGAAGACCGCGTGGACGGAGATCCGCGGCTGAGAGTCCCGAGGACCGGATGAGCTCGGTCTCCGCTCGAGAAGCGCCGCCCCGGGAACCTCCGGGGCGGCGCCTGTCCACCTTCCTCTTCCGCCACCCGCGGGTCCGGCTCGCGCTCCTGCTCGGGCTGCCCGTCGCGTGGATGGCGGTCGTCTACCTCGGGTCGCTCGTCGTCCTCCTGCTGTCCTCGTTCTGGGACATCGACCCGTTCACCGGCGACGTCGTGCGGGAGTTCACGCTCGACAACTTCCGACGCATCGTCGAGACGCCCGTCTACCGCGAGGTCGCCTGGCGAACGGTGCAGATGGCGGCGCTCGTCACGGTCGCCTGCGCGGTGCTGGCGTTCCCGATCGCCTACTACATGGCCCGGGTCGCGTCACGCCGCACCCGGAACCTGCTCGTCGTCGCGATCATCCTCCCGCTCTGGGCGAGCTACGTCGTGAAGATCCTCGCCTGGCGCACGATCCTCTCGGACGGAGGGATCGTGAACTGGGCGCTCGAACCGCTCGGCCGTTCGTTCGACGGGTACTCGACCGTGGGCCTCTGGCTCACGTTCACCTACCTCTGGCTCCCGTACATGGTCCTGCCGGTCTACGCAGGCCTCGAGCGGATCCCCGAGTCGCTGCTCGAGGCCTCGGCAGATCTGGGCGCACGCTCCTCCAGGACGTTCGTGCGCGTGACCCTCCCGCTCGCGTTCCCGGCCGTCGTCGCCGGCTCGATCTTCACCTTCTCGCTCACGCTCGGCGACTTCATCGCCCCCCGCCTGATCACGAGCGAGCAGTTCATCGGGACGGTCATCTACAGCACGTACGGCGAGGCGCTGCCGATCGCGGCCGCCTACTCCGTCGTCCCGATCGCGGTGATCGTCCTCTATCTCGTCGTCGCCCGGAGGCTGAGGGCGTTCGAGTCGCTCTGATGGTCGAGTCCCGGCTCACGCGCGTGCTCCTCCGCCTCGGCGCGGGGCTGACGCTCGCCTTCATGTACCTCCCGCTCGTCGTCGTCGCGCTCTACGCCTTCAACAGGAATGTCACCCTTGCATGGCCGATCGAGCGCTACAGCACGAGGTGGTTCTCGGAAGCGTGGCAGGACCAGGACGTACGGGACGCGCTCTGGTTGTCGTTCCGGGCCGCCCTCGGAGCCACGCTCGTCGCGCTCGTCCTCGGCTCGCTCGCGGCGATGGCCGTCTCCCGCTATCGGTTCTTCGGCCGCGAGGTCGTCAGCTTCGCGGTGATCCTCCCGATCGCGCTTCCGGGGATCATCAGCGGGCTCGCCCTGCAGGCGACGATCCTCGACGTGCTGAGCCCGCTCGGGATCAGCTTCGGCCTGACGACGATCGTGATCGGCCACGCGACCTTCTGCGTCGTGGTCGTCTACAACAACGTCGTCGCGCGCATGCGCCGGACCGCGGGCTCGCTCGACGAGGCCTCCGCCGACCTCGGCGCGGACAGCTGGCAGACGTTCCGCCACGTCATGTTCCCGCAGCTCCGCACGGCGCTCCTCGCCGGTGGGCTGCTCGCCTTCGCGCTCTCCTTCGACGAGGTCGTGGTGACGACGTTCACTTCGGGCGCCCAGGAGACGCTCCCGATCTGGATCGTCGGCGCGATCACGCGGCCGGCGGACCTTCCGATCGTGAACGTCGTCGCGCTGTTCGTCATCGTCGTCTCGATCGTCCCGGTCTACTTCGCGTCGCGGCTCGCGGGTGGCGCCGGGCTGACGTCCGACCGTCCGCCCAGGGGCGCGGTCGCAGCCGAGATTCAGGCTCCCTAACCGGCGTCAGCCGGACGCGGTGACGCCGGCGCCGACCGGGCACGAGACCCCGGTTCCGCCGAGGCCGCAGTAGCCGTTCGGGTTCGCCGCGAGGTACTGCTGGTGGTAGCTCTCGGCGTAGTAGAAGTGCCCGGCCTCGGCGATCTCCGTCGTGACCTCGCCGTGGCCCGCACGGGAGAGCTCTCGCTGGAAGGTGTCGCGAGACGCGAGCGCCGCATCGCGCTGGGCCTCGCCCGTCCAGTAGATCGCCGAGCGGTACTGCGTCCCGACGTCGTTCCCCTGGCGCATGCCCTGCGTGGGGTCGTGGCCCTCCCAGAAGATCCGGAGCATCTCCTCGTAGCTCGTCCTC
>Ga0075313_1000008_pt1 | contig 45635 bp, 47 predicted proteins | sample MayberryNE_Catta_3_FD_120051 | JGI IMG/M metagenome (GOLD analysis project Ga0075313, IMG submission 120051) | Natural and restored wetland microbial communities from the San Francisco Bay, California, USA, that impact long-term carbon... | ecosystem: Environmental > Terrestrial > Soil >...
CGTAGTCGCCGGTCTCGGCGTGGAACTGCACCCAGTTGTGCGCGGACGGGCGGCCGACGAGGCTGACGCGGTCCTCGTCCAGGAAGAAGAGGATGGCGTCTCCGATCACGTAGCCGTCGGGGTTGCAGGCGACGAACTGCTTGGCCTTGTTCACCCGGAAGCTCTCGAACGAGTTGACTCCGAGGTCGGAGAGGAGCCTGATCACGTCCGGACCCTGCAGGTAGAGGTCCGTCATGTGGTGGGTCTGGTCGAAGAGCGCGGCGGTCTCACGCCACGCCACCTGCTCGTCCATCCAGTTCGTGAACTCGCTCGGAACCGCCGGGTAGACGTACGGTCCGATCTGCGAGTTGCGCGCCATCTCCACCGCGCTCCCGGCCGCCTGCAGCTTCTCTTCCAGACTGCGGTGTCCCATCGCCTCTGCCTCCTCTCCGTGGCCCCGAAACGCAGGCCAGGCCTGAGTGATTGATTATGACGCGGTGCCGGATTCCGTCTCCGGCGAATCGCGAGCGAGGTGGTCGCGAGCGAGGAACGTGTTCGCCCACGCGCTCGTCCCCTGGAGCGCGTTGTCCTTGACGACGACCGGCCCGTCGAGCATCGACTCCTCCTCGCCGTAGGCCTTGAGGCGCTCGTACGCCTCCGACCAGATGCACTCGGTGTCGTACACCTCGCACAGCCCGTCCCGGGTCCCGCCGCACGGGCCGTTGCGCTGGTTCTTCGCGCACTGCGACTCCGGGCAGACGTACGCGATCTCGGGGAGCGAGCAGTCCCCGCAGTCCCTGCACGCGAACAGCGGAACCTTCGCGGCCTGCTCGACCGCGTGTGCCGCGCGACGTACGGGTCGCGGAGCCCGTTCGAGGCGCCGGTAGAGGCCCCGTCCGGTCGCGAACAGCGGAGCGTCACGCGCGAACACGGCATCGTGGAGGCGCCGGCTGAACCGGTACTTGACGGGAACCCTCAGGTCGGTTCGTCGCTGTCGCTTCGACGCGAGGTAGGCGGGGTCGACGACGTCGGACGAGAGACCCGTCTCGTGATCGCGCTCGAAGAGGTGGAACTCGTCGGTGCGCGCGAACTGGATCTCGCGGGCGAGCTCGCGCCAGTCGTCGGCGAAGCTCTCCGCGCGGTCGACGATCTCGCCGAACGTCTCGGCGGGCATGTGGCCCCCGAGGTAGACGCCGTCGTAGCCGAGGCCGCGCACGACCGCGAGGTGCTTCGAGGCGAGATCGACGAAGAACGCCCGGCCCTGGTCCGGGCTGGATCCGTGCCGCTCGGCGAGGGCGAGCAGCTCGTCGGTCACGACGATGCCCGGGATGATGCCGCGGCGGAACGCGCGCGCCGCCGTGCGCGAGAGCAGGTAGACGTTCGCGATCGCGCGCAGCTCGAGCCCCTCGCGCCGGATCCAGCGGAGCAGCTCGTCGTCCTTGCGGGTGTTCCAGCCCGCCTGGCTGATCACGAACCGTGCACCCGCCCGCGCCTTCTTGCGCAGCTTGAAGTACTGCGGCATCACCTCGCGCTCGTACCGCTTGTGGTTCGTGACCACGCCGCCCAGGAAGAAGTCGGTTCGCTGCAGCCGCGAGTCGGGCCTGCGCAGGTCCGGCAGGCCCGCGTTCATCTCGGAGAAGAGGCTGATGAGCCCGACCGAGTCGATGTCGAACACCGGAGCCGCGAGGCCGCGGTGGCCCATGACCGGGTAGTCGCCGGAGAGCGCGAGCACGTTGTGGAAGCCCGCGGAGCTGAGCTGCCAGCCGCGGCTCTCGAGCGCGTTCCGGTTCCAGTCCTTGCACGCGAGATGGATGATCACCTCCTGACCGCGCGAGACGAGATCCGTTCCGAGCGCGTCGGGGGAGAGCATCGCGTGACCACCGGGGTTGTCGGTGATCGAGAGGACGTCGATCCGCGGATCGGCGGCGAGGTCCCGCGCGAGCTCGAGCACGCGCGCGCCCCCCTCCGAGGTGATCGGGCCTCGACTCGTGACGAGCTCCGCGACGATCACGAAGCTCCCCGGCCGTGCGAGCGCGTCGCGCAGCGAGGCCACCCCTTCAGCCCTCTCCGTCGATCTCGGGCGTGCCGTACGTGTGGAAGCTCTCGATCGTCTGCACGCCCCAGTACTGGCCGCGCGCGCGTTCGGCCGCCGTCCACGTGATCGGCTCGAAGTCCGGGTCGTACACGAAGTAGCCGCCGGTCGTCACCTCGATCCGGTTGCCCCCCGGCTCGAACCCGTACAGGAAGAAGCCCTGCGCGACGCCGTGCTTCGACGGCGCGGCCTCGATCCGCACGCCGGAGTCGACGAAGATGTCGGCGGCACGAAGGCACTCCTCGCGGGTGTCCACCCAGAACGCGAGGTGATGGAGCCGCCCCGTCGCCCCGTACGCGTCCGCGACGTAGATGAGCTCGTGGGCGGCGATCGAGAGGCTCAGCCAGGCCCCGGTCTCGGTCCCGTCGTCGAGCTCGATCCGCTCGTACAGCCGGTAGCCGAGCACGTCCTGCGCGAACGTCCTGTTCGCTCGCACGTCGGCCGCGAGCACGTTGACGTGATCCAGCCGCTTGACGGCGGCGCCGCGGCCCACGTAGCGCTGCGGCTGGTTGCGCCACGACGGCCGCAGGTGCTCCGGCGGCTCGTAGCGCTCCGCCTCGTAGAAGAGCTCGAAGACGTGTCCGTCGGGATCCGTGCAGCGGTAGGCGGGGCCGTGGCCCACGTCGCCGTCGATCCAGCCGAGGCCGCGTCCGCTCGCCTCCACGGCCGCGACGCGCCGCTCGAGCGCCTCGGGGCTCCACGCTCGCAGCGCCACGTGCCCGAGCCCGGCGCGAGGAGCCTCCGTGAGCTTCAGGCTGTAGCGCAGGTAGTCGCCCCAGCCCCGCAGGAAGACGGACAGCCCGTCCCGGGCCTCCTCCTCCATGCCGAGCACGTCGACGAAGAAGCGGAGGCTCTCCTCCGGCTTCGGCGTGAGGAGCTCCGCGTGCCCGATCCGGGCGAGGTCGAGGATGGGCTCGCTCATAGGCCACTCCTGGGTGGGCTGTGAGCGGGGAGGCGTGTGGGGAACCGGGAGGTTCCCCACGCTCTCCGCAAGAAGGGGGCTCGTGGAGGACACATGGTTTCCCCCACGACCGCAAGTCGAAGGCGAGCGGTCGTCACGACTCGACGATCCGTCGCAGGCCGTCCAGGTCGTACGACAGCTCCCCGGCCTCCAGCTGTGCGCGCTTCGCGCGCTCGCGCTCCTCGCGGGCGAGCGCCGACGCGAGCACCTCCTCCGCCCGCTCCCGTTCGACCACGACCGCGCCGTCTGCGTCGAGCACGACGACGTCCCCCTGCCGGATGCGCGCACCCGCGACCTCGACCGGCTCGCCGATCGTTCCCGGTGTCTTCTTGTCGGCTCCGGTCACGCGGACGTACCTCGTCCAGATCGGCAGGCCGAGTGGGCGCAGCTCCTCGACGTCGCGCACCGCAGCGTCCACCAGCAGCGCGGAGACGCCCGCGACCTTTGCCTGCGTCGCGAGGAGCTCGCCGACGAGCGCCACGGGCCGGGGCTCGGGCATGGTGAGGACGAGTACCTCGCCGGGCTCTGCCTCTGCCACCGCCGCATGCACCATCAGGTTGTCGTCCTGGCCGCACCGCACGGTGCGCGCCGGGCCTGCCGCACGTGAGCCGGGCACGACCTGGATCAGCGGCACGTCGATCACGGCGGCGCGGCCGGCCGCCTCGTGGACGGTCGCCGACCCCAGCCTGGCGAGCTCCCCGCAGAGGACGATCACAGGGCTCTCACGACCTGAGGAGTCACGCGCTGGAACGCCTCCGCGTAGCGGATCGCGGCGTTTCCCGAGGAGCGCCTCGCGTGGTTGCCGCGCTGCTCGGCGCGTTGCGAGTAGTACGTGTGCAGGTAGGACTGCGCCTTCATCTCCGCCATCGCGGCGTTCTTCTGCTCGATCACGGGCGTGATGTCGACGAACGTCGTCGGCGTGAAGTTGCAGAGCTCGGGCTGGTGCGGCTCGAAGAGCAGCAGCTCGGGCGGCTCGACCGTCTCGAACGCACTCGGGACGCCTGCGCCCGCGGCGAGGGCGCGAGCCTTCTCGACGGCGAAGAACGCGGTGGCGTGATCGGGATTGAACGGATCCCGGTCCGTGTGCGTGACGACGACGTCGGGAGCGAGCGCGCGGATGCGATCGGCGATCGACACGAGCGCGGCGCCGTCGACCTCGAGCGGGTAGTCCCCGAGATCGAGGCACTCGAAACCGGCGCCGAGCGCGGCCGCCGCCCGCTCTGCCTCGCCGCGCCGGATCTCCTTCACGCGCTCGACGGTCTGCCCCTCCTGCTTCCAGAGCTCGCCCGACTCCCCCCGCTCGCCGTACGAGAGCGCGAGCACGAGAGCCTCTCCACCGGCGGACGTCGCGACGGCGATCGCGCCGCCTGCCCGCCAGACGAAGTCCCCGGAGTGGGCGCCGATCACGAGGAGCTTGCGGCTCACAGGCCAACCTCGGTTGGCCTGTGAGCGGCGACGGGGGTGGAGAACCGGGAGGTTCCCCACGTTCTCGGGAAGAAGGGAGACCGCGGGGGAAGCGCGGTTCGCCCCGCGAACGCGAGGCAGAGGCGAGCGTCGCTCATGCGACACCGACCAACCGCCGGGACTGCCCCACGATCAGCTCGCGCACCTCGTCCTCGTGGAAGCCGGCACCGAGCAGACGATCGGCCCACAGCGCGAGCCCGTCCTCGACGGGCGGGTAGTCCGGGTTGCCGCAGTCGCTCGAGAAGAGCGAGCGCTCCACGCCGACGGCGCGCACGCCCTCGAAGACGTGCGCCCACTCGGCCTTCCCGCTCAGCGGCGTGCTCAGGCAGCGCTCCAGGAGACACCCGCGCTCGGCGAGCGCGCGCTGATCGTCGAGGGAGAAGTCCTGACACGGGAACTCCGGGTGCGTGACGACGATCCGCTCGACGCCCTCCTCGAGCGCTCCGTCGACGACGGCGAAGGTGTCGTCGCGCGCGAGATGGCCGGTCGCGAGGATCAGGTCGTGCCGCGCGATCGCGCGCAGCACGTCCCGGGTCGAGGCGAGCAGCCGGCCGTCGGGATCCGTGACGTGTACCGCCTCGACGCTCAGACCGAGGCTCCGAAGCTCGTGCTGGAGTCGCGCCCACTGGGGGACCCTGTCTCCGTCCTTCGGCTCGGTTCTCCCCGCCGTCTCCGCGGGCGAGTCCACGGTCGGCATCCAGACGATGCGTGCGCCCTCGCGTGCGGCGATCTCCACGGCGAGCGCGTTCATGCCGCCCACCGCCCAGTTGAGCGTCAACGTGCCGAACACCTGGGTCTCCGGAACGAGGGCCGAGACGACCTGCGCACGCTCGGCGGTGGAGGTGTAGTGCGACTTGAGCGCGAAGCCGGCGAGCCCCAGCTCGGCACACCGCAGCGCGAGCGCGTGGTCGTCGATCCGTCGCGGAGGCACGTCGGGTGCGACGTGGACGTGGAGGTCGTAGGCGCCCTGCACGAGGGCACGGGCGCGGTCGCTCGGCGACGTCGCGGCGAGTATCGGTGTCGTCACGACGCCGTCCGGTCGCGATCCGGCACCACGGGTGCGGCGAGCTCCTCGAGCACGGCCGTGCTGGCGTCGACCACCCGCGGCTCGACGCCGAGCTCCAGCAACACCTCACGGGCGGCGCGCAGCTCGTCGACACGCCGGACGGCGTGCCGCCGACTTCCCTCGACGACGCGCTCGAGCAGCGGCTCGCCGATCACCTCGGCGATCTCCCCCTCGAGCCAGTCGCGATGGCCTGCGACCTCGGCTGCGCGCAGGCTCTCGAGCGCGGCGGCCGCGAGCCCCTTCGTGAACACCGAGCGAAGGAGCTTCAGCGTTGCCGCGGCACCCGGATCGTCCGACACGACCTCGACGGGCATGCCGAGGGGCCCGAACGCATCCGCGAACCCCCGGGCGCCGGATCCTGCTGCGAGGGCAGGGGTGGCGAGCCCGCGTGCCGGCACCGGCCCCAGCAGCGCCACGTCCGCGAAGCGTGCGCCGGCCGTGGCGACGAGGGAGGCGATCTCGCCCTTGAGCGCGGGCGACGCCGTGTTGAGGTCCGCGTAGATCGCCTCGGCTCGAAGCCCGGCGCGCGCAGACTCGGCCGCCGCGAGTGCCGTCTCCGGGGTCGTGAGCGCGAGCACGATCGTGGCTCCGGAGACCGCCGACTCCGCGTCGTCCGTCCGGGCGACGCCCGCCGGCGTCGGGACCGACGACGGGTCGTAGCCGCTGACGTCGACGCCGAGCCGGACGAGATCGGCGGCGAGGCGACCGCCCGCCTCGCCGAGACCGAGCACCGCGACTGCCGGCGCGGGTTCCATCAGGGACGGCATGAGAACAGCATTGTTGACGATATTTGCGACATTCGTGCAGTATGCGTTCGCACGATGGCGGTCACCTCGAGCTACGACGCGCTGCGCGAGGCCATCGTCCGCGGTGACATCGGCCCCGACGCGCGCCTGATCGAGTCGGACCTCTCGACGACGTTCGACATGTCGCGGGGCGCCGTGCGCACGGCGCTCATCCGCCTCGAGCAGGACGGGCTGGTCGTGCGCGAGCCTCATCGGGGTGCTCGTGTCCGCCGCGTCGGAGACGAGGAGGCCGTCGAGATCCTGCAGGCGCGTGCCGTGCTCGAGGGCCTGGCGGTACGACAGGCGGCCGAGCGGATCGACGCCGCCGGCGTCGCCCGTCTCCGCGAGTGTCTCCACCGTCACCGCGAGCTCCTCGAACGCGGCGATCTCCTGGGGGCGTCGGACGCCAACGGCGACCTGCACGCTGCCCTCCTCGACCTGTCGGGGCACCCGACCGTCGTACGGCTCATCCGGAGCCTGAACGCGCAGACGGTTCGGTACCAGTACCGCACGATCCTGATTCCGGGACGCCCGGCCGCGTCCCTGGCCGAGCACGCGGCAATCGTCGACGCCGTGAGCGCGGGAGACGCGGCCGCCGCCGAGGCGGCGATGCGCGGACATCTGTTCAACGTGGCCGAGGCCGTAAGGCTCGGGCTCCCGGGCGGCATCGACACCGCGAGTCGCGGCGTCCTCTAGAGGGGAGCAGAGCGTGAGCCAGCGAAGCCTCGAGGATCTGCTTGCGGGGGCGGACAGCCCGGTCGAGCTGCTCCGCAACGCGCCGGCGGGGCCAAACGTGTACCCGGGCGTGCCGGCCGAGTTCACGAACTGGCGTGACGAGCAGCAAGCTTGGCAGCAGACGTGCGTCCTGTTCAACCTCTCGTACCACATGAACGACCTGGCGGTGGAAGGCCCGGACGCGCTCCGCCTGCTCTCGCACCTGGCGGTCAACAGCTTCGACGGCTACACCGGCGACCGCGCCAAGCACTTCGTGCCGTGCACCCCCGACGGGTACGTCGTGGGCGACGTGATCCTGTTCGCGCTCGGCGGCGACCGCTTCGAGCTGGTCGGCCGGGCACCGGCGCTCAACTGGGTCGTCTACCACGCCGAGACCGGCGGGTACGACGTCGCCGTCGATCTCGACCTGCGGAGCGCGCTGCGCACGGACGGACGTCGCCGGTCCTACCGCTTCCAGGTGCAGGGCCCGCACGCGATGCAGGTGATCGAGAAGGCGCTGGGTGCTGCCCCGCCCGAGCTCGGGTTCTTCCGGACGACCGCGGTCACGATCGCCGGCAGGGCCGTCGGCGCGCTGCGTCACGGCATGGTCGGCCAGCCCGGGTGGGAGCTCTACGGGCCCTGGGACGAAGGCGACGCTGTGCTCGAGGCGCTCCTGGCCGCCGGCGAGGAGCTCGGCCTGCGACGGGTCGGCGGACGTGCGTACTCGTCCAACACGCTCGAATCCGGCTGGATCCCCTCTCCCCTTCCCGCCGTGTACTCCGGTGAGAGCACGAAGGCCTATCGCGAGTGGCTGCCTGCGTCCGGGTACGAGGGATCCGCCTCGCTCGGGGGGAGCTTCGTCTCCGATCGGATCGAGGACTACTACTTCACGCCGTGGGATCTCGGCTATGGGAGCTACGTGGCCTTCGACCACGACTTCGTCGGGCGCGAGGCGTTGCAGGACATGGCCGGAGGCGAGCATCGCCGGAAGGTCACGCTGGCGCTCGACGACGAGGACGTGGCCCGCACGATCGCGACGATGTTCCGGCCCGGCGGGCGCGCGAAGTTCATTGACTGGCCGTCGGCCGTGTACTCGATGCACCAGTTCGACCGGGTGGTGGTCGACGGAAAGACCGTCGGCGTCTCCACCTGGATCGGGTACAGCGCGAACGAGGGCAAGATGCTGACCCTCGCGGTGCTCGAGGCCGAGTACGCGGAGCCCGGGACCGACGTGGCCCTCGTCTGGGGTGAGGAGGACGGGGGCACGGCGAAGCCCACGGTCGAGCCCCACGTGCAGGTCGAGATCGCAGCGGTCGTCAGCCCGGTGCCGTACGTCGAGTCGGTGCGCACGTCGTACGCACCCGGCGGCTGGCGCGCCTCCGGCGCCTGAGTCGGGCCTCTACAGGAGCGGCGTCAGGACGAGCCTGATCCGCCCCGTCTTCGCGCCCCGGCGCACGACGTACCGCGCGAGGAGATCCTCGTACGCGGGATGGACGACCGCGAGGTGGATGTGCGGCGCGCCGCCGTACGAGGCGGGCACCGGGCCCTCGAAGCGGAAGCGGCCCGCGCGGTCCGTGACGACGCTGCCGCGGCCGCGCGGGCGGTAGCCGCTCGGGCCGGCCTGCCAGAGCACGACGAGCGCCCGGGCGACCGGGGCGCAGTCGCCGGCGCGCAGAACACGCCCGTGGAGCACGTGCCCGGCGCCGATCTTCGCGCGCCTCGGGGCGGTGACGCGGCCCTGGAACGGGCCTGCGGCGTCACTGCGCGTGGGCGTGCAGCGGGCGGCCTCGGTCGAGCCCGGGGCCGGCAGCGCGAGCGCGGCTGCCGTTGCTGCCGCCGCGGTCGACGAGCACGCGAGTACCCGCAGCACGCGGCCCAGGATACCGCTCTCGGGCGCGGGAACGGCCCGGCCCAGACACGCGTCAGGACGTGAGGCGGCTCCGCTTCCAGACGAGGAGCAGGCCGTCGCCGACCGTGAGGAGCGCGTTGTCCACGCGCTCGTCGGCATGCACGAGGTCGGCGAAGGCGCGGAGCGCCAGGGCGCTCTCGTCCTCGGACTCGGGGTTCAGCACCTCGCCGTGCCAGAGGACGTTGTCCACCACGATCACGCCGTGGTCCGCGAGCTTGCCCACGACCGCCTCGTAGTAGGTCGCGTAGTCCTGCTTCCACGCGTCCACGAAGACGAGGTCGAACGGCCCCTCGACCTCGTGGACGAGCTCCCGGGCGTCGCCGACGACGAGCTCGATGCGATCCGCCCACGGGCTCTCCGCGAAGTGACGGCGGGCCATCTCGGCACTCTCCTCGTCCGCCTCGAGCGTGACGAGCCGCCCGCCGGGCGGGAGGCGGGAGGCCATCGAGAGCGCGCTCACGCCCGTGAAGGTCCCGATCTCGAGCACGCGGCTGGCCCGGGTCGCGAGGACGAGCGCCTCGAGCAGCCGCGCCTCGACGGGGCCGCCGGCCATCTCGGGGATCGGCATCGAACGCTCGGTGAGCTCGCGCACGGTCGCGACCGGGCCCTGTGCGGGAGTCGTGTGCTCGATCGCGTACCGCTCGATCGCGGGATCGACGATCACGCGATCCCCCTGGCCCGGTCCGGCCTCGCGCCTGGTCGTGAGTGCGCCACCGTCCGCCGAGAATAGGCGTTCGTCACCCGGCCGGGTGACGTCGGGACCGGGTACGGCTAGCCGTAACCCCTTCTCGAGGCAAAGGGCGCATACTGTCGTGTCGTGCCGACAGAGCAGACCAGCGTCCGCACGTTCGTGATCGCCGACATCCGCGGGTACTCCCGCTACACGGACGAGTTCGGCGACGAGGCAGCCGCCCGGCTGGCGGCGAAGTTCTCGTGCCTCGTCGGCGACGGTGTCGAGGCGCATGGCGGGGAGGTGGTCGAGATCCGCGGCGACGAGGCGCTCGCCGTCTTCACGTCTGCCCGCCAGGCGATTCGCGCTGCCGTCGACCTGCAGAAGCAGTTCGACGAGGAGACCGAGCTCGACCACGAGCTGCCGCTCCGGGTCGGCATCGGCGTCGACTCGGGCGAGGCCGTCTCGCTCGACGACGGCACGTTCCGCGGCCAGGCCCTGAACATCGCCGCGCGCCTCTGCGGGCGCGCGCACGGCGGCGAGGTCCTCGTCAGCGAGGCCACGTACCGCCTCGCCGGGAGGATGCCGGGGCTCGAGTTCAGCGACCGCGGGCGCGTACGGCTGAAGAACATCGAGGACGCGATCCACGTCCTGCACGTGCACTCGGACCAGATCACGCCGTCGAACCGCTGGGTGCTGATGTTCTTCGGCAAGCCGGGCCGGACGCTCGGCTGGAAGCTCGCCGGCGCGATCATCCTCATCGCGGGCGTCACCGCGGCGGGGGTCGTATACCTCACAGCCTCCGACCAGCCGGAGGGCGGTAGCGCCGCTCCGCCCATCACGTCGCCGTCGCCGGGCGGCATCCCGCTCCCGGCCGACGCAGGTCTCGAGGTGCTCGTACCCGAGCGGGACTGGGCCGACTGCCATGTCCAGACGGTGGCCGAGCCGGGCGCGGCGCAGACGGCCGTGTGCCTCCCCACGGACGGCACGCCCGACCGCTGGCAGATCTCCATGTACGCGGACGGGGACGCGCTGGAGGAGGCCTACGAGTCCGCTCTCGGCGCACAGGCGGAGATCGAGCGCGACACCGGGCAGTGCAATGCGCTGTCCTGGGGCGGCGAGCGGGAGTGGTTGCACGGCCCCGGCCGGCCGGGAGGCAGGGCGTTCTGCTACTTCGAGGGCAACGACGCGGTGATCGTGTGGTCGCACGAGCGCCTCGGCCAGCCCACGCACCGGGACATCCTGGTGACCGCGCGCGAGAGCGGGAGCGACCACGCAGACCTCACGCGCTGGTGGCGGCCGCTGCACCACGAGATCGGGAAGGCCGACTGACCGAGCCGCCGGGCGCGATCCCGTGAGGGCGATCGTCCACACCGAGCCGGGCGCGGCTGAGGTGCTTCGCCTCGTCGAGCGTCCCGTGCCCGAGCCGGGCGCGGGGGAGGTACGCGTCCGCGTCCATGCGTCCGGCGTCAACCCCACGGACTGGAAGGCCCGCCGGCGCGGTCGCGGTGACGGCGAGCTCGCTTTCCCGGAGGTCGTGCCGAACCAGGACGGCGCCGGAGTCGTGGATGCGGTCGGCCCGGGCGTGCACCCGCGGCGCGTGGGCGAGCGGGTGTGGCTCTGGGAGGCGGCCTGGGAGCGCGCTGACGGGACCGCGCAGGAGCTCGTGGTGCTCCCGGAGCGCCAGGCCGTGCCGCTCCCCGACGGGGCCTCGCTGGAGCTCGGCGCGAGCCTGGGCATCCCGGCGTTGACCGCCCATCGCTGCCTGACGGTCGCTCGGTGCGCGCCGCACGTTCTCGCGCGGGGCGCGCTCGACGGGAGAACCGTGCTCGTGGCGGGAGGAGCGGGCGCGGTCGGGCATGCCGCGATCCAGCTCGCCGGGTGGGCGGGTGCGCGAGTCCTCGCCACGGTGAGCAGCGGCGAGAAGGAGAGGCTCGCGATCGCCGCGGGCGCGGATCACGTCGTGAACTACCGGTCGGAGAGCGCGGTCGAGGACGTGCGTGCGCTCGCGCCGGACGGCGTGGACGTGATCGTGGAGGTCGCCCCCTCCGCGAATGCCGCCCTCGACGCGGCGGTGGTCGCCCCCGGCGGGACGGTCGCGGTCTACGCCGTCGAGGACGGGGACCTCGCCCTCGGTGCCTGGCCCCTCATGCTGCGCAACGTGCGCTACGAGTTCGTGCTCGTGTACACGGTGCCCTCGGCAGCCAAGGACCAGGCGGTCGCGGACGTGTCCGCCGCCGTCGCGGACGGCGCGCTCCCGGTCGGCGAGGAGGCCGGGCTCCCGCTCCACCGGTTCCCGCTCGAGCGAACGGGCGAGGCGCACGACGCGGTCGAGCGGGGCGCGGTGGGCAAGGTGCTCATCGACCTCGCCTGAGGGCTCTCAGCGCGGGAGGCGGAGACCCAGGCGCCGGGGCAGCGTCGCGACGAGCGCGGCCACCGCCCCGGGAGGGCGGCCGGCGTCCTCCGCCGCGTCCTTCGCGAGCAGCGCCCGCCGGATGGCGGACCCGCCGACGTAGCGGAACGGCTCCGGCGGGAAGAGCTTGCGACCCGGCTCGACGAGCGCGAGCGAGGTCAGCTCGTCGCGCCGGTCGAGGGCGATGCGGGCGAGGATCTGTCCGCCCAGGTACGAGGGGCCGACGCCGTTCCCCGTGAACCCGTACCCGTGCTGCACTCGCCCGCGGGCGCCGAAGATCGGCAGGTGTGTCGGCGACACGTCGATCGGCCCGCCCCACGCGTGCGTCACCGCCCGCCCCCGGAGCTGGGGGAAGAAGCGGACGAGGCGTTCCCGCGCGTGCGACACGACGTCGCGGTCGAGCTCGAGCCGCCGGGAGCTCCGGCCGCCGAAGCCCATTGCTCCACCGCCCCACCCGAACGCGATGCGCCCGTCCTCCGTCGTGCGCGTGTAGTGCACGAGCGTGCGGCTGTCCACGATCGCCTCGCCTCCGGTCCAGCCGAGCTCGTCGAGCACGTCGGGCACCGGCTCGGTGAGGACGAGGTGGCTCGACGCGACGGCGAGCGAGAGCCGGTGTCCGGGAAAGCCCGCCGCCGACGCGTTGACTGCGAGCACGGCGGCGCCCGCACGGACGCGGCCGCTTCGGGTCTCGACCGTGCCGTCGGGGTGCACCCGCGTCGCCTCGGTCCGCTCGTGGACCCGGACCTCGCGGTCGAGCAGCACGCGGCGCAGCCCGAGCGCGAGCCGCGCGGGCTGGAGGGTCGCGTTGACCCGGTACAGCGCGCCGCCCAGGAAGAGCTGCGACGCGCAGCGCGCTCGTGCCTCGCGAGCGTCGATCGCGACCACCTCCTCCGGCGCTCCGAGTTCGGCCGCGGCCCGAACCGCTCCGTCCCACGCACCGCGCTGCGACTCCGTCGTCGCGACCTGCAGCATCGGGGCCGGCCGGTACCACGCGTCCACGCCGTTCGCCTCGCACCAGGCGCCGATCCCGCGCACGGCGTCCTCGGACGCCCGGCACACGGCGAGCGCGGCCGTGTCGCCCGCGCGCTCCCGCAGCGTGCGGGCGTCGCCCCACAGCGTCTCGCAGAAGCCGCCATTCCGTCCGCTCGGGCCGTGCCCGCAGATCCCGGCCTCGAGGACGACGACGTCGAGCTCAGGCTCGAGCTCGCGCAGCTGCCAGGCCGTCCACAGCCCGAGGTAGCCGCCGCCGACCACGACGACGTCTGCGCTCGTGTCGCCGTCGAGCGGCCGCTCCGGCACGACCTCGCCGGCCTCCTCGAGCCACCAGCCGTGACGTGTGTGCCGCACGGCAGGATGCTACGAGCACGGCCCGTGCCCGGAGACGAGAGGAGCCGTATGGCGGAGATGAAGGAGCGCATGCTGCGCGGAGAGCTCTACCTCCCGGGCGACCCCGCGCTCGCGGCGGAGCATGCGCGGGCGCAGGAGCTGGTCGAGCGCTACAACGCGACGCCGCACGCCGCACAGGGCGAGCGTGACCGTCTGCTCCGCGACCTGCTCGGCGAGGTGGGCGAGGGCGTCGTCGTCAAGCCTCCCTTCCGCTGCGACTACGGGAGGTCGATCGCGATCGGCGCCCGCACGTTCGTCAACTACGGCTGCGTCATGCTCGACGTGGCTTCGATCCGCATCGGCGCGGCCTGCCAGCTCGCGACCGGCGTCCAGCTCCTGACCGCGACCCACCCCGTCGATCCGGAGGCCCGCCGTCTCGGCTGGGAGTACGCGGAGCCGATCGCGCTCGGCGAGAACGTCTGGCTCGGCGGCGGGGTCGTCGTCTGCCCGGGCGTCACGATCGGCGACGACACCGTCGTCGGCGCGGGAGCGGTGGTCACGCGCGACCTCCCTGCGCGCGTCGTCGCCGTCGGCAACCCCGCGCGCGTCCTCCGCGAGATCGGCGAGCAGGACGCGGTGGCTCCGACCGTCTGAGGCGACGCGGGAGCAGGCGCGACGCAGCTGCCTGCGGGGGTCTTCGCGCGATCGGAGCGCCACGCTCGTGGGCTCCGATCCTTGCGCGCGAGCGAGGGTGGCGGACGGGATTCGAACCCGCGACCACCGGGACCACAACCCGGGGCTCTACCAACTGAGCTACCGCCACCGCGCCCCGGACAGGATAGCCGCGTCCGCGCCGCGCGAGCTCAGGCGAGCCGGCGCTCGAGGTACGCGGCCAGGCGGGTGAGCGGGAAGGAGATGACGAAGAAGACGACCATGACGGCGCCGTAGATCTCGATCGGGTGCTCCTCGCCCTCGAAGGTGAGCCGCTCGACCTGGCGCTCGGCGGTCTCGAGGAGCTCGGGGGCGCCGATGACCTGGACGATGGTCGTGTTCTGGATGATGTTCACGAGCAGGCCGACCATGGGCGGGAGGAGCCTCCGCAGCGCCTGCGGGAGGATGACGAAGAGGTGCCGGCCGACCCACCCGAAACCGAGCGCGGAGGCGGCCTCGTGCTGCTCGCGCGGGATCGAGCCGACGGCGCCGCGGGTCGCCTCGGCGACCTGCGCGCTCCCCCACAGGATGAGCCCGATCGCTCCCGCGGTGAGCGCGTCGAAACGTAGGCTCGTGCTGATCGCGGGCAGCGCGAAGAAGATGATGAAGATGGTGACCAGGATCGGGAGGCCCCGCCAGACCTCGATGTAGAGCCGGATCAGCGCTCGCGTCGGGAGGAACCGGATCGTGAGGAGCGTTCCCAGCGTGATGCCGACGAGGGCGCTCCCGACGAGCGCGATCGCGGACAGCTTGAGGGTGTTCGCGAGGCCCTCCTCGAGCATGTAGCGCGCGACGGGCTCGACCCAGTCCGGCAGGCTCATCGCGAGTCCTCCGGAAGGGCGAGGTGCGACTCGACCAGGCGGATGACGATCGAGAGCGACCACACGATCGTCAGGTACGAGATCGCGAGCACCGTGAACGTCTCCGTCGTCTCGAGCGTGAGCGCGTTGATCTGGAGCGCCACCGTCGTCAGCTCCGGGTACGCGATCACGTACATGAGCGACGTGTTCTTGACGACGCTGATGTAGGTGTTGATGGAGGAGGGGAGGGCGATGCGCCCTCCGATCGGGAGCGTGACGTTGAGGAACGTGGAGACACCGCGGAAGCCAAGTGCCGCTCCGGCCTCGCGGTAGCGGACCGGGACCGCCTCGAAGCCGGCGCGGAAGTTCTCGGTGTTGAAGGCGCCGCCCCAGATCGTGACGGAGAGCCAGGCGACCGTGAACGCGTCCAGCCGGATCCCGACCTGGGGGAGGGCGAAGTAGAGCATGAAGATCTGGACGAGGATCGGCGTGTTCCGGATCACCTCGACGTAGACGGCGGCCGCCTGGCTGACCACGGGCACGCGATGTGCCCGCGCGGCGCCGAGGACGAGCCCGATGACGAAGGCACCGGCGACGGCGATGGCCGAGACCTCGAGCGTGTTGCGGAGCCCCTCGGCGAGCTCGTCCGCGTTCTCCTGGACGAACGACCAGACGTCGCCGAGGAAGGCGAGCGTGAACGGGAGCCCGCTCACGAGGGAAGGGGCGGCCGCACCGGCCGCCCCTTCGTCCCGCGACTCCGAACCGCTACGGGCACTGCGAGGTCGCGTCTCCGCGGGTGTAGCCGAAGTTGTTGTTCGGCCGCAGGATGTTCCGCTGGAAGCTCGCGAACACACGCGTCGGCACGTTGTTGCGAAGGATCGTGTTGAAGGTGTCCCGCCGCTTCATGAGGTTGAGCCGCGCGTCCACCCAGCGCTTGAGCGCGGTGTTGCCCTGCTTGATCCCGATGCCGTACGGCAGCAGGAGGAACGCGTCCTCCGTCAGCTTCAGGTTGCGGTCGACCGCCGCGACCCCGACGAGGACGGTGTCGTCCCACATGAGCGCGTCGGCGCGACCGTTCCGGAACTCGAGGAGGGCGTTCGTGAAGCTGTCCGTGGCCACCACCCTCGTGTCCTTGAAGCAGTTCTTCATCCAGCGGTCGTAGATCGACCCGGTCGTGGTCGCGATCGTCTTGCCCGCCATCTGCGCGAGGTAGTTGTTGGGTGCGCTGTTCGGCGCGAGGATGCGGCCCGTCGCCTTGTAGTACGGCCGCGAGAAGTCGATCCGCGTGTCGCGATCCTCCGTGTAGGTGAAGGTGGCGACGACGAGGTCGACGCGGTCGGAGGTGAGCACGGGCTCACGGGCCGGTGTCGTCACGCAGGTGAGCGAGACGCGGTTGCTCTTGCCGAACGCGAAGCGTGCGAACGCCCTCGCGATCTCGACGTCGAAGCCCGCGTTGCGGCCGCGGACGTCGATGTAGCCGAACGGGGGCGAGTCGCACTTGACCGCGATGTTCAGACGGCCGCGCGACTTGATGTTCGCCGGGAGCGGCGGCAGCTTCGGCCGCTTCTGGGCCGAGGTCGCCTGCTCCGCCTCGCGGGCCGAGGCGGCACCGCCCCAGGCCGCGACGACGATCCCCGCGAGCGCGGTCGCGGCGAGGACGACGAGAAGTCGTCTCATGTGTCAGCTCCTTCCTCTTCGATGGTCAGGTCCTCCAGCGAGTGCGCGAGCTGGAGGCTTCGCCGCAGGAAGCGGCGCGTGCGCTCCTTCTGGGGCCGGTCGAGCACGGTGGCCGGCACCCCTTCCTCCACGATCTTGCCCTCGTCCATGAAGACGAGTCGGTCGCCGACCTCGCGCGCGAACTGCATCTCGTGCGTGACGACGAGCATCGTCATGCCGGTGCGCGCGAGGTCGCGCATGACGACCAGCACCTCTCCGACGAGCTCCGGGTCGAGGGCGGACGTCACCTCGTCGAAGAGCATCACGTGCGGGTTCATCATCAGTGCCCGGGCGATGGCCACGCGCTGCTGCTGGCCGCCCGAGAGCTGGTGTGGGTGCTGCTTCGCCTTGTCCTGGAGCCCGACCGTCTCGAGGAGCTCGCGGGCACGGGCCTCGGCGTCGCGCCGGGACATCTTCCTGATGCGCCGCGCCGCCAGCGTCAGGTTGTCGAGCGCCGTCAGGTGGGGGAAGAGGTTGAACTGCTGGAAGACGATCCCGATCCGCTGCCGGACCGCGGTCACGTCGGCGCCCCGCCTGGTGATCTCCTCCCCCTCGAGGAAGATCCGCCCGGCCTGGATCGGCTCGAGCAGGTTCACGCACCGCAGGAGCGTGCTCTTTCCGCTCCCGCTTGGCCCGATGACGACGAGGACCTCGCCCGGGTCGACGCTCAGGTCGATCCCGTCCAGGACGACGTGCTCCCCGAAGCTCTTCCGCACGGCCTCGAGGCGGACCATGGGAACCGTGCCCCCCGCGGGCACCCCGTCGGTCGTCTCGGCCCGCGCCGGCAGCTCGGACATCGCCTCGCGGGGATGAAACGAGACGTCTCGCCTCACGTCAAGAGGTGAGAATCGCCTGGGTCTGGGTCGTCCGCGCGACGTGCCGGTCGGAGGAGTCGAAGAGGTCCGTCTCGACGACGATCGTCGTCCGCCCTCGGTGGAGCGGCCGGGAGCGAGCCCGGACGGTTCCCTCCCGCACGGCGCCGAAGAAGTTCGTCTTCGACTCGATCGTGGCCGTGGTCGCTCCGGGCGGCAGGTTCAGGAAGGCGCACACGCCTCCTGCCGAGTCGGCCAGCGCCATGAGCACGCCGCCGTGCAGCACGCCTGCCGCGGTGCAGAGCCCGGGCGCCCACTCGAGCGTCGCCTCGACCTCGTCCGGGCTGCCGCTCGTCCGGATCCCGAGCGTCGCACCGAGCGGCATCTGCTCGTTGACGGTCTCGGTCAGGTCCGGCGCGGCCATGGCGACAGCCTATTCGGTCGGCGTGGCCGGCTCGTCCGGGCGCTCGGACTCCCCCCTCAGGCGCTCGACTTCCCTCCGGGCCCGGCGCCGGGAGCCGAGCAGGTACCAGACGCCGAGCAGCGCCAGCCCTGCCGCGATCGCGCCGGTCAGCGTTCCTCCGCGGAAGCCGGGAGCCTCGACGTCCAGCGTGCGGTCGCCGGCGTGCGCGGCGTTCCCGGTCCCGACCACGATCCCGAGCGTGAACAGGTTGGGCAGGGCGAGGACGATTGCGGCCCCGACGAAGACGAGCCACGTCTTCCACGAGCGTCGCCTCCTGAACCCCCACAGGAGCACGAGCAGCGGGAGCACGGTGAACAGGAAGCCGTACACGAGGCCGAGCGTGATCCCGGCAGGGATGCTCCCGTCCACCTGGCTGCCGATCCGCTGCGACCACCAGCGGGGGATGAAGGCGGCCCCGATCCAGGCCCCGATCAGCAGGAGCACGATCCCGACCGCGGCCCACGTGAGCCACTTCTTCCAGGGGCGTCCGGGCACGCGCGGTGCGGTGGCCGGAGCGTCGCTCATGCGCTCGCTCGCTCGATCACGGCCGGCCGAGCATAGTCGGGCGGGCGCGGGCGATTGACGCGGGCGCCCGTCGCCCGTACCCTGGAGTCGTCCCGTCGAGCGAGAGGAGGAGACCATGAAAGTGACGCGTCGCATCTCCCTCCGGCTCGACGCCATCCGCAGCTAGCCGACGTTCGCCCGAGGGCCCGCGCGACCGCGCAGCGGCCGCCTACAGGGATCTTCGCGCGACGGTCCGCGCTCGCGGATCGCGGTCTTGCGCATGGCCGAGAGCCGCGGCCAGGTCCATCTCGAGACGAAGGAGTCACGTTGCTCGACCGAACCTTGGCCGCCCTCGGCTGGACCGACGAGCTCGAGGCGGCCTTCACGACATATGCGGAGCGCGGCTTCGAGCCCGCCCGCGTCGTCGCGGAGCACCGCGGCGGCTACTACGTGCGCGGCGTGCGCGGCGACGTGCTCGCGCACGCCCGCGGGAAGCTGCGGGACGACGAGCTCTGGGGCGGGATGCCCGCGGTCGGCGACTGGGTGGCGATCGTCGACGCGCCCGGCGGTCATGCGGCGATCGAGACCGTCCTGCCCCGGCGCACGAAGTTCTCGCGCAAGACCCCGTGGCTGAGGGCCGAGGAGCACATCCTCGTCGCGAACGTGGACACGGTGTTCCTCGTAACGGGGCTCGACGAGGACTTCAACGTCCGCCGGCTCGAGCGCTACCTGCTCGCGGCGTGGGACAGCGGCGCCGACCCCGTCGTCGTGCTCACGAAGCTCGACCTGTGCGAGGACCTGCGCAAGCTGGACGAGGCGGAGGCCGTCGCGATCGGGGTGCCCGTGCTCGCGGTCAGCAGCGTGACGGGCCACGGGGTCGACGAGGTGCGGGCGCTGCTTCGCCCGGCGCGGACCTTCGCGCTCCTCGGTTCCTCGGGCGCAGGCAAGTCGACGCTCGTCAACCGCCTTGCCGGCCGCACGCTCATGCCGACCGGCGATCTCCGCCGGGACGGCCGCGGCCGGCACACGACGCGGCACCGGCAGCTGCTCGTCCTCCGGGACGGGTCGATCCTCGTCGACACGCCCGGGCTCCGTGAGCTGCAGGTGTGGGAGGGTGACGTCGACGCCGCGTTCACCGACGTCGCCGAGCTCGCCTCGCAGTGCCGCTTCAGCGACTGCGCGCACCACACGGAGCCCGGCTGCGCGATCCGCGAGGCGCTCGAGAGCGGCACGCTCGACCCTGCGCGCTGGGCCAGCTACCAGAAGCTGGAGCGCGAGCTCCGCCGCGTCGAGCTGCGACGGGGCTCCCTCGAGCACCGCGAGCTCAAGCGACGCTGGCGGGCGCGCGCGAGGGAGACGAGGCGCGCCCGCCGCTACGGAGCGAAGCCGTAGGCGTCGCTACTTGCGCAGCTGTGTCACCCAGTACTCGGTCGCCGGGGTGGGCGGCGTGCCGAAGCGGGCGTTCACCGCGTACAGGCGCTTGCCGTGCTCTGCGATCGTCGTCGGCACGCTGAAGCCGGGGTTCGTGATCCGCGTCAGCACCGTCCCCGAGCGCAGGTTCGGCGCGAGGCGGATCTTCGCGACGCGGTTCAGCTGGTTCTGGACGACGTACAGCACCTTGCCGTCCAGGAGGATGCCGTCGCCGTTCGGCACGCTCTCGCCGCCCGCGAGGGCGATCGCTCGGGTCACGCCGCCCGGTGTGACGGTGAAGAGCCGGCCCGTCGCCGACTGCACCACGATGAGCGTCTTCCCGTTCGGCGTCGCGGCGATCCCGTTGAGGTTGAACGCCCCGGGGACGTGCTGGTAGTCGCCCGTGAGCTGGACCGTCGTCACCGTGGAAGCCGCCCCCGGGCGGCCACCAGGCCCGAGCGGCAGCCGGTACAGCGCATCCCGCTGGGAGTCGGTGAACCAGGCGGCGCGCTTCGTCACGACGACGTCGTTGACGAACGTCGCACCGCTCGTCGGGAGCTCGTAGGACGCGATCGTCGCGCCGGTCCTCGCGTCGTAGACGTAGGCGTCTCCGGTCGGCCCGCCGGCGACGAAGAGCCGGCCGCGGTCGACCTTCATCCCGATGGCCGCACGCCCGCTCTGCGGCTGGACGAGCAGTGCGCCCGCGCCGGTCCGGAGGCTACCGCGATAGACGGCGCCCGTCGGGATCGAGCCGACGTAGAACTGCTGGCCCGCCGTCGCGATCCCCTCGGGCTGGAACCCGTCCGGAAGCTCGATCCGGTTCGGGAAGGCCTGGTTCGTCGCGGCCACTGCCGAGCCGACGAGCGCCGTCATCGCCGCCAGGGCGACAAGAAGCCGGGTCATGGAATCCCCCTTGTTCGCTGACCTAGTCCAACGGTACTACCGGTCCGCGCGAGCTTCGGATCGCTGCCGCGCGCGCGTCCGTCAGGTGGTTCCCGGATGGGCGCGGACGGAAACGGGCGTACGAACGGGCGTGCGAAGGAGGTGAGCGGCGAAGCTCTTCGCCTCGTTCGGACGAGAAGCTCCGGTTCGCGAGCGCGAGTCGAGGAGTCAGCTTCGCTTCGGCTCCGCTGGGGTCATCGTCGTCAGCCCGCCGTGCTCGTCGACGGAGACGACGTACCGTTTCGGGGCGCGTCCTCGGAGCCGCGCGAAGAACGACCTCGGCTCGACGATGATCGCGTGCGTCGCGGTGCGCGTCTCGAGCGCGAAGCCCTCTTCGGTCTTCGTCGCCAGGAATGCGTCGAGCGCGCGCTCGCGTTGGCCTGTTGCGTCGATCTCGCCCACCAGCACATCCTTTCCGCGAAGCGCTCGCTCGACAAGCGGTACTCGGGTTCTGGCGGAGTGGCGCGGACGCGGTGGTGGCCGACTCCCTCCGCCCTCGTGGCGCCCCATACGTTGCCTCACGGACGTCCGGGCGCTCCCCGGCGGACGAACCGGGTCGGACGGCGGTGTTCGTGAGGTGGCCCCCGGGAGGAGTCGAACCTCCGCACGCAGATTCGAAAGCTCATGGCAGAGCCAGAGCGGCGGAGCTGCACCGAGACGAATCCGCGCTCCTGAGCCAAATCGGGCGGGTTGACGCCTCCCGGATCTCGGCCTGTTTCGGTAGGTCTGGTGGCCCCACTGTGGCCCCAGCGGCACGGGGGCGCGAGATCCTGCGCCAGGTCGTCCTGTGGCGGCTCTCGGGGACTCGGCCCTACTCGTCGGCGAACGCCTCGAAGAACGTCGGGAAGGTACCCAGGAACCCGAGCGCAAGTAGCACGATGGTCGCGATGAGGACAGGTCTCCAGGCGAGGTCCCGAGCGCGCCACAGGTAGCCGAGGCTCGCCCACGACAGGAAGAACGCCGCAGCCGCGAGGATCGTCTTACCGGAGAGCGGGCCTACGTCGTCGGTGAACGCCAGGAACTCGTTGACATCAGTGCTCGCCTCGTTCAGCGTCGCCAGGAGGCCGAGCACAAACGTGCCGATGCCCGACGCGACGAGGACTGCTGCTGCCGGGCCATTCGGCTTCAGAGTCTCGTTGTCTGCGGTCGTGCTCATCTCAGCCTCCTAGGTAATGGGGGCGGTCTTGGTGATCAGCGCACCGAAGAGTCCGGCGATTCCAGCAACGGCGAAAGCTCCTGCGAAGAGCCACAACACCAAGCGGCGCAGGAACGGGCTGTCCGCAAGCGATCTCCCGTAGTAGACGGTGATGAAGGCCGCCGCCGTTGCGAGCATCGGCGCGATCCATGCGACGTGCTCCTTCCACTCCATCCCGAACGTGTGCCAGGACTCCGTGTCCCCGCTCGCGTTCGAGAGCAGGAAGTCGCGCGGGGAGCACGACTCGTTCGGTGCCTGCAGGCCCTCGCAGCCCGCGTACCGATCGGCCTCGGTCTCGGACAGACTCTCCCGGTACCAGGGGTACACGATCCAGGTCCCGGTGAGGACTGTCGCCCAGGCAACAATCGCCATCGCGGATATGCCCCAGCTGAGGCGGGTCATCCGCTCGCGAAGCCCCGTCGCGGTTACCCACTCGGTACGGAAGCTGTAGAGACCCGCCAGACCGCCCGTGAAGGCTAGGAGAAACAGCGAACCGAGGACCATCCCATGGATGAACGTCCAGAACTCGCGGTTGGACAGCTCCAATGTCCTCCCTTTCAGGCTCGGCGCGAGTCTTACAAATGAGCGTGGAGCGCGCTCACCGGTCCATCCCCAGTAGAGGCGCATACTCCGGGTGAGGCCGGGCGTAGCCGGTTCCCGGGTGCGTTTAGGGAGAGATCCGGCGCGTGACGGAGTTCGAGGGTCCGCCCGCCCCTTGGCGAGCATCCGTGGACCCACGCCCATCCCCACGGTCGAACTGGGCACGAATCCGCTCGACCATGTCGGCGAGTAGCTACTTGAAGCCGGGGTCGCGATCGAGGCTGCTGCCCGTGAAGCGGCAGTTTGAGATACGTCTCCCCTCGCGCCCCGGCCTCGTTTCTTGCGCGGCGAACTTCCCAGGAGGGTCCGGCGCGTGACGGAGTTCGAGACGCCGCCCGGCCCGCTCGCTCGGCTCGTGTGGCCCCTGCGTCGCCCCATCGACCTCCTGGGGGTGTCGAGTGCCCCCCAAACCCGCATGAATACTCGATGGCCCCGGGAGGAGTCGAACCTCCGCACGCAGATTCGAAGTCTGCCGCTCTATCCACTGAGCTACGGGGCCCCGCGCCAGTATGCCCGCGCCGGAGGCGCGGTTAGGGCCGACCGCGAGCGGGTGCGCCCCCCGCGTCACCGAGGAACGGAGCTCACGTGGGAGCGCTCGACTCGCTCATGGAGAAGTACGGCGACGACCCGAACTGGCTCGTCGACCGGTTCCGGTCGTCAGGGCTCGGCGAGAAGGTCGAGTCGTGGACCGGGACGGACCAGAACCAGGAGCTCGCGCGCGACGAGATCGAGCAGAGGCCTCGGCCAGCAGGAGCTCGACCGTGTTGCTACGGAAGCCCCAGGTGGAGGCTGGCCATCGCGCTGAGAGTCCAGGCGCGCCCGGGCGTCAGGCCCCGTGCTGCGGTTCGTCCCCCGCGGACGTGGAGACACCGGCTCCGTCCGGTCCGGGTCCTACCCTCGCCGCATGACTCTCGGGATCGTGGTGTTCGGCGCCGCGTTCCTCGTCGGGCTCGGCCTCGGCACATACACGCGACGGCCGTTCTCGACGGCCTTCTTCGTCCTCGGCTGCTTCACGGCGCTGCTCGTGCAGTCGGCGACGGGGGAGGCGCTCGGCGCCGCCGCAGTGCTCGTCATCGTCTTCCTGCTCGGGCTCGTCGCCGAGAGCGTGCGCGAGACGTTCGCGCTGCTCGTCGGCCGCTACTAGCCCGCAGCCGGAGCGGACGGCAGCCCCGGACGGGGCCTATCCTGGGGACCCCGCGGGCGTGGCGGAACTGGCAGACGCGACGGGTTTAGGTCCCGTTGGGCCGCGAGGCCCTTGGAGGTTCGAGCCCTCCCGCCCGCACTCGTGGACGAGACCGCTGCGATCAGGGGCGAACGCGTCCTCGTCCGTCCGGCGACGCTCGACGACGCCGACCTGCTCGTGCGCTGGCACGACGACCCCGAGGTCGCGCGCTACTGGGACGGCGAGACGTACACCAGGGACGAGATGCGCGCGCGCCTCGCGCGCGGAGGCGTAGCCGCGTACGTCGTCGAGGCGGGCGGCGAGCCGGTCGGCTACCTGCAGACGTGGCGCGACGACGAGGCGCCGGGGACGGCCGGGATGGACATGTTCCTCGTGCCGGAGGCGCGCGGACGCGGCCTGGGGGCGGACGCGGGGCGCGCCGTGGCGGTGCATCTCCTCGCGAGCGGCGTCGCGCGGGTGACCGTCGACCCGTACCTCTGGAACGAGGTCGCCGTGCGCGCGTGGGGGAGGGCCGGCTTCCGGCCCGTCGCGGAGCGGGAGCCCGATGACGAGCACACCTCGCGCTGGCTCCTGATGGAGTTCGAATCAGGCCGGTGAAGCTCAGGCGAAGCGCGCGAAGCGGAACAGCTCGATGTCGTGCCGCGTCTCCCCGTCGAGCGCCAGGTCGGCGAGGATCTCGCCCACGACCGAGCAGAACTTGAAGCCGTGGCCGGAGAAGCCCGCGGCGACGACGGCGTGGGCGCTCTCGGGGTGGCGGTCGATCAGGAAGTGCTCGTCGGGAGACGGCTCGAAGAGGCACGTCCTCAGCGCAATCGTTGGCCCGACTCCGTCCGGGAAGTAGCGGTCCGCGAATGCGCGCAGCGGCGTCTCGTCCTCGAGCGTGGGCTCGCTGGCGATCTCGTCCGGGTCGCCGCCGGCTCCGTGGTGGTCGTAGCGGCCGAGCTTGAAGCCGGGGATCCCGAACGCGGGGAAGCCGTAGAAGTGCTCGTCGTCGAGCGCGAGGTTGAAGACCGGGAAGCGCTCCGGCGCGAAGAGCTCGGGCCTGCGCGGCTGGATCCAGGCCAGAACCTGGCGCACTCCTCGCACGAGGCCGTCTGGGAGCCGAGCGACGTCCTGCGACCACGCGCCTGCGGTCAGCACGATCCGCTCCGCCTCGACCACGCCCCGGTCGGTCGTGATCCGAACACCGTGCGGCGAGTCTTTCCACTCGAGTACGCGCTCCCGGGCGCGAACGACGGCGCCGCGCCCGAGAGCGCCCCGGACGTGCGCGACGATGCAGCGCTCGGGGAGCAGGAAGCCGCCGTCGGGCTGGAAGATCGCGGGCAGGTCCGCCGGGAGACGGTACGCGGGAAAGCGCCTCCCGACCTCGCGCCCGTCGATCACCTCGTGCGGAAGGTCGTGCTCCTGGCAGGAGCGGAGCGTGCCGTCGTAGATCCGTCCGCCGGCCTCCACGATCCCGGTCACGTGCAGGAGCTGCTCATCGGCCTCCTGCTCGAGGTCGCGCCAGAGCTCGTACGCGCGGCGCATCAGCGGGACGTACGCGGGGTGCTCGAAGTACGCCAGGCGGATGATCCGCGTGAGCCCGTGCGACGAGCCGTGCTCGTGCAGGACGTCGAAGCGCTCGAGCCCGAGCACCCGCTTGCCGCGGCGGGCGAGGTGGTAGAGCGCCGCGCTCCCCATCCCGCCGACGCCGACGACGACGACGTCGTACCGCTCGGCCATGGCGCGATCCTACGGCGCGGCTGTGGAAGGACTGCCGCGCTCTCTCCGTCTTTACAGTGCCAGGCACTGTTAAGAGCGCCCGCCCCGGCCGCGCGCGGCTGGATCCGTCGCCACTCCACCCCAGGCTGGTTGAATGGCCGCGTGAGCTCGACGGTCGAGCAGCTGGGGGAGAACCGCGTCCGCCTGACGGTGGAGGTCGACCCCGCGCAGGTGAAGCACGCGATCGAGCATGCGCTCTCGGATCTCGCGGAGAGCGTGAAGATCCCGGGCTTCCGCAAGGGCAAGATCCCGCAGCAGGTTCTCGTCTCCCGCCTCGGCAAGGACCGGATCTACGCCGAGGCGGTGGACAGCCACATCGGCGGCTGGTTCTGGAGCGCCGCGTCGCGCAGCCGCGTGCGCCCCGTCGCCGAGCCCGAGTACGAGTTCGAGCTCCCGGGGAGCGCGGACGAGGGCTGGCGCTTCGAGGCGACCGTCGAGGTGCAGCCGCTCCCCGAGCTCGTGGACTGGACGACGCTCGAGGTCCCGCGTGCGGAGGTCGAGGTCCCGCAGGAGGCGGTGGACGCGGAGCTCGACGCGCTGCGCGACTCGGTCGCCGAGCTCGTCCCGGCGGACGGGCGCCCGGCCCGGGAGGGCGACACGTTGCTCGTCGACCTCGTCGACTCGTCGGGGGAGGCGCAGCGCGACACCGTGGTGGAGCTCGGCGCCGGGCGCATGGCCGGCGAGCTCGAGTCCGCGCTCGTCGGCGCCACGACGGGCGACACGAGGACCGTCACGTTCGCGCGTGCGGACGGCTCCAGCTCGACCGTCGAGGTGACCGTGCGCGAGGTCCAGGAGAAGCTGCTGCCGCCTCTGGACGACGAGCTGGCACGCGCGGCGAGCGAGTTCGACACGCTCGAGGAGCTGCGCCGCTCGATCGAGGGCACGTTCCGGGAGCAGCTGGACGCCGAGATCGACTCGGCGTACCGTGCGGCCGCGGTCGACGAGCTCGTGAAGGCCTCGCAGGTGCAGCCGGCTCTCCCGCTCGTCCGCACGCGCGCGGCTGACCTGCTCACGGGCTTCGTCCGCTCGCTCGAGCGGCGTGGGATCTCGCTGGACGCGTACCTCGCCGCGAGCGGGACGAGCACCGACGACCTGCAGCGGCAGATGGTGCTGGAGGCGGCCGTCTCTGTCGCCCGCGAGCTCGCCCTCGAGGCGCTCGCCGAGCGCGCCGGGATCGACGTCTCGGACGACGAGGTGAAGGCCTACCTGCGCGAGGAGGCGGAGGCGGCCGGCGAGGACGCGGAGGGCCTCGTCGAGGACGTGTGGGCGCACGGCCAGGAGGAGTCGATCCGCGAGGACCTGCGCCTGCGCGCGGCCCTCGATCGGCTCGTCGCGGACGTCACGCCGATCGCGCCCGACCTCGCGGAGGCGCGGGAGAAGCTCTGGACCCCCGACAAGGAGAAGGCCGAGGGCGACACGAAGTTGTGGGTCCCCGGCGGCAAGGAGACTTGATGAGCCCACTGATCCCGATGGTCATCGAGCAGACCTCGCGCGGCGAGCGCTCGTTCGACATCTATTCGCGTCTGCTCAACGAGCGGATCATCTTCCTCGGCACCCCGATCGACGACCAGATCGCCAACCTCACCGTCGCCCAGCTCCTCCACCTCGAGTCCGAGGACCCGGACAAGGACATCTCGATCTACATCAACTCGCCGGGCGGCATCGTCTACGCCGGCCTCGCGATCTACGACACGATGCAGTTCATCAAGCCGGACGTGCAGACCATCTGCGTGGGCATGGCCATGTCCATGGGTGCGATCGTCCTCGCCGGCGGGACCGAGGGCAAGCGAAGCGCCCTCCCGCACTCGAAGATCCTCATCCACCAGGGCTCGGCGGGCTTCCACGGTCAGCCGACGGAGATCGAGATCCAGGCGCGGGAGGTAATCAGCCTCAAGCGCCTAATGGAGGAGATCATGTCGAAGCACACCGGTCAGGACATCGACAAGGTGTCCAAGGACATGGATCGCGACTTCTACATGACCTCCCAGGAGGCCAAGGAGTACGGGATCATCGACCGCGTGATCGAGCACCGCTGACGCGGATCCCCTTCCCCAAGTGATGAAAACGGAGTAAAAGGAGACCGGGATGGCTCGGGCGAGCGAGGGTAACGAGCAGCTCCTCTGCAGCTTCTGCGGCAAGAGCCAGCGCCAGGTGAAGAAGCTGATCGCTGGACCTGGCGTCTACATCTGCGACGAGTGCATCGATCTCTGCAACGAGATCATCGACGAGGAGCTCACCTCGCCGACCCAGCTCGACCTCGACAACCTCCCGAAGCCGCTCGACATCTACTCGGTCCTGAACGACTACGTCGTCTCGCAGGAGGAGTCGAAGCGCACGCTCGCGGTCGCGGTCTACAACCACTACAAGCGCGTGCGGATGGGGCTCGAGGGCGGCGACGTCGAGCTCCAGAAGTCGAACATCCTGCTGCTCGGACCCACGGGCTGCGGCAAGACGCTCCTCGCACAGACGCTCGCGCGCATCCTCAACGTCCCCTTCGCGATCGCGGACGCGACCGCGCTGACCGAGGCCGGCTACGTCGGCGAGGACGTCGAGAACATCCTCCTCAAGCTCATCCAGGCCGCCGACTTCGACATCAAGAAGGCCGAGACGGGGATCATCTACATCGACGAGGTGGACAAGATCGCGCGCAAGGCGGACAACCCGTCCATCACGCGCGACGTGTCCGGGGAAGGCGTCCAGCAGGCATTGCTCAAGATCCTCGAGGGCACCGTCGCCTCGGTGCCTCCGCAGGGCGGGCGCAAGCACCCGCACCAGGAGTTCCTGTCCATCGACACGACGAACATCCTCTTCATCTGCGGCGGCGCGTTCGCCGGCCTGGACAAGATCATCGAGCGGCGCATCGGGAAGAACACGGTCGGCTTCGCCGCGGACGTCCGCTCACGGACCTCGGAGGCGAGCGCCGAGATGCTGACCCAGGTCATGCCCGAGGACCTGATGGCGTTCGGCCTCATCCCCGAGTTCGTGGGGCGGCTCCCGGTCATCTCCGCGGTGCACCAGCTGACGCGCGACGACCTCGTCGCCATCCTCACCGAGCCGAAGAACGCGCTCACGAAGCAGTACCAGCGCTTCTTCGGGTACGACGCCATCGAACTCGTCTTCACCGAGGACGCGCTCTGGGAGATCTCGGACCACGCGCTCGCCCGCGAGACCGGCGCGCGCGGGCTGCGCTCGATCATCGAGACCGCGCTCCTCGACGTCATGTTCGAGCTCCCCTCGCGCACCGACGTGACGAAGTGCGTGATCACGAAGGAGACGATCTCGAAGGGCCTGAAGCCCACGCTCGTCACGAGCGCCGGCGGCATCGACGACGAGCTCGACGAGCTGGCCGAAGAGACCGCGTAGGCCGCTCCACGGCGCGGCACGGAGAGCTTCGCGCGTGAGCTTCACGACCCGGCCCGAGCTGCGGGGCACCTTCGGGATGGTCGCGTCCACGCACTGGCTCGCCTCGGCCGCGGGTATGGCGGTGCTCGAGCGGGGAGGGAACGCTTTCGACGCCGCGGTCGCGACCGGGCTCACGCTCCAGGTCGTCGAGCCGCACCTGAACGGGCCGGGCGGCGAGGTGCCCGCGGTCTTCTGGTCGGCGGAGCGCCGGGCTCCGCTCGTCCTCTGCGGCCAGGGTGTCGCGCCCGCCGCGGCCACCAGCGAGCGCTTCCGCGAGCTGGGCCACGACCTCGTGCCCGGGACGGGAGTCCTCGCCGCGTGCGTGCCGGGGGCGTTCGGAGGCTGGCTCCTCCTCCTGCGCGATTTCGGGACCTGGAGGCTCGAGGACGTGCTCGCCTTCGCGATCGGCTACGCGGAGCACGGGTACCCGTTGCACGAGCGCATCCGCGGGACGATCCTCGCGAACGAGGCGCTCCTCGCCACGTGGCCCGGCTCGGCGGAGCTCTACCTCCCCGCGCCCCGCGCGGGCGCGCTCTTCCGCAACCCGGCTCTCGCGGCCACGTACCGCCGGGTCGTCGAGGAGAGCCGCGGCGGCACGCGCGAGGAGGAGATCGAGCGCGCGCGACACGCCTGGTACGAGGGGTTCGTCGCCGAGGAGATCGACCGCTTCTGCGCCGCGGAGGGCGGGCTCCTGAGCGGCCACGACCTCGCGGCGTGGAGGGCCTCGCTCGAGCCGCCCGCGACGTACGAGTACCGTGGGCTCACCGTGTGCAAGACCGGGCCGTGGGGCACGGGGCCGGTTGCGCTGCAGCAGCTGGCGCTCCTGTCCGGCTTCGACCTCCGGGAGCTCACCGAGGCCGAGCTCGTCCACGTCGTGACCGAGTGCGCGAAGCTCGCCTTCGCGGACCGCGACGCCCTGTACGGCGATGCCGAGGTCCGGCTCGACATCCTCCTCTCCGACGAGTACACGGCCGAGCGGCGCGCGCTCGTCGGCGAGGAGGCGTCGGCCGAGCTGCGGCCCGGGTTCGGCAGGCTGCCGCGGGTGCACGACGCCCCCGTCGTGGCCGGCGCGGGCGAGCCGACGCGCGGTGACACCGTCCACCTCGACGTCGCGGACCGGTTGGGCAACCTAATCTCAGCCACCCCGAGCGGCGGCTGGTTGCAGAGCTCGCCGGTGATCCCGGCGCTCGGCTGGCCGCTCGGAACGCGGGCGCAGATGTTCTGGCTCGAGGACGGGCTCCCCTCGTCGCTCCGACCGGGCGCCCGGCCCCGGACGACGCTGTCGCCCGGTCTCGCCCTCCGCGACGGCGAGCCGTACCTTGCCTGGGGCACGCCCGGCGGCGACCAGCAGGAGCAGTGGGCCCTCCACGTCTTCCTCCGCCACGTCGACCGCGGGCTCGACCTGCAGGCGGCGATCGACGCGCCGGAGTTCCACACCGACCACCTGGTGTCGTCCTTCTACCCTCGCGGCGTCCAGGCGAGGTCGCTCGCGCTCGAGTCCCGCTTCGACTCGCGCACGGTCGCGGCGCTCCAGCGCCGTGGGCACGACGTGTCGCTGCAGCCGCCCTGGTCGCTGGGCCGCGTGACCGCCGTCGCGCGGGAGCGGGACGGTCTGCTCAAGGCGGGCGCGAACGCGCGCGGGATGCAGGGGTACGCGGCCGGCAGGTAGCTTCCCGGGCCGTGGCGCCCGAGCGCACGCGCACGTACAGCTGGGACGACCCGCTCGCCCTGCGCGACGCGCTCGCGGAGCGCTCCGGCCTGGAGCTCATGCAGCTGATGGTGTCCGGCGAGCTTCCGCCGCCGCCGATCGCACAGACCCTCGGGTTCGCGCTCGTCGAGGCGGAGCGCGGGCGCGCCGTGTTCGAGTGCGTGCCCGCCGAGTACCACTACAACCCGATCGGGATCGTGCACGCTGGCCTCGCCATGACACTGATGGACTCGGCGATGGGACTCGCGTACGTCACGACGCTCGACGAGCCCCAGGGGTGGACGACGCTCGAGGTGAAGGCCAACTTCACGCGCGCTCTGATCGCGGAGACGGGCCTCGTGCGCTGCACCGGGACGATCGTCCATCCCGGCCGGCGGGTCGCGACGACGGAGGCCCGCCTCGAGGACACCGCCGGCCGGCTCTACGCCCACGCGACGAGCACCATCCTCGCGCTGGCCTAGCCGCTAGGCTGCGTACATGCGCCGCGACGACGAAGGCTTGCTGTCCCCGGTAGCCCGGCGGCGCCGCCGCGCCTAGGCCGCGAGCGCCGCGACCCTCCCTTTCTAGACTCCATCGCGATGGATGCGCTGTACGAGCCCGGCGGCGTCGAGGCCCGCTGGCAGCAGGCCTGGGAGGAGGAGGGCCACTATGCCGCCGACGCCGACGACCCACGGGAGACGTACGTGGTCTCGTTCCCGCCCCCGAACGTCACCGGCGAGCTCCACCTCGGCCACGCCCTCCAGCTCTCGCTGGCCGACGCGCTCGTCCGCTGGAAGCGGATGCAGGGGTTCAACTGCCTCTTCCAGCCCGGCTACGACCACGCTGGGATCTCGACCCAGAGCGTCGTGGAGAAGGAGCTCGATCGCTCCGGCCAGACGCGGCAGCAGCTCGGCCGAGAGGCTTTCGAGCAGCGCGTGTGGGAGTGGCTCCGCCTGTACGGCGGGACCATCATGTCCCAGTTCCGGCGGATGGGCGCCTCCATGGACTATCGCCGCGAGCGGTTCACGATGGACGACGCGTACGTCCGTGCGGTTCTTCGCCACTTCGTCCATCTCTGGCGGCGGGGGTGGCTCTATCGCGACCACCGCATCGTCAACTGGTGCCCGTACCACGAGAGCGCGATCTCGGATCTCGAGCTCGACCACGTCGACGTGCAGGACGAGCTCTACTACATCCGGTATCCACTCGCCGACGGGCCCGGGCACGTGACCATCGCCACGGTGCGACCGGCCACGATCCTCGGCGACGTCGCCGTCGCGGTGCACCCGGAGGACGCGCGCTACAGCCGGCTGGTCGGCGAGGAGGCGATCGTCCCGTTCGTGGAGCGGCGCGTGCCGATCGTCGCCGACGAGCGAGTCGACCCCGAGTTCGGCACCGGGGCGCTCAAGGTCACGCCCGGCCACGATCCGACGGACTTCGAGATCGGGCGCGCGCACGGTCTGCCCGAGCCGATGGTCGTTGGCCCGGATGGGCGGATGAACGACGACGTCGCCGAGGTTGCCGGTCTGACCCAGGACGAAGCAGGAGCACGGGTCCTCGCCTGGTGCGAGGAGCGTGGGCTGCTCGAGAAGCGTGAGCCGTACCGGCACACGATCGCCGTCTGCGAGCGCTGCGCGAGCAGGATCGAGCCGCTCATCTCGCTCCAGTGGTGGTGCCGGATGGACGAGCTCAGGAAGCCCGCTCTCGAGGTCCTCCACTCGGGTCGCGTTCGCTACCACCCGCCGTCACAGCACCGGTTCGCCATCGACTCGCTCGAGTACGCGCCCGACTGGAACATCTCCCGGCAGATCTGGTGGGGGCATCAGATCCCCGCCTGGTACTGCCCGGACGGCCACGTCACCGTTGCGGAGTCCGAGCCCGACGCCTGTGCGGAGTGCGGCTCGCCCGAGCTCGAGCGTGACCGAGACGTGCTCGACACGTGGTTCTCCTCCGCGCTCTGGCCGTTCGCCACGCTCGGCTGGCCCGAGAAGACACCGGACCTCGAGCGCTTCTACCCGGGCGACTTCAATCTCACTGCGCGGGAGATCATCCGCCTCTGGGAGAACCGGATGATCTTCTCCGGCCTCGAGCTTGTCGGGGACATTCCTTTCCGCGACGTGATCATCCACTCGACCGTGCTCGCCGAGGACGGTCGGCGGATGTCGAAGTCGCTCGGAACCGGCATCGACCCGGTCGAGGTCATCGACGAGCACGGGGCCGATGCCACCCGCTACGGACTGCTGAAGATGTCCTCGCAGCAGGACTCGCGTTTCTCCTTCAAGGCGATCGAGGAGGGGCGGCGCCTGGCCAACAAGCTCTGGAACGTCTCGCGGCTGATCCTGCAGAATGCGGAGGGAGCGAGCGCCGAAGCCACGCCACGCGATCTCGAGGAGCGCTGGATGCTGGCTCGGGTCGACCGGGCGCGGGCACAGATCGAGGAGGGCCTCGCGCGCTTCGACTTCGCGGGGGTCGTGGATTCCCTCTACCACCTCACCTTCGACGAGTTCTGCGACTGGTACGCGGAGGCCATCAAGGAGCGCCTGTACGACGGCGACCGGGACGCCCGCGCGACGGCGTTGGCGGCGCTCGAGCGGCTGCTCACGCTCCTGCACCCCGTCATGCCGCACGTGACGGAGGAGATCTGGACGCAGCTCCCCGACCGTGAGACGCGGCTCGTCGTCGCTCCCTGGATCGAGCCGGACGCGCGCTTCGACGGGGACGCCGCCGCGCTCGACCGCGTGCAGGAGGCGGCGCGGATCTTTCGCCGGAGCGGCGTCCAGGTCGAGCTCGAGTCCGAGGACGAGCGGCGCATCTTCGCCGCCGTGGTTCGGCCGGAGCGAGCGCGCGTCGACGGCAACCGCGAGGCCGAGGTCGAGCGTCTGCGCAAGGAGGTCGCGCGCGCGGAGGGGATGCTCGCCAACGAGCGCTTCGTCGAGAACGCGCCGGACGAGGTGGTCGAGGCCGAGCGCGAGAAGCTCGAGCGCTACCGCCGCGAGCTCGCCGCCCTCGACGGCTAGTCGCGGCCGCCGTCCTACGATTGCGCCGTGACCGCCACCCAGTGGCTCGACACGCTCTCCCCCTGGCCGCGCGAGGGCTTCGGCCTCGACCGCATGCGCGCGCTGCTCGCCGCGCTCGGCGACCCGCAGGAGGCGTATCCCGCGATCCACGTCGTCGGGACGAACGGCAAGTCGACCGCGACGATCACCGTCGAGCAGCTGCTGCTCTCGGAGGGCCTCTCGGTCGGGTCGACCATCTCGCCGCACGTCGAGAGCTGGTCGGAGCGCATCCGCGTGCGCGGTGAGGAGGCCGACCTCGAGCGAGCGGTGGCGCACGTGCGCGCCGCGGCGGAGCGCGTCGGCGCGACCCAGTTCGAGATCGTGACCGCGGCGGCGCTCACGGCGTTCGCGGAGGCCGGCGTCGACGTGGCGGTGGTCGAGGCGGGCCTGGGCGGGCGGTTAGACGCGACGAACGTGCTGCGCACCCGCGTCGTCCTCCTGACGAACGTCGGGCTCGAGCACACCGACGTGCTCGGGGACACGCTCGAGCTGATCGCGCGCGAGAAGCTCGCGGTCGTCCGGCCGGGCTCGACGGTCGTGCTCCCCGACCGCACGTACGCACACCTCGTGCCCGGCGCTGACGTGCTCGTCGGGGGCGCGCGGGAGGCGGCGGAGGCGTTCGTCGGCCACCCGATCGCCGCGCGGCCGCAGGTCTCCCTGCCCGGCCGGCTCGAGGAGCGGCCGGGGGAGGTCCGGGACGGCGCTCACAATCCCGACGGTGCTCGCTTCCTGGTCGAACGGCTTCCCGCGGGCGACTACACCGTGGTCGCCTCCGTCCTGCGTGACAAGGACGCCGACGCGCTGCTCCGCGAGCTACGTCGCGTGGGGTCGCGCTTCGTGGCCACACGATCGTCGTCGGAGCGCGCGCTTCCGGCCGCGGACCTCGCCGAGCTGGCCCGCGCGCACTTCTCGCACGTGGAGGCCGTGGACGACCCCGTCGATGCTCTGGCGCGTGCCCACGAGCTCGGCGCGCCGGTCCTCGTGACCGGCTCCCTCTACCTCCTCGGCGACCTCGCGCAGGCGGAGCGGGCAGCGGCGTGGCGCGGGTAGGCGAGCGGCTCTCGGTCCTCGCGTTCGCGATGCTGCTCGTGGCCGCGATCGTGGGGCTCTCGTTCGCCCTCGGCTACCTCGTCGGGAAGCTTCTACTATGACCACCTCCACGATGCCGCTCGCCCAGTCCCTCGAGACGCCCGACTGGACCCTCCTCCGGAACCTCGGCCTGGGGCTCCTCGTCGTGCTGTGGCTGGCGACGGCGTACTGGACGTTCAAGGACGCGCGCCGTCGCATCGAGGACCCGTGGCTCGTCGCGCTGGCGACGGTGGTCGGTCTCGTCCCTCCCTTCCTCGGCCCGATCGTCTACCTCTTCTTCCGTCCCCCGGAGTACCTGCAGGACGTGCGCGAGCGCGAACTCGAGATCAAGGCGATGGAGGAGCGCCTCGCCCTCCTCGACCAGCGCTGCCCGGTGTGCCGCGCCCGCGTCGACTCCTCGTACCTCGTCTGCCCGGTCTGCACGACGCGGCTGCGGCAGGCCTGCCCGTCCTGCGGGCAGCCGCTCGAGTCGCTCTGGCAGGTCTGCCCGTACTGCGCGACCGAGATCACGCCGGGGCTCCCGGCGCTCGAGGACGTCACCTCCCGCCGCCGGGCCCGCCGCCGCGCGACCGAGTGACCCGCGAGCGCGACGCGCTCCAACATCTACAATCGGCCGCCGCATGGCCCGCGAGACCACCCTCGTCCTCGTCAAGCCGGACGGCATGCGCCGGGGCCTCGCCGGCGAGATCGTCGCGCGCTTCGAGCGCCGCGGCCTCGAGCTGCGCGGCGCCCGTCTCCTGAAGATCACGAAGCGGGCGGCGCGGGAGCACTACGCCGAGCACCGGGGCAAGCCGTTCTTCTCCGGCCTCGTCGACTTCATCACGTCGGGGCCCGTGCTCGCCCTCGCCGTGAGCGGCGAGTCCGCGATCTCGGTCGTGCGCACGATGATGGGCGCGACGAACCCGCTCGACTCCGCGCCCGGGACGATCCGCGGCGACCTCGCGCTCGAGCTCTCGGAGAACATCGTGCACGGCTCGGACTCGAGGGCGAGCGCGAAGCGCGAGCTCGCGCTCTTCTTCCCCGACGGGCTTGTCTGAGCGGGCGGACTACGTCGCGCGGAACCGCGACGCCTGGACGCGGACGAACGAGGAGTTCACGGACGAGCAGTCGCGCTCGGCGTGGGCCGCGGAGCGCATCACGTGGGGGGTCTTCGGCGTCCCGGAGGACGAGGTCGGCCTGCTCGGCGACGTGGACGGCCTCGACGTCGTCGAGCTCGGCTGCGGCACGGCGTACGTCTCCGCCTGGCTCGCGAGGCGGGGCGCGCGGCCGGTCGGCGTCGACGTCACCCCTGCCCAGCTCGAGACGGCGCGCCGGCGCATGGCAGAGACGGGGATCGAGTTCCCGCTCGTCGAGGCGAGCGCCGAGGACGTCCCGCTCCCCGACGCGTCCTTCGACCTCGCCGTCTCCGAGTACGGCGCGAGCCTGTGGTGCGACCCTGTGCGCTGGCTGACCGAGGCCGCACGCCTGCTCCGCCCGCGCGGCCGACTCGTCTTCCTGACGAACAGCATGCTGGTCACGCTCTGCGTGCCGGACGTGGGCATCGCGACCGAGTCGCTGATGCGCCCCCAGCGCGGCATGTACCGGGTCGAGTGGCCCGAGGAGGAGGGGGTCGAGTTCCACGTCGGCCACGGCGAGTGGATCGACCTCCTGCACGGCGCCGGCTTCGAGATCGAGCGTCTCGCCGAGCTGTACGCCCCGGAGGGCGCGGCCGACCACGCCTACTACGACATCGCGAGCGCCGAGTGGGCGCGGAAGTGGCCCGTGGAGGATCTGTGGGCGGCGCGCAAGACCGGCTGACGCTCGCCTCCACCTCCCCGCAGCGCCGCGCGATCCTGGAGCAGCTGCGCATCCGCTTCGAGGTCGTCGCGCCCGACTACGTCGAAGACGACCCTCCGGACGCCGACCCGGCGGCGCTCGTCCGCCGGCATGCGGAGGGGAAGGCCCGCTCCGTGCACGCCCCGGGACGGCTGACCCTCGGCGTGGACACGACCGTCGTCCTCGACGGGCGCGTGTACGGGAAGGCGGGCGACCGAGAGGAGGCGCGCCTCATGCTCGATCGGCTCTCGGGCCGCACCCACACCGTCGTCTCGGGGCTGTGCCTGCTCGGCGCCGGGGACGAGGTCGTCGCGCACGAGCTCACCGACGTGACCTTCAGGCTGCTCGCCCCGGGCCTCGTCGACACCTACCTCGCGAGCGGCGAGTGGGAGGGGCGCGCGGGCGCGTACGCGATCCAGGGGCTCGGAGGACGCCTCGTCGAGCGGATCGAGGGCGACTACCTCAACGTCGTGGGACTTCCGGGCGCCCTGCTCGTGTCGCTCCTCGAGCGCCATGCCCCGAAAATGCTGGAAACCACGTAGGTACACTCGGTCTCCCTCGTGGCCTGGTTCAAGACCCTTACCGGCTTCGGCGGCCGCGACATGGCCGTCGACCTCGGCACCGCGAACACGCTCGTGTACGTCCGCGGACGCGGGATCGTGCTCTCCGAGCCGTCGGTGGTCGCTATCGACCAGCGCACGGGGGAAGTGCACGCGGTCGGTGTCGAGGCGAAGCGGATGCTCGGTCGCACGCCGGGCACGATCTCCGCGATCCGGCCGCTCAAGGACGGCGTCATCGCCGACTTCGACGTCACCGAGCAGATGCTCCGCCACTTCATCCAGAAGGTGCACCAGCACCGCTTCGCCCACCCCCGCGTCGTCGTGTGCGTGCCCTCGGGGGTCACCGGCGTCGAGAAGCGCGCGGTGGAGGAGGCGACGCTCTCTGCAGGCGCGCGGCAGGCCTACCTGATCGAGGAGCCGATGGCGGCGGCGATCGGCGCGGGGCTCCCCGTCGCCGAGCCGACCGGGAACATGATCGTGGACATCGGCGGCGGCACGACCGAGGTGGCCGTCATCTCGCTGGGCGGGATCGTCGTCTCGCAGAGCATGCGGGTCGGCGGCGACGAGATGGACGAGGCGATCGTCAACCACATCAAGAAGGAGTACAAGCTCCTCGTCGGGCAGCAGACCGCGGAGGAGATCAAGCTGGAGATCGGGTCCGCGTTCCGGCTCCCGGAGGAGCTGCAGGCCGAGGTTCGCGGACGCGACATGCTGACCGGCTTGCCGAAGACGGTGATCATCTCGTCCGAGGAGGTCCGGCGAGCGCTCGACGAGCCGGTGACGGTGATCATCGACGGCCTCAAGTCGACGCTCGACAAGACGCCGCCGGAGCTCGCGGCGGACATCATGGACCGGGGGATCGTGCTCGCGGGCGGCGGTGCGCTCCTGCAGGCCCTGGACGAGCGCGTGCGCCACGAGACGCAGATGCCCGTGCACCTCGCGGAGAGCCCGCTCACGTGCGTCGCGGTCGGCTCGGGGCGCTCGCTCGAGGAGTTCGACGTCATCCATCGCACGAACCGGAGCCGCGCCGCCCGCCGCAACGGCCTGCTCCGGTACTGAAGCCCCTCGCGGGGCCCTTTCTGGGCGAGGAAAGCCCGCATGCCCAGCTACACTGGGCCGTCGTGCCCAGGGGACGCAGCGCGCGCTCGGCGGCGCTGGGCGTGACCGTCCGGCGCCTACCGTCGACCCAGATGAGCTCGCGGAGCAGCGGCGCGCTCAAGAGGCGGCTCGCGGTCGGGGTGCTCGTCCTCCTCTCGCTCGTCCTCGTGACGCTCTCGTTCGGCTCCGGCGAGGACGGGTCGCTCTCCCGGGTGCAGTCCGCAGGCGCCTCGGCCCTGCGTCCGTTCGCGGTCGGCGCCGAGCGCGTCGCCCAACCCTTCCGCGACGCCTACGGCTGGGTGGACGGCCTCGTCGGCGCGCGCTCGGAGGCCGAGCGCCTGCGTGCGGAGGTGCGCGAGCTCCGCCAGCGCGCGATCCAGAGCGAGTTCGCCCTGCAGGAGAACGAGTACCTGCGACGGCTCCTGCGCTACCTGGACGGCCCGCGCTTCCCGGACGACTTCGACCCGGTCGCGGCCGAGGTGATCGGGCGCCCGGCGGGCGCGTTCGCCCAGGCGATCGTCGTCTCCGCGGGCTCGCGCGACGGCGTCGTCGCCCAGGACCCGGTCGTGACCGCCGACGGCCTCGTCGGGATCGTCACGCGGGTCTCGCGCGGCACCGCCCGCGTCCAGCTCCTCACCGACCAGGAGGCCGCCGTGTCCGCGGTCGACCTCCGCACGGGCGCGGAGGGCATCGTGCTGCACGCACGCGGGACGCGGGAGACGCTCGTGCTCGACCGGGTGCGCAAGCAGGACGTCGTCCGGCTCGGAGACGAGGTCGTGACCGCCGGCTGGAGCACGGCCGGGCTCACCTCGCTCTACCCCAAGGGGATCCCGATCGGGAAGGTGACGAGCGTCGGCCAGACCGACACCGACCTCTTCCAGCAGGTCCAGGTCGACCCGTACGTCGACTTCGGCGGCCTGGACGCCGTGCTCGTGCTCGTCCCCAAGGAGCGCACGCCGTGAGCGGCGGGGGCGTGGCGCGCGCGTCGGGCGTGGTCTTCGCAGGCGCGCTGCTGCAGGCGGTGATCGTCTCGTCGCTCGTCGTGGGCGGAGGGTCGCCCGACCTGCTCCTCCTCGTCGTGATCTCGCTCGGGCTGCTCCGCGGCTCGATCCCCGGCGCGGTCGCCGGCTTCGCGGGCGGTCTCGTCGTCGACCTGCTCACGCTCGACACCCTCGGCGTGACCTCGCTCGTGCTCACGCTCGCGGGGTTCTGGGCCGGGCGCTACGGCGAGACGACCGCGCGGGGTCGACGGCTCCCGCCGCTCCTCGCAGCGGCCGTGCTCACCATCCTCGCCGGCGTCTTCGCCCTCGTCCTCCACTACATGCTCGGGTACGAGCTGGACGCGCGCCAGGCGCTCCTGACCGCGCTCCCGCCCGCGGTCGTCGCCAACGTGCTGCTGGCCCTGCCGGTGCACGCGCTCGTCCGCTGGGCGGTGCGCGAGCGCGAGCTGGAGCCCGCCACCGAGGTCGAGGTCGTTGTCTAGCACCGGCGGGTTCCACGAGCGCCGGTCGCCGTCCGGCCGCTTCCTCCCACCGGACCCGCGGGTCCGCGAGCCCTATCGCCTGACGCCGCAGCTCGCGCTCCGCGTCGGCATCTTCGGCGCCGTCGCCCTGATCGCCTTCGCGGTCCTCTTCCTGCGGCTCTGGTCGCTGCAGGTCCTCTCCGGGGACGACTACCTGAACGCGGCCCAGAACAACCAGCTCCGGCTCGTCCGGGTCGAGGCCCCGCGCGGGCCGATCCTCGACCGGCACGGCAGGGTGGTCGTCTCGAACGTGGCCGGCACCGCGGTGCAGCTCTGGGTCGGGGACATGCCGAAGCAGGGGCGCAACGCGCTCGTCCGGCGCCTCGCCGCGGTCCTCGACGTCGCCCCGCGTGCCCTCGCGCGCGAGGTGGACGAGCAGCTCGCCGACCCCCTCACGCCGCTCATCGTCAAAACCGCCGTGAAGGAGCAGAAGGTCAACTACCTCCTCGAGCACCAGTCCGAGTTCCCGGGGGTCGAGATCGTCCAGGTCTACCTGCGCGACTACCGCTTCGGCGCGCTCGCGTCCCAGATCCTCGGGTACACGGGCGAGATCTCCCCGGAGGAGCTGAAGGCGCTCCGGCGCGACGGCTACCGGGCGGGCGACCGCCTCGGGAAGACGGGTGTCGAAGCGGCGTACGACGCATACCTGCGCGGGGCGCCGGGGCTGGCGCAGATCCGCGTCGACTCGCTCGGCCGCCCGCGCTCGCGGCTCGAGCTGAGCAAGGAGGTGCGTGCCGGGTACGCGCTCCGGCTCACGCTCGACATGCGGCTCCAGCGCGCGGCGGAGCAGGCGCTCCGCTACGGGATCGACCTCGCCCACCAGAGCGATCACTGGGCGGCGAGCGGCGGGGCGGTCGTCGCGCTCGACCCGCGCGACGGCGCCGTGCTCGCGATGGCCTCCGCGCCGACCTTCGACCCCTCCGTCTACGTCGGGCGCACCGATCCCGACAAGCTCGCGCCGCTCCTCGACGAGGAAGCCGCGCGCCGGGCGAACTACCCCGGGCTGAACCGCGCGACGGCGGGCCTGTACCCGCCCGGCTCCACGTGGAAGCCGGTCACCGCGCTCGCCGGGATGCAGGAGCACGTCTTCTCGGCGTACGACTCGCTCCAGTGCACGCCGACCGCGGAGTACGGCCTCGACCGGCAGCAGTTCCGGAACTGGAACCCGTACGTCAACCGCCCGATGACACTCCCCGAGGCGCTCGCGGAGTCCTGCGACACGTACTTCTACGAGATCGGGAACCGCTTCTACGAGCGGGGCGGCGACGGTCGCGTGCGCATGCAGCAGTGGGCGCGGCGCTTCGGCTTCGGAGAGCCGACGGGCCTCGACATCGGAGGCGAGGCCGAGGGCCTGCTCCCCACCCCCGAGTGGCGGAAGAAGACCTTCGAGAGCGACTGGGACCGCGCGTGGAACCCGGGCGACTCGATCCAGCTCTCCATCGGCCAGAAGGACCTGCTCGTCACGCCGCTGCAGATGGCCGCGTTCTACGCGATGCTCGCGAACGGCGGCGACGTCGTCACGCCGCACCTCGTCTCGCACGTCGAGCAGCCGCGCGCGAAGAGCTCGCCCCGCGTCGTCCTGCGCCGGTTCGCGTCTGCCCTCCCGCGGCCGTCGGGCGTCGATCCCGCCGCGCTCGCGGCCGTCCGCGACGGCCTCTACCTCGCGACGCACTCCGCGAGCGGGACGTCCTCCGGCGTCTTCGCGAACTACGAGATCCCGATCTCCGGGAAGACCGGGACCGCGGAGAAGGTCGTCCCGCTCCCCGGGTACCCGGCGGACCACCTCGAGGACCAGTCCTGGTGGTGCGGCTGGGGCCCGTCCGACGACGCGAAGCTCGTCGTCTGCGCGCTGATCGAGAACGGCGGCCACGGCTCCACCGCCGCCGCTCCGGCCGCGCTCCGCGTCTTCGAGTCCTTCTTCCGGACGAAGGCCCCGCCCAGCGTCCTCGTGAGCACCGACTGATGATCGACGTCGCCGAGCGCCCGCGGATCAGGCCGGCCGGCTCGCGGGGCGAACCGGCCATCGTCGCGCTCGCCCGCCGGCTCGACTGGATCCTGCTTCTCGCCGCCTTCGCGCTCGTGGGCTACGGCCTCTGGGTCGTCTCCGGGATCACGCGCTTCGACGTCCCGGGGGACGAGGGCTACTACGTCGTGCGGCAGGGGATCGCGGCCGCGCTCGGCCTCGCCGGCCTCGTGGTCGCGGTGCTCGTGCCCATGGACCTGGCCCGGCGCTACTGGCGCGTCCTCTATGCCGCCACGCTGGCGCTGATGGTCGTCGTCTTCCTCGCGGCCGAGACGATCCGCGGGTCGAAGCGCTGGATCGACCTCGGCTTCATCCAGTTCCAGCCCTCGGAGCTCGGCAAGGTGCTCTTCGTCCTCGCGATCGGAGGGTTCCTCGTCGAGCGTGCCGGCCGGGTCACGCGCTGGCGCACGATCGGCACCGCGCTCGCGCTCGGGGCGGCGCCGATCCTGCTCGTCTTCGTGCAGCCGGATCTCGGCACCGCGCTCGTGTACGGGATGGCACTCCTCGCCGTCCTCTTCTTCGTCGGCGTGCGCTGGCGCCACCTCGCCGTCCTCGTCGCGCTCGGGGCGGTGGGCCTCGTCTCGGTGCTCTGGCTGCTACCGGGCATCGGCGTGCAGGTGCTGAAGCCGTACCAGACCGCGCGCCTGACGCTCGACCCCGACTCCGACCCGGGCGGCCTCACGTACAACCTCGACCAGTCGATCACGGCGGTGGGCTCCGGCGGGCTCACGGGCCGCGGCGTCGTGGACGCGACCCAGACGAGGCTCGACTACCTGCCGGAGCACGCGACCGACTTCGCGTTCGCCTCCCTTGCCGAGCAGCGGGGCTTCGTCGGCTGCGCGATCCTCCTGCTCCTCTACCTCCTCGTCGTCTGGCGCGGCCTGCGCGTCCTCACGGTCGCCGGGGACCTGTACGGCGCCGTGGTCGCCGGCGGGCTCGTGTTCGCGTTCCTCTTCCAGGTGTTCGTGAACGTCGGCATGACGATGGGGGTTGCGCCCGTCACGGGCATCCCGCTCCCGTTCGTGACCGTGGGCGGGTCGTCCATGGTCGCGAACCTGCTCATGGTCGGGGTCCTCCTCAGCATCCACGCCCGCGGCCAGCTCGCCGGGCGCTCCTCCGCGCCGTGATCGTCCCCGGGATCGGCGCGGGCGTCCGCGAGGGCGGGAAGCTCATGGGCGCGCTCCGGGCGGAGCACGCGGGCGCCGTCGGCTCGCTCGTCGTCAGCGGCATGCTCGCCGAGCCGCTCGCACGCGAGCTCGGGGCCGGTGCCCTGCCAGGGGCGGTGCTCGTGCGGGAGGGCGGGACACTCGCCGGGGCCGAGGTCGTCGTCCGCGTCATCGCCGGCGAGCCGAGCGCCGAGGACCGCTCGCTCGTCGATGCGGCCGACCGGGCCGGGATCCCGGTCGTCCTCGTGCAGCTCTGGCCGCAGGCGAAGTGGACGGAGCCGTTCGTGCTCACGCCCTTCGTCGTCGAGTGCCGCCCCGGCGAGGGCTTCCCGGTGGGGGAGATCGCGGACCGGATCGCGGAAGCGGTCGAGCGTGCACCGGCGCTCGCCGGCGCGATCCCGGTCCTGAGGCGGGCCGTGGAGGAGGACGTCGTTCGCGGATCGGTGATCCGGGCCGCGATCCTCGGTGCGCTCGGCGCGCGCCGAGGGCCGTCGCGGCCGGCGCTCGCGCTCGCGCAGGCGCAGACGGTCTCGCGCCTGCGCGCCCTCGACCCCCAGCTCGCCGGCACCTCGCCCGACCCGCGGGCGCTTGCCGGCACCGCGGCGCTCGTCTACGCCTCCGGGTTCGCGCTCCGCGCGCTCGCCCGTGCCGGCCGCGGGAAGCTGCCGGCCCCGCTCGTCCAGGCAGCAGTCGCGGCCGGGGGCACGTGGGCGCTCGCCGAGGGCGTCAAACGCCTCGAGCGCCTGCTCGCCCGCACCGGCGGCGACTGAGCGCGCCCTCCCGCGATGTCGTCCGGGGCTGGTCCTACCATTGCGGCGCGAGCGACCTCATGGGAGGGACGATGCCGGACACGGAGTTGGCCGAGGAGCTGCTACAGCTCGAGGAAGCCGACGCCTGGTTCGAGTACCTGGAGGCCACGCGGGGACAGCTCGAGACGCGGTACTCCGAGCTTGAGCCGTGGGCGTGGGCGCGCCTGTCCCAGCGGTTGCGGGCCGTGGGCGCCCGCAGGTCACGGCTGCGGCCCGCCGCAGCGTGATCCGAACGACGTCCCCGTGCAGGGCGAGCGGCGCCTCGTCTCTGCCCGTGTCCGGAGGAGCAGAGCCCTGCTGCTACCGTTCCGTGCAGGTCGCATGACCGCAGTCTTGAACACACGCAGCGCGAGGCGGGGCACCACCCTGGTGAACTCCCCGTGCCCGCGCGCGATCGAACAACGAGGAGATTGCCACCTTGGCACTACGCTGGTTTCGCTTCGGAAGGAAGCAGGAGAGCGCCGCGTCCCCGGACACGGCCGTCGTGGAGGTAGCGGCACCGCCTGAGGTGCCGGTCGCAGAGGCGCCGGAGGCCGACGAGGCCACGGAGCCGGCGAAGAAGAAGCGCCGTCGCGGAAGCCGCGGCGGCCGAGGCAGGAAGAAGCCCACCAAGCCGCAGGCAGGCGAGGAGACGGCGGCCGTGGCCGAGCCCGAGCCTGCGGAGCCCGCGCGGAAGCAGGAGCGCAAGCCCGAGCGGAAGGGTGAGCGCAAGCCGGAGCGCAAGGGCGACCGCAAGTCGGCCTCGCGGAGCGGGCGCCGCCGTACCCCGACGAAGCGCGCCGCGCTCCCTGCGGCGAAGCGGGAGCTCTTGATCTCGGTCGACGTCGGCGAGCAGCGCGTCGCGATCCTCGAGGACGACGTCGTCGCCGAGGTCTACCTGGAGCGGCCCGAGCGGCGCTCGATCGCCGGCAACATCTACCTCGGGGTCGTCGACAACGTCCTCCCCGGGATGGAGGCCGCGTTCGTCGAGATCGGCCTCGAGAAGAACGGGTTCCTGTACGTGGACGAGATCGTCGGGCCGGAGCTCGAGGGACGGAAGGGCGCGAGGAAGATCCAGGACCTCATCAAGCGCGGCCAGATCGTGCTCGTGCAGGCGGTGAAGGACCCGATGAAGTCGAAGGGCGCGCGCCTGACGACGGAGATCTCGCTTCCCGGGCGCTATCTCGTCTACGTCCCGAACGGCGAGGGCTCGGGCGTCTCGCGCCGGCTCGAGGATCAGGAGCGGACGAGGCTGAAGGAGATCATCCGCGGCCTCGACCCGAAGGGCGGCAGCATCATCGTCCGCACGGCCGCCGAGGGCGCCTCCGCCGAGGACATCGAGCGCGACCTCGTGTTCCTGCAGCGGCTCTGGAAGACGATCCAGGCGAAGGCGAAGGACGCGAAGGCGCCGGCGCTCGTGTACGAGGAGGCCGAGCTTCCCCTGCGCATCGTCCGCGACCTCTTCGCGGGCGACTTCGTGGGCGCGCGGATCGACGACGACAGGACGCACCGGCGCATCGTCGGCTACCTGAAGAAGACGTCGCCGCACATGATCGAGCGCGTCCACCGCTACAAGGAGAAGGAGCCGCTCTTCGAGGCCTCGGGGGTGGACGAGCAGATCCGCTCGACGCTCCACCGTCGCGTCGACCTGCCCTCGGGCGGCTATCTCGTATTCGACTACGCCGAGGCGTTCACCGTCATCGACGTGAACACCGGGCGCTTCGTCGGCTCCCGGGGGAAGAGCTCGTCCGCTCGCCTCGAGGACACGATCGTGAAGAACAACCTCGAGGCCGTGAAGGAGGTCGTCCGCCAGCTCCGCCTGCGCGACATCGGCGGCATCATCGTCATCGACTTCATCGACATGTCCAACCCGAAGAACCGGGAGACCGTCGAGGAGGCGCTGCGCACGGAGCTCGAGCGCGACCGGACGAAGACGTACGTCGTCGAGATCTC
>Ga0075313_1000009_pt1 | contig 42300 bp, 44 predicted proteins | sample MayberryNE_Catta_3_FD_120051 | JGI IMG/M metagenome (GOLD analysis project Ga0075313, IMG submission 120051) | Natural and restored wetland microbial communities from the San Francisco Bay, California, USA, that impact long-term carbon... | ecosystem: Environmental > Terrestrial > Soil >...
GATCCGTACGTCGACACCGCGGTCCAGCTCGAGTACCGGCGTGCGGTGCTCACCGAGTGCGAGCAGACGATGGAACGGCTCGCTGCCGATCCCCAGTACTTCGCGCGGCCCGATCGCGCGCTCTTCGCCGACATCCGGCGGTACTTCCCGATCACGGCGCAGGCGCGAGTGGCCTGGTCGGTGCGCGAGGGCGTCGGCGCGGCGACCGGGTTCATCGAGCAGCAGGTCGAGGCCGGCCTCCTCGACGGCGGGGTCGCACGGTGCCACGCCACCACGCGGAAGGGGAAGGCCTGCCAGCGGACTCCGCTCCCCGGCCGCGACTACTGCCCGTCGCACCAGCACCTCGAGCACGCCACCGTCGCCGCCTGACGTAGACCGCCGCTCGTTCCCGGGAACGAGGGCATCCTCCGGGCGACCGTCGGAACGCCGGACCCGGGAGCACGGACGCGTCCCCACGCCGGAGGGCGGTCGGGAGATAAGCTCGCGGTCGCATGTCGCACGACGCCGACAAGCTCATCCGCCAACTCTCGCTCGTGGCGTTCCTGATGGCCGAGCGGCGTCCACTCACCGCCCGGGACGTCAAGTCCAACGTCGAGGGCTACAGCGAGATGTCCGACGAGGCGTTCGCCCGCCGGTTCTACTCCGACCGCGCCGAGCTGACGGCGCTCGGCGTCCCGCTCTCCTCGCAGCGCGACGAGTTCACGGGGGAGGAGCTGTACACGCTCCGCTCGGAGCACTACTTCCTCGAGCGCCTCGAGCTCGACGACGACGAGCTCGCCGCCCTGCAGACCGCGCTCTACTACCTCGAGGGGAAGTTCGCGTACGCGGAGCCCCTGCGGCTCGCGCTCCAGAACCTCGCGCTCGGGCGGTCGGGCTTCTCGGAGCCGCCCACCGAGACCGCCGAGCGGGTTCGCGTGAGCGCTCCCGACTACTCACCCGAGCTCGCCGGGCGACTCTCGAAGCTCGAGTCGGCGATCTCGAAGCAGCGGACCGTGCGCTTCGGGTACTGGAGCCCGCGGCGCGCACGCCCGGGCGAGCGCACCGTGAACCCGTATGCGCTCCGGCTCGACGACGGCAACTGGTACGTCGTCGGCCAGGACCTGGAACGCGACACCGTCCGCACGTTCAAGGTCTCGCGCATCCGCGGCGACATCCGCTTCGCCACACGCCGGGAGCGCGACTTCCGGGTCCCGGCGGACTTCGACGTCGAGCAGCACCGGGTTCCGAAGCCGTGGCAGATCGGGGAGACCACCGGGACCGCCCGTATCGCCGTCTCCGACGACACCGCGTGGTGGGTGGAGCGAACGCTCGCCGACGCGGGCGCCGTCGAGGACGGGGTCTTCGAGACGGGGTTCGCGTCCGTCGAGCTCCTCGCCGGCTGGGTCCTGCGCCAGAACGGTCGCGCCGTCCCGCTCGAGCCCGAGGAGTTGCGCGAGGCGGTGGCGGAGGGTCTCGCCGCACTCGACGCGGCGCATGGCAGCAAGCCGCCCATCCCGGCTGCGCCCAAGCGGAGCGACCCTCGCCGCCCCCTCCCGGAGCGTCCGACCGGCCCGGTCGCCCCGGAGCGCTTCGGCGTCCTCCAGGCGCTGCTCGCCCAGCTTCTCGCCGCCTGCGGCGAGGAGCGCTCGGCCGTCCTGGACGCGGCCGAGCTCGCCGCGCGCTTCTCGATTCCGCTCGACGAGCTGCAGGATCACCTCTCGCTGCTCAATCTCGTCAACTTCGGCGGTGGCTGCTACGCCGTGTACGCCGTCCACGACGGGGACGTGGTGCGCGTCGACAAGGAGCTGTACGGGGACGTCTTCCGCCGGCCGCCGAAGCTCACCCCCCTCGAGGCGCGCGCGATCCGCCTCGCCATCGAGTACGTCGGCCCCACGATCGCGGCCGAGGCACACACGCCGCTCGCCCGCGTGCGCCGGAAGCTGGAGGAGACGTTCGGCCGCTTCGAGCTCACCGCGACGCCGGAGCCCCGCGACGCGACCGACGAGGAGACCCTCGTCAAGGTCCTGAGCGAGGCCACCGAGAAGCGCAGGATCGTGGAGATCGAATATCTGAAGGAGGGCGAGGAGAGCCCGTCCGTCCGCCGGATCGAGCCGTACACGATCGAGCGGGAGCTGCCGGTCTGGCGGGTCCACACGTGGGACCTGACCGTGGACGCTGCGCGGACGTTCCGCCTCGACCGCATGCGCTCGGCACGGCTCACCGCCGACCGGTTCGAGCGCCGCGAGGGCTTCGACCCCTCGTACCTGCGGAACCCGCGCGTCGCGACGCTGCTGCACTCGCCCGCGATCGCCCGCTGGAAGCTCGAGCGCGGGGCGAGGCCGCTCACGGACGGGTCCGCGGTCGCCGACGTGCCCTACAAGACGGAGGAGTGGCTCCTGTCCGAGGTCCTCGCCGACCGCGGGGAGACCGTCGTGCTAGGGCCCCAGCGCCTGCGCGACGTCGTCGCCAAGCGCGCCAGGCGCCTGCAACGCGAGCTCGGCCGCGTCCCCAGCGGGCGCTAGCCGGGCGGCCCTCCTCCCCCGCCCGCCCGCCGCGGGCGGGAACGCCGCGACTACGCTCCGGGGTCGAGGGCGACGGGCAGGCGGAGGGAGAACGTGCTGCCCTCGCCCGGCGACGAGAGGACCTCGAGGGCTCCCCCGTGCGCGGTCGCGATCGCCCGTGCGATCGCGAGCCCCAGCCCCGAGCGCGCGGTCCCGCCGGCGAGCGAGACCCCTGGCTCGAAGATCCGTCCCAGGTCCGCCTCCGGGATCCCGGGCCCCGTGTCCGCGACCGAGACCACGACGTCGCCCCCCTCGAGAGCGGCACGGACGAGCACGTCGCCCCGCGAGCCTCCGTGCACGATCGCGTTGCGCACGAGGTTGTCGAGCGCCTGCCTGAGGCGTTGGGGGTCGCCGCGGAGCGCAGGGAGGCCGGGGGCCACGAGCGCCAGGACCGTAGTCCCGTCGAGCGAGGCCGCGGCGACCGCCGAGCGCACGAGGCTCCCCACGTCGACCGCGTCGAGCCGGACCGAGGCGACCGAGCGATCGGTCAGGAGGCGCTCGATGCTCCGGCAGGCGTCGACCGCGAGCCGCGAGAGCGCCGTGAGCTCTGCCAGCTCGGGCGGCCGGCGCGCGAGGGCCTCGCTCAGGGCGACCAGTGCCGCAACCGGGCTCCGGAGCTCGTGGACGAGCACCCCGAGGCGCTCGGTGTCCGAGCCGCTCATGCGACGCGCCCGGACAGCCGCTCGAGCGCCCACGTTGCGGTCTCGCCGAGGATCGGGTCGTCGCCCTCCGCGTGGCGCCGGACCGCGGGCGCGAGCTCGCGGGTCCCCGCGTTCCCGGCGGCGACGAGCGCGTTACGGCGCAGCCAGCGCGCGTCGTTCCGCGGCACGTACAGGCGATCGAGCTCGGCGACGAGCTCCTGACCGTCGCGCTCGAGCCAGTCCAGGAGCGAGACGACCGGGGTCGCGTCCGGGGCAAGCGGCAAAGCCTCGCGCCGCTTCTCGACCCCGCGGTTCCACGGGCAGACGTCCTGGCAGATGTCGCAGCCGTACACGGAGTCCGCGAGCTCCTCCCGGTACTCGTCCGGAACGGAGGCGGGAGCCTGCGTCCAGTACGAGAGGCACCTGGTGGCGTCGAGGACGCCGGGTTCGTCGAGCGCACCGGTCGGGCACGCGTCGATGCACAGCCGGCACGAGCCGCAGTCGAGCGCGAGCGCCGGCGTCGTCTCCACCTCGACGTCCGTGACGAGGGTCCCGAGGACGACCCAGGAGCCGAAGCGGCGCGTGATCGCGAGGGTGTTCTTGCCGTAGAAGGCCACCCCGGACCGAACCGCCGCCTCTCGGTCGACGTGGTCGTTCGCGTCGACGAGGACGCGGTACGCGCCGCCAATCCGGTCGCCGAGCGCCTCGAGCCGTCGCCGCAGCTCCGCGTACTCGTCGCGCCACGCGTAGCGTGGCAGCCGTCCCTCGTCTGGCCCCGGCTCGGGCCCGGGCACGTAGTAGCAGAGCGCCGCGGACACGACCGTCCTCGCCCCCTCGAGCAGCCGTCCCGGATGGCAGGAGACCTCGGGCCGCGCCATCGTGAAGCGCATGTCGGCGAAGAGCCCCCGCTCCCGGCGTTCGCGGATGTGCCGCTCGGTCTCCAGGTACGGCTCGGCGGGCGCGGCTCCCACCACGTCCAGGCCGACCTCCAACGCCAGTCGGCTCAGCTCGGCCGCGGTCATGAGAGGATTCTGCCTCGTGCAGGCCGTGCGCATCCACGAGGACGGCGGGCCCGACGTGCTGCGGCTGGAGGAGATCCCCGACCCGGAGCCCGGGCCGGGCGAGGTGCTCGTCCGCCTCCGCGCCGCCGCGCTGAACCACCTCGACGTCTGGGTGCGGAAGGGGCTCCCGTCCGTGCCGAAGCCCCGCATCCTCGGTGCCGACGGCGCGGGCGTCGTCGAGGCGCTCGGCCCCGGCACGGACGGCTTCGGCTTCGAGCTCGGCCAGCGCGTCGTCGTGAACCCCGGGATCCCCCACGACGGCCGCATCACCGTCATCGGTGAGCACACCGACGGCACGTACTGCGAGCTGAAGGCGATCCCGGCCGGCCAGCTGTACCCGCTGGACGAAGCCCTCTCGTTCGAGGAGGGCGCGGCCTTCCCGCTCGTGTTCGAGACGGCCTACCGGATGCTCGTCACGAAGGCGGCGGCGCGCGAGGGGGAATGCGCGCTCATCTGGGGGATCGGTGGTGGTGTGGCGCTCGCGGCGTTCGAGATCTGCCGCGCGCTCGGCGTCCGCACGGTCGTCACCTCGTCGAGCACGGAGAAGCTCGCGCGAGCGAGCGAGCTCGGCGCGGACGTCGCGGTGAGCCACGCCGACGAGGACGTCGTCGCAGCAGTGAAGGAGGCCACGGGCGGCCGCGGTGCGGACGTCGTCGTGGAGACCGTCGGCGAGGCGACCTGGGAGCGCTCGCTCGGCGCCGCGGCGACCGAGGGACGCATCGTCGTCTGCGGCGCCACCTCCGGGCACAGCCCGCCTGCCCGGCTGTACCGGCTCTGGTGGAAGCAGCTCGTCGTGTACGGCTCGACGATGGGCCTCCCCGAGGACTTCGAGGGGGCGTACGACCTGATCCGCGCCCGGCGGGCGCGCGTCCACGTGGACAGCGTCTACCCGCTCGCCGAGGCGGCCGGGGCGCACGTGCGACTCGAGTCCGGCAAGCAGTTCGGCAAGGTCGTCCTCGCCATCCCCGGGTGACGTCCCGTGCGCAGGGCGCCGTTCCGGTGATCGCGGTCCGGCCGGTCGTCCGCCGCAGATGGATGCGCGGCTAGCCGAAGCCGAGGATGAACTTCGCGTCGTCCGACATGCGGTCGGGCGTCCACGGGGGGTCGAACGTCAATTCGGCCTCCGCGGACTGGACCCCGGGCACCGACCGCGCGGCGTCGACGATCCCCTCCGCGATCATGGGGCCGGCCGGGCAGCCCATCGAGGTGAGGCTGTAGACGATCCTCACGTTGGGGCCGTCGACCTCGACGTCGTACATGAGCCCGAGCTCCACGATGTCCATGCCCAGCTCCGGGTCCTCGACCTGGTGCAGCGCCTCGACGACGTCCTCGCGGGTGACCATGCGGAGAGTGTAGAGGCGAGGTCCTCAGGCGGCGCCGACCAGCTGGTCGGCCCGGCGCAGGACGAGGTCGAGCACCTCGCCGATGGCCCGGTCGAGCGAGTCGTTCACGATCACGGGCACGTCGTAGCGGCGTGCACGCTCGACGAGGTAGTCCTGGATCTGCCGGATCTGCGGTATCGAGTCGAGGTACTTGTCGAGGGGCCTCAGCCCCTCGGTCGCGTAGTCGCGTACCCAGAAGTGACTGCGGTGCAGGTTCTCGTCCTCGATCGCGACGAGGCACTGGACGACGAAGGCCCCGGGGTAGTTCGCCGCGACCATGCCGGGCACGAGGTGCACGCCCTCGAGGACGGTCGACCAGCGCTCGGTCGCCGCCCGCTCGAGCGCAGCCTCGACCCCCACGAGGACGTTTCGGGTCTGGTCGAGGAACCCGAGGATCGCCGCGTCGCCCGACTCCTCCTCCTCCGCCCGGGTGAGCGCGAGCCGCGCCTCGAAGCTCGAGAAGTGGACGGAGGGCATGAACTCCTCCGAGAAGAACGCGCGCATCGTCTGCCGGATGAAGTCCGTCGAGGTCACGCGGGTGATGCCGAGACGGTGCGCTGCCTCGGTCGCGATCGTCGACTTGCCGGTCCCCGTCGCGCCGCCGACGAGCAGGAGCAGCGGCTCCTCGAGCCGCTGGAGCGCGTCGAGCCGGCGCAGGCGTCGCAACGTCTTCGATGCCTCGTCGTCGCCGATCACGTCCGCGGCCAGCTGGCCGAGGCGGTCGAAGTCGAGCGAGAGCGCGCCCCGCTCGGCGAGGTCGCGCTCCGCCCTGCGCGCGATCAGGTACGAGCGCTCCGGGTCGAGCCCGGTGAGGACGAGCGCGCGCGCCATGAGCCCCTTCGAGAACGGAACCTCCTCGCCCAGGGGCAAGGGTGTGACGTGACGGCGCTCTTTCACACCTCTATTCCTGCCACTTCCAGGAGCTTCTCGTCAAGGGGCGGGCCGTCGGCGACCTGGACCACGTCGTTCGCCGCGAGCACCACCTCCGCCTCGCGGGCGAGCCCCCACTCCGCCACCACGTCGATCGCCGCCGCCTTCAGCTCCACGAGGTAGACCTCCGCGTCGACGTCCTCGAGCTCGTTCCGGAGCGCCCCCCGGTCCGCGAGGTTGCCGGAGACGTGGACGACCTTCGCGCCGTGCGCGTCGGCGAGGTGGGACGCGAGCAGCGCGTGAGCCGGCGGCGGCGCCGTGCAGAAGTAGGCGACCGTACGGTGCCGCACGTCGACGAGAGGACGGGGCCGCAAGACGGTGGCCAGGACGTCCACCTCCTCGACGATCTCGCGCGCCGCGCTTCGCACGCGCTCCCAGCCCGAGCCGTCCTCGGCCATGGTGACGACGACGAGGTCGGCCCGCAGCAGCCGGTACGTGTTCAGGTATCCGGCCGCCACGGCCGGGTCGTGGTGGCCGGGCACGGCGAGGATCGTGCGATCGGCCGCGACCGGAGGTAGCGCTGCGCCGCTCCCGTCGAAGATCACGAGGTCCGGCGCGGAGGCCGCCGCGAGCGCCGCTCCGGCGGCGACGTTCGAGCTGAAGACGGCGCCGGCGAGCCCGCCGCCGCAGCGGCGGCACCCGATCGTCTCCACGCCGACGAGCGCGGCCGTCTCCAGGTGGTCGGAGGCGGCGTGGCGTCCCGACCGAGAGAGCTCTACGAGCGCGTCGACCGTCGGTCGGACGGTGATCGTCTCCGGGTCTGGCGGTCCTCCCCGCCCCATCGCGACCACGATCACGCGCAGGTGATCGGAGAGGAGCCGGGCGACGTGCCCCGTGAGCGCCGTCTTCCCGACGCGCTTGCCGGTCCCCACGACGGCGAGCGACGGTCTCTCGAACGCCGGGAGCGAGGGTGGGTCGAGCCTGAAGTCCGCGCCCGCGTACGCGATCCCGTGCACGAGCACCCTGCTCGCGAGCGCGAGGCGCTCGACGGGCCCGAGGACGGGCTCGTCGGAGAGGTCGACGACGACCTCGGGCCGGTAGCGGTCGATCCCGGCCTCGACGTTCGCCACGAGCGGCACGCCGTAGTCCGGGTCGCCGCGCAGCTTCTCGGTGCCGCCGACGAGGACCGCGGCGACGACGTCGTACGGGATCTCGGCCAGCGCGTCCCGTACGACCGGGGGGTAGTGCTCGCCGTCGATGATCGCCAGCGCGCGCGACGTCACGTGCGGGTCGTGACCTCGTCCTCGATCGCGCCCGTGAACTTCGCGTAGTCGCCGGCGTCGAGGGAGAACGACAGGAGCTTCAGCTGGCCGTGGAACGGGTGACGGCGCCAGACCTCGACCCGGCGGTCGGCGATCTCCATGACGTTGTACGACGGCCTCGTGTTCCCCCGCAGCCGGAGCGAGGAGACGGTTCCGGCGTTCACCACGAACAGGTCCTCGAGGCGCCAGACGTACGGCACGTGCTTGTGCCCCGAGAGAACCAGGCGCACCCCGGAGCGCTGGAGGCACTCGATCGCGTCGCCGGCGTCGTAGACGATGTTCCGCTCGCGCCCGGTTCCCGGCACGGGCAGCAGATGGTGGTGCAGCACGAAGATCTTGAGGTCCGCATCCTCGTCGAACGACTCCTCGATCCAGCGGTAGCGGCCGCGCCCGATCTGACCGTGGTCGAGGTCCGGTTCGCTCGAGTCGACGGCGACGATCGCGACACCCTTCTTGCGCAGGACCGAGTTGCGCTCCCCGAACAGCTCCTCGAAGTGGACGTAGCCGACGTTCCGGGAGTCGTGGTTGCCGGGGACGACGACGAGCGCCTCGCAGTCGATCCGGTCGATGTACTCCCTCGCCGTGAGGTACTCGTGCCGGAACCCGAACGTCGTCAGGTCGCCCGAGCAGACGACGATGTCCGGGGCGAGCTCGTTGATCTCCCCGATCGCACGCTCGAGCAGGCTCGCCTCGAAGTACGGGCCTCCGCAGTGCAGGTCCGAGATCTGGGCGATCCGGACGACGCCGTTCGTGCCGGGCATGCTCGACAGTCTACGGTCGACCGGGGTCGTCCGGCGCCGTTGCTACCCTGGTGCAGGTGCGGGTCGAAAGTCCCGTTTTCCAGGCATATCGTGGCTCCCAGCCGCCGCGCTTCGCGCACCGCATCGAGCTCGAGTGCGCGAAGATCCTCGACTACTACGGCGTGCCCTGGGAGTACGAGCCCCACTCGTTCGTCCTCGAGGCGGACGAGTCCGGGCGCGTGCTCAGCGCCTTCACGCCCGACTTCTACCTCCCGGAGCAGAAGCTCTTCATCGAGGTCACCGTCATGAAGCAGTCGCTCGTGACACGCAAGAACCGCAAGCTCCGCGAGCTGCAACGCCTGTACCCGGACGTCAAGGTCAAGCTCTTCTACCGGCGGGACATCGAGCGTCTCGCGCAGCGGTACCGGCTGCGTCTCGCGTCGTAGCGGTGCGCGCGCCGCTCTCATCGGAGCACGGCGAGATCGGGGCCGTGTACCTGACGCGTGCCCAGATCGCGGCGCGGGTCACGGAGCTCGGCGCCGACCTGGCCCGGGACTACGCCGACCTCGACCCCATCCTCGTCGCGCCGCTCAAGTCGAGCGTGGTGTTCCTCGCCGATCTCACGCGGGCGCTCCCCGTGCCGCACACGCTCGACCTCATCGAGCTCGAGGCGTACGCGGGCGGGCGGGACGGAGGCGTGCGTCTGCTCAAGGACGTCGGCGAGCCGCTCGCCGACCGCCACGTCGTGATCGTCGAGGACGTCGTGGACACCGGCCTCACCCTCCACTTCCTCTGCCGAACGCTCGCGCTCCGCAACCCGGCGAGCCTGGCCGCGGTCACCCTTCTCGACCGCCCCTACCGGCGGCTGGTGGACGACGTCCCGCTCAGGTACGTGGGGTTCACGGTCCCGGACGAGCTCTTCGCCGGCTACGGCCTCGGGCTGGACGAGCGGTGGCGCGCCTTCCCGGACCTGCACCTGGTCGTGCCGGAAGAGCTGCCGCGCTCGGCGACCGAAGCGGCCTGAGCGCTCGGGCTCCGGCCCGATCGCCCGGTCAGAGGTAGAGGAGCGGGTCGACCGCGCTCCCGTTCACGCGCACCTCGAAGTGCAGGTGCGGACCCGACGAGTTCCCCGTGGAGCCGACGAGCGAGAGGGTCTCTCCCTGTGCGACCTGCTGGCCCACCGCGACGAGGATCGCCGAGGCGTGCGCGTACGCCGTCGCGAGCCCGTCGCCGTGGTCGACCACGACGAGGTTCCCGTACCCGCCCAGCCAGCCCGCGTGGATGACGGTGCCCGCCGCTGCTGCCCAGATAGGGGTGCCCATGCCCGCCGCGATGTCGATGCCTTCGTGCATCCGGCCCCAGCGGAGGCCGTAGCCGCTGACGACGGGACCGTGCACGGGCCAGATGAAGCCGGCGGCCGAGGGGACGCCCGAGCCCCTCGAGCCCGCCTGGGCGTCGCGGATCGCGGCGGCGAGGGCGGCGCTCTGCGCCGCGAGCGCCTCCACCTCGGCGATGTACTCCTCCCGGGACTCGCGTGCGCTCGCGAGCGCGCTGCTCTTGAGCCGGCGCGCGGCGAGCAGCGTGTCCCGACTCGCTGCCAGCTCGTCGCGGACGACTCGCGCCTCCTCGGTCCGTGCCGCGATCACGGAGACGCTGGCGGCCGTCAGCCTGCGCGTCCGTGCCGTCGCGCGCCGCTCCGCCGCGGCTTTCTCCTTCGCGCGCTGCACCTGCGTCGCGATGCGCTCGTCCTGGAGACCGATCCGCTCGAGGAACTCCCAGTTGTCGATCAGGTCGTCGAAGCTCGAGGCGGAGACGAGGAACGAGAGGACGTCCGGCGTCTGCGAGACGTAGATCGCGCGCACGCGGGCCTCGAGTACCCGCACGGCGCGCAGGTGCGCGGCCTCGAGCTGCCGTAGCCGCTCCGTCTGCTCCTCGAGGAGCACGGTGAGGCGCTCGAGTCGCGCCTGCTCGGCCGCGAGCTCGGCCTCCAGCGAGTCCAGGCTGCTCTCGGCGCTGTCGACCGCCGACTGTGCGGCCTGCAGCTCGTCGACGACCGAGGAGAGCTGCGTGGTCAGGACGCCCTCGCGTGCCTTCGCGGAATCGATCTCGGCCTGCAGCGTGGCGATGCGCGCGTCGACCGCGGCCTTCTCGTCCTCGACGTCCTGCCCTGCGGCCGGCGCCGCGACGGCGAGGGCGAGCCCGAGGACGAGCAGGGTCAGGGAACGGCGTCCCATCGAGGCTCTAGGTTCTCCCGCGCGCCGGACGTCCCTCCCCCCGGCCGTCGTCGGACGGGGCGTCTCCCGCTCGCTCCAGCGCCTGCAGAACGCTTGCCGCTTCTCGCCGGAGCGGGCCAACCTGCATCCGGTAGTCGTCATCGGAGATCGTGCCGGTCCTGTGGTCGAACTCGAGCTCCTTCAGCGCGGCGAGAGCCCGGTCGCGCGCCTCGAGGAGCTCGAGGCGCTCTCGCTCGCCCTCGTCGAGCTCGAGCAGGGTATCGGACTCCGGCTCGGGCTCCCGGAGAAAGGGCAGGGCGACGACGACGACGCACGCCACGGCGAGGACGGCGGCGAGCACGAGGGCTTCCGTCAACGCGTGGCCGGGACGCCGACCTCGTCGGTGCGGCCGACGAGCCTGCGCTGCTCCCGCGCGTCGGGCCAGAGCGCGATGACGGATCCGAGGAGGAAGACGAGCCCTGCGACCCAGATGAGGTTCACGAGCGGCTTGACGAACACGCGGAAGTAGATCGCGCCGTCCGGATCGATCTGCTCGGCGATGACGAACAGGTCCTCGCCGGTGAGCCGGTCGCTGCGGATGCCGACCTCGTTCGAGACCTGCTGCTCGACCGTGTACGCGTTCTTGCCGGCCTCCAGCGTGCCCAGGTCGCGATTGCCGCGGGTCACGCCGAGCGTGGCGCGGATCTCCGTCGCGTTGGACACCTGCCGCTCGTCCAGCGAGCGGTACACGAGGGTGTAGTCGTCGATCGTCATCGACTCCCCTCTCGTCAGCCTCGCCTCGGCAACCGAGTCGAACGCGCTCGAGCCCGCGATCCCCACCGCGAGCAGGACGATCGACGCATGGACGACGTAGCCGCCGTAGCGGCGGCGGTTGCGCGCGACGAGCGACGAGAACGCGCCCGGCCAGCTCGTCGCCCCGAGCGCCTTGCGCGCGCGCGTCCCGCGCACGAACTCGAGCGCGATCGTCGCCGCCACGAACGCGGAGAACGTGTACGCGACGAGCCCGGGGACCGAGCTTCCAGCGCCGAGCAGGAGCAGGACGACCCCGGTCGCGAGCGCGACCGCGGTGGGCCAGCGGAACGACGTCAGCAGGCTCCGCAGCGACGCGCGACGCCAGGCCACGAGCGGCCCGATGCCCATGAGCAGCAGCAGCGGCAGGCCGAAGGCGCGGAGGAAGAAGTCGTAGTACGAGCGCCCGAGGACGATCGACTCGCCGCGCACCGCCTCGGAGACCATCGGGTAGACGACTCCCCACAGGATCGTGAGGCAGAGCGCGAGCAGGAGCAGGTTGTTGTAGAGGAACGCCGCCTCGCGGGAGATGGGCGACTCGAGTCTCGTCGGCGAGCGGAGCTGCGGCAGCCGCCGGAGGACGAGGGCGAGGGAGATCGCGACGATGATCGCGATGAACGCGAGGAACCAGGGCCCGATCGAGCTCTGCGTGAACGAGTGGATCGAGTTGACGACCCCCGAACGCGTGAGGAAGGTACCGAAGAGCGAGAGCGAGAACGCGAGGATCACGAGCAGGACGTTCCAGACGCGTAGCATCCCGCGCCGCTCCTGGATCATCACCGAGTGCAGGAAGGCCGTGGCCGCGAGCCAGGGCATGAGCGCGGCGTTCTCGACGGGGTCCCACGCGTAGTAGCCGCCCCAGCCCACCTCGACGTATGCCCAGTGCGCCCCCAGGAGCTGTCCGATCCCGAGCGCGGTCCAGGCGAAGAGCGTGAAGCGGCGCGTGGCCACGAGCCAGCGCTCGTCCAGCTGGCCCGAGGCGAGCGCCCCGATGGCGAAGGCAAACGGGACGGTGAGCCCGACGTAGCCGAGGTACAGGAGCGGCGGGTGGGCGAGCATGTAGGGGTTCTGCAGGCTCGGCGTCATCCCCGCGCCGTCGGGCGGGGCCACCTGCGTCGCGAACGGGCTCGCGACGGCGACGAGCAGGAACGAGAAGAAGACCGAGACGGCCGCGAACACGGGGACGACCCACACGACGAGGCTGCGAGCCCAGCGCCGGTTGAGCCGGATCGCGGCAGCCGCGAAGCCGGTGAGGACGAGCAGCCAGAGGAGGAGCGAGCCCTCCTGTCCGCCCCAGAAGGCCGAGATCGTGTAGCCGGTGGGAAGCGCCTCGCTCGTCGTGCGCGCGACGTACGTGAACGAGAAGTCGTGGCGGACGAGCGCCGCGAGCAGCACCCCCGACGCGACGAGGGTCGAGCCGAAGGCGGCGAGCAGCGCGTTCTGCGCTGAGAGCGCGAGCCGCCTACGCCCGAGTCTCGCGGCCGCGAGCCCGGCGACGAGCGCGTAGACCGACAGGCCAAGTGTGACGACGAGGGCGGCGCGACCCAGTTCGGGCATGGCGCCGCGTCAGGCCGGGTCGCCGCTCTGCTTCGGGGCGAACTTCGAGGGGCACTTCGTGATCATCGAGCCGGGTTCGGCGACGAAGACGCCGTTCCGGAGCTGTCCCTCGACAACGATGTGCCGCCCCGCCTTGAAGAGGTCCGGCACCGAACCCGTGTACAGGACGCCCACCCGCGCTCGAGAGTCGCCCTCGATGTCCATCAGCGCGAAGCGGAGGCCCCCGGCATGCGCGTCGCCCCGTACGGGGCCCTTCACGAGGCCGGCGAGCTGCACGACCTCCGTCCGTGCGCCGAGCTCGCTCGGGGCGACGGACGGGTTCCCTCCGCCCGCGATGGACGTGTACAGCAGGAAGACGGCGAGCACGGCGGCCACCGAGAGCGCGATGACGAGCCGTGCCGGACTCGACTTGCGTGCCACGCGGGACAGTCTAGCCCTCGGGCTTCAGCGGCCCGACCGGAGCCGCCGGTGAAGTCCGTCCGACGGCCTCCCTACGCTCGAACCATGTCTCCGCGCCCGACCCGCATCGACCTGCTCGAGCTCGACATCGACCTCCGGCTCGCCGATCTCTGGCGCGAGGCGGCGGACGTCTCCGACTGGAGCCTCGAGGTGGTGGCGGCGTTCATCCGCGCCGCGTACGGAAAGGGCTACTGCGACGCGCTCACCGAGCCCGATCCCGGCTCCCTTTGCGTGGAGCACGGGTACCGGCTGCCCGAGCGGGTCGCCGAGCGCGACGCCGCCTGAGCCCGCCAGCTCAGCCCTCGTCCTCGCCGCGTACCGTGAAAGGCAGCGTCCAGTCCGCGCGGGCCTCGTCGTCGATCGTCAGCCGCCACTCGTAGCGGCCCGCCTCGAGCGGGAGCGGGGTCGAGTTGACGGCCACTGGGAAGTCGAGCGGCGTCCCCGGCTTCAGTCCGGGCGGGCGTCCCACCTCGAACTCTCCGCCGAAGGCGACGGGCTGGTCGTCGCCCTCGTCGGTGTCGAACGAGACCGGCGCGCCGTCGGCGTCCAGGAGCTCCACGGAGAACGCGTGGCGCGTGTTCGCCTGGTCCCAGGGCACCTGGATGAGGAGGCCGATGCCGAAGGAGGCAGGCTCCGGGCCGGTCTGCGACCAGCCGCCGCCGACGATCGTGAGCTTGCCGTCCGAGACGACGGCGTAGTCGGCGAGGAGCATGGTCGCCTTCATGCCGGGAAGGCAATCACATCGCGGACTAGGATGACCCGGTGGCGCCCTCCGTCCGCGTGGGCCCGGCCCGCTGCCCCTCCCGCGAGTCGCCCGAGCAGGCCGTCGAGCTCCTCTTGGAGCGCGGCTACACCGCCTGCGAGATCGACTTCGAGAGCGGGTTCTGGATGGACTACCCGTTCGCCGAGCGGCTCGGGCAGCTCGCGCGGGAGCACGACCTCGCGCTCTCGGTCCACGCTCCGCTCTTCGGCTTCATGGGCCATTTGGAGGCGAGCGGCCGCAAGTTCACATCCGCGGTCGGCGCGCTCGACAGAAGCGCGGGGATCGCGGCGGCGAGCGGGGCCGAGCTCGTGGTCTTCCATCCCGGGTTCCTGCTCGGACGGACGCACGAGGACGCGATCGCGGCCGTCGTCGAGCAGCTCGGGACGCTGCGCGAGCGGCTGTCCGCGAAGGACCGGGCGGTGCCGTTCGGGGTCGAGGTGATGGGGCGGGTTCGCGACCTCGGCTCGCTCGACGACGTCGTCGAGATCTCGCGCAGGGTCGGCTGGGTGCGCCCCGTGCTCGACTTCGCGCACCTGCACGCGACGAGCGACGGTGCCTACCTCGAGCCGGCCCTCTTCGAGGAGGCGCTCGCCGCCGCGGATCGGGTGCTCGAGGAGGGCGCGCCGTTCCACGTCCATCCGTCGGACTCGACGTCGCCTCAGAGCGGCGCTGACGCCGACCGTCTTGTCCCCTTCCACATCCACCTGTCCGACATAGCGTTTGCGAACCGGAACGAGACGAAGCACCTCCCGTACGGCGAAGGGACACTGAGAGTCTGGCCCTTACGAGATGCCTTGGCCCGGTTCGACAGACCGGCAACGATCATCTCCGAGTCGCCCGACGAAGTCTCTTCGCAGATCATCAAGGACGTGCTGCTCCGGGCGAGGGAAGACATTCCGCTCACCGGAACCCGAGCGACGTAGCGGCCGCGCCTCCGGGCCGACTAGTACGCAGGCATCTGGAGCCCGTCAGCCCCCGCTGGGGTTGCTGTCCGTTTGTGGGCTCGTCGCCGGGGGCACTTCAGGATGCGAGCTAGCGGAGGAGGGCGAGAGTCATGTCTACAGGCGCACGACCAGTCGCAGGCAAACGAGCCGACCAGCAGGATCGCCCGCTCGTGGACGGCCGCGCTACCTCGCAGCCGCAAGAGCACTCGAACCACATGCGGGGGATGTACCTCCGGTTCGGAGGGATGATCGCGACCGCGATGGCAGCGATGTTTCTCTTGACGTACGTCAACACATACGCGCTCGATCATGTCCGGTGGAGCGAGACGCGCTTCTACATGACATTCGTCATGGGAGCCGCGATGGCGGTGATCATGCTTGGCTTCATGCGCGGCATGTACACGAACCGAATCGCCAACGTCGGGATCGTGGTCGGAAGCGTCGTCGTCTTTATCCTTGCGATCTGGCTGGTGCGAAGCCAGGCGACCATCGAAGATCGCTCGTACATGAGAGCCATGATCCCGCACCACTCGATCGCGATCCTGACGAGTGAACGTGCGACCATCGACGACATCCGAGTACGCGAACTCGCTGACGAGATCATCACGTCGCAGCGACGTGAGATCGCCGAGATGAACTGGCTCGTCGACGACATCGGCGAGAACGGCGTCGCAAGAACGGATGCCGAAGCGAACGCCCGCCTCGTACCCGACTTCGGGCCTGTGACCCCTCCCCGTCGATTCAAGAGCGGACGCTAGCGTGCTCGTCTTGTCGGTGACGGACACCCTTGTCCGGGGTGGACAGGGCTGCCCGTCTCACATCCACTTCTCCGACATCGCGTTCGCGACCGGCAACGAGACGAAGCGCCTGCCCTACGGCGAGGGCACGCTCCGCGCGGAGCCGCTCCGCGTTGCGCTCGCGCGCTTCGACCGGCCGGCGACGGTCATCTCGGAGTCGCCGGACGAGGCGTCGAGTCAGGCGATCCGCGCCGTCCTCACCGGCGCCGCCAGCTCGGCTGCGCGGCGCTCGTAGTCCGCGGCCTCGTCGGCACGGCCCCGCTCGCGCAGAAACGCGGTCAGCCGCTCGAGGGGCTCGATCTCGAGCACCGGCCAGTCGCTCTCGCGCGCCTGGGCGAGCGCGGACCGGTACAGCTCCTCGGCCTCCTCGTCCCTCGCCTGCGCGGCGCGCACCGCGCCCAGGGCGGTCGTTGCCGCGACGAGGCACCCCGGATCGCCCGGGAGCGAATTCGCGCGTGCCTCCGCGGCAAGCCGCTCCGCCTCGTCCACCTTCCCCGCGTCCGCGAGCGTCGTCGCCAGCTCGGCCTGGAAGTCGGGGAGGACGCCGCGGTCGCCACGCGTGAGCGTGATCCGCATCGCCTCGCGCAGCAGCTTCTCGGCCCGCTTGAGGTCACCGCGCAGCCGTGCCATCCAGCCGAGCTTCACGAGCGCACCCGCGATCGCTGGCTCGACGCCCAGCTCGGTGGACGTCGTGCGCACCTCCTCGAAGAGCGTCTCGGCGGCGTCCAGCTCGCCCTTGACGGCGAGGAACCAGCCGTAGGAGAGCGTGGCGCCGACCCGTGCGCGCACGCTGCCGCTCTGACCCGCGAGCTCGAGCGCGCGCGTCAGGAGGAGCTCCGCCTCGTCCAGCTCGAGCCGAACGATGTGCGTCTGTGCGAGCACCTGCGCCGCGGTCGTCTGCAGATCCTTGCGGCCCGCGTCGAGCGCGATGCCGTACGCGCGCTCCATGTACCGGACGACCTCGTCCATCGTCCCCTGCCAGGCGGCGGTGGTTGCCCGCACGACGAGCGCGTCGAAGTGCGCGACGTGGTCGTCGGCACCGCGCAGGACCTCGAGCGCCTCGTCGACGAGCGCCTTCGCCCGGGAGGAGTCGCCGTCCCGCTTCAGCGCGGCCTCGGCGAGGGCCGTGAGGGCCTGGGCCTCGAGCGAGCGCTCGTCGTGCTCGCGGGCGAGCTCCAGGACCTTCTCCATCTCGAGCTGCACGGCCGCCCAGTCCTGCAGCCGCCAGGCCGAGCGGGCCGCGACGTAGCGCGCCTTCAGGGTTGGCTTGAGCTCGACGGCACGGAGCCCGAGCTTGCGCGCGGTGGTGTACGACTCGCGCGCCGTGGCGCGCTTCGCGGCCTTCACGAGCGCGTCCGCCGCCTCCTCGGCGAGCTGCTCGGGCGGCCTGCCCTCCAGCTCCGCGAGCAGGTCGACGGCGTGGTCGAGGTGGTAGGCGCGGATCTCGAGCAGCTCGTCGCCCGCACGCTCGTTCAGCCACTCCGCGAAACGGGCATGGTGCTGCGCGCGCGCCAACTTGGCGAGACCCGAGTACGCGACCTCGCGGATGAGGAAGTGCTTGAAGCGGTACGCCGACTCGCCCGAGATCGACGAGCGCGGCTCGCGCAGCAGGAACTCGCGCTGGAGCAGGTCGTCGAGCAGGCCGTCGATTCCCTCGAGGTCGGGGGAGAGATGGTCGAGCGCCCCCCGGTAGAACACGCGCCCGATCACGGACGCGCGCTGCAAGAGGGTCTTCGCCGGCGGCGCCAGGTGGTCGATGCGGGCGGCGATGAGCGCTTGGAGCGTGTCCGGGATGCGGTCTCCTCCTCCGTTCCCCGAGCGCCCCTCGACGAGCATCCGGATCGTCTCCTCGACGAAGAGCGGGTTGCCCTCCGTGCGCTCGAGGACCTCCGGGGGGAGCACGGGCGGCTCCTCGCCCGTCCTGCCGGCGAGCTGGGCGAGCAGCTTCTCGACGAGCGTCTCGCTCTCCTCCTCGGACAGCGGCTCGAGCTCGATCGCGGTCGATCGCACTCTCCCGCCGCCCCAGCCCGCTCGTGCGTCCAGTAGATCCGGGCGTGCGAGGCAGAGGATGAGGACGGGCGCCCGCACGCGGTCGGCCAGGTGCTCGATGAGGTCGAGGAGCGGCTCCTCGGCCCAGTGGATGTCCTCGAAGACGAGGATGAGCGGCTGCACGTCGGCGATCGACTCCATGACCTCGCGCGCCGCCCAAGAGATCTCCTGCGGGCTGCGCTCGCCCTCGAGCGCCTCCATCATCCCCGCCGCGAGCGCGAGCACGTCGGCGATCGACTCCTCCGCGCAGCACTCGCGGAGCTTCTCGAAGGCCTCGTCCAGCGGGTCGTCGTCGGTGATCCCTGCAGCCGACTTCACCATCTCGGCGAGCGGCCAGTACGTCACGCCCTCGCCGTAGGGCAGGGCGCGCCCGACGAGCAGGCTCGCACGCTCGACCCCGTCGACGAACTCGCGGGCGAGACGACTCTTCCCGACACCCGGCTCGCCGAAGATCGTGAACAGGTGGGCCCGGCGGTCGCGCACCGTCCGCTCGAACGTGTTTCCGAGGAGCTCGAGCTCCGCCACGCGCCCCACGAGAGGCGCGGACGGCCCGAGGGGGCGGCCCGGCCCGTCGAGCGCGTCCAGGAGCCGCCACGCGCGGAGCGGCTCGCCCATGCCCTTCAGCTCGAGCGATCCCGCGTCCTCGGCGACGAGGCTGCCGGCGGAGAGCCGGTACGCGGTCGGCCCGACGAGGATCTCCCCCGGGCGCGCGACCTGCTGGAGCCGCGCCGCGAGGTTCACCGCCTCGCCCGTGGCGAAGGTCGACTCCGCGCTCTCGACGACGAGCTCGCCCGCCTCGATGCCCACGCGCGCCTGGAGCCCCAGGCCGGTCACCGCCTCGCGCATGGCGAGTGCGGCGCGGACGGCGCGGAGCGCGTCGTCCTCGTGCGCCTGCGGGACGCCGAACGCCGCCAGCACCGCGTCCCCCGCGAACTTCTCGACGATGCCACCGTGCAGCTTGACGCAGCCCGAGACCGTGTCGAAGAAGTCGTTGACGCGCCTGCGGACGACCTCGGGGTCCATGGCCGTCACGAGGCTCGACGAGTCGACGAGATCCACGAAGAGGACGGTCGCGAGCTTGCGCTCCATGCCTGAAGTGTAGAAACGACGCCGGGGGCGGCAGCCATCCCGTCCGAGCCGTCTACGATCCGCTCGTGCTCGACCCCGCCGTCTTCAAGGCGTACGACGTGCGCGGCCTGTACCCGTCCCAACTCGACGAGGAGGGCGCGTACGCGATCGGTCGCTCATACGTCGAGCACTTCGAGCCGCGCATGATCGCGGTCGGGCGGGACATGCGCCTCTCCTCGCCCACGATGGCCGCGGCCGTCGTGGACGGGGCCGCCGACGGCGGCGCCGACGTGCTCGACATCGGCCTCGTCGGGACGGAGATGCTCTACCACGCGGTCGGCGAGCTCGGCCTCGAGGGAGGCGTCTGCGTCACCGCCTCGCACAACCCGGGGGACTACACCGGGATGAAGATCGTCCGCCGCGGCGCGCTCCCGGTCGGCGGGGACTCCGGCCTTGCGGAGGTCCGCGACCGCGCGGAGGCCGGGTTCGGCGACGTCACGCGGCGCGGCGAGGTGCGGACGGAGGACGTGTGGCCCGGCTTCGTGGACAAGGTGCTCTCGTTCGTGGACGTCGGCTCGCTCCGGCCGCTCCGCGTCGTCGTGGACGCGGCGAACGGCATGGCGGGCGCCATGTTGCCTCCCGTCCTCGAGCGGCTGCCCGTGCTCGAGGTCGTGCGCTGCCACTTCGATCCGGATGGCACCTTCCCGAACCACGAGCCGAACCCCCTCCTGCCCGAGAACCGAGAGTTCGTCGTCAGGAAGACCAAGGAGGAGGGGGCCGACCTGGGAGTCGCCTACGACGGGGACGCGGACCGCTGCTTCTTCGTGGACGACCTGGGCGAGTTCGTCCCCGGGGACTTCGTCACCGCGCTCCTCGCCGAGGCGATCCTCGAGAAGCAGCCCGCCCCGGGAGCGAAGGTGATCTACGACGTGCGCGCGAGCCGCGCGGTCCCGGAGGCGATCGAGCGGAGCGGCGGCGTCCCGCTCGTCAACCGCGTGGGGCACGCGTTCATCAAGCACCGCATGCGGCAGGAGGACGCCGTGTTCGCGGGCGAGGTCTCTGCGCACTACTACTTCCGGGACTTCTCGCAGGCCGACTCGGGGGTCGTTCCCTTCCTCCTCGTGCTCGAGTTGCTCTCGAAGCGGGGGCGGAGGCTCTCCGAGCTGCTCGCGCCCTATCGCGAGCGCTTCTTCCTGACCGGGGAGATAAACACGCCCGTCGCCGACGTCCCGCTCAAGGTCCAGGAGCTCAAGGAGCGCTACGCCGCGGACGGAGCGCGCATCTCCCACCTCGACGGCGTGTCCGTCGACTTCGACGACTGGCACTTCAACGTGCGCCCCTCGAACACCGAGCCGCTCCTCCGCCTCAACCTCGAGGCGACCTCGCACGGGCTGATGGAGCAGAAGCGCGACGAGGTGCTCGCGCTCCTCCGCGCCTGAATGGCCGAGCACCGGGACCCGCTCGAGCTCGGCCGCGTGACGGATCGCCGGCCACCGTTCAAGTACTCGGCGCTCTCCCGCGTGTGGTTCTCCGACACGGACGCCCAGGGCGTCGTCTACTACGGCCGGTACCTCCCCTACTTCGACCACGCCCGCACGGAGTACCACCGACACCTCCGTACCGAGGGCATGACGCTCGCGGGCGCCGAGTTCGTCATGCGGGCGTCGGCGGTCGAGTACCACGCCCCTGCGCGATTCGACGACCTCATCGAGTCGTTCGTCCGCGTGCGTCGGATCGGGAGCTCGAGCCTGACGTACGAGTGCGCCGCCTACCGCCTCCCCGACGACTCCCTCATGGTCACGGCCACGCAGACCCTGGTGCTCGTCGACCTCGCCACCCGGCGCCCGATCCGCGTTCCGGACCCGCTCCGTGCACCGATCCGGGCGTTCGAGGGGGAGGATCTCGAGGAATGAGCTCGCGCCTCCTCGCGGCGGTCGAGGACGTCCTCGGTCGGGACGACGAACCGGACGACGGCCTTCGCGCCGCGGTCGCGCTGCTCGCCTCGCAGGCGGAGATCGTCTGGGCGGGGATCGCGTTCCGCGAGGCGGGTGAGCTCGTGCTCGGCCCGGAGGCGGGCGCACCGGACCCGTCGAGGCGGGTGTGCGTCCCGGTCGTCTACGACGGCTCCGAGGTGGGCGAACTCTGGGTGGACGGCGAGGCGGAGCAGTCGCTCCTCGGGCAGGTCGCGGCGCGCGTCGCCCCGTACGTCCTCATTGGCTGGGACACCGGCGGCCGGCGCTGGGAGCCCTAGCCGGTCCGCCGCGACGGCGTCCGTGCGCTTCCGCCGGGGACGATCTGCATCGGAGGGTCGCGGGGAGGGGGACGGACGCCCCGACCGGATAGGAGTCGAGAGCTACCGCGCGCCTGCCGCTGGGGCAGGCGCGCGGCTCCCTTCCCCTCTCCCCACTCTCGTTCTAATCACGCTTTCGGGGGGTTCAATCCCTCGAACGAGGTACCCCACCCGATCGAGGGACGTTCCCTCGAACGAGTGATTCCGGTGGGAGGGAGCCGCTCCGCCTACGCGTGCGGCCCGCGCAGGCCGAAGCTGTGCGGGCCGGAGCCGAAGGGATGCTCCCGACCGAAGCGAGGACCGAAGCCGTGCTCGGGGCGCTCCCCTTCGACGAGGCCGGTGACGCGCTCCTCGAGCTCCTCTGCCAGCTCGTCTGCCTGTTCCCGCGTGAGGCGTCCGCCGGCGACGGCGTCGTCGAGCCGGCTCCTGGCCTCCTCGACGAGCGCCTGCACGAGCCCGTCGACGGACTTGCCCTCGGCCCGGGCGATCTCGGCCAGCGTCATGCCGCCGGCGAGTCGCTCGTGGAGCTCGGTCTCGTCCAGACCGAGGTACGAGGCGGCAGCGTCCAGGTGCCCGACGTGCCCGAGCCGGAGGCCGGGGTGGCCAAGGCCGTGGGCGCCGAGCCCGCCGAAGGGTGGCGGGAGAGCGCCGGACTCGATCCGCTCCTTCAGACGCTCGCCCTGCTCGTCGGTCAGGCGTCCCGCCTCGACCGCCGCGTCCACGCGGCCCGCGAGCGCGGCTCGCAGCGCTTCTTCGAGCTCGTCCGGCTCGACGCCGAGCCGGTCTGCAGTGTCGTCGAGAACCGCCTTCGTCTCGTCGGTCGGCGACAGGACGCCGCGGGCGGCGATGGCGCCCGTCGCTCCCAGCGCGACTGCGACGCCGAGAGTGGCACCTGCGAGTGCCGCGAATCCGAGCGTGCGCCTCGTGGTCATGCCTCGATCACACCACGGTCACCTAAGACGGGGCTGAGAACGGGTTAAGAATCGGGGCAGCGGCTACGAGGGAGCAGCGGCGGCGACCGGAGCTCGCCCGAGGCGCAGGACGATCCTCGTCCCGCCTCCCTCCGCCCGCTCGGCGAGCACGTCGCCCCCGTGAGCCTCGGCGACCTGCCTCACGATCGCGAGCCCGAGCCCGGAGCCCGGTAGGCCGCGCGCCGAGCGGGCACGGTAGAAGCGGTCGAAGACGAACGGGAGGTCCTCGTCGGCGATCCCGGGACCGTGGTCGCGCACCGTCACCTTCCCGTCGCGCACACGGATCTCCACCTCCCCGTCGGGAGGGCTCCACTTCGCGGCGTTGTCCAGGAGGTTCGAGATCGCCCGCTCGATCGTTCCCTCCACGCCGCGTACGACAGTCTCCTCGAAGTCCTCCCTGAAGAGCACGCCGGGGCGGTTCCGGCGGGCGCGCTCGACCGCCTCCGCCGCGACGAGGTCGAGACGGACGTCCGCGGGAGGGACCGTCTGCTGCTCGGCCCGGGCGAGCTCGATCAGCTCCGCGATGAGCGTCGTCATCTCGCCGAGCTGCTCGACGACGTCCGAGAGCAGACGGCCGCGCTCCTCCGGCGGGAGCGCCCGGTCGCTGGCGAGGACCTCGATGTTCGTGCGGAGGCTCGTGAGCGGCGTCCGCAACTCGTGCGACGCGTCCGCGACGAGCTGGCGCTGCGCACGATCCGACTCCTCGAGGGCTGCGAGCATCGAGTTGAAGCTCGCAGCCAGCCGGCTCAACTCGTCGTCGCCCTCGAGCTCGATCCGCTGCGACAGGTCCCTCGTCTCGGAGACGCGTTCCGCAGTCGCCGTCAGCTTCCGCACGGGCGCGAGCGCCGCGCCCGAGACGGCGAGCCCGAAGAGTGCTGCGAGCCCGGTCCCGACACCGGCGACGGCGAGGAGGAAGAGGCGGATCTGCGCGAGGGAGTCGTCCACTTCGGTGAGCGGCCTCGCGATCTGGACCGCCGTGCCAGGACCGTATGCGAAAGTCAGCACGCGGACGTGGATCCCGTTCACGGTCGTGTCGTACAGCACGCGGTCCCCGGCCTCGCCGTCGACGGCGAGCGCGACGTCGCGCTCGCGTGCGGGCAGGTTCACGTCCTCGTAGCGCCCGGCGAGGATCGTCCCGTCGGCCCGCACGAGCTGCTCCAGCGTGTTGGGCTCGCCGAAGCCCGGCCCGATGCCGAGCACGGACTCGCCGGACGGCGTTTCCACCTTCTTCAGCGGCTGCGCGGAGATCTCGACCGCGCGCTGCTGCAGCGTCTCGTCGATCTGTCCCCGCAGCTCGCCGCGGACGACGAAGAAGACGAGAACGGAGGCGAGCACGACCGCGAGCGCGACCGCGGCGGCCGCCGCGACGGCGAGGCGTGCGCGGAAGCTCACGCTCACGCCTCCCGCAGCGCGTACCCGACGCCGCGCACGGTGTGGATCAGCCGCGGCTGCCCGCCCGCCTCGGTCTTGCGCCTGAGGTAGCCGATGTAGACGTCGAGGGAGTTCGAGGTCGGGCCGAAGTCGTACCCCCAGACGCGCTCGAAGATCACCGAGCGGGTCAGCACCTGGCGGGGGTTGCGGAGGAAGAGCTCGAGGAGCGAGAACTCCGTCCTCGTCAGCTCGATCGGCTCGCCCGCGCGCTGTACCTCCCGCGTGCCCGGGTCGAGCTCCAGGTCGGAGAAGCGAAGGGTTGCGGTCGCCTCCTCCTGCGCCGTGCCGTTCCCGGCCCGGCGCAGGAGCGCGCGGAGTCGGGCGAAGAGCTCTGCGAGCGCGAACGGCTTGGGGAGGTAGTCGTCCGCTCCGGCGTCGAGGCCTGCCACGCGGCTGTCGATCTCCGCGCGGGCGGTCAGCATGAGGACCGGCACCCCGTTGCCGTCCGCTCGCAGGCGCCGGCAGACCTCCAGCCCGTCGACGCCGGGCATGAGGACGTCCAGGACGACCGCGTCGGGGGGCGGCTCGAGCGCGAGCCGGTGCAGGGCCTCCTCCCCGTCCGAAGCCAGCTCGACGCCGTAGCCCTCGAGCTCCAGGGCACGGCGGAGCGACTCGCGAACGGCGCGCTCGTCGTCGACGACGAGGATCTCCATCGGCTCAATTGTGCTTGCTCCTCGATGCGTGGACGCCGGTCTTAGCGACTTCTTAGGGGCCTCTCACCCCTCGCTCAGCCGACGCGGCTGCAATGGCTTCGCACCTACACTCGAAAGGACGTTCGATGAACCCCACGTCGCGCACCCCCCTCGTCGTCGCAGCGCTCGTGGCCTCGCTCGGCCTCGGGGTCGGCGTCGGCGCGACCGCCTACTCGGTGCTGGACGACGACACGACCACGGTCGTCCGCGAGACCGTGACGACGGACGGCGGCCGCGAGACGTCGGCGTCGCCGGACGGCGACGCGCTCACGATCGGCGAGATCTACGAGCGTGTCCACCGCGGCGTCGTCGAGATCACGGCCGGGAGCGGCGGCGGGCAGGCGCAGGGCTCGGGGTTCGTCCTCGACGCCACCGGCCACGTCGTGACGAACCAGCACGTCGTGGACGGCGCGGAGCGGATCTCGGTCCTCTTCTCGGACGGCTCCACGCACTCCGCCCAGCTCGTGGGGACCGACCCCTCGACCGATCTCGCCGTGATCCGGGTCGACGCGCCCGAGGCCCTTCTCGAGCCGCTCGAGCTCGGAGACTCCGCCGAGGTCGAGGTCGGTGACGCGGTCGTCGCGATGGGCAGCCCGTTCGGATTCGAGGGCACCGTCACGAGCGGCATCGTGAGCGCGCTGCACCGCCAGATGACGGCGCCCAACAACTTCACCATCCTCGACTCGATCCAGACCGACGCCGCGATCAACCACGGCAACTCGGGCGGGCCGCTGCTCGACGCGCGGGGCCGCGTGATCGGCGTCAACGCCCAGATCGAGAGCGAGTCCGGCGGCAACGACGGCGTCGGCTTCGCGATCCCCTCGAGCACCGTCCGGGCGATCGTGTCGCAGCTGATCGAGACCGGCGAGGCCGAGCACGCGTACCTCGGCATCCGCATGACCCCTGTCGAGGACGGCGTGGCCGTGACCGAGGTCCGGCCCGGAGAGCCGGCGGACGACGCGGGCCTGCGCGCCGCGACCGGCACGAGGACGGAGAGCGGCCGTCAGGTGCCCACGGGTGGCGACGTCATCGTCGAGGTCGACGGCCGGGAGGTGTCGTCGACCGCCGAGCTCCAGAGCGCGGTGGATGCGAGGCGCCCCGGCGACACGATGACGCTCACCGTGCTCCGCGACGGCGACCGCGTCTCGGTCGAGGTGACGCTCGGAACGCGCCCCGAGAATCCTTAGCCGCCTCTTCGGACCGTCTCAGGGCGGTCTCACGCCCGCGTGGTTCGATTGCCCGGTGAGCGTGACGAGCACGCTCCTGTCGGGAAAGGAGCCCTATCGACCGAGAGTCGAGCTGACGCCAGTACCACCCTCCGTAGGCCGCGCGAGCGGCCTTCGGCGCGTGCGGGGTAGAGTCGGCGCCGTGGCGGGCTGGAAGACCGTGCGTCTCGACGAGGTCGATCCGATCCCCGTCGTCGACGGCACGCTCCTCTGGCGTCCCTTGCGCAGGACGCTCGACATCGGGGCGTTCGGCATCAACGCCTATGTCGCGCCGAACGCGGGAGACGACGTCGTCGAGGAACACACGGAGACCTCGCTCGGGCACGAGGAGGTGTACGTCGTGCTGGCCGGGCGGGCGACGTTCACGCTCGACGAGGAGACACTCGACGCGCCGGCGGGCACGCTCGTCTTCGTCCGCGACGTGACCGTGAAGCGCCACGCTCGCGCCGAGGAGCCGGGAACCTCGGTGCTCGCGATCGGCGGGCCCCGCGAGGGCGCCTACGAGCCGTCGGCCTGGGAGGACTTCTTCGCGGCGGAGCGCCATCGCACCGCCGGGGACTACGACGCCTACCTCGCCGAGCTCCAGGTCGCGCTCGCCCGCCGGCCGGAGCACCCGGGCACCCTGTACCACGTCGCGTGCGCGGAGGCGCTCTCCGGGCGGGCGGACGACGCCCTCGAGCACCTCCGGCGGGCTCTCGAGCTCCGGCCCGACCTCGCCGAGCATGCTCGCGAGGACCCGGACTTCGCGGCGCTGCGCGAGCGCGACGACTGGCCGGCTCCCTCATCCTGAGGCAGCTGTTCGCCGCGCGGGCGGAGTGCGAGTGACGGCCGTCCGTCGCCACTCGTGCGCTCTGGCACAATTGCTCGGCGAGAGGTAGGTCGGCGTCGAGGTGACGAGGCTCAAGACGATCGTGCTCTGCGCGGCTCTCGGCGCGATGCTCGCGACGCTCGTCGCGCACGAGGCCCGCAGCTCGAGCCCTGCGCTTGCAGCCCTCGGCGCTCCGTCCTGCGCTCCGTCGCGCGTGAACTACTCCGCCTATCCCGGAGGCGACAGGCCGCTCGACAGGCTTCCCTGGGTCCGGGGAACGCCGCGTAGAGTCGGGCTCGTCGGCTTGCTCTGGTACTGGCCGGCCGAGTGGCAGCGGCGCAAGGTGCGTCGGGCGAAGATCTTTGCCGGCGGAATGGCCCCCGCCGGGTACTCGACGAAGATCCTCTGGGTCTTCACCGGCAGGTACGCAAGGGGTCGTGCCGCAACGCAGCTCGTCGTCCGCGGGCGGCGTGTCGACCAGCCGGGGACGTTCACGCAGCAGTTCGGGGCGATCTCGTACGCCGGCCAGCGAGGCGCTCCGTCGTACGCGTCCATCATCGATGTGCCCGCTCCCGGCTGCTGGCGCCTGCGCCTCGAGACCGGGACGCTGCGAGCGACCGTGGGGCTGCTGGCCGTTGCGGGCTCACCTCCGCCGGGCGAGAACGAGCCGGTCGCGTGCGCGGAGGACGAGGTGAGGACGCTCGTCGAGCGGTTCGTCGACGCGTTCAACGAAGGCGAGCTCGAGATGCTCGACGCGGTCTTTGCCCAGGAGCCGGACTTCGAGTGGTACTCGACCGGGGCCCCCGGTGAGCGCCTACTTCCTCAGGCAGGATACCGCGAGTCGCTCGTGCCCTACTTCGAGCAGCGGCACGAGCTCGGCGAGCAGCTCGAGCTGCGGACATTCCGCTTCAACGGGAACACACCCCGATCGCGTCCGTACGGCAACTTCGAGTACACGCTGACACGAAGCGCCGACGACCTGCCGCCGACGGTGTACGGGGGCAAGGGGGCTGTTCTCTGCTACCGCGCCCGGCCGGACGTCATCTTCGTCTGGTCGATGGCGCCCGCACAGAGTCGCCACGTGCCGTAGCGACTGTCCGAGCCCGCGCCGCCTGCGGGGTGCCGCGACGACCCTGTGTCAGGACGGGGTCATGCGGTAGGCGTCGAAGACGGCGTCGAGGTTTCGGAGCGCGGTCAGCAGCGAGCGGAGCTCCTTCACGTCCCCCACCTCGGCGGTGTACCAGTTGCGCGCCATGCCGTCCTCGACGACGCCGCCGTAGGAGACGATGTTCGCGCCGTGCTCGGCGAACGTCCGCGCGACGTCTTCGAGCAGGCGCGCGCGATCCCAGGCGTCGACGGAGATCTGGACGAGGAACCCCGCCGAGGCGCCCCCCTCCCACTCGACCGGGGTGAATCGCTCCGGGTTCCGCTGCAGCGCGCGCACGTTCGGGCAGTCCTCGCGGTGCACCGTGATCCCGCGCCCGAGCGAGACGTAGCCGACGACGGCGTCGCCCGGCACCGGCGTGCAGCACTTCGCGAGCCGGACGAGGACGTCCTCGACCCCCGGGACCGTGATCCCGAGCCGGTCGCTCGCGACCGCCTTCTTCGCGCGCGGCTTCGTCGTGATGACCGGCTCGGCGGCCACCTCGTCGGTCTTCAGGCGCTGGATGACCTTGTTCACGATCTGCGCGGGCGGCAGCTTCCCGCCGCCGAGCGCGACGTAGAAGTCCTCCGCCTTCTTGAAGCCCGTCTCGCGGATGACCTGCGCGAGCACGCTCGAGCCCTGGAGCTTCCGGTAGGGCAGCTTCTGCGCCTTCAGCGCGTTGTCGAGGAGCTCGCGGCCCTTCGCCTCGGTCTCGCCCCGCGTCTCCCGCTGGTACCACTGCCGGATCTTGTTGCGGGCGCGCGAGGAGGTGACGAGCGAGAGCCAGTCGCGCGAGGGTCCTCGGCCGGTCTTCGAGGTGAGGATCTCGACGAAGTCGCCGCTCTTGACGCGGTAGTGGAGCGGGACGATCCGGCCGTTCACCTTCGCCCCCACCGTCCGGTGGCCGACGTCGGTGTGCACCGCGTACGCGAAGTCGATGGGCGTCGCCCCGGAGGGGAGCACCTTCACCTCGCCCTTCGGCGTGAAGACGTAGACCTCGTCCTGGAAGAGGTCGGTGCGCAGGCTCCGCATGTACTCGCCCGGGTCCTGCTCCTCCTGCTGCGAGTCCATGAGCGACTTGACCCAGGTCAGCCACTCGTCGTCCGCCTTCGTCGCCCGGCCGCGCTTGTACAGCCAGTGCGCCGCGACGCCGTACTCCGCCTCCTCGTGCATCTGCCGTGTCCGCACCTGGATCTCGAGTGGCTTGCCCTCCGGCCCGATCACGGTCGTGTGCAGCGACCGGTAGCGGTTGAGCTTCGGCATGGCGATGAAGTCCTTGAAGCGGCCGGGCATCGGCTTCCACAGCGAGTGCACGAGCCCGAGCGCCGCGTAGCAGTCGCGGGTGCCCTCCTCCCCGCCCCGCTCGCAGACGACGCGCATGGCGGTGAGGTCGTAGATCTCGTTGAACTCGCGGCCGCGCTTGGCCATCTTGTCGTAGATCGAGTACAGGTGCTTCGCCCGGGCCGTGATGTCGGCCGGGACGTCGGCCTTGCGCAGCTCCTCGCCGAGGATGTCGGCGGCCTTCGCGGCCTGCTTCTCGCGGTCCGCGCGCTGGTCGGCGACCATCGCCTTGATCTCCGCGTACTTCCGCGGATGGAGGGTCTGGAAGGCGAGATCCTCGAGCTCCCACTTGAGCGCGTGGATGCCGAGCCGGTGGGCGAGCGGCGCGTACACCTCGAGCGTCTCACGGGCCTTCTGGCCCTGCTTCTGCTTGCTCTGGTACTCGATCGTCCGCATGTTGTGCAGGCGGTCGGCGAGCTTGATCAGGATGACCCGCACGTCCTGCGCCATCGCGACGATCATCTTCCGGTAGTTCTCCGCCTCGGCCTGCTCCCGGCTCTGGAACGTGATCCGGGTCAGCTTCGTGACGCCCTCGACGAGCTGCGCGATCTCGGCTCCGAACTCCGCGCGGACCTCCTCCAGGTCGGCGCCCGTGTCCTCGACGACGTCGTGCAGCAGCGCCGCGGCGATCGTCTGCTCGTCGAGGTGGAACTCCGCGCAGATGCGCGCGACGCCGAGCGGATGGTGGATGAAGTCCTCGCCGGACCTGCGCACCTGCCCCTCGTGGGCCCGCTCCGCGACGTCGAACGCGTGCCGGAGCAGATCCTTGTCGACGTCGGGGTTGTAGGCCTCGACCTCGGCGATCAGCTCGGCGACGAGGTTCCCGTGATGGCGCTTGGCGTCGACGACGCTCATCTGCTCAGTGTACTGGCGCCCTTTCGCAGTCCCGCCCCCGCGAGAGGAGGGCGGATCCGGACGCCGAAGAGCGCCCCGTGGCGAGGACACTTCGGCGCTGGCTCAGGCAACGGCTCGCCCGGCGGCTCGCCGTCGTGATGCGGGACGCGCTCGTCCCGACCCGGCCCCACCTCGGCTGAGAGCCGGCTGCCACGCGCTCAGGCCGCCTGTGGCAGCGCGACCGGCTCACGCGTCAGCAGTGCACGGAACGTCTCCGACTCGAGGAGCTGGCGGCGGCGTCCGCGACCGGCAGGCGGCTCGTCGACGAGCCCGAGCTCCGTGAAGACGAGCAGGGCCTCCGGCGTCCAGGCGTCGTGGCCGGCCCGCCAAAGGTCGCCGAGCTCGGCGCGCAGCTCCTCGTAGCGCTCGGCAGTTTCGAACACGCGCCGGACGACGAGCTGCGGCGCGACCGTTCCGTTCCAGTGGTTCTCCTTCAGCCGGCAGGCGACGTCGAACAGGGTGTCGACGCACAGCCGGTCGAGCTCGGAGCCCTGCCCAAAGGCGATCGCGCTCCCCGCGTCCCGGCCGTTCTGGTGCACGCGGAAGCGCAGGTGTCGCCCGTCCCCGACGAGCGAGGGCGAGACCACGAGCGCCCCCGGAACGAGCAGCGTCACGTCCGGGTTCCCGAGCCCGAAGGGCGCGAGCCGGTCGAGCTCCTGGGCGAGCTCGAGCGTGAGGTCCTCCGACGAGACGACCGCGTCCACGGTCGTCGGCACGTGCAGGTCGTCCTCGCCGAGCACGGCGTCCGCGTAGGCCGCGAACGCCTCGGCGAACGCCTCCAGGCGGTCCGGGTCGATCGCCAGCCCCGCGGCGGCCCGATGCCCCCCGAACCGCTCTAGGTGCTCGGAGCAGGCCCCCAGCGCGCCGTGCAGGTCGAAGCGCGGGATCGAGCGTCCCGACCCCTTCCAGCCGTCGTGGGAGGCCGTCACGAGCACGACGGGGCGGTGAAAGCGCTCCACGAGCCGAGAGGCGACGATGCCGATCACGCCCTCGTGCCAGTCCTCGCTCCAGAGGACGTACCCTCGCCTCCTCCGAGCCCGTTCCGGCAGCCCCTCGACGAGCTGCGTCGCCTCGCGCAGGATCCGGTCCTCCACCCCCTGCCGGTCGCGGTTCAGCCCCTCCAGCTCGAGCGCCAGCCGCTGCGCCTCCTCGGGGTCCTCCGTGAGGATCAGCTCGAGCGCGACGTCGGGCCGGCAGAGGCGGCCGGCCGCGTTGATGCGCGGCGCGAGCCGGAAGCCGACCGCGCCCGAGTCGATCGTCGCCGGGTCGACCCGGGCGTTGCGCATCAGTGCCTGGAGGCCGGGGCGGCGCGTGCTCGCGAGCGACCGCAGGCCCGCGGACGCGAGCGCGCGGTTCTCGTCCAGGAGCGGGACGACGTCGGCGATCGTCGCGAGCGCGACGAGATCGAGGTTCCGTCGCAGGGCCGCATGGCCCGGTCCGAGGAGCGCCTCGCCCAGCTTGTGGACGACGCCCGTCCCGCACAGCTCCGGGAACGGATACGACGACGGCCTGGTCGAGACGGCCGGGCAGTCCGGAAGTGTTTCGCCGGGACGGTGGTGGTCGGTGACGACGACGTCGAGCCCGAGCGCGCGGGCTTCCTCCACCTCCTCGACCGCGGTGATGCCGCAGTCGACCGTGACGACGAGGCCGACGCCCTCGTCCACGAGACGCGCCAGCGTGTCGCTGGAGACGCCGTAGCCCTCCTCGAAGCGGCTCGGCAGGTGCCAGACGACGTCGGCGCCGAGCTCGCGCAGGAGCGAAACCCCGAGCGCCGTCGCGCAGATGCCGTCCACGTCGTAATCGCCGTGCACGCAGATCCGCCGCCGTTCCGCGATCGCTGCGCGGATCTGCTTCACCGCCCCCGCCATGTCGCCGAGGAGGAACGGGTCGTGGCCCGGGAGCTCCGCAGCGAGGAAGCGGCGCGCATCCGTCGGGTCGCCGTGACCCCGCCGGACGAGCACCGACGCGGTCACCTCGGAGACGCCCAGCTCGCGCGCGAGCGAGGCGACGGCCTCGGGCCGGAAGGGCTCGATCGTCCAGGGCACCGTCACCGAGACGACGGTACGGAGGCCGTCGGACGGCCCTGGCTAGCGGCTGCTCAGGACTGACGCCGGCTGCGGACCGAGTCCACGACGACCTTCACCCACAGCAGCACGAGCCCGATCGTGACGCCGACGACGACGACCGCGATCGGGGTGACGTACGCCATCTGCTCGAGCGTGTACTTCGTCACCGCCGCGCCCACGAGCCACACGGCCAGCACGAAGACCACCATCGCGAGGACGAGCCGCCACTGGGTCACAGCAGGAAGGGTAGATACCCTGGCGTCGATGATCGCGGCCAACTACCGCTCCGGAGACGACTTCGTCGTGGAGTTCCTCGGTCACCGGTTCGAGTTCAGCGGAGTGGACTTCGAGGAACGCGTCAGCGCGGCCGCGGTCCGCCTGGGGCTCGTGTCCTCGAACGACCTCGACGACGACGAGGTCGCCGACCTCGTCGAGCTCGCCGCCGACGGGCGCATCGTGGAGGCTCGGAGCGGCCTCGGCCTCTACGTCGTGCGCCACTGGGAGCTCGTCTCGCTCGTGAACGGCGAATCGCTCGTCTACTGGCTCCGGAAGCTCGTCTTCCGGAGCGCCTGGCTCGACCATCGCGTCAAGGAGGGCCTCCTCGACGTGTCGTTCGAGGACGACACGGGCGAGTTCGGCTACGCCGAGCCGCAGGGCGGCCGGGCGCTGCTCGAGCTCGCGCCCGTGCCCTCGTGGCACGAGCTCCAATACCGCTCCTAGCGCAGCGCGGCTCGCGGGTCGTCGCTCCGCGCGCGCAAACGCGCGCGAGCTCAGTCGGACACGGCGAAGCCGAACGGCGACTCCGGGTCCGGCACCGAGATCTCGACCGTCTTCACGGCACCGATCGGGACGATGACCCGGCGCGGCCCGCGTCCGTGCTCCTCGTGGGGCGTGAAGGAGACGAAGCCGAACCCGGGCTCCGCGGTCGCGGTCGCGAGCACGTAGCTCGTCCCGTCGGCGAGCTCGATCCGCACGTGCACCTGCTCGATCCCGTGCTCCTTCGCGAACTCGCCGACCATCCGCTCGATCCGGGTGACGAGCTCGTCCACGGGCCCGGCCATGCCCGGCGTCCAGATCAGGTGCGACATCAGAAGAGCCCGTCGGCCGCGGCGGCGCTGCCGACATGCTCGCGCCCGAGCGCGGTGATCACGCGCCCGCGTGGCGTCCGCTGCAGGAAGCCGAGCTGCAGGAGGTACGGCTCGTACACGTCCTCGATCGTGTCCGGCTCCTCCCCGAGGGTCACGGAGAGCGTGGACAGGCCGACGGGACCGCCGCCGAACTTCTCCGCGATGGCCACGAGCAGCTCGCGATCCATCCGCTCGAGCCCGGCAGCGTCCACCTCGAGCAGGTCGAGGGCCTCGCGGGCGACGCCGAGGGTCACGGCGCCGGCGTGACGGACCTCGGCGACGTCGCGCACGCGGCGCAGGATGCGGTTGGCGACGCGCGGGGTCCCCCGCGCCCGGCCCGCGATCTCCTCCGCCGCCTCGTCCTCGATCTCGACGCCCAGGATCCCGGCCGAGCGCCGGACGATCGTCGCCAGCTCGCCCGGCTCGTAGTAGCCGAGGCGGAAGGTCATCCCGAAGCGGTCCCGAAGCGGAGTCGTCAGGAGCCCCGTCCGCGTCGTGGCGCCGACGAGGGTGAACCGCGGCAGGTCGAGCGTGAGCGTGCGCGCGCCTGCGCCCTGGCCGACGACGATGTCGAGCCGGAAGTCCTCGAGCGCGGGGTACAGGATCTCCTCGATCGCACGGTTCACGCGATGGATCTCGTCCACGAAGAGCACGTCGCGGGCGTCGAGGCCGGTGAGGATCGCAGCCATGTCGCCCTTGCGCTCGAGCGCGGGGCCCGCGACGGTGCGGAGGCCGACCTCGAGCTCCTCGCGGACGATGGTCGCGAGCGTCGTCTTTCCCAGGCCGGGAGGGCCGACGAGGAGCACGTGATCGAGGGCCTCTTCACGAGCGCGCGCCGCGTCCAGCGCGATCTGGAGCTGCTCCTTCACGCGCTCCTGCCCGACGAAGTCGTCGAGCCGACGTGGACGGAGCGAGCGCTCGACCTCCTCGTCCCCCTCGCGCAGGACGGGGGCGAGGAACTGCGAGCTCATGCCGCGGCCCTCAACGCCTCGCGGACGCGCTCCTCGGCCGGGAGGGCCGGGTCGACGTGCGCGAGCGCCTGCTCGGCCTCCGTGACCGTGAACCCGAGCCCGACGAGGGCATCGCGGGCGACGAGATGGGACGGAGCCGCGGGGGACGCGGCGCCGGACACCGCAGCCACGTCGCCGGCGCCGATCTTCTCCTCCAGCTCGAGGACGATCCGCTCCGCGGTCTTCTTCCCGATCCCCGGGATGGCCTGGAAGCGCGCCGCGTCTCCGAGCGCGATCGCGCGCCCGAGCTCGGCAGCCGGCGCGCTCGAGACGACCGCGAGCGCGACCTTCGGGCCGATTCCGCTCACGCCGAGGAGGTGGACGAAGAGCTCCCGCTCCGCGGCGTCGCCGAAGCCGTACAGCTGGAGCGCGTCCTCGCGGACGTGGAGGTAGGTGTCCAGCGTGACCTCACGCACGCCGTCGGCGCGGCCGAGCGCGGTCGGCGTCGCGGCGACGAGGTAGCCGACACCGCCCACGTCGAGCACGAGGCCTTCGGCGGAGCGCCCGGCCGGGACGCCGCGCAGGCGGGAGATCACCGCGCCACCTCGAGCAGCGGCGGCGCCAGCGCGTGGCAGATCGCGACCGCCAGCGCGTCCGCCTCGTGCGAGCTGCCGGGCTCCGCGTCCAGCCCGAGGATGAGCTTCACCATCCGCTGCACCTGACCCTTGTCTGCCCGGCCGTACCCGCACACGGCCTGCTTGACGCGGGCCGGCGCGTACTCGGCGCACTCGACCCCGGCGGACCTTGCCGCGACGAGCACGGCGCCGCGCGCCTGCCCGACGGAGAGCGCGATACGGGCGTCGGCACCCACGTAGGACTCCTCCAGCACGACGGCGTCCGGCCCGTGCTCCGCAACGAGCTCCCGCACCCCCTCGAAGATGGTGAGGAGCCGCGCGTCCGGACGCTCGCGCGCCGACGTGCGCCAGCAGCCGAACTCCCCCGCCCGCAGGCGCCCGTCGTTTCCGTGGACGATCCCGTACCCGCACGCAGCCGTCCCTGGGTCGATGCCGAGGACCTTCACAGCGAGAAGTTAGGCGGGGCCCCGGACGTTCCTCTCGGACGCGGAGGTACCGGCCGTCCGAGCGCGAAGGAGACGAGCCGAGAGCTCGTGCCCCCGCGCCGCAGACTTCCTTCCCCGGCGCCCGTCCTCGCGGCGGCCGCGCTGCTCGTCGCGCTCGGCGGGACGAGCGTCGCCGCCGTCTCGGCCCTGCCGCGCGGCAGCGTGGGCACGCCGCAGCTGCGAAGCGGGGCCGTGACCACCGCGAAGATCCGGAACGGGACCGTCACCGCGGCCGACCTCGCGGCCGAGAGCGTGACCTCGACCGAGGTGCGGAACGGGTCACTTCGCCGGGTCGACTTCCGTCCGGGGCAGCTGCCGCACGGCCCGACCGGGCCCCAGGGGCCTCCCGGACCGCCGGGCCTGAGCGGGAGGCAGCAGGTCGCGGTCGAGACGGCGTCGACCTCGACGAGCCCGAAGAACCTGTCCGCCTCGTGTCCGGCGGGGACGGTGGTGCTGGGCGGCGGCGTCGAGATCAGCGGCGCCGGCAGGAGCCGCGTCACGGTGGTGGAGAACAAGCCGAGCGGCGACGCAGCCTGGGAGGGCGAGGCCTTCGAGGCGATCGCGACGGGCTCGTCGTGGAAGCTCGTCGTCCACGCGATCTGCGCCAGCGTGACTTCCTAGCGCGACGCCCTAGCCTCCCGGGCAGTTCTCCCGCGCCCAGGCCGCGATGGTGTTCGAAGCCTCGGTCACGGACGCCTGGTCGATCGAGGCGATCGCGGCCTGGATCGCCTGGAGGGTCTCGGCGTCGGGTGCCTGGCCGGACGACAGGTCGACGTCGGCCAGCGCCTCGGCGTATTCGGAATACGCGTCCGCGAGTACCTGCCAGTCGTCGCGGATCTCCTCGGGCACCTCGTCCGCGAGCTCCTCGAACGCGTCCTCGTTCTCGAAGTCGCTGCCCGGGGAGGCGAACGCCTGCCCGAGCCCGGCCGACGCGGCTGCGAGCTCGAGGCAGTCCTCGGAGGCGAGCCCGGAGAGATCGGCGTCGTCGGTGGTCGTGTCCTCGGTGGTGTCCTCGGTCGTGTCCTCGGTCGTGATCGTGTCCGTGAACTCCGTCGTGTCGCCGGACGCCGAGGAGTCGTCGTCCCCGCCGCACCCCGCGCCGACCAGGGCCAGCCCCAGCACCGCCACCACAATCGCCAGCCAGCGCACCGTTCTCTCCTCTCGGCTCGACCACGACCTGCGCGGCGACCGTAGCACCGCGTCAGGACAGATGCTCGGAGAAGAAGCCCACGATCCGCTCGTAGCAGCGCACGCGGTTCGGCAGCTTGAGCACGTCGTGGCCCTCGTCCTCGAACACGAGGTAGTCGACGGTCTTCCCCTCGCCGCGCAGATGCTCGACGAGGTCGCGCGACTCGCCCTCGACCACGCGGGGGTCGTTCTGGCCCTGGATGACGAGGAGCGGGCACGCGATCTGCTCGACGTGCGTGCGTGGGGAGCGGTCGACGAGGAACTCCCGGTCCCGCTCCGGGTCCCCGAGCGCGAGCGCGAAGTACGGCTTCCAGGTCTCGGGCATGCGCTCCATGAACGTCAGCAGGTCGTAGGGCCCGAACATGTCGACCGCGCCGCGCCACAGCTCCGGGTGCAGCGACGCGAGCATGAGCGTCATGTACCCGCCGTAGGAGCGCCCGACGACTCCGGCCCGCGAGACGTCCACCCGCTCGTCGCGCGGGAGCACTTCCGTCATCGCGTGCACGTGATCGAGCCGGTCGAGACCGCCCCAGTCGCGGTCGACGCGCTTCATGTACTCGAGGCCGTAGCCGCTCGAGCCGCGCGCGTTCGGGACGAAGACTGCGAAGCCCTCGAGCGCAAGGGCCTGGATGAGCGGCATGGAGAACCAGGCGAAGTTCGGCCGTTCCTGGCTCTGTGGACCGCCGTGGACGTAGTACACGAGCGGCCGCGGGCCGGAGTGACCGAGCTCGGGGGAGGGCAGGTACAGACGCGCGGACACGCGAAGGCCGTCGTGCGACTCGAAGGACGCGTCCTCGCCCGGTGAGAGGAGCTCGGGGTCGAGACCGAGCGGCCGCTCGTCGGTCCTGCGCGAGGGGGCGGCCGCCGCGCGGGGCTCGAGCACCCAGAGCTGCGTGGGATCGGTGGCGGTGCAGTACGACAGCGCGAAGGCACCACTCGCCTCGTCGTGGTGGAGGCCGTGGAGGATGCCTCCCTCGAGCTCGCCCTTCCCGACGAGGAGGCGGTCCACACGGAGCTTACGCGCGGACTCGTCGAGCTCGGTCTCGTACGCCCACGAGCAGCCGTCGATGTTGTAGATCGCGGCGAAGCGGTCGCCCTCGAGGTGGACGAGGCTCTCGAGCTCGCCGTCACCCTCGTGCTCCAGGCCCTCCACGTCGATCGGCTGGATCTCGCCGGGCGCCGACAGGTCGAGGTACCCGGGCGTGCCGGCGTCGGAGAAGAGGCTGGTCGTGACGAGGACGCCATTGCCGCTCGACGTGCCGCGTCCCGAACGGAAGAGGGGGAGCGGGTACTCGCGACCCTCCTCGCGCTCGTCGAGCGGCGTGCCGTACAGGAGCGTCCGACCGCCGTCGCCCGTCGGCTCGTACAGGATCATGTCGCCGACCGTGTAGGCGTCGGCCAGGATCACGCGCGAGTGGTCCGGAGTCCAGGCAAGCGGGTACGCGGCGTACGGGCTCTCGCCGAGGATCTCGGCCGCGCCGCTCGCGAGCTCGACGCGGATCGCCTGCTGGAGGGACTGGTCGCGCAGCTCGACGTTGAAGTACGCGAGGCCTTCGGGGAGGTCGACGTCGACGAGGTGCGACCGCTTCCCCGCGAAGACGTCCTCCGCGAGCGGCTCGGGGAAGCCGCCCCGGAGCGGGATCAGGTGCGGCACGTAGTTCTCGTCGCCGTCCCGGTCGATCATCAGCACGATCCGCTCGAGCGTGGGAAGCACGAGGTAGAGGTGGCCCCCCACGAGCTCCGGGTTCTGGAGGGCGATGCGCGGCGGCAGGAGCGGTTGCGGCACGCCACCCCCGACCGGCATCGCATACAGGCTCAGGTGCCCGGAGAGGTTGGAGACGAACGTGAGCGTCCCGTCGGCGAGCTGCGGCTCCACGAAGAGCCGTGCCGAGAGGAGCGACTCGATCCGGTTCCCGGTCGAGCCCGCCGCAACGTCCGCCGCAGACGTGACCACGAGCTAGGAGGCTACCGCCTCGAGGACTCCCTCGGGGATGTCGAAGTTCGCGTACACGTCCTGCACGTCGTCCGCCTCCTCGAGCCCCTCGACGAGCCGCAGCACCCTGCGCGCGGTCGCCTCGTCGGCGATCGGGACGGTGGTCTTCGGGACCAGCGCGAGCTCCGCGGACTCCGCGTGGAAGCCTGCGCCCTCGAGCGCCCCGCGGACGACCGACAGCGTCTCGGGCGAGCTCGAGACCTCGAAGGTCGAGCCGTCGAGCGAGACGTCGTCCGCTCCGGCCTCCGCCGCCACGAGCAGCAGCTCCTCCTCGTCGACGTCCGCGGCGTCGACGAGCACGATCCCGCGCCGTTCGAATTGCCAGGCGACGGCCCCCGTCGCGCCCAGGTTGCCGCCGTGCTTGGAGAACAGGTGGCGCACCTCGGAGGCCGTGCGGTTCCGGTTGTCGGTCAGCGCCTCGACGAGCACGGCCACGCCCTCCGGCCCGTAGCCCTCGTACACGACGGTCTCGTACGCGGAGCCTTCGGCGTCGGCACCCGAGCCCTTGGAGATCGCCCGCTCGATGTTGTCCTTCGGCATCGAGTACGAGCGCGCCTTCTCGATCGCGTTCTGCAGCGCGAGGTTCCCGGAGGGGTCGGGGCCGCCCTCGCGAGCCGCGACGATGATCGCCCGCGACAGCTTCGAGAACAGCTTCCCGCGCTTCGCGTCCGCGGCGCCCTTCTTGTGCTTGATGGAGCTCCACTTGCTATGCCCGGACACCCTGCTCCTCCTCCACGAGCTCGAGGAAGAGCTCGTGCACGCGCGGGTCGTCGGTCAGCTCGGGGTGGAACGAGGCGAGCAGCAGCCGCCCGTCGCGCACGAGCACGGGCTCCCCGTCGAGCTCGCCGAGCACCTCGACCGCATCTCCAGCCTCCCGGATCCGCGGAGCGCGGATGAAGACCCCGCGGAGCGGACGCTCGTCGCCGGCCAGGTGCACGTCCGCCTCGAAGCTCCTCACCTGCCTTCCGTACGCGTTGCGGTCGACCTGGAGGTCGGCGAGGCCGAGGTGCTCGCGGTCGAGCAGGATCATCCCCGCGCACGTTCCGAGCACCGGGCCCCTGAACCCGCGGATCGCGTCGTCCAGCCCGTAGATCCGCGCGAGCCGGAGGATGGACGTCGACTCCCCGCCGGGGACGACGAGCCCGTCGAGCCCCTCGAGCTCGTCCGGAAGGCGCACCTCGGAGACCTCCGCGCCGAGCCGCCTCAACACCTGCACGTGCTCCCGGAACGCCCCCTGGAGGGCGAGCACCCCGATCCGCGGCCTGGTCGTCATCGAGGGCGCGGCTACCAGCCGCGCACCTCGAGCCGCTCCTCTTCGGTGAGCGAGCTCGCCGAGATCCCGACCATCGGCTGCCCGAGCCCCGCCGACACCTCCGCGAGGACCCTGGGATCGTCGAAGTGCGTCGTCGCCTCGACGATCGCCTTCGCGCGCCGCTCGGGGTCGCCGGACTTGAAGATGCCGGAGCCGACGAAGACCCCGTCCGCGCCGAGCTGCATGACGAGGGACGCGTCCGCGGGGGTCGCGATCCCTCCGGCCGTGAACGTCACGACCGGCAGGCGCCCGTTCTCGGCCACCCAGCGCACGAGCTCGAAGGGCGCCCGATGCTCCTTCGCCGCCGCGTGGAGCTCCTCCGCGCGCATCGCCTTGAGCTGCCGGATCGCGCCGAAGACCGCGCGCATGTGCGTGACCGCGTTCACGATGTCGCCCGTCCCGGCCTCTCCCTTCGTCCTGATCATGGCGGCGCCCTCGGAGATCCTGCGGAGCGCCTCGCCGAGGTTCGTCGCCCCGCAGACGAACGGCACGGTGAAGCCCCACTTGTCGACGTGGTGCTCGACATCGGCGGGCGTGAGGACCTCGGACTCGTCGACGTAGTCGACCTCGAGCGCCTCGAGGATCTGCGCCTCGGCGAAGTGCCCGATCCGGCACTTGGCCATGACCGGGATCGAGACAGCCTCCTGGATCTCCTTGATCTTCTCGGGATCGCTCATGCGCGCGACGCCGCCGTCGCGCCGGATGTCGGCGGGGACGCGCTCGAGCGCCATGACGGCGCACGCTCCGGCGTCCTCGGCGATGCGCGCCTGCTCGGCGTCGACGACGTCCATGATGACGCCGCCCTTCAGCATCTCCGCCAGGCCGGTCTTCACCCTGAGCGTCCCGTACTCCGTCACGATCGGAGTGTATCCGCGAACGCGTCGCCCCCGACCTGTGGAAACGCGTGCGGGAGATGTCCGAATTTGCGGCTTTCTCGCTGTGGAAATCCCCTGGATAAGCTCGCACCAGCCGACCGGTGTGGAAGAGATACCTACTCACGAGGCGCGACTCCTCTCCCCGCAGGCGACCTGCCTGGCCCGAAGTTGCGCCGACCTGAGCGAGGGGCCCGCCCACCCGGGCCCCTTGCCTCCTCCGAGCCCGTCCCAGGGCCTGCTGTGGAGGCCTCGGCACCCTCAACGGGCGCCGGGCGCGTGCCGATGGAGAGGGCGTGAGACTCGGGCACGTACCCGCGCTCGACGCGCTGCGCGGAATCGCGATCCTGCTCGTGCTCGCTGTCCACTCGAGCGACGACCTCGACGCGCTGCCGGGCGGAATCCTCGGCGTCGACCTCTTCTTCGTCCTCTCGGGCTTCCTCATCACGTCTCTGCTGCTCGAGGAGTGGCACCGCGAGGGCGGGATCTCCTTCCGCGGGTTCTACCGGCGCCGCGCGCTGCGGCTGCTCCCCGCGCTCTTCGCGATGCTGGCCGTCTTCCTCGCGGTCTCGGCGCTCGCGTCGGAGGCGTTTCGCACCGACCTTACCTGGGCCCTGCTCAGCCTCCTCTACGTCGTGAACCTCGCCGCGGTCAGCGAAGGCGGGATCGACGCCGTCGGCCTCCAGCACATGTGGACGCTGGCGCAGGAGGAGCAGTTCTACCTCGTCTGGCCACTCGTCCTGTGGGGCGCGCTGCGGGCCGGCCTGGGTCCGCGCCTGCTCGTCGGCCTCCTGGCCGCCGTGGGCGCAGCCCTCGTCGCCTGGAGGACGACCGCGTTGCTCGACGGAGCGTCGCCCGGTTACCTCTTCTACGCGCCCGAGACACGGAGCGACGGGCTCGTCCTCGGCTGCCTGGCCGGCGTCGCCTTCGGCTACGGGCTCGTCAGGCGCGTGCCGCTCCCGCTCGCCGGTGCGATGCTCGTGCCCGCGTGCTTCGCGATCGCGACCCTCGATCTCCAGAAACCCGGCCTCTCCTCCATCCTGCTCCCGCTCTTCTGCGTCTCCGCGACGGTCGTCCTGCTCGCCTGCGTGCTGGAGCAGGGTTGGTGGTTCACGCGCCTGATCGACCGCGCATGGCTCCGCGGGCTCGGGCGGATCAGCTACGGGCTCTACCTCTGGCACCTTCCGATCTACGTCGCAGTGGGCTGGAAGCTCGGCCTCCCGCTCGCGCTGCTAGCTGCGCTCCTCTCGTACCGCTTCGTCGAGCGCCCGTTCCTGCGCCTGCGTCACGGGAGGCGCGAGGCCGCCCAGCCGCGCCCCGCGCTCGCGAGCTCCTAGCCGGCCGCGCCTCGGGTCACGGCGGATCCCGGTCCGACCTGCGCCGGAAGACCGCGAGCAGGCCGCTCCGGGATTCGGAGCTCTTCGCCTCCCGCTTCACCTCGCGCTGCTCGCGCCGCTGCTCGCCCAGCTCGTCCTTCTTCACCTTCGCGTCCTGGTAGGAGGCCCTGACGAGCTGGGAGCCCCCGCTCCACCCGAACACCAGGCAGACGACGAGGATCGCGAAGCCGGTGTTGAAGGCGGTCGTGACGAGCTGCTGCCCGGTCGAGTACGCCGTCGCCGTCGCCGTGTCCGTGTAGCTGTCGAGAGCAAACGCGTTGAA
>Ga0075313_1000010_pt1 | contig 41974 bp, 42 predicted proteins | sample MayberryNE_Catta_3_FD_120051 | JGI IMG/M metagenome (GOLD analysis project Ga0075313, IMG submission 120051) | Natural and restored wetland microbial communities from the San Francisco Bay, California, USA, that impact long-term carbon... | ecosystem: Environmental > Terrestrial > Soil >...
CGTGCCGCCACTTCGGCGTCTGCGGCGGGTGCCGCTTCCAGGACCTCGCGTACGAGGCCCAGCTCGGTGCGAAGGAGCAGCAGGTACGGGACGCCCTCGTCCGCATCGGGCGGGTCCCGGATCCGCCGCTCGAGCCGATCGTCCCGGCCAGCTCGACCTACGGCTACCGGAACAAGCTCGAGTACTCGTTCTCGGCGGGGGAGGAGGGAGTCGACCTCGGCTTCCACCGGGCCGGGCGCTGGGACGAGATCGTGGGGATCGAGGAGTGCCTGCTCACCACCCCGCTCGGCAACGAGATCCGGCTCGCCGTGCGCGCGTGGGCACGAGAGGAGCGGCTGGAGCCGTACGACCAGGCGACCGGCACGGGCTACCTTCGCCACCTCGTCGTCCGGGAGGGGCGGAACACCGGGCAGGCCCTCGTCCTGCTCGTGACCGCGCCGGGGGAGAGGTTCGAGGTCGGCTACTTCGTCGACGTCCTGCGCCGCTTCCCGGAGGTGCGCTCCGTGCACTGGGCGATCAACGACACGCCCGCCGAGCGTACGAACGTGCCCACGCGGCTGCTGTGGGGCGAGGAGGCGATCGAGGAGGAGATCCTCGGGCTGCGCTTCCGGGTGCGTCCCGGCGCGTTCCTGCAGACGAACACCGAGATGGGGGCACGCCTGTACGCCCTCGCGCGCGAGTACGCGGGGCTCACGGGAGCCGAGAACGTCCTCGACCTCTACTGCGGCACCGGGACGATCGCGCTCGCGCTCGCCCACGAGGCCCGTGCGGTGTGGGGCCTCGAGATCTCCGAGGAGGCGGTGGCGTGCGCGATCGAGAACGCGGAGCTCAACGGGATCGGCAACGCGCGCTTCTATGCGGGCAACGTCGGGCAGACGCTCGAGGAGCTCGTCGAGCGGTCCGGGCCGCCGGACGTGATCGTCGTCGACCCCCCGCGCGCGGGTCTCGCCGGGAAGGCGCTGCGGCGGACCGGGGCGCTCGGGGCGGGGCGGATCGTCTACGTCTCGTGCAACCCGACGACGCTCGCGTCCGACCTTCAGGTGCTGCGCGACGAGTTCGGGTACGACCTCCGCCGCTGCCGTCCCGTCGACATGTTCCCCCACACGCCGCACGTCGAGTCCGTCTCGCTTCTCACGCGCGGGCCGGGGCCGCCCGACTCGTAAGGTCGGGGCCGCGTCTACTCCGGCTCGGAGCGAGCGCGTGCGACCCAGGCGGACCGCGCGTCGCGCCAGAGCAGGTCGCCGTTCGCGACGAGGAAGCCGAGGCAGATCGCCGGGAGCGCGGGGAGACCGGGTACGTCGTCCCAGGTCCAGACGAGCACGAGCGTCATGGCGAGGAGCGCAGTCATCATCAGCCAGGTCAAAACGACGCGCAGCCCGAACCGCTCCGCCGCGGCGAGGAGCAGGGCGAAGAAGAGGATGTCGGGCGGCCCGATGTTCACCGTCGCCGTCTCGCCCGGGCTCGGGAACGCGACCGCGAGGCGCTCGAAGAGGCCGGGCTGCTCCTCGACGACGTACCTCGTCGGGCCCGTGGCGACCGACCAGACGTCCGCCCACGGCACGATCACGGCCACGAGCGTGACCCACCAGAGCTCCTCGAAGAGGGACAGGAAGAGGAAGCCGACGAGGGCGTACGCGGCGAGCTTCGCGACGTTCGCGCCCGAGCCGAGACCCGCGAGCGTCAGGGCAACCGCCGCGATGCCGGCGATCCCGGCGGCGGCGAGGAGAAGCACGGTGCCTGCCCGCGCCAGCGGGAGCGCGAGCCAGATCGCCGCTGCGAACGCCGGGAAGACGACTGCACTGTGGAAGGCGACGTCCAGGCCCGTCGGGAGCCCGGGAAGGTCCTCTGCGACCGCACCGTAGACGACGAGGAGCGCGAGGAGCAGGCAGACCGCGAGGCCGCGCCGGCCACCGATGTGCGAGCCGGCTCTCACCGCCGCGGCAGCGGCCGCGCGGCCGCCGTCAGGGGTGGCGGCGCCATGCGCCTCGCGCCTAGAACGGAGACTGCTCCGCCCACCAGGGGCCGAGCGCCTTGAAGGCGTTCCAGAACCGGGTCTTCGCGGGAGCCTCGTCGAGCGAGTCGTCCACGTCCGGCGTGACGAGCGCCTCGATGGTCGGCGTGAACCGCTGGAGGGAGCCCGGCGTCGCCGGGTCGAGCGGCCGCGAGAGGGGGAAGGCGAGGCCGTTCACGAACGCGACCGAGCGCTCGCCCATCACGACGACGAGCTTCGGCTGGACGATGTGGAGCTCGCGCGTGAGCCAGGCGGCCGCGTCGGCGGGGTCCTCAGTGCCGAACTTGAGGCAGTTCGTCCCGTACACGGCGAGCGGGTCGATCTGCAGGCGCTGGAGCGCCTTCAGGACGGCCTGGCCCGAGCGGCCGAAGAAGGCGACGCCCTCCTGGATCTCGGTCGGCTGTGGTGAGTGCTTCAGGAGGAAGACGTCCGCGAGCGGGTGGCCGGAGCCGAGGACGGGGACGCGCAGCTCGTCGCCGGCGCGAGCGAGCTCGTCCCCGAGCTCGTTGATCTCGGCGATCGCCTTCTTCAGGTAGCGCTCATAGATCTCGTCGGTCTGCACGGCGGCGGGCACGGAGTCCGGGGGACCTTCTCCTCTAGCGCACCTTTTCCTTGACCTGCGCCACCCACTTCAGCGACTGCAGGTATGCGAGCGACTTCGGCCGGCGCAGGATCTCGGCGCTGCGCAGCGACAGCAGGAACTCCTCCGCCCCCTCGAACCGCCGCATCCGCACGGCGCCCGTGCCCACGCCCTGCAGGACGTGGGCGTCCGAGCCCGCGCCCTGCAAGAGCCGGTACTTCCGCGCGAAACGGAGGGCCTCGTCGTTGAAGGAGTCGCGGAGGAGCCGCGCGTTGAACACCTCGAGGACGTCGATCTCCGCCAGGTGCCGGTGCAGGGTCGCCGGGTCGGGGATCGCATGCATGCGGTCGAAGGGGTGCGGGAGGTAGACGAGGCCGCCCTGCTCGCGGATCGCGGCCACCGTGTCCGCGAAGGACAGGCCGCGCGGGATCTCCTGCTCGAGGAAGAGGCCGATCACCTCGCCCTGCCCGTCGGTCTTCACCTCCTCGCCGGGGATCACGACCAGGTCGCGGGGGCGTGCCAGCTCGACTGCCTCCATGGCCCCGCCGAAGGCGTTGTGGTCGGTGACGGCGATCCCGCCGAGACCGATCTGCTCCGCATGCTCGAGCAGGTCCGCGACGGGAACGGAGCAGTCGTGGGACCAGTCCGTGTGCATGTGCAGGTCGACGACCATCCATTCCCGATCGGAGAGCGGGTCCTCGGCGCGGGGGCCGTGGCGGTCGCGGCGCTTGCGGGCGAGCCGGCGGTAGAGCGCGTCGAGCTCGTCCGCGACGCGGTCGAAGCTCTGCGACTCGGCCTCCGTCCTGGCCCGTGCGGCGGCGCGCTCGCGGAGCGACGCGTCGCGTGCGAGCCGCTCCACCTCGGCCGCGACCTCGTCGGCGGACAGGCTCTCGACGACGGCTGCGCCGCACGCCGCGGCCTCGAGGGTCAGACGCTCCTCCCCCTCGGGGGCGGGCACGAAGATCGCGGCCGCGCCGAGCGTGGCGGCGCGCTGCTCGCGGCGCCGCACCGCGCGCACGTGCACTCTCCGCCGGAGGGAGCGCGGGATCGCCGGGCGGAACCCGAGCGGCTTCGTGTGCAGGAGGACGAGGTCCCAGCCGGGAAGGTCGCGCAGGAGCCGCACCACCGCGCGGGTTGCCGGCCTGCCCGAGTGCTCCAGCTCGAGGGCGATCGTGCGCGTCTTCGTCGCCGGCCGGAACAGGCCCGCGTCGACGCCGAGGGAGACGAGCGCGTAGTCGCCCTCGAAGCGCTCTGCCGCCGCGGCCGCCGTCTCGGGGGAGGTGGCCAGGAGGGCATCGACGCGCGCGCGCAGGCGATCGCGACGCGAGCGGCGGGGCGGGTAGGAGAGACGGTCGGGCGAGAAGAACGTGGCCGCCGTCAGCGCGTCCGTCGCGGTCAGCGCGAGGTACGACAGGCTCGGCAGCCCGGGCTCGAAGCCGTGCACGACGTCGAAGTGGCCCCGCGCGAGCGCGAGGCGCAGGTTGGCGCGGACGCCCACCGGCACGCCGAGGTGGGAGCGCCGGGAGATCGGGATCGACGGGCCGACGGCGATGATCTCCGCATCGGCCCCGCGCTGGAGCGCGCGGCGGCCCGCGAGGAGGTCGCGCGCGCGCGTGGAGGGCGCGAGGATCGTGACGGAGTGCCCGCGGCGCCGCAGCGCCTCGGCCGCACCCTCCACGTGCCCGTTCACCTCGTGCGGCTGCGACCACGCGAACGGCGTGACGAAGCAGATACGGAGGCTCACCCCGAGCAAGTTACAAGCTGTACCTTGGGCCGATGAGCGAGGTCGAGATCAAGGTTCGCCGGAACGGCCCGTACAAGGTCACGGGGCCCGTGCGGATCGTCGACCCCGAGGGCAACGAGTTCGTACTCCCGGAGGGGGACTCGATCGTCCTCTGCCGCTGCGGCAACTCGCGGACGAAGCCGTTCTGCGACAAGAGCCACCGGGAGGCCTGCTTCGTCGCCGACGACCTGTCGCCGCGCGTCGCGACCTAGGCCCGAGGCCTGAGCAGGAGCCGCTCGCCGCGCGAGAGGCGCGCGTCGACTCCGTCCGGCGACCGGGTCGCCACGAGCTCCACGCCGTCCAGCACGGCCAGCACGCGCTCGGCGGACCGGTCGCCGGCGACCGCAGAGCGCTGCAGGACGGGGAGCAGAAACCAGCAGAGCCCGGCGAGGATCCAGGTGACGGCAAGAGCCTTCGCCCAGCTCGTGTCGTCCGGCTCGGCCCAGATGGCCGCGATCGTGCCCGCGATCGCGGCTGCGAGCAGCAGCGCCGTCAGCGCGACGAGCGGCAGGAACTTCCGCCGGGCGAGGAGCAGGAGCTGGGTGACGAGAGCAAGCTGTCCGAGGACGAGGAGGATCGTCGTCAGGCCGATCCGCGTCAGGTCGTCGCCGGAAAGGTCGCTCCAGATCCAGTAGACGAGGATGGCGAACTCGACCGGTGAGAGCGCCGCGGCGATCCAACCGAGGAGGGCGTAGCGGCCCGTCTCCGCGAGCGCCAGGCCGGAGAGGCCGACCGCGCCTGCGACGAAGAGCGCGCCCAGGGTGAGCAGGATCTCGCCGTCCGTCTCCGTCAGCTCACCGCGGAGCAGCGCGACGATGGCGATGAGGGCGGCGGCGGCGAGAAGCGCCGCCGCCCCCAGCCAGAAGGCCCGGACGAGCCGGCCGCGGGTCACGCCTTCGCGGCCGCCTTCGTCTTCGCCACCGCGTTCTTGACGATGAAGCGCTCGATCTGCTCGTGTGCCTCGTCGTCGCGGATCTGCTTCGGCGGCGACTTCATGAGGTACGCGCTCGGCGCCTCGAGCGCGCCCGAGATGCCGTTGTTCAGGGCGAGCTTCGCCAGCCGGACGGCGTCGATGACGATCCCCGCCGAGTTCGGCGAGTCCCAGACCTCGAGCTTGAGCTCGACGTTCAGCGGCACGTCGCCGAAGGAAGAGCCCTCCATGCGGATGTACGCCCACTTCCGGTCGGTCAGCCACGGCACGTAGTCGGAAGGGCCGACGTGGACGTTCTTGTCGCCGATGTCGTAGTCGAGCATCGACGTCACGGCGTTCGTCTTCGAGATCTTCTTCGACTCGAGGCGCTCGCGCTCGAGCATGTTGAGGAAGTCGGAGTTGCCGCCGACGTTCAGCTGCATCGTCTTGTCGAGGTGCACGCCGCGATCGCCGAAGAGGGTCGTGAGCACGCGGTGCGTGATCGTGGCGCCCACCTGCGACTTGATGTCGTCGCCGATGATCGGCACGCCCGCGTCCTCGAAGCGCTTCTGCCAGTACGGCTCGCGCGCGATGAAGACCGGCATGCAGTTCACCATCGCGACGCCCGCTTCGAGGATCTGCTCCGCGTACCACTTCGTCGCCATCTCCGAGCCGACGGGGAGGTAGTTGACGACGACGTCGGTTCCGGTCTCCTTGAGGATCCCGATCACGTCGTCCGTCTGGCCGGGCGCCTTCTCGACGACCTGCGAGAGGTACTTGCCGATGCCGTCGTGCGTCATGCCGCGCGAGACCTTGACGCCGGTCTTCGGCACGTCCGCGAACTTGATCGTGTCGTTGGGATGCGCCCAGATCGCGTCCGCGAGGTCGACGCCGACCTTGCCCTTGACGACGTCGAAGGCGGCCGTGAACTCGATGTCCGAGATGTGGTATCCGCCGAGGTCGACGTGCATGAGGCCGGGGACCGAGTCCGCCGGCTTCGCGTCCTTGTAGTACTCGACTCCCTGCAGGAGCGAGTTCGCGCAGTTGCCCACGCCGATGAGGGCGACGCGCACCTTGTCTTTCGAGCGCGCGCCGTTTCTGGAGCCGTTTCGAGAGGCCATGGGTTCCTTTCCTTTGCGGTGGCTCACCGAGGGGACGCCGAGCCCGTCGGCGAGCGCGGCGAGGATGACGTCGGTCGCGTTGGAGTCGCGCCGCGACGCCTCCGCGTGGATCTCGTCCTTCAGCTCCTGCGGGACGCGGAGCAGGAGGACGGGTGAAGAGCCTGCTAGCACTTTGCGGCGTCGTCCCGTCGGGACGTATGCGATGCCGAACTCCTCGGCGAGGATGCCGGCCGCGACGTCGTTGACGCTCGACTCGCGGCGGGCGGTCTCCCGGACGAGCGCCTCTTTCAATGCCGCGGGCATCCTGACGAGGATGCCCGCACGATGTGGTTTGCTAGCAGCCAAACTGCTAGCAGCTTACCAGCTCTCGGTTCAGTGCGCGTTGCGCCTCAGCTCCGCCTGCGGAGGGCGTCGATCAGCTCCCACTTGCCCATCTTCGAGCGGCCGCGGATGGCTCGCTCCTGCGCGAGCTCGTACAGCTGTGCGCGCGTGCGGTCCTCGAGCGAACGGCCCGGTTTGCCGCCTCGCCGCGTCGCCGCCGCGGCCTGCTTGCCGAGGTCGCGCCTCGTGCTCTCGGGAAGACGGGCGATCGTCCGCGTCTGCCTCGCCGCCTGCTGGGCCTTCCGCACGTTCCGCTTCGCGGCCGCGGTCTGCATCCTCGTGGCCATGTCCGCCACCTCCTTGGACGATTCCGCAGGCGTCGTACCTCCCCGGCGGGTCGCGAAACGCGTCAGCGGATCGAGCGCACGAGCGCCGTCAGGCGGCGGCGCAGGACTCTCGCGGTGAGGCCGGTATAGCCGGCTCCGGCGTAGGACGGCAGCCAGCGCGCAGGATCCGGGAGCGGACGCAACGCGGCGAGGAGGAGCCAGACTTCGAAGCCGGCGGGATCTCCCGCCGCCTCCGCGTAGGCGGCTCGGAACCGCTCGGCCCACTCCTTTCCCGCTGCGAGCCGGAGATCCATGTAGCAGTAGGCGACGTCGGCGCCCGCCGGCCCGAAGCGCGCCAGCTCCCAGTCGATCACCCCCGAGACGCGGCCGCGCGCCCAGTGGACGTTCCCCGGGTGGAAGTCGCCGTGCACGAGCACCACCGGCCCGGCACCGAGCTCCTCCCGGCGCCTCTCGAGCGAGGGCCAGAGCGTCCGCGCGAGGTCGCCGAGCTCGGGTGGCGGGCCCTCGTCGATCCATTCACGCGCGGCTCCGGGGTCGTCCGGGAGGCTCCGTCCGCGGCGCTCGACGCGATGGATCGCCGCCAGCGCCGACGCCAGCCCGCCGATCCAACCGGCTTCATCGGGCCGGGCCACCGGTCGTCCGGGGACTCGCGTCGTCACGACGTACGACCCGGCGCCCGGCAGCCGGCCGTGACCGAGCAGCCGAGGAGCGGGCACGTGGCTCCCCTCGAGCAGCCCGAGCGCCGCTCGCTCGGAGCGTGCGCGGTCGGGCTCCGCGAAGACCCGCACGACGACCTGCCCGGCCGGCGGCGCGAGCCGGACGGCGTACGTGAGGTTCGAGATCCCGCCGCCGAGCTGGCGGACGCCGACCACCCGCGCGCCGGCGGCCTCGCCCGCCGCGCCGGCGATCGTTGCGTCGTCGAGCACGGAGCGCTACGACTGCTCGGTCAGCTCGCGGAGCTGGCGCCGGACGAAGAGCATGCGCTGGGTGACCGTGAGCCAGGCCATCGCCGCCAGGACGTAGATCGGCCATTGCAGGAGACCCCACGGGGCGAGCCCGAGCCCGACCGAGACGAGGACGACGCGCTCCACGCGCGAGCCGAACCCGACGTCGCCGCGCAGGCCGAGCGCCTCTGCCTTCGCGCGCGTGTACGAGACGAGGAACGAGCCCGTGATCGCCGCGAAGGTGGCGACGAGCGCCACCTCGTTCCCGTCGCGCATGAACACGAGCCCGATCGCGGCGAGCATCGCGGCCTCGCCGAGGCGGTCGAACGTCGAGTCGAGGAACGCCCCGAACACGGTTCCCTTGCTCGCCGCGCGCGCCAGGGCGCCGTCGAGGATGTCGGCGACCGAGCCGACGACGAACAGCAGTCCGCCGAGCCAGAAGAAGAGCTTCTCGTTGCGCTCCTCGAAGCCGACGAGCACGGCGCCCGCGATGCAGAGCGAGACGCCCGCGAGCGTGAGCATGTCCGGGGTGAGCTTCGTGCGGGCGACTCCTCGCATGGAGCGTGCGAGGATCTCGCGTGCGGCCTGCGTGTACTCCTGCTTGACGCGGTCGAGCTGACTTACGCGAGCGCCCTCGGAGTGCGGCCGCTCGGGCTCGGTCATGCGCGCCGGGCGCGAAGCATGCTCACCCGGCGCAGCGCGAGGCCCGTGAGCGCCGCGAGCACGAAGCCGGCGACGACGTCCAGCCAGTAGTGGTTGCCGGTGGAGATGACCGCGAAGGACACCCAGATCGGCCAGGCGAGCCAGAGCGCCTTGGCGAGGCGCGAGCGGACGAGGCCGAACATCACGATGCCCACGATGAGCGCGTCCATCGCGTGCAGGCTCGGCATCGCCGCGTACGGGTTGGACGCGAACGCGATCACGCTGCTCGAATGGTTGACCGACGAGTACTGCGCGAGCGTGTCCACGAAGCCCCACTCCGGGAACATCCTCGGCGGCGCGGTGGGCATGAAGACGTACCCGACGAGCCCGACGAGGTTGGCGACGATCAGCCAGTTGCGGAAGCCCGCGAAGCGCTCGTGGCGCCGGAAGTAGACCCAGAGCAGCGTGATGCCGACGATCGCGAACTGGGAGAGCCAGTACGTGTACGACGTGAGCCAGACGAGGATCGAGGACGTGTCGACCACGCGCTGCACCGCGGGCTCGAAGAGCGCTCCGATCTCCTTCTCCGTGCGGAGGACCCACTCGCCGTTGTGGAACGCAACGCTCACGCTGCGGTCGGCTGCGCCGCGCGCGACCTGGTACACGACGTAGAAGCCCATCCAGATCGCAAGCTGGACGGCCAGGTGCGCCCAGCCTCGCGGCAGGCGTCGCGACGTCTGTGCGACCAGACTCGACATCCCGAGGTGATTCTAACCGCGCGTGCCGCCGTCGGTTTCCGACCCGCGGTCGGAGCCCTGCGGCGCGTACGAGACGAGCGCGCGCATGTAGTTCGCGCGCTCGAAGGCCGCCGGGTCGGGCCCGGAGACCTGGCTCAGGCTGCCCTGTAACTGCTCGACCGACGCATACTCGCGCTCCTCCATCCACGTCTCGATGCCCGCGAGCAGCTCCCGGACGACCGGCGGCCCCCGCCGCAGGAGCGCGGAGGCGACGAGGACGGCGTTCGCCCCCGCGAGCAGGAGCTTGAGGGCGCCCTGCCAGTCGTGCACCCCGGTCGTGCCGGCCAGGTCGACGTCGACCCGCCCGCGGAGGATCGCGATCCAGCGCAGCGGGAGCCGGAGCTCGACGGGGCTCGAGAGGGGGAGCCACGGCGCAACCTCGAGCGTCTCGAGGTCGATGTCGGGCTGGAGGAAGCGGTTGAAGAGGACGAGCCCGTCGGCGCCCGCTCCGGCGAGGCGCGCGGCCATGTGGGGGAAGGCGGAGTAGAAGGGGCCGACCTTCACGGCGAGCGGGATCGAGACCGCCGCCCGCACCTCGCGCACGAGGGCGAGCGTCCGCTCCTCGACCTCCTCGGCCGCGCGGTCCGGGCTCGTCTCGACCGCGTACACGTTGAGCTCGAGCGCGTCCGCGCCCGCCTCCTCGCAGAGGCGCGCGTAGCGCAGCCACCCTCCCACGGAGGCGCCGTTCAGGCTCGCGATCACGGGCACGTCGAGCAGCTCCTTCGCCAGCGCGAGGTGCTCGAGGTACGAGCCCGGGCCGGTGTTGTAGTCGTCGAGCTCCGGGAACCACGTGACGGCCTCGGCGAAGCTGTGCGTCGAGTGCTCGAGCAGCTCGTGGATGTCCACCTGCTCGTGCTCGATCTGCTCCTCGAAGAGCGAGGGAAGGACGACCGCCGCGACCCCCTCCTCCTCGAGCGCGCGCAGCGAGTCGAGGTTGCCGGTCAGCGGGGAGGCGGACGCGACGATCGGGTTCCGCAGGCGGAGCCCGAGGTAGGTCGTCGTCAGGTCGGGTCTCATGTCCGCTCGGCGCCCGCGGCCGGGGCTTCCTCCTCGCCCTCCGGCTCCTCGGTCTGGGCGGCCTCGTGCTCGATCTCGGCGAGCTGCTCGTACACGTGCCAGCGCTCGTCGACGTCGTGCTGCGCCAGTTCGCCGAGCGCGGCCGCGTCGTCGGGGCGCGCACGCCCGAGCATCGCGAACCGCGCCTCCTTCGCCATGAACTCGGACACGGGCAGCTTGGGCGCGCGCGAGTCGAGGCGGAGCGGGTGCTCGCCTGCGCTCGCGTGCTGGGGGTCGTAGCGGTAGAGCGGCCAGTAGCCCGTGTCCACCGCGAGCTTCTGCTGCTCCATGCCCTTCTTCATCTCGATCCCGTGGGCGATGCAGTGGCTGTACGCGATCACGAGCGACGGCCCCGGGTAGGCGTCCGCCTCGGCGAGCGCCTTGACGGTCTGCGGGTTGTCGGCGCCCATCGCGATCTGCGCCACGTACACGTCGCCGTACGCGGACGCGATCATCCCCAGGTCCTTCTTCCGCGTCCGCTTCCCGCCGGAGGCGAACTTCGCCACTGCCGCCCGCGGGGTGGACTTCGACGCCTGGCCGCCCGTGTTCGAGTAGACCTCGGTGTCGAGGACGAGGACGTTGACGTTCCGGCCGGAGGCGAGCACGTGGTCGAGGCCGCCGAAGCCGATGTCGTACGCCCAGCCGTCGCCCCCGACGATCCAGACCGATTTCCGCGCGAGGGCGCCCGCGATCCCGAGCAGGCGGAGCGCCTCCGGTGTCCCGAGCTCACGGCAGCGCGCCCCGAGGGCTGCGACCCGCTCCCGCTGCTCGTCGAGCCCGGCCTCCGACGTCTGGTCGGCCCCGAGGAGCGCGGGTGCGAGGTCGGGGGCGACCGCCTCCACGAGCGCGCGGGCGGTCGCCTCCTGCTGGTCGAGCGCGAGCCGCAGGCCGAGGCCGAACTCCGCGTTGTCCTCGAACAGGGAGTTCGCCCAGGCCGGCCCGCGCCCGTCGGCGTTCGCCGACCACGGGGTGGTGGGCAGGTTGCCCCCGTAGATCGACGAGCAGCCCGTCGCGTTGGCGACGAGCATCCGGTCGCCGAAGAGCTGGGTGAGGAGCTTGAGGTACGGCGTCTCGCCGCAGCCCTCGCAGGCCCCGGAGTACTCGAAGAGCGGCTGCAGCATCTGCGACCCCTTCACCGTCGCGGGCGCGACGAGCGTGCGGTCGATCTCCGGGATGGTGAGGAAGAAGTCGTAGCGCTCGCGCTCGGTCTCGAGGTGCTCCTCCTTCGGCAGGAGGTCGATCGACTTGTGCCTCGCCTCCTCCTTCGAGCGCGCGGGGCAGGTTTCGACGCAGATCCCGCAGCCCGTGCAGTCGTCGGGAGCGACCTGGATGGTCATCAGCATCCCCGGCAGGTCGCGCGCTCTCCACTCCTTGGCGAGGAAGCCCTCCGGCGCTCGCTCGAGCGCCTCGGGCGGGAAGACCTTCATGCGGATCGCGGCGTGCGGGCAGACGAGCGCGCACTTCGCGCAGTCGATGCAGATGGACGGATCCCAGATGGGGATCTCCTGCGCGATCGAGCGCTTCTCGTACCGCGACGTCCCGGTCGGGAACGTCCCGTCCGCCGGGAGCGCCGAGACCGGGAGGTCGTCGCCGCGCCCCGCGATGAGCGGCAGCGTGACCTCCCGGACGAAGGCGGAGGCCTCGCCGTTGGCCTGCGCGACGTGACCGTTCGGAGCGGCAGTCCTCGCGATCGAGGTCGCGGGGACCTCGACCTCGCGCAGTCCCTCGAGCGCGCGGTCGACGGCGGCGAAGTTCCGCTCCAGGACCGCTTCCCCGCGCTTGCCGTAGGTCGCGCGAATCGCGTCCTTGATCGCCGCGAGCGCACGGTCGCGCGGGAGGATGTCGGCGAGCGCGAAGAAGCACGTCTGGAGGACCGTGTTCACGCGCTTGCCGAGGCCCGCCTCCCGCGCGACGCGGGTGGCGTCCACGACCCACAGCCGGAGCCCCTGCTCGACGATCCGCGCCTGCACCGGGGCGGGGAGGCGCTCCCACGTCTCCTCCGGCGGGTACGGCGAGTTCAGCAGGAACGTCGCTCCCTCGCCGGCGAGCTCGAGGACGTCGATCCGGTCGAGGAAGGCGAACTGGTGGCAGGCGACGAAATCCGCTCGCTGGACGAGGTAGGTGGAGCGGATCGGGCGTGGCCCGAAGCGGAGATGCGAGACCGTGGTCGAGCCGGCCTTCTTCGAGTCGAGCACGAAGTAGCCCTGCGCATGGAGGCCGGTCTCCTGGGCGATGATCTTGATCGAGTTCCGGTTCGCGCCGACCGTGCCGTCGGCGCCGAGCCCGTAGAAGACGGCCTGTCGCGCATCCTCGGGCTCCGTGCGGAAGCTCTCGTCGAGGTCCAGCGAGAGGTGCGTGACGTCGTCGGTGATCCCGACGGTGAAGCGCCGCTTCGGGGTCGCGGTCCGAAGCTCCGCGAAGGCAGCCGCGACCATCGCCGGCGTGAGCTCCTTCGAGGAGAGGCCGTAGCGCCCGCCGAGGACGCGGGCCGGCGTGCCGTCGCGCTCCGCGAGCGCGGTGACGACGTCCTGGAAGAGCGGCTCGCCGAGCGCGGCGGGCTCCTTTGTGCGGTCGAGGACGGCAATCGTCTCCGTCGAGGCCGGGAGCGCGGCGACGAAGGCGGCCGCGTCGAACGGCCGGAACAGGCGCACGACGACGAGGCCGACGCGCTCGCCCTGCTGGCGGAGGCGCTCGACCGCCTCCTCCGCGGCTCCCGCGCCCGAGCCCATGAGCACGACGACGCGCTCGGCCCCCGGATCGCCGACGTAGTCGAAGAGCCGGTACGCACGCCCGGTGCGGGCGGCGAAGCGGGCCATCTCCTCCTGCACGATCGCGGGCACGGCGGCGTAGAACGGGTTGACCGCCTCGCGCGACTGGAAGAAGACGTCGGGGTTCTGCGCGCTTCCGCGCAGGACCGGCCGGTCCGGCGTGAGCGCCCGGGCGCGGTGCGCGGCGACGAGCTCCTCGTCGAGCAGGGCGCGAAGGTCGTCCTCCGAGACGCGCTCGATCGTGTTCAGCTCGTGCGACGTCCGGAAGCCGTCGAAGAAGTGGAGGAAGGGGACGCGCGAGCGGAGCGTCGCCGCGTGGGCGACGAGCGCGAGATCCTGCGCCTCCTGCACCGACGAGGAGGCGAGCAGCGCGAACCCGGTCGTGCGCGCGGCCATCACGTCGGAGTGGTCGCCGAAGATGGAGAGCGCGTGCGCCGCGACCGAGCGGGCAGCGACGTGGAAGACCGCCGGCGTGAGCTCGCCCGCGATCTTGAACATGTTGGGGAGCATGAGAAGGAGTCCCTGCGAGCTCGTGAAGGTCGTCGCCAGCGCGCCTGCCTGCAACGCACCGTGCACGGCACCCGCCGCGCCTCCCTCGCTCTGCATCTCCACGACCTGCGGCACCGCGCCCCACGCGTTCGGGACGCCCTGGGCCGACCAGGTGTCGGCGAGCTCGCCCATCGCCGTCGCGGGCGTGATCGGGTAGATGGCCACCACCTCGCTCGCGCGGTACGCGACCCAGGCCGCGGCTTCGTTCCCGTCGAGGATCGCGCGCTCGCTCATGCGCTCCCAGCGTGGCTCCGGAGCGCGAGGCGGGGCATCGGGGCGAACGCTGAACCTCCTTCGGGCTTCCCGCACCGGGCTCTCGGCGCCCCGTGCAAGGATGGACCCGTGAGGGAGCAGGTCCGGGTCGCGTGCGTCCAGGCCGAGCCGGTGGTGCTCGACCGGGAGGCGACGCTCGACAAGCTCGCGCGGCTCGCCGCCGAGGCGGCGAGCGAGGGCGCGGAGCTCGTCGTCTTCCCGGAGACGTTCGTCTCCGTCTACCCGTCCTCGACCTGGGGCAGCGCGCTCGCGGGATGGGGGAACGCACGGGCGAAGGAGGCGTTCGCGGCGCTCGTGCGCTCCGCGGTCGAGGTTCCCGGGCCTGCGGTCGACCGGCTCGGGGAGATCGCACGCACGCACGCGATCTGGCTCGTGACGGGGGTCAACGAGCTCGACCCGGCGCGGAACGGCACCGTGTACAACGCGCTCCTCTACCACACGCCGGACGGCACGCTCGCGCTCAAGCACCGCAAGCTCGTCCCCACGAACCACGAGCGTCTCGTCTGGGGGCAGGGGGACGGCGGTGGGCTGCGCGCGCTCGAGACGCCGCTCGGAAGGATCGGCGGCCTCATCTGCTGGGAGAACTACATGCCGCTCGCGCGTTTCGCCCTGTACGAGTCCGGCGTCGAGATCTACCTCGCGTCGACCGCGGACGACGGCGACGAATGGCAGGCCACGCTCGTGCACCTCGCGCGGGAGTCGCGGGCGTTCGTCGTCTCCCCCTGCCACTTCCAGCGCGCAGCCGCGTACCCGGCCGACTTCCCGCTCGCGGAGCTGCTCGAGGGCAGGGACGTGCTCGGCCGCGGCGGAAGCGCGATCCTGGCCCCGGACGGCTCGTACCTCGCCGGGCCGCTGTACGGCGAGGAGGGGATCCTGTATGCGGACCTCGACCGCTCCGCGCTCCTCGAGGAGCGCCAGCGCTTCGATCCTGCGGGCCACTATCACCGCCCCGACGTGCTCCGCCTCGAGCTGACGACGCGCGCTGCCGACGATCACGGCGAGTGATCGAGCCCGTCCCGAACTCGACTTGAGCCGATCGGAGCGCGGCTGCCATGCTGGCCCATGGCAGCGCGTCACGGTGCCCGCGTCTGGCTGGCCCTCGGGATCGTGTACGTCGTGTGGGGCTCGACGTTCATCGCGCTCGCGATCGTCGTCCGTGACCTGCCTCCGCTGCTGGCGATGGCCGCGCGGCACCTCGTCGCGGGCGGCGTCCTGCTCGCCTTCGCGCTGCCGCGCGGCGACCGCCGCGGCGATCCCGTCGGCCGGCGCCAGGTCGGGGCGGCCCTCGTCTTCGGCGCGCTGCTCTTCGTGGGCGGGCACGGTGGCCTGGCCTGGGCCCAGCAGACGGTCCCCGCGGGCGTCGCGGCGCTGCTCGTGGGCAGCATCCCGCTCTGGGTCGCGCTGCTCGACCGGGTCGTCCTCGGGCGGCGCCTGCACCTCTCGGCGTGGGCGGGCGTCCTGCTCGGCTTCGTGGGGCTCGCCTTCCTCGTCGATCCCTTCGGCGAGGGCTCGGTCGACCGGCTCGGCGCGCTCGTCATCTTGCTGGGCGCGGCGAGCTGGGCGGCAGGGTCGCTGTACTCACGCGGCGCCCGGCTCCCCCGGCGGCCGCTCGTGTCGGCCGGCCTCGCCTCGCTCGTGGGCGGCGTCCTCCTCCTCGCCGGGTCGCTCCTCGCGGGCGAGCCGGGGGAGGCGACGCTCTCCCGGGACTCGCTCCTCGCGCTCGGCTACCTCATCGTCGCCGGGAGCTTCGTCGGCTTTACGGCCTACGTCTGGCTCCTGCGTGTCGCACCGATCTCCCTCGTCGCGACCTACGCGTACGTGAACCCGATCGTCGCGGTCGCGCTCGGCTGGGCCCTCCTCGGCGAGGAGCTGACGGCGCAGATGGCCGCCGCAGGGCTCGCCATCGTCGTCGCGGTGGCGCTCGTGGTGCGCGTGAGCGGACGGCCGCTCGAGCGCGGGCGCGGGCTCCTGCGCCGGCGCGGCTCCGCGGCCGCCGTCGATGTCGCCGCGTGACGCGCGCTGGCGGCCTCAGCCGCCGATGTACGACATCTCGACCTTGCGCAGCTCGCCGGTCTCCTCGGTGCGGCGCTCCGAGTAACGGTCGGCCCGTCGCTCCCACACCGCCCGCACCGCCTGCTCGAGCGCCGCGTCGTCGGCCCCCGAGCGGAGGGTCGCCCGCAGGTCGTGGCCGCGCACGGCGAAGAGACAGGTGTAGAGCTTTCCGTCCGCCGAGAGCCGCGCGCGGGTGCAGTCGCCGCAGAAGGGCTGGGTCACCGACGCGATGACGCCGATCTCCCCCTCGCCGTCCAGGTAGCGGTAGCGCTCGGCGACCTCGCCACGGTAGGCGCGCTCGACCGGCTCGAGCGGGAATTCCTCCCCGACCGTACGCACGACCTCGGCCGCCGGCACGACGTCGTCCAGCCGCCAGCCGTTGGTGGCCCCGACGTCCATGAACTCGATGAAGCGGACGACGTGCCCCGTCCCGCGGAAGCGGCGCGCCATCTCCAGGATCGAGCCGTCGTTGAGCCCCCGCTTGACGACCATGTTCACCTTCACGGGCAGCCCGGCCTCGGCGGCGGCGTCGATCCCGCTCAGGACGCGCGCGACCGGGAAGTCGACGTCGTTCATGGAGCGGAACACCTCGTCGTCGAGCGAGTCGAGGCTCACGGTGACCCGCGTGAGGCCGGCGTCCGCGAGCGCCCGTGCCTTCGAAGCGAGCAGCGCCCCGTTCGTCGTCAGCGTGAGGTCGAGCTCGCCGAGCCTCGCCAGGCGCTCGACGAGGACCTCGAGGTCACGACGGAGGAGCGGCTCGCCGCCCGTGATCCGGAGCTTGTTGACGCCGAGCCCGACGAGCACACCGGCCACGCGCTCGATCTCCTCGAAGGTGAGGAGCTCGCGGCGTGGGAGGAACCGGTAGTCGCGGCCGAAGACCTCCTTCGGCATGCAGTACACGCAGCGGAAGTTGCAGCGGTCCGTGACCGAGATCCGGAGGTCGCGGAGCGGGCGGTGCAGGGTGTCGAGAACGTGGCTCACGTGTGCTTGTCGGAGGAGCGGGCGCTCCTCGTCCACCTAGAGTAGTCCCTGAGGCGCACCGTCCTCCTCCGCCTCGTGCCATACCCTCCCGCGCGTGCCCGGGCCGCGGCGAGACGCAGCTCCGATCCTCGCGCTCGTCGGGGTCACCGCGATCTGGGGCGTCACCTTCGTCCAGGTGCAGGACGCGCTCGAGCTGTACCCGCTCTTCGCCTTCCTCGCCGTGCGCTTCGCGATCTCGGCGCTCGCGCTCGCCCCGTTTGCGTGGAGGGAGGTGGGCGCGCTGCCGCGCGAGGGGCTGCTCGCCGGGATCGGCATCGGAGTCCTGCTCGCGACGGCGTACGGCTTCCAGACGGCCGGGCTCGAGCTGACCACCGTCGCGAGCACCGGCTTCATCACTGGGCTGTACGTCCTCTTCACGCCACTCATCGCGCTCGCGCTCTTCCGTACGCCGGTGCCGCCCGCGCTCTGGGCCGGAATCGCGCTCGCCGTCGTCGGGTTGCTGCTCCTGAACGGGGTTCCCGGCGGATCCACGATGGGAAACGCCCTCGTGCTCGCGAGCGCGCTGGCGGCTGCCCTGCAGATCGTCGCCCTCGAGCGCTTCGCTCCGCGCTACGACGCGCGCGCGCTCACGTTCCTGCAGATGGCGACGGCGTTCGTCGGCTTCGCGATCATCGCCGTCGCGCTCGGACAACTCGAGGTTCCGCGCGGCGCGACGGTGTGGGCCGCCCTGCTCGTCACCGGCGTCTTCGCGGGCGCGCTCGGCTACCTCGTCGCGACCTGGGTGCAGGCGCGGACGACGGCGGCGAGGGCGGCGCTCGTCTTCACGCTGGAGGCGCCGTTCGCCGCCCTCGCCGGAGTGCTCCTGGCAGACGAGGTCCTCGGCGTCGCCGGGTGGCTCGGGTGCGCTGTGCTGATGGCGGGGATCGTGGTGGCCGAGCCTGCGGCGGCCGCGACCCTGCGACGCCTGTCCCGGCGCGGGGCGCGGGCGTGACCGCGATCCTGCTCGCCGCGCTCTCGGCGTTCTTCTTCGGGGCGATGACGGTGCTCGTGCGGATCGCCCTCTCCGGCGGCGTGCCGCCCGCCGCGGGCGCCTTCTTCACGATCCTGCCAGCGGCCGTGCTCACGGGCGCCGTAGCCGTCGCACGCCTCGACCTCGACCTCGCTTCGGCGTGGCCGTTCGTGCTCGCCGGGCTCCTCGCGCCGGGGATCGCGCAGCTCCTGTTCACATTCGCGGTGCGGGACGCGGGGGCGTCGCGTTCCTCTGTCACGGTGGGGACTGCGCCCCTCTTCGCCGTCGCCATCGCGCTCGTCTTCCTCGACGAGCCCCTCGTCGCCGGACTCGCCCTCGGCGCTGCGCTCATCGTCGCCGGCGGGATCCTGCTCGCGAGCGACCGCGCCCGGCCCGAGCACTTCAAGCGGATCGGCCTCGTGTACGCGCTCCTGTGCACGCTCGCCTTCGCGACGCGCGACAGCCTGATCCGCTGGCTGGGGACGGAGGCGAGCGACGTGGAGCCCTCGCTCGCCGCGGCCGTGACCATGGCGACGGCGACCGTCGTGACGCTCCTCTTCACGGTCGTGCGCGGCTCCGGGCTCACGTGGAGCGGCGCACGCGCCTTCGTTCCCGCCGGGGTCTGCTACGGGCTCTCGTACGTCTTCCTCTTCGAGGCGTTCTACCGCGGTCGCGTCTCGGTCGTGTCGCCGGTCGTCGCGACGGAGTCGCTCTGGGGGGTCACGCTCTCGTGGCTCGTCCTGCGCAGGTCGGAGCACGTCGGGCCGCGGCTCCTGGGTGGGGCGGCGCTCGTCGTCGCCGGCGGGATCCTGATCGGGATCTACCGCTAGCCGGGGAGCCGGCGCTCGAGGGACTCGAGACGCCGCTCGATGCGCTCCAGCGCTTCGTGGGTGCGCTGCTCGTGAGGCGAGGCAGTTCCGGTGCGCTCCTGGGCCAGCCGATCCTGGTGCCAGGCGAGGAAGGCCGATGTAACGGCGGCCGTCAGGAACGAGACGGCGGACACGCCGAACGCCATGACGAGAAAGCCGATCACGCGCCCCCCGCCGGATGCCGGGACGACGTCCCCGTAGCCGACGGTGGTGACGGTCTGGGCCGCCCACCACAACGAGTCGTCGAGGTCTTCGAAGCCCCGGGGCGAGAGCACCCAGACGAGGACGCCCGACACGACCGTCACGACGACGATCGAGAGCGCGAGGAAGGGGATGATGCGCCCGGACACGACGGCGCGGTTCATGCGCTCGATCTGGCGCTCCGTGCGCGAGCTCACCGGCTCGCTTTCGCCGTGCCGGGCCTCTGTTCCTGCGCCGGGTTCCCTGCGAGGGATCTGCTACGATGCGACTCAGATTTTCGGCAGCGGAACAACTGAGAGGTGAGGAGACGAACCATGGCAAAGACGATCGGAATCGACCTCGGCACGACGAACTCCTGCATGGCCGTGCTCGAGGGCTCCGAGCCCACCGTCATCCCGAACGCGGAGGGCGGACGCACGACGCCGTCCGTCGTCGCCTTCGGCCGTGACGGCCAGCGGCTCGTCGGCGCCCCGGCCAAGCGCCAGCAGGTGACGAACCCGCAGAACACGATCTTCTCGATCAAGCGCTTCATGGGCCGCAAGTTCGACGAGGTCTCCGAGGAGATGAAGATCGTCCCGTACGAGGTGGTCAAGGGCCCGAACGAGGACGTGCGCGTCAAGGCGGAGGGGAACGAGTACGCGCCGCCGGAGATTTCGGCCATGATCCTGCAGAAGCTCAGGCAGGACGCGGAGTCGTACCTCGGCGAGCCGGTGACCGACGCGGTCGTCACCGTGCCCGCCTACTTCAACAACGCGCAGCGCGAGGCGACGAAGGACGCCGGCAGGATCGCCGGGCTGAACGTCCTGCGCATCATCAACGAGCCGACCGCCGCGGCGCTTGCGTACGGCCTCGACAAGGAGGGCGCCGAGCACACGATCCTCGTGTTCGACCTCGGAGGGGGGACCTTCGACGTCTCGGTGCTCGAGCTCGGCGAGGGCGTGTACCACGTGAAGGCGACGAACGGGGACAACCACCTCGGCGGCGACAACTTCGACAAGGCGGTCGTCGACTGGATGATCGCGGAGTTCAAGCGGGACCAGGGGATCGACCTCGGGCAGGATCCGATGGCGCTGCAGCGGCTCTACGAGGCGGGGGAGAAGGCGAAGGTCGAACTGTCTTCCACCATGACGACGCAGATCAACCTCCCGTTCATCACCGCGACGCCCGAGGGCCCGAAGCACCTCGACCTCCAGCTCACGCGCGCGAAGCTGAACGAGCTCACGCACGACCTGCTCGAGCGCACGGTCGAGCCGACGAAGCAGGCGCTCGCCGACGCCGGCATCACCGCGGCGGACGTCGAGCACGTCGTCCTCGTCGGCGGCATGACGCGCATGCCGGCCGTCCAGGAGAAGGTGAAGGAGCTCGTCGGCCAGGATCCGCACAAGGGCGTGAACCCGGACGAGGTCGTCGCCGTCGGCGCGGCCATCCAGGCGGGGGTGCTCAAGGGCGAGGTGAAGGACGTCCTCCTGCTCGACGTCACCCCGCTCTCCCTCGGCATCGAGACGAAGGGCGGCGTCTTCACGAAGCTCATCGACCGGAACACGACCATCCCCACCCGCAAGTCCGAGGTCTTCACGACCGCGGAGGACAACCAGCCCTCGGTCGAGATCCACGTGGCCCAGGGCGAGTCCGAGATGGTCGCGTTCAACAAGACGCTCGGGAAGTTCCAGCTCGTCGGCATCCCGCCGGCGCCGCGCGGCATGCCGCAGGTGGAGGTCTCGTTCGACATCGACGCGAACGGGATCATCAACGTGTCGGCGAAGGACCTCGGGACCGGCAACGAGCAGCAGATCCGGATCGAGGGCGGCTCGGGCCTGACCGAGGACGACGTCGAGCGCATGATCAAGGACGCCGAGACGCACGCGGGCGAGGCCCACAAGCTGCGCGAGCTCGCGGACGCGCGCAACCTGGGCGAGCAGCTCGCGTACCAGACCGAGCGCACGCTCGCGGAGCACCGCGACAAGCTCGAGCAGGCGGACGCGTCCACGATCGAGGGGCGGATCATGGAGCTCCGGCAGGCGATCGAGGGCGCGGACGTGGTGGACATCCGCGCGAAGACGGACGCGCTCCAGGAGGCCTCCCGCTCGCTGGCGGACGCCGTCTACGCGCAGGCCTCGGCCCAGGCCGCGTCGCAGGCCTCCGGGAACGGCGGCGGCGAGGACGAGGTCGTCGAGGACGCGGACTACGAGGTGATCGACGAGGAGGAGGCGAAGCGCTCGTGACCCCGCGTCGCGAGGAGACGCTCCGCGGAGAGGCGCAGCCCGCCGAGCCGCGGGGCGAGCTTTCCGACGAGGTCGAGGAGGCGCCGGGCGACGCGTCGTCGGGAGGCGCCTCCGGCCTCGAGGAGCGGCTCGCCGAGACCGAGGCGAAGCGCGACGAGTACCTCGAGCTCGCCCAGCGCGTGCAGGCGGACTTCGACAACTACCGCAAGCGCGCGGCGCGCGAGCAGGAGCGCCTGGTGGCGCATGCCCACGAGCGGCTCGTCCGCGAGCTGCTGCCGGTCCTGGACGACCTCGAGCGGACGCTGGAGGCGGCCGAGCGGCACGAGGAGACCGCGCTCGTGGACGGGGTGAAGCTCGTCGAGCGCTCCCTGCGCGCGGCGCTGCGCAAGGAGGGCGTCGTCGAGATCGAGACCGACGGGCCCTTCGACCCCCACGTCCACGAGGCGATGCTCACGCAGCCCGGGAACGGCGCGGAGGCGGGGACCGTCCTCGACGTGCTCCAGCGCGGGTACCGGGTCGGCGACCGCGTCGTTCGCCCCGCGCGCGTGATCGTGGCCGAGTGATGGCGACGCGCAGCCCGTACGAGGTGCTCGGCGTCCCCAAGACGGCGTCGGACGACGAGATCAAGAAGTCGTATCGGAAGCTGGCGCGCGAGTTCCACCCGGACCGCAACCCCGGGGATGCGGCGGCCGAGGACCGCTTCAAGGAGGTGCAGGCCGCCTACGACACGCTCTCCGACCCCGAGAAGCGACGGGCGTACGACACGTTCGGCGACGGGGCCGGGCGCGGCTTCCCCGGCGGCGCGGGCACGGGAGGCGTGCGGTTCGAGCAGTTCGACCTCGGCGACCTCGGCGACCTCCTGGGCGGGATGTTCGGCGGCGGGGCGCGCCGTCAGGGCGCGCGGTCGCCCATGCGCGGGGACGACCTGGAGACCACGGTCCGGATCTCCTTCGAGGACTCGCTGCGGGGCGTCCAGGCGCGCGTGCCCGTCGAGGCGGAGACGGTCTGCTCGGAGTGCCACGGCACCGGCGCCGAGCCGGGCACCTCGCCGGTCGTCTGCCCCGAGTGCGGCGGGCGTGGCGTCGTCTCGGACTCGCAGGGCCTGTTCGCGTTCTCGCAGCCGTGCCCCCGCTGCCAGGGGAACGGCGCGATCGTGGAGAAGCCGTGCCGGCACTGCCGGGGCTCGGGCCGCGAGCGCAGGACGAAGCGGTACTCCGTGAACATCCCTGCCGGCGCCCGCAGCGGCACGCGGGTGCGGCTCAAGGGGAAGGGCGAGGCGGGCCGGAACGGGGGGCCGGACGGCGACCTCTACGTCATCGTCGAGGTCGACCCCTCGCCGCTGTTCGAGCGACGCGGTGCGGACCTCGTACTCGACGTTCCCGTGACGTACGCGGAGGCCGCGCTCGGCGCGGAGGTGCAGATCCCGACGCCCGAGGGGCCCGTGTCGCTCAAGGTGCCGGCGGGGACGGAGAGCGGAAAGCTTCTGCGCATGAAGGGCCGCGGCGCGCCCAGGCTCAAGGGGAACGGCCGCGGTGACCTCCTCGCGCGCGTCAAGGTCACCGTCCCCAAGAAGCTGACGAAGGCGGAGCGCGAGGCGCTCGAGAGCTACCGCAAGGTCTCACGCGAGAACCCGAGGGAGCGGGTGTACTCGTGAGCGGCAACCGCACCTGGTGGCTCGCGGGGATCTCGCTCGGCGTGCTCTTCGTCCTCCTGAACATCGTGCAGCTCGCGTTCGTGGACGGCGACGGCGTGCGCGACCTCGTGGGCGTCGGTCTCGGAGGCGTGATGATCGTGGCCGCGGGCGCTCGCTATCGCGGCTGGAGGCAGGGAGCCTGATGCCCGACCGCCCGCGGTACATGATCTCCGTCGCGGCCGAGCTCGTCGGCATGCACCCACAGACGCTCCGCCTGTACGAGGCGAAGGGTCTCGTCCGGCCCGCGCGCACGCCGGGCGGCACGCGCCTCTACTCCGACGCCGACGTCGACCGCCTGCGGCTCGTCCAGCACCTGACGACGCAGCTCGGCCTCAACCTCGCCGGCGTCGAGCACGTCCTGCGTCTGCGGGACGAGCTCGAGCGCCTGCAGGGGCGCATGGAACGCCTGGAGCGCGAGCTGCGGGCGGAGATCGCCGCTGTCCACCGCTCGTACAAGCGCGAGGTCGTCGTCTACCGGCCGGCGCAGCACCCGGCACCGAGGAGCTGACATGGACTTCCAGAAACTGACCCTGAAGAGCCAGGAGGCCGTCGCCGCCGCGCAGGAGCTCGCGCGAGCGACGGGCAATCCCGAGCTCACGCCAGATCACCTGACGCTCGCGCTGCTCGACCAGGAGCTTCCGCGCACGCTCGTCGACCGCGCGGGGTACGGCGCGGCCGAGCTCCGCGCGGAGGCCGAGGCACGGCTCCGCACGCAGCCCGCGGTCTCCGGCGGCAACGTGCAGCCGCAGCCCTCCGCCGCGTTCCGGCGAGTCCTCGACCGCGCGTTCGAGGAGATGCGCGGGCTCGGGGACGAGTTCGCCTCGGTCGAGCACCTCCTCCTCGCCCTCGAGGTCGTGCCCCGCGACCTGCTCCTCGGCGCGCTCCAGGAGGTGCGCGGCGGCCAGCGCGTCACCTCGCAGGACCCCGAGGGCACGTACCAGGCGCTCGAGAAGTACGGCCGGGATCTGACCGCCCTCGCGGAAGCGGGGAAGCTCGACCCGGTCGTCGGGCGGGACGAGGAGATCCGCCGCGTGATCCAGGTTCTCTCGCGCCGCACGAAGAACAACCCCGTCCTGATCGGCGAGCCGGGCGTGGGCAAGACGGCGATCGTGGAGGGGCTCGCGCAGCGGATCGTCGCCGGCGACGTCCCCGAGGGGCTCAAGGGCAAACGCGTGTGGGCGCTCGACGTCGGCGCGCTGCTCGCGGGCGCGAAGTACCGCGGCGAGTTCGAGGAACGGTTGAAGGCCGTGCTCGCCGAGATCCAGAACGCCGCGGGCGACATCGTGCTCTTCATCGACGAGCTGCACACGATCGTGGGCGCCGGGGCGGCGGAGGGGGCGATCGACGCTGCGAACCTGCTGAAGCCGATGCTCGCCCGCGGCGAGCTGCGCGCCGTCGGGGCGACGACGCTCGACGAGTACCGCAAGCACATCGAGAAGGACGCGGCGCTCGAGCGACGCTTCCAGCCGGTGCTCGTCGGCCAGCCGACCGTGGCGGACACGATCGCGATCCTGCGCGGGCTCAAGGAGCGCTACGAGGCTCACCACGGCGTCGAGATCCGTGACTCCGCCCTCGTCGCCGCGGCCGTGCTCTCGGACCGGTACGTGTCGGACCGCTTCCTCCCGGACAAGGCGATCGACCTGGTGGACGAGGCGGCGTCGCGCCTGCGCATGGAGATCGACTCCTCGCCCGTCGAGCTCGACGAGGCGGAGCGCCGCGTGCGCCAGCTCGAGATCGAGCTCGCCGGGATGGCGAACGAGTCGGAGGCGACGCGCGAGCCGCTCGAGCGGGAGCTCGCGGACGCGCGCGCGGCGCGGGACGAGCTGGCCGCCCGCTGGGCGCGCGAGAAGGAGTCGCTGCAGCGCGTGGCCGAGATCAAGCGCCAGCTCGACGAGCTGCGCATGGAGGCCGAGCGCGAGGAGCGGCAGGGGAACCTCGCCCGGGTGGCGGAGATCCGCTACGGGATCCTCCCCGCACTCGAGCGCGAGCTCGGGGAGCGCGAGGAGCCGTCCGCGACCCCGATGGTGAAGGAGGAGGTGGACGAGGACGACATCGCCGCCGTCGTCGCGTCCTGGACGGGCATCCCGGTCTCGCGCCTGCTCGAGGGCGAGGTCGAGAAGCTCATCCACATGGAGGAGCGGCTCCACCAGCGGGTGGTCGGCCAGGACGCGGCCGTGGAGGCCGTGTCAGACGCGCTCCGCCGGGCCCGCTCGGGCCTGCAGGACCCGAACCGCCCGATCGGCTCCTTCGTCTTCCTCGGCCCGACCGGCGTGGGGAAGACCGAGCTCGCGCGGGCGCTCGCCGAGTTCATGTTCGACGACGAGCGCGCGGTCGTCAGGCTCGACATGTCGGAGTACCAGGAGCGGCACACGGTCGCCCGCCTCGTCGGCGCGCCCCCCGGCTACGTCGGCTACGAGGAGGGGGGCCAGCTGACCGAGGCCGTGCGCCGGCGTCCCTACGCGGTTCTCCTCCTCGACGAGATCGAGAAGGCCCACACCGAGGTCTTCGACGTGCTCCTGCAGCTGCTCGACGACGGGCGCCTGACCGACGGGCACGGCCGCACGGTCGACTTCCGGAACACCGTCGTGATCATGACCTCGAACATCCGCTCGGTCGAGGACCTGCGCCAGCGCTTCCGTCCGGAGTTCCTGAACCGGATCGACGAGATCGTCCTCTTCCGGCCGCTCACGCGCGAGCAGCTGTCCGAGATCGTCGAGCTGCAGCTCGGGCGGCTGCGCGAGCGCCTCGCCGACCGGCGGATCGAGCTCGAGCTGACGGACGCCGCGAAGGAGCTCCTCGCCGAGGAGGGCTGGGATCCCGCGTACGGGGCTCGCCCGCTCAAGCGGGCGATCCAGCGCCTGCTCGAGAACCGGCTCGCGCTTCAGCTCCTCAGTGGCGAGTTCGCCGACGGGGACACGGTGCGCGTGGACGCGAGCGACGGGGAGCTCGTATTCGAGCGGGTCGAGGCGGCCGCGCACGCGGCGGCGTAGTCCCGAGCGGCCATCTTGCGCCTGGATCACGCTCGGGCGACCATCGAGACGTGTGGCGTCGACCGGAGCCCACATTGGATCGCGAGACCGTCGATGGCATCATCAGGACGTTGATGGAGATCGACGACAAGCTGAACCGAATCCTCGACGAGCTTGACATACACGATGAAGAGGAAGAAGAGGACACCTGAGGAGCAGCAGGCGTACGAGGAGCAGAAGGCGCGCTGGGCGGAGGAGGACCGGATGTTTCGCGAGATGGTCGCTCGCCGTGAGCAGCGGCTGCGCGAGTGGGACGAGTACATGGTCCGTCGTCGGGCGCGCCTTCGCCGCCTGACCTTCGGCCTCCTCGGCCGCGAGCCGCACCCGTCGTAGAGCGGCAGCGGCCGCCGAGGTCGGCGGCCGCTGCTGATTCGATCGCGGGTTAACCGAGCGAGTCGAGCTTGATTGCGGCGAACGACGCTCTCGCGACGTCGAAAATGCCGCTGTCTTCAGTGCAGATGACCGCGATTGCCCCGCCGGTGTGAACGATCCCGGAGAGCAGCGTCATGGTTCTCGTTGCCCCTACGGGCGCTTCGTCGAAGCCACACGGTCGTTCTCAGCACGAGACCGCGGGGTTGAACGGCGCGAACAGCCCGCTCGGGTTGACCTCGGCCACCCAGACGTGCAGGTCGTAGTGGATCGGCATCACCGGGCTGTGACCGGGCATCGGGCCGTCGAAGCTTCGTCCGAGGACCGACGGTCGGTCGCCGGCCGTCGCGAGGCTCTGGTCGGCGTCACGCTTCCAGTACTCGATGCCCACGAGCTCGAGCTGGCCGTTCGCCTTCGGCGCGTACAAGAGCACCTCCGGCCGGAGCGGGTCGATGGCGTCGTCTGCCGCGAGTGACGGATTGAACGCGTGGAACCCCATCGTCCCCGCGGGTGAGGCAACGCACGGTTCTCCCACGACCGAGTAGCCGTCCCGCTCCGCCTGCTCGAACGAGTGGTACTTGGCGACTGCGGCACGCACGGCCTGCGCGTCGGCCGGAAGCGGGCCGTCGCCGGCTAGCGCCGGAACGACGGCAGCGAACCCTGCCACGGCGAGCGCCCCCAGCGCGAGCGCCGTAAGAAGCATCCTCTTCATGACGTCTCCCTTCGTGGTTGTCGCTCGTAGATCGATGGCGCGGCTGCAACGAAGACGGCACGAAGGATCCGGGGACACCGCGGGCTGCCCCCGCGAGACGGAGGACATGCGTCCGTGACCTCGAGGCGCGGTTCCAGGTGCCCGGCGTTCGAGCTCGTCACGTGTCATGAGCCGCGCCGGACCGTGACCCAGAACGAGGCGACTCGGGCATTCCCGCTCGTGTCCGTCGCGGTGCAGGTGACGCGCGTGCGGCCGACGGGGAAGGTCGCGCTCGACTTCGGCTTGCACTTGACCGGTATGGCGCCGTCACGCGCGTCGACCGCTTCGACCGCGAAGCGGACGCGGGCTGCCGCGGCGCCCCGTGCTGCGCGAACCGTCTTCGACGTCGCGCCGGTGATCGACGGCGGGACGAGGTCGAATTCGACCTGCGGGACGGCGAGCGTCCCCGTGACGAAGTCGGTTCCTCTCGCGCCTCCGCCCGCGAAACCGGCCTCGCGACGGACGGTCCCCGCACCGGTCGCGCCGGAGTACGCGCCGGTTCCGCCGAGTACCTCGAACGAGCGCGTGTGACTGAGGACCGTGGCCAACGTCTTGCATCCGGCGGCAGCGTCGAGGCGCAGTTCGATCGCTCCCTTCCCCGCAACCGAGAGGCGCATGTCCGCGCCGGGCACCGCGAGGCCGCCCGAGGGGCATCCCGCCGGGGCGGTGTCGACGAAGTGGAGCGAGGCGAGCGACACGCGGCCAAGACCACGCACTGTCCCGCTGCCCCGGACGTCGAAGCACTCGACCGAGGGCGGCGTCCGAGGCGCGCAGTCGGCGCCAAAACGGCGCGACCCCGATGAGCTGGTGACCGATAGCGCCCCTCGGAGCTCCAGCGTGCCGGCGAGGCGAGCGGCCTCCGAGCGGGTGTTCGGCCTGTTCACGAGGCGCGTGTCGAACGGATGCACACCAGCGTTCACGCGCACGCGCTTGCCCGTCGCGTCGAGGTCGTTCGGCACGGAGGTCGAACCCGCGGCCGCACTGCTCCCGAGCCCCGCGACGATCGCGGCAGCTAGGGCGAGGGCGAGCACTCGTCGCAGGATCCAATGCGGTCTCCTCATGTCTCCTCCTCCCTTCCTCCGTAGACGACGTGCTCCGGGCGAAGGGACCGAAGCACCTGGTACGGCTCATGGACTCCGTCCGACCGGCCGAGGCGCTCGGCGAAGGCAAGCCATGCCTCCTCGCTCTCCCAGAGCTCGATGATCCGGAACCCCTCGTCGGTCCGGCCCGCGGCGTGCAGGATGAGGCCGTCGGGCGACGATGCCTCGAGGGCGGCCGCCACGGGCGCGTAGCTCTCCCAGCTCGCGGCGACGTCCTCCACGATCGCGTACGCCATGGCCCGAGCATCCGCGGACGCGCCTTAGCCTCGGTATAGCGCCGGCACGCTCGTCCGGGGGTTCGCCCGTGACGCCGTACCGCTCGGCCCTCTATACCGGGACTGAACCGTGGGCCGGACACTCCCGGCCATGCAGCAGCTTCCGGCAGCGGCGCCTTCGGTCGAGACGGACGCCGTCCGGTCCTTCCACCCGAGCGGGCTCCCCGTGTGCGGCGCCGGACGGCCCGCGACCAACAGACGATCGGAGGACGAGGTGAACGGTACGCATGTGCAGGCTCGCCGGGTGGCACTGCCGGCACTCGTGATCGGCGCCGTCGTCGCGGTGGCGCTCGCGCTCGCGATGACGGCCGGCGCCGCCCGCGGGTGCCCGGTCTGCGGGAAGAACCTCATCAAGAACCCGGGCGCCGAGGCCGGTGCGGGCGTCACGGCGGTCGACGCGTACGGCGCGGTCCCGGGCTGGACGATCGAGGCGGGCCAGTTCGGCGCGGCCTCGTACACGTTCCCGAACGGATGGTTCTCGGCGAGGTCCAAGGGTCCCGCGAAGCGCGGCAAGAACTACTTCTTCGGCGGCACGACGAAGGCCGCCGTCGAGGCGAACGCGAGCATCGGCAGGCAGGTCGTCAAGCTGCCCGCCTCGGCTGTCGGCCGGAAGGCGACCCTCAGCGGGTGGCTCGGCAACTACGTGCAGAACCGGGCGCAGGTGCGCGCCGACTTCATGGACGCGGTGGGCACCGTGCTCTCGACGCTCAAGATCGGGCCCGACACGACGATCTCGGGCACGGACATGGCGTCGCGCAAGCGCAGCAAGAAGGTTCCGGCCAAGACGACGCAGGTCGCGATCGTCGTCTCGTTCGCGGGCGGTGGAGCCGCGTACAAGCTCGCCGGCGCGGACGACCTCTCCCTCGTCTTGAGCTGACGCGGCGAGGCGAACCGGGCTCGACCGCGGCGCGAACGAGTCGCCTCGAGCCCGGTCCTCGCTGCGTGGACGCCCTACCGGCTCCCACGCCATAGCTGTGCGTCGGCCGGAGCCGGCGGCCCGCCGGCGCGCGGGCTCGTCTTCCCCGTGCGAGACGGCGAGAATGCGCGCCATGCGCCGGGGAGAGGTGCGCGTACTCGGTCCGGTCGAGGTCGTCGGCGACGACGGTCTTGTGCCGCTTCCCGCCAAGCACGCGCGAGTGCTCGCCTTGCTGGTCGTCGCGGACGGGCGGGCGCTCGGCCTCGACGAGCTCGTCGAGGCCGTGTGGGATGGCGCGCCGCCGGCGTCCGCGCGCAAGCTCGTGCAGGTCTACGTATCGCAGCTCCGCAAGGTGCTTCCGTCCGGTGTCGGGGTCGTCACCCGGGCAGGCGCCTACGCAGCCGCGCTCGACCCCGATGTGCTCGACGCGGCGCGATTCGAACGTCTCGCAGGCGAGTGCGCGGCGGCGCGCGAGGCTTCCAATCCGGCGCTTGCACTCTCGCTCGCGGATCGGGCGCTCTCCTTCTGGCGCGGGCGCGCCTACGGCGAGCTCGCCTACGAGGATCACTGGCGCAGCGAGAGCGACCGACTCGAGGAGCTCCGGCTCGTCGTCGTCGAGGAGCACCTCGACGCGGGGCTCGCGCTCGGTCGCCAAGGGGAGGTGGTCGGCGAAGCTCTCGCCTTCGCCGACGAGCATCCGTTTCGCGAGCGAGCGCACGAGCTCGCGATGCTCGCCCTGTACCGCTCCGGCCGCCAGTCCGACGCCCTCGCCCACTTCGCGGCCGCCCGCGTGCGGCTGCAGGACGAGCTCGGCCTCGAGCCGGGACCGGGGTTGCGCGATCTCCAACGGCGCGTCCTCCAGCAGGATCCGACGCTCGACTCCGAAGCCACCGTCACGGCTGCCGCGGGCGCTCTGCCCATGGCGCCGAACCCGTTTGTGGGACGGGAGCGCGAGCTTGCGGAGCTCATCCGGATGCTCGAGCGGCGGGACGGGCGGCTGGTAGTCCTCACGGGGGCAGGCGGCAGTGGGAAGACGCGACTCGCGCTCGAAGCGGCTCGGGCAGCGGGCGACTCGTACGCGAACGGCGCGGTGCTCGTCGAGCTCGCCCCGGTCCGCGACGCCGGACTCGTCCCCACGACGGTCGCCCACGCGCTCGAAGTCCAGGCGGGCGACGGCGACCCGACCGAGGCGCTCGCAACGGCCCTGGCGCCGCTCGACCTCCTGCTCGTCGTCGACAACGCCGAGCACCTGCGTGAGGCCGCACCGCTCTACGTCGACCTGCTTGCGCGTGCTCCCCGACTGACGCTCCTCGTCACGAGCAGAGCCGTCCTCCACGTGACGGGCGAGCACGTCTTCCCGGTGGGGCCGCTGCCGGAGGACGACGCGATCGAGCTCTTCTCCCAGCGCGCACGTGCGGCGGACGGGACGTTCGCGCTCACGCCCTTCAACGAGGACGACGTCCGCGAGGTCTGTCGGCGCGTCGACGGCCTACCCCTCGCGATCGAGCTCGCGGCCGCGCGCGTTCGAACGCTCGCGCCTCGCGCGCTGCGCGAGCGGCTCGACGAGCGGCTGGCGATCCTCACCGGCGGTCCCAGGGACCTGCCTGCTCGCCAGCAGACGCTCCGGGAGACGGTCGACTGGAGCGTCGATCTCCTCGACGACGGTGCGCGCACGGTGCTCGGGCGGCTTGCGGTGTTCCCCGGAGGCGCGACCCTCGAGGCGGCCGAGGCTGTCTGCGGCGCAGAGCTCGACACGCTCGCAGCGCTCGTCGACGACCACCTCGCGCTGAGAGACGACACGCACGCCGAGGCTCGCTTCGGGATGCTCGAGACGATCCGCGAGTACGCGCTCGAGCTTCTCGGGGACGAGCGTGAGGATGTGGAGCTCGCTCTGGCCGAGTTCCTGGCCGACCTCGTCGACGACCTCGGTCTGAGCCATCCGCTGCGCTGGCCATCGGCGGTCGAGCGCCTGTTTCCCGAGCTCGACAACGTCCGCGTCGCGCTCGCGGCGGCGGCTGCGTCCCGCGACGGCGACCTCTTCCTTCGGCTCGCGGGTGGGCTCTGGAGGTACTGGTGGGTGCGAGGCCCGGCGACCGAGGGGCTCGAGTGGATCGAGCGTGCGCTCGCCGGCGACGCGGGTCCCGCGACTGCCGTACGCGCAACCGCCCTGCGGGGCGGAGCGGGGCTCGCCTGGAGCAAGGGCGACCTCGAGCGCGCGAAGGCGCTCGCCGAGGCGGCGATCCCGGTCGCGGTCGAGGTGGGCGCCAGGGAGGACGAGGGCTCGGCCCACACCGTCCTCGGGATCGTGGCGAACAACGAAGGCGATCACGTCCTGGCGCGCATGCATCACGAGCGGTCGCTGCAGATAACCGAGGAGCTCGGAATCGAGCCCGTCGTGGAGAAGCTCAACCTGGGCGTCGTCGCGCTGGACGCAGGCGAGCACCACACCGCAATGGAGTTGTTCGAGGACGTGCTCGCCTCGCATCGGCGGAACGGGAGGCCCGCAGGCATCGGCTTCGCGTTGCTCAATCTCGGGCTCGTCCGCCATGTGCTCGGCGAGCACGCTGCCTCGAGGCGGGACTTCGAGGAGGCGCGAGCGTGCTTCGAGGAGATCGGCTTCCACTCGCACGTGGCGTACGCGCTCCAGGGGCTCGCCGCCGCGGAGGCGTGCGAGTCCCGTTTTGACGAGGCCTCCCGGCTGCTCGGCAAAGCCCGTCACCTGCTCGACACCGCCGGCGCTCCCGAGGACGGGTTCGCCGCCGAGCTCGTCGAGGAGACCAAGGTCGGAGCGCGTGCCGCTCTTGGCGACGAGGCGTTCGAGGCCGCGTATCGGGGCGGGCGCGAAGGCGGCTGAGCGTCAGGGGACGTCGTCGAAGAAGTCGGCGCCCGCCTGTTCGGGTGGCGCGCCGTAGATGAAGAGCACGAGCTCCTCGTCACCTGCGTTCCGGAGCTGCAGGATCGTTCCGGGCTGGACGACGAGCACGCCTCCGCGCGGCACCTCGTGCCGCTCCGGGGGCTCGCCGAGATCGGCGGTGAGCGTTCCGTCCAGCACGACGAAGACCTCCTCCTGCACGTGGTCCGCGTGCCGCTTGCCCCTCGTTCCCGAGGGATAGCGCCAGATGTTCGCGCGCGATCGCGTCATCGAGTCGGACAGACGGCCGATGGTACGTCCGGATCCGTCCCCGCGAGGCTCCCACTCGATCTCGTTCTGCCGGAAGATCGTGTAACCCACGGCTCGAGTATCGCGAATCGGGCTGTTCGCGGTTTGTGCGCGGGCGTACGATCCGGCCCATGTCCGCGATCGTCGGACGGGACGTCGCGCTCGCCCGGCTGCGCGACTTCGTCGCGAGCGCCGCCGAGGGAGCTGCCGCGCTCGTTCTCGTGGGCGAGGCCGGGATGGGCAAGACAACACTCTGGCGCGCCGGAGTCGAGATGGCACGCACGGTCGGCGCGTGCGTCCTGCGGGCAGAGCCAGCCGAGAGCGAGATCACGCTGAGCTTCTCCGGGCTCGGCGACCTCCTCGATCCCGTTCTCACGGAGGCGCTGGCGCCGCTTCCCGCGGCGCAACGCGGAGCGCTCGCGCACGCCCTGGTGCTCGAGGATGCCGAAGGAGTCGAGCCCGACGCTCACGCAGTCGGCGTCGCGCTCCTGACCGCCCTCCGTGGCCTCTGCGGCGCGCGCGACCTGCTGGTTGCCGTGGACGACGTCCAGTGGCTCGACGCAGCCTCGGCTTCGGCGCTCGCGTACGCCACGCGACGCCTCAGGGGTGAGCGAGTCGGCGTCCTACTCGCCCGCCGCTCGGGCGAGGACAGCACGCTCGTGGACGAGCTCCTACGGAGCGGACGGCTCGGCGAGCTCCGTGTGGACGCGCTCGACCTGGCCAGCTTGCACCAGGTCGTCCAAGGGCAGCTCGATGTCGCGCTTCCGAGACCGCTTCTCGCGGAGGTCCACCAGGCATCCGGGGGAAATCCATTCTTCGCGCTCGAGATCGTGCGAACTCTGGGTCGCTCGGGAGTCTCCGTCGAGGCCGGAAAACCCCTCCCGGTCCCGGACTCGCTCCACGGCCTGGTGCACGGGCGCCTGCTCGCGCTCCCGCCCGAGAGCCGTGACTTCCTCGCCGCTGCCGCTGCGCACGCGCGGCCGACGATCTCGGTCACCGAGGACGCCTCCGGCGTCGAACGCGCTGTCGGTCTGTCACCTGCCCTGGAGGCACGCATCGTCGAGTCACACGGGGACGAGATTCGTTTCACGCATCCCTTGCTCGCCGCGGGTGCGCTCGAGGCGACGGATCCAGTTCGTCGGAGGGAGATCCATGCGCGGCTCGCCGATCTTCTCGACGATCCGGAGGCCCGGGCCTGGCAGCTTGCCGCCGCCACCGAGCGGCCCGACGCGGAGGTCGCGGCGGCGCTGGAGGACGCAGCGGTGCACGCGCGAGCGCGAGGCGCTCCGAGGCCGGCAGCCCTGCTTCTCGACCGGTCGGGCGAGCTCACGCCGCCGCACCAGGTCGACGAGGCTCGCCGGCGAGCCGTCGACGCCGCTTTCTTGCACTACGAGTCCGGGGACTCCCGACGTGCCGAGGCTCGGCTGCGCGAGGTGATCGACGTACTGCCCGCGGGAGCGCAGCGGGCGCGAGCGCTCATGCGTCTGGCCCGTGTCCGGTCGTACCAGGCGCAGGACGAGGCGACGGAGCTGTTCTTGCAGGCGATCGCCGAGGCAGGCGACGATCGTGAGACCCTGGCGGTCGCGCACGAAGGCGTTGCGACGTGTCTCTTCCGCAGACGCGAGCGCCTCGCCGAGGCCGTCGAGCACGCGGATTTCGCGGCAACGCTGGCGTTCGAGCTCGGCGACGAGGCGCTCGCGGCCGAGGCGCTGGGCTCGAAGCTTCTCCCGGAGACACTGCTCGGACGGAAGTCTGCAGAGGAGACGCTTGCGCGCGCTCTCGCCCTGCAGCACGCGGCAGACGACCGGCGTGTGCTGGGACAGCCGCTGTGGATGGCCTCCGTCTACTGGTGGTGGACGGACGCGATCGAACGCGCCCTCGAGGCGAACCGAGAGGCGTACCGGCGCACCCGTGAGCTCGGGGACGAGAGCTCCGCGCCCTATGTGCTGCTGCTCACGGCGATGATCGAGTCGTCGCTCGCCGAGCTCGACGCCGCCCGGCGGAGCGCAGTCGAGGGTCGCGAGCTCGCGGCACAGTCCGGCCAGACGATGCCACTGGCGTACAACCTCGCGATCGAGGCTCTCGTCGAGGCGCAGCAAGGCCGGCCCGAGGCGGCGCGATCCGCGGCCGCCCGAGCCCTCGAGCTCGTTCCCGAGACCGCTGGTCGCCCGGCGGAGCTCGTCGCCCAATCCGCCCTCGGTCACCTGGAGCTCTCCCTCGGGAATCCCGGTGCGGCGCACGCAGCTCTGGGGCCGATCGTCGAGTTCGCGCGGCTGGAGTCCTTCGGCGAGCCGGCTGCGCTGCGGTTCGTCGTCGACGAGGTCGAAGGGCTGATCGACCTCGGCCGGATGGACGATGCCAACGAGCTGCTCGGCTGGTACGAGGAGAACGCACGGCGGCTGGAACGGGCCTCCGCGATCGCCAGCTGCATGCGCTGCCGCGGACTGCTCGCGGCGCAGGCAGGAGAGCTCGAGTCCGCCTTGCGCGCCTTCGAGGAAGCGCTGGCCTGGCACCTAGAGGTCGAGCTTCCGCTCGACCGCGGGCGCACGCTGCTCGCGCTCGGAGCCGCCCAGCGCCGAGTGAAGCGCCGCCGCGAGGCGCGTGCCACGCTCGAGGAGGCGCTCGCGATCTTCGAAAGGATGGGTGCAGCGCTCTGGGCCGAGCGTGCACGCGGGGAGCTGAAGCGGATCAGCGGCCGTGCGGCGTCTCCCGGCGCGCTGACCCCCGCCGAGGAGCGGGTCGCGGCCCTCGTCGCGGAGGGGAAGACGAACCGTGAAGTCGCCGCCGCGCTCTTCCTCTCCGAGCGAACCGTCGAGGGGCACCTCTCGCACGTCTTCGCGAAGCTCGGCGTGCGGCACCGCGGCGAGGTCGCACGTGCTCTCGCCTCCCTCCAAACACAAGGGGTCGCCGCCCCAAACCCGGGGGACTCGCCCGTTTCGGCCAGGCCCGCCGCTCCCTAGCCTCGATCCAGGTGCTCATGAAGGTCACCCGGAAGAGGAGGAGAAGCATGACCCGCAAGACCCCATTCATCGTCGTAGGCGTCACCGCTCTCGTGCTCGCCGCCCCCGCCTGGGGCAAGGGTCAGCAGGCGGCGCCGGACTTCTGGAACTACGACTCGCAGACCGGCGCGAAGGTCGCGGACACGTCGCCCGGCCTGTCCGCCCAGGATCTGGGCTCGCTCTACGGCCGCGCGTCGAGCCTCCGGGTCGCGCCGGTCGGATCCCCCGACCTCGTCGACCGGGCGATCGCGGCGCGCCAGCGCGAGCAGGCCGCGATGCTCGACGCACGCGAGCGCGCACTCACTCAGCGCGACGTCACGGGAGAGGTCGTCAGCTCGCTCGACGCGCGGGAGCAGGCGTTCGGCGCCAAGCGGGACGCACAGCTCGGCTCCATGCGGTCGCCCGACGTCGTCCAGCGCGCGATCGACACCCATACCCGCTCGATCCGCGAGCCGGTCGTCGACGATCGCTTCCGCATCGATCCCACGAACGGGCCCGTGCCGCTGTCGGTGACGACGTCCGGTCGCGAGGTCGAGTGGCCGCAGATCGGGATCGGGTTCGGGATCGGCCTGCTCCTCGCGGCCGGCCTGTACTTCGCCCTGCGGCTCACGCGAACCCGGCAGCTGGCCCACTGACGGCGGGTCACGCGCGAGGCGAGCGCGCTCCGGCCGCCCACGGGGGAGGGCGGCCGGGGCGTGTTTCGCTGTTTACTTCCGAGTCGTGCCCGGCCCGAAGCCGTACCGCAGGAGCCTCTGGCGGCGAGGGCTGAACGCCGTCGTGCGCCCGCTCGCCCGGGCGGGCCTGACGGGGCCGCGGACGTACCTGCTCACCGTCGCGGGCCGCAGCACGGGGAAGCCGTGGTCGACGCCGGTCTCGATCGTGGAGGAAGGCGGCGAGCGCTGGCTCGTCGCTCCCTACGGCGACCGAAGCTGGGTGAAGAACGCCCGCGCCTCCGGCGTGGTCGAGCTCCGGCGGGGACGCCGGCGCGAGCGGCTCGCGGTCGAGGAGCTCGCGCCGGAGGACAGCGTGCCGGTGCTCAGGCGCTACTACGAGCTCGGACGGGTGACGAGGCCGTTCTTCGACGTCGGGTCCAATTCGCCGCACGAGGACTGGCTCGCCGAGGCGCCGCGGCATCCGGTGTTCAGGCTGCGCCCGTGACGGCACGCGACGTCCTCCTGGTCGCCGCGACCGAGCTCGAGCTGTGCGAGCGGCCCGGGCTCGTGTGCGGCGTGGGGCCGGTCGAGGCGGCAGCGGCAACCGCCCGCCGGCTCGCGCACGGGCGCCCGGACGCGGTCCTGCACGTCGGCGTCGCGGGCGGAAGGAGGCTCATCCCGGGAGCTCTCGTGATCGGGACCGAGTCCGTCTACTGCGACCTCGCGGCCGAGATCCCCGTCGTCGACCGCGCGGAGCCCGACCGCGTGCTCGTGGCCTTGCTCCGGGAGGCGTTCCCGGACGCCGTCTTGCTGCCGATCGCGACGAGCGGCGCCGTGTCGGCCGGCGCCGCGATGCACGACTTCCGCGTCGAGGCGATGGAGGGCTTCGGGGTCCTCCGCGCCTGCGCCCTCGCGGGCGTACCCGCGGTCGAGGTGCGCGCGATCTCGAACGACGTGGGCGAGGTAGAACGGGAGCGGTGGATGATCCTGCGGGGTCTCGAGACCCTCCGGGAGGCGCTTCCGGGGCTTCTCGACGCGCTCTCGTCGACCATCTAGCGTTCCCGCGATGGCACGCGCCGGGAGGCCGAAGCAGCAGGAACGGCCGCCGGCGCTGCCTCCCGAGCAGCGCACGGTCGGGCAGCTCGTCGCCGAGTCGATCCGTCTGTACGGAGCTCGCTTCGCGCGTGCGCTCCCGCTCGGGCTCGTCGTCGCGGCGGTGAACCAGCTCTCGCTCGGCCTCGAGCGCGAGGAGACGACCGCCGTCCTCGTCCTCGCCGCCCCTGCCTTCACGGGTGCCTTCGCGTACGCGTCCCTGCTCGTCGACGAGCGGCGCGCCGGCCTGCGGTCGTGGATCGTCGGGCTCGGCGTCGGCACGCTCGTCTTCCTGCCCGCTGCGCTGCTCTTCCCCTGGTTCGCGCTCGCCGGGGTGCTCTGGCTCGCGCTGCTCGGGCTGTCCGTGCCTGCGGCGATGCTGGAGGGGACGTCGTTCCTCGGGTCGCTCCGGCGCGGGCTCGCCCTCGGCCGCGCGGACTACGTGCATGCGGCCGGCTCGCTGGCGACGCTCGTGATCCTCTTCGTGCTCGCGCGCCTGGGGCTCGCGCTCCTGCTCGAGTCGCAGGCGGACAACACGGTGCGGGTCGCGATCTTCCTCGCCGACGCGGTCCTCGCTCCGATCGTCTTCCTCGGGAGCGCGCTCCTGTACGTCGACCAGGACGCTCGGTTACGCTCGCCCCGTCGACGCCGCCGACGAAAGGAGCGAGATGCCGACCTATCTCATGCTGACGACGCTCACGGAGAAGGGCGTCCAGACGCTGCACGCGAACCCCGGTCGACTGCGTGAGGTGAACCGCGACGTCGAGGAGATGGGGGCGAAGGTGCTGCACCAGTGGGCGTCGCTCGGCGCCTACGACTTCGTGAACATCGTCGAGGCGCCCGACGACCTCACGATCGCGAAGGTCTCCGTCGCGCTCGGCGCGCGCGGCAGCGCGAAGCTGGAGTCGCTCCCGCTCCTCTCGATCGACGACTTCCTGAAGTCGGTCTAGAGCGCGAGGAAGCCGGCCGGGCGGGCGCGGACGACGAGAGGGCTCTCCGGCAGCCCCGGCTGCGGGGCGAGGTTGAACGCGCGTGGGGCGACGTCGTTCGGCGTGTCCGGATGAAAGAGGGCCGCGAGCAGCTGGATCTGGCCGCGGCCCGGGCCGAGCTCCCACTGCCCGCCGCCGTAGGCGCCGATCCCGTTCTCCTCGCAGTAGTCGTACGCGGCGAAGAGCCGCTCCACCGAGCCGAAGCGGGAGGGCTTGACGTTCACCGTGCGCGGAGGCCACGCGAGCGCCTCGATGTCGGCGACCGAGTGGATGACCGCGTCCCAGGTGACGCGGTCGCGATGCGCCTCGAGGACGGGGGTCGTCGCGTCGTCCAGGGCGGGGTCCTCGAGCCACGCCTCGGGCAGCGCCTCGGCGACGCGGCGATAGAGGTCCGGGTCGGCCGGGTTGTCCACGACCGTCCCCCGGTAGTGGCCCTTCAGGTCGATCGAGTCCACGGCGCCGCTCGCGGCGAGCTCGGCGAGGAGGTCGTCGGTCCACTCGGGGGTCGCGTCGAGCTTGAAGCGCAGGGCCGGGTAGTGGTCGAGCCAGCCCCGCACGCGCTCGAGTGAGGGCGGGGAGCCGAGCCCCATGGAGACGACGAAGGTCACGGGCCGCTGCTCGCGGCCGACGGCGTCGCCGAGCGAGACCCCTGCCTGGCGCAGCGCGAGGTCGAGCGCGGCGCTCTCGAACGCCCAGCGGCGGTAGTCCACGAACTGCGGCTGCTCGGGCGGGGTGTCGAAGAGCGGAAGCTCCGCGACCTGCTGCGAGAGCTCGTGGAGCGTCCACCTCCCCGCCAGGTCGAGCTCCGCCGCGCGCGCCGGCAGCCGGTCGTGCTCCTCCGGGGTATACGTCACGTCCTCGCCGATGCCCTCCTCGCCGCGCCCGCGCAGCCGCACCACCGTCGTCTTCCGCAAGAAGTCGGTCGGGGTCATGAGCTCGAGGCCCTCGAGGGACTGCTCCTCGATCTCGAGCGGCAGGTCGCGGACGGCGTCGTACAGGCTCACGGCGCGGCGTAGGCTACAGCGACCTCCGCGGCCAGCCGCGCGTTGGCGACGATCAGCGTGCGGTTCACCTCGCGCGTCCGGCCGCCGCTTCGCTCGTGCAGGACGCCGAGGACGTAGGGCGTCACCGCCTGGCCCGCGACGCCCGTCCGCTCCGCCTCGGCGACCGCTTCCTCGATCAGCCCCGCGACGTCGAGGCTCTCCGGCGGCGGGCTCGCGAGCAGGAGCCCCGCCCCGCCGAGCTCCCAGTGCGCCACGGCGAGCCGCGCCGCGTCCGCCGGGGTCTCCACGCGGTCCTGGAGCGGCGGGCCTCCGTCCGCCGAGTAGAAGAGGGGCAACGTGGAGGTGCGGAAGCCGACGACCGGCACGCCGAGCGTCTCCAGGAGCTCCGTCGTCGCGGGCACGTCGAGCAGCGACTTGATCCCCGAGCTCGCGACGAGCGCCTGCGAGCGCGCGAGCGTGGGGACGTCCGCCGAGACGTCGAAGCGCTCTGTGAAGCCGCGGTGGACCCCGCCGAGGCCGCCGGTCCCCAGGAAGCGGATGCCGGTTCGCCGCGCGACCGCGAGCGTCCCGCCGACCGTCGTCGCGCCGACCTCACCGGCGAGCGCGCTCGCGGCCAGCTCGCGCGGTCCGAGCTTGCGCGCCTCGGGCGTGAACCGCTCGAGCTCCCGGGGGTCGAGCCCGACCCGGATCCTGCCGTCGAGCACGCCGATCGTCGCCGGCACGGCCCCGGCCTCGCGCACGGCGGCCTCGCTCTCCAGCCCGACCTCGACGCCGTGCGGCGCCGGGAAGCCGTGCGCGACGAGCGTCGTCTCGAGCGCCACCACGGCCTCGCCCCGGTCGAGCGTCTCGCGCACCTCGTCCGCGACCTGCAGCAGCTCGCTCACGGCATCGACCCTAGCCTTGCGACGCAGCGGGCGGCCGCCTCGAGCGCGAGGTCAGGCCCACCCACGATCCATCCGGCTGCGAGCGCGTCCCCGGCGCCGGTCGTGTCCACGACCTCTGCGACGGGAACGGCCGGGCGCTCGTCGCCGTCGAACGAGCAGCCGCGCTCGCCACGCTTCAGGATCCAAGCTGGGCCGGGAAGGGGCCCGCCGACGACGCGCACCTCGTCCTCGTTGGCAAACACGACGTCGGGCGCGATCCGCTCGAGCGCTTCGCGGAAGCGAGCCGGCCCGGCGTGCCGGATGTCGCTCCACGAAGAGAGATCGACGCCGACGGCCGCACCGTGCACGCGCGCGATCTCCGCCGCCCCGAGCGCCGCGCCGCGCGCGGGCTCGCGCATGAGCGCGTACCCGGAGACGAAGAGGTGGTCGCAGTCGTCGAGCCAGGAAGCCTCGATCTCGTCGGCACGCAGCTCTGCGGCCGCGCCCCGGTCCGAGGCCATGGACCGCTCGCCACCGGGCGAGACGAGCGAGCAGACGACGCCGTTCCGGCCCTCGCTCGGCCCCACGACGTCCACGCCGCGCGCCGCGAGGGCCCCCTGGGCGAGGCGCCCCGCGTCATCCGCGCCGCGCTTCCCCACGAACCGTGCCCGGGCGCCGAGCGCGGCGGCCCACGCGGCGACGTTCGCGGCCTGGCCGCCCGGGCCGAGGGCGATCCGGGACTCGGTGTCGGCGCCCACCGAGATGGGGCCCGAGAGGCGCACGACCACGTCGAGCGTGAGATCTCCGAGCGCGCAGACGAGCACCGTAAGATCCTCCCATGGACGGGGAGCAGCGACGGGGGAGCTTCCGGTCGTTCTTCCTCGGCGGGCTCGTCGGGGCGTCGGCGGCCGTCGCCGCCGTCAACCGCCGCCGCCGGGTGCAGCGGCGACGCAGCCGCGCGCGCGGCCTCGCGGCGTTCGAGAGCGCGCCCTGCTACCTCGAGCTACTGGAGCAAGAACGCGCGTCGTCCGAGGTCCAGCGCGGCGGTTAGCCTTCCTCGCGTGCCGATCTACGAGTACCGCTGCCCGAACGGGGACACGTTCGAGCTCTTCCAGAAGATGACCGATCCTCCGCCTGCGGCCTGCCCCGTGTGCGGTGCCGGCCCGGTGGAGAAGCTGCTTTTCCCGGTCGCGGTGCACTTCAAGGGATCGGGCTTCTACTCGACCGACTACGGACGGGGGCGGGGCCGCCCCCGTGACGGCGACTCCGCGACCGGCACCGAGAAGTCGACCGACAAACCGGCCGAGAAGGCGACAGCGTCGGAAGAGAAGCCCTCGGCGGACTCGGGCCCGGCCTGACCCTGCGCGCGGGGGCTTGGCTCGGCCCACGCCGGCGCGGCTCGCGTACGCCGCGTCCGGGTCCCGCTCGGGCGGCAGCTGGGGCCGGCGCGGTCCACCAGCTCCGGGAGGACGGCGGGGATCGCCGACGCGGCCTCCTCGTGCGAGACGCCGAGACGACCGGCGATCCGGGAGATCTCCTGCTCGTCGACGACCTCCTGGACCTGTCGGGGGCTCATGAGCTCGTCGGGGCCGGTGCCGACCCAGGAGGCCGCCTGGGCGCCAGTGCCTGCTAGCGACGGCTGCAC
>Ga0075313_1000011_pt1 | contig 40884 bp, 41 predicted proteins | sample MayberryNE_Catta_3_FD_120051 | JGI IMG/M metagenome (GOLD analysis project Ga0075313, IMG submission 120051) | Natural and restored wetland microbial communities from the San Francisco Bay, California, USA, that impact long-term carbon... | ecosystem: Environmental > Terrestrial > Soil >...
CGCTTTCTTCGGCGGCGTCGCGGGTGCGTTCTATGCGAGCTACAAGGCAGGGGCGTTCCCCGCCGACTTCTTCTTCAACATCTCGATCTTCCTGCTCTGCATGGTGATCCTGGGCGGGATGGGCTCGATCTGGGGCGTTCTCCTCGGCGGGATGATCCTCGGGTACCTGAACATCGAGGGCCTGGCCACGATCGGCTCGAAGATCCAGGAGGGCGGAGTGGACTTCGACCCGACGAAGTACCAGTTCGGGATCTACGGCGTGATCATCGTCGTGATGATGCTCTTCCGGCCCACGGGGCTGATACCCGAGCGACGCCACAAGATCGAGCTCGCCGAGGGCGTGCACGACACGCCGTTCTACGACGTGCAGACCGAGGGCGCGCTCACGGATCGCAACCCCTCCGACGACTGATGGCGACTCCCGTCGACAACCTCCTCGTCGCCGAACGCGTGCGGAAGGAGTTCGGGGGGCTCGTGGCGACGGACGACATCGACTTCACCATCCCCCGCGGCTCGATCGTCGCACTCATCGGGCCGAACGGCGCCGGCAAGACGACCTTCTTCAACCAGATCACGGGAGTCTACGTGCCGACCTCGGGCTCCATCGTCTTCGACGGGACCGAGGTCGTCGGCAAGCCTCCGCACGCGATCGTCCAGCTGGGGATCGGGCGCACGTTCCAGAACATCCGGCTCTTCGCGCAGATGACCGCACTCGAGAACGTGCTCGTCGGGATGCACTGCCGCCTGCGCGGCGGGATTCTCGGCTCCATCGTCCGCACGCCCCGGATCCGGCGCGAGGAGCGCGAGGCGCGAGAGCGCGCGCGGGAGCTCCTGACGTACTGCGGCTTGCCGAGGCGGCACGAGGAGTATGCGGGGACACTGCCGTACGGCGATCAGCGGCGGCTCGAGGTCGCGCGGGCGCTCGGGACCGGCCCGAAGCTCATCCTGCTCGACGAGCCGACCGCCGGGATGAACCCGCAGGAGACGGGCGAGTTCACCGCGTTCGTGCGCCGGCTGCGCGACGAGAAGGACCTCACCGTCCTCCTGATCGAGCACGACATGAAGGTGGTCATGGGCGTGTCCGAGCGGATCACGGTGCTCGAGTACGGGGCGAAGATCGCGGAGGGCACCCCCGCGCAGATCCAGGCCGACGAGCGCGTCGTCGAGGCCTACCTCGGGAAGGGCGCGGCCGCATGAGCGAGCGCCCGGGCGACGGCCCCATCCTGCAGATCGACGACGTGCACGTGTACTACGGGGCGATCCACGCGTTGAAAGGCGTCTCCCTGCGCGTGCAGGAGGGCGAGATCGTGACCCTGATCGGCGCGAACGGCGCGGGGAAGTCGACGACCCTGCGAGCGATCAACGGCCTCAACCGCCCGCGGCAGGGGGCGATCCGCTTCCAGGGACGGGAGATCACGCGCTCGACGCCGCACTCGATCGTGAAGAGCGGCATCGCACAGAGCCCGGAGGGTCGCCGCCTCTTCCCGCGCATGAGCGTGACCGAGAACCTGGAGATGGGCGCCTTCCAGCGCACCGACCGCGAGAACTTCGCCGAGGACATGGACCGCGTCTTCGAGCTCTTCCCCCGTCTCCGGGAGCGCCGGATGCAGAAGGCCGGGACGCTGTCGGGCGGGGAGCAGCAGATGTGCGCGATCGGTCGCGCCCTGATGGCGCGGCCCAAGCTGCTGCTCCTGGACGAGCCCTCGATGGGGCTCGCGCCGATCTTCGTGGAGCGGATCTTCGAGACCATCGTCGAGGTGAACGAGCAGGGGACGCCGGTCCTCCTCGTCGAGCAGAACGCGCTCATGGCCCTCGACGTCGCGAAGCGCGGCTACGTCATGGAGACGGGCCGCATCGCCCTCGAAGGCGATGCGAAGGACCTGAAGACGAACGACCAGGTCCGCATGACGTACCTCGGCGAGGCCTGACGCCAGCCGCCGCAGGCGACTGCCGCCAGGGCCGGACCCGTCAGGAGCCGACGAGCACGGGCACGTAGGGCGGGGCGAGGAGCACGCCGAGCCGCGCCCGGCCGCCCGCGACCCCGTGTGCCATCTCGAGCGCGCTCGCGATCCCGTGCGAGGGCACGAAGCCGAGGATCCTGGCGGCCGTCGCGTCCCTGCTCCCCGCAACGACGACCCGCCCGATGCGCGCGAGCGCCGGCTGGCACCCCGCCCAGTCGGCGTACGGCAGCAGCGGGTGGCAGGCCCGCCCCGCGCGGTACGCCGCGAGCGCCCGCGCGTCGACGGCGGCGCGTGCCTCCGCCGCAGACAGCTCCTCCGGGTCGCGCGCGTCCCGCAACTCGTTGAACATCGCCGCGTAGGGGTCCTGGCGTCCGTGCTGGAAGCTCCGGGTCAGGGGGTGGGCGAGCACGAGCGTCCCCTCGGGGGCGAGGGGAAACGCGTCGCGGTAGAGCCGGAGCGCGTGCCCGAGCACGACGGCGGCGGCGGTGATCGGGTTCGCGTTCTCGTGCGGCGTGTGCGGCCCGATCCACGGCGCGCCGACGACGAGGGCGTCGACCTGCCGGTCGAGGCGGGCGCCGCGGAGGTCCACCCCCCGCAGGAGCGCCTCGGCGTGCGAGACGGACGGTGTGCCGCCGTACGCGGCGATCGCCGCGGCGCGCCCCGTCCGATGCTCGAGGATCTCCCTGCGGAGCAGGCCGGGCAGCCGTCCGTGCAGCCGGCGCAGGGGTGACCGCACGAGCTGCGCGACCGTGCGCGGGTCCCACGGGTACCCGCGGTAGGCCCCGACCGGCCGCGGGACGTCGAGGACGAGCGAGACGGAGAGGACGGCCGACCTCGCGGCCACGGCCTCCTCGACCCGCAGCACGCGCTCCCACTCCGGCGTGCCCGAGGGCGCGACGAGGGATGCGGCCGAGGCAAGGCCGCGCACCGTGGCGGCGTCGCACGCGGCGGCGAGTGTCCCGGGGCCGCCGTGGAGGACGGTCTCGGCCACCCCGACCACGAGCAGGACGTCGGCCTCGAGGAGCGCGGGGTTCACGCGCGCGCCGTCGCCCGTGGGCACGAGGCCTTCGTCCTCCGAGTCGTGGACGAGCACGCGCCCCCGGAAGGAGCGAGCCCGCGCGGGGGGGAGGAGCCGCTCCAGGTCCCGCGGTCGCAGGCGCCGCTGCAGCCCGGCGGCGAGGAGGATCGTCTGCCTGGAGTCGGCGATCCCGACTGCCGCGAGCTCGTCGACGGCGGCCGCCAGCGCCTCGCGGCGAGGGTCGGGGAGGCTAGCCGGAAGCGGGAACGCAGGGTGCTGGACGACGATCGTCGCCCGTCCCTCGCGCGGCGCGATCCGCTCCAGCGTCTCGCCGGAGAGCGGGAAGCGGAGCGCGTCGCGCACCGCAGCCCGCACGTCCACGTGCTGCTCCGGCGGCGGGGGCGGGACGACGACCGCGTCGTCGTCGGCGACCGGGACGAGCACGAACCGCGAGCCCGAGAGCACGGGGAGACGTCGCATGCCCTTATCCAAGCGGACGCCGGGCTTCGGCCTCCCGCGCACGGCATAGACTCGAAACGTGCCCAAGACCCTGACCGGCGAGGAGCTCCAGCTCGACGAGGCTCCCGCACGCGGCTCCGAGCTCTTCCTCGTGGACGGGAACAACCTCGCCTACCGAGCCTTCTTCGCCCTCCCCGAGGAGCTGCAGACAACCGAGGGACAGCCGACGAACGCGCTGCTCGGCTTCACCAACATGCTGTTCAAGCTGCTCGCGGACTACAGCCCCCGCGGCGTGGCCGTCGCCTGGGACACGCGTCCCGTGCACCGCACGGAGATCTCGGCCGAGTACAAGTCGGAGCGCCGTCCGATGCCCGACCTCCTGCGGGAGCAGTTCCCCCACTTCCGGCCCATCGTCGAGGCGTTCGGGTACCGCAACCTCGAGTACGAGGGCTGGGAGGCGGACGACGTCATCGCGACCCTGGCGACGCAGGCCGACGAGGCAGGCATCAAGACCTGCGTCGTCTCCACGGACCGGGACGCGTTCCAGCTCGTGTCGGAGAACGTGTGCCTGATGATGACGCCGCGCGGGGTCGCGGACGTGCACGTCTACACGCCGGAGCGCGTCGAGGCGCGCTACGGGGTCCGGCCCGACCAGGTGCCGGACTTCATCGGGCTGAAGGGGGACACGAGCGACAACATCCCGGGCGTCCCGGGCATCGGCGACAAGACGGCCGGCCAGCTCGTCGCGCAGTACGGGTCGCTCGAGGCGGTCCTGGAGCACGTCGAGGAGCTCTCGCCGGGGCGACGCAGGACGCTCGCCGAGCACGCAGACCAGGCGCGCGACTCGAAGACCCTGGCGACGATGCGGCGCGACCTCGAGCTCGACGTCGAGCCGACCGACCTCGTCTCCCGCCCGCCCGACCGCTCGCAGCTGAAGGAGATCTTCCGCCGGTTCGAGTTTCGCGGCCTCCTGAGCCGTGTGGACACGCTCGACGAGGCCCTGCCGGCGGCCGAGCGGCCCGTCGCCGAGACCCAGGCCGTCCCGTGGCGCGAGGGTGAGCTCCCGGAGCTCAGGGGCCTCGTCGGGTACGCGGCGGACGCCGAGCGCGTGGCAGTCGCGACTGGACAGGAGGTCGTGGTCGCTCCCCGTCCGGGCGTCAAGGGTGCGCGGGGGAAAGGCGTCCAATTCGCGGTGCACGACGCGAAGTCGCTGCGCGTGGAGGCCGACGACGACACGCTCCTCGCCGCGTACCTCATCGACCCGGGCCGGGCCGAGTACGACCCCGACGACCTCGCCGCCGAGAACGGTCTCGAGCTTGTGCCGGAGCCGGCCGCGGAGGAGGAGACGGCGGCGCTCGTCCGCCACGCCGAGGCCGCGCGCAGGCTGGCCCCGGTCCTGCGCGAGCGCGTCCGCGAGCGTGGACTCGAGCCCCTGTACGACGACGTGGAGCTGCCGCTCACGGGCGTGCTCGCCGCGATGGAGGACGCGGGCGTCCGCATCGACACCTACCGCATGGGCGAGATCACCGCCCGGCTCGCGGACCGGATCGAGGAGCTGGAGGCCAGCGCGTACGAGCTCGCGGGCGAGGAGTTCGTCCTCGGCTCGCCGCAGCAGCTCGGCCGCGTCCTCTTCGAGAAGCTCGGCCTCACGCCCGGCCGCAAGGGCAAGACGGGCTACTCGACCGACGGCAAGATCCTGCGCGCGATCCGCACCGACCACGCGATCGTGCCGGTCGTCGAGGAGTGGCGCGAGCTGACGAAGCTCGTGAACACCTACCTCGGCCCGCTGCCGACGCTCCTGGGCGAGGACGGACGCCTGCACACGACGATCAACCAGACTGTGGCGGCGACCGGCAGGCTGTCCACGTCCAATCCGAACCTCCAGGCCATCCCCATCCGGACCGACCTCGGGCGGGAGATCCGGTCGGCCTTCGTCGCGGAGCCGGGCCACCGGCTGCTCTCCGCCGACTACTCCCAGATCGAGCTCCGCATCCTCGCGCACGTCTCGGGCGAGCCGAAGCTGCGGGACGCGTTCCTGCGCGGGGAGGACATCCACATCGCGACGGCGGCCGAGGTGCTCGGAAAGGAGCCGGCGACGCTGACGAAGGACGAGCGGAACGTCGCGAAGATGATCAACTTCGGGATCGTCTACGGCATCTCCGCCTTCGGCCTCTCGGAGAACCTCGACATCCCGAAGGAGGAGGCGCAGGCGTACATCGACGCGTACCTCGCGCGCTTCCCGCTCGTGCAGGCGTTCATCGCGCGCACGATCGCCCAGGCGTCCGAGGACGGGTACGCGACGAGCCTCCTCGGCCGCAGGCGCCCCGTGCCCGAGCTCCGGGCCTCGAACCGGCAGACGCGGGGGTTCGGCGAGCGGGTCGCGGTGAACTTCGTGATGCAGGGCTCGAACGCCGACATGATCAAGGTCGCCATGGTCGCGATCCACCGTCGCCTGCGCGGGGAGGGCCGGGGCGCGCGCATGGTGCTCCAGGTGCACGACGAGCTCCTGCTCGAGGTGCCCGAGACGGAGGTCACGGCCGTCCGCGACCTCGTGCGGGAGGAGATGTGCGGCGCGTACCCGCTCGACCCGCCGCTCGCCGTGGACGTCGGCGTCGGGGACGACTGGGCGGAGGCGAAGGCCTGAGCCGCGCGCGGGCGGTCAGGTGCCGCGAGCGGGTGGCCGGAGGCGTCCAGGCGCCCGTTCGACCGCCTTCGCGCCCCTCCGGACCGAACACCCTGGAAAACTGCGGCAGGCGGCTATACTCCGCGATCCGATGGTGAACGACACCATGGAGAAGCCGCCGACGACAGAGGAAGGCGTCTGGGTCACCGGCCCCGACGGGGAGCTCGTTCCCGACTACGAGGCCTCGTTCCCCGAGATCAACGAGGGCGAGGTCGTGCACGGCACGGTCGTGCGCGTCGACAAGGACGAGGTGCTCGTCGACATCGGCTACAAGTCGGAGGGCGTCATCCCCGTCGCCGAGCTGACCATCCGGCGCTCCGTCAACCCGGCGGACGAGGTCGCCGTGGGCGAGGAGATCGACGCGCTCGTCCTCACGAAGGAGGACGCCGAGGGGCGGCTCATCCTCTCGAAGAAGCGCGCGCGCTTCGAGCTCGCCTGGAAGAAGATCGAGGCCGCGTCGGAGTCCGGCGAGCCGGTCGCGGGGAAGGTGATCGAGGTCGTCAAGGGCGGCCTGATCCTCGATCTCGGCGTGCGCGGCTTCCTGCCCGCCTCGCTCGTCGACATCCGCCGCGTGCAGGACCTCGACGAGTTCCTCGGCCGGGAGCTCCGCTGCAAGGTCATCGAGCTGAACCGCTCCCGGAACAACGTCGTGCTCTCCCGGCGCGCGGTGCTGGAGGACGAGCGCAAGGAGATGCGCCAGGCGATCCTCGACCGGCTGAGCCCCGGCGACGTCATCGAGGGCCAGATCTCGAACATCGTCGACTTCGGCGCCTTCGTCGACCTCGACGGGATGGACGGCCTGATCCACATCTCGGAGCTCTCGTGGAGCCACGTCAACCACCCGTCGGAGGTGCTCGACATCGGCCAGACCGTCAAGGTCAAGGTGCTCGACATCGACCGCGAGCGCCAGCGGATCTCCCTCGGCCTCAAGCAGACGCAGACCGATCCCTGGCAGCAGGTCGTCGAGTCGTATCGCGAGGGCGACGTCGTCGAGGGCCGCGTGGCGAAGGTCGTCACCTTCGGGGCCTTCGTCGAGATCCTCCCCGGCGTCGAGGGTCTCGTGCACATCTCCGAGCTCGCTGCGCACCACGTCGAGAACCCCCGCGAGGTCGTCTCGCAGGGCGAGGGGGTCAACGTCCGCATCCTCGAGATCGACGGCGACCGCCGACGCCTCTCGCTCTCGCTCAAGCGGGTCGAGGGCGACCAGCCCGTTCCGCGGGCCGACGGCGCCGAGTCGGTGCACACGACGCCGGACCTGAAGCTGTCCGAGGAGGCGTTCCCCGCGGGCGGGCCGGTGACGGTGGAGGCAGACGCGGAGGAGGCGGACGAGGCCGGCGCGCCCGAGGCGGTCGCTGAGCAGCCCGAGGCGGAGGCCGAGGCGGAGGCGATGGTCGAGGAGACCCCGGCCGCCGAGGAGGCAGGCGAGGAGGTCGACGAGCCGGCCGAGCAGGAACAGCCCGCGGCTGTCGAGGGTGACGAGCCCGCGGCGGAGGCGGAGCAGCCTCCCGCCGAGGCCGTCGCCGATGCCGGCGAGGCGTCCGAGCAGCCCGACGAGGCGGAGCGAACCGAGCCCTAGGATGACGTCGGGCCGGGCGGGGTCCGGCCCGCGGGACCGCCCGATCGCGGTCGCGATCACCGGCGGCATCGGGGCCGGCAAGTCGACGGCGCTCGCGAGCTTCCGGCGCCACGGCGCCGCGACGGTCTCGAGCGACGAGATCGTCCACCACCTCCTGCGCAGCGACCCCGAGGTGAAGGAGGCGCTCCTCGAGCGGTTCGGGGAGGAGATCCTCGGCGCCGACGGGGTTCCCGACCGCGAGCGGATCGCGCTCAGGGTCTTCCGGGACCGCGAGGCGCTCGACCTCCTCGAGCAGCTCCTCCACCCTCGCGTCTCGCGGGAGTACCTGGCGTGGAGGGAGCAGCTCGCCGCGCTGCCCGAGCCCCCGCGCGTCTGTGTCACCGAGGTGCCGCTGCTGTACGAGGTCGGCGCGGACGCGCGGTTCGACAAGGTGGTCGTGGTGACCGCCCCCGCGAAGCTGCGCGAGGCGCGACGCGGCGGCCGGACGGACGACCGTGAAGCCCGGCTCCTGCCCGACCGCGAGAAGGCGAAGCGGGCCGACTTCGTGTACGTGAACACGGGCACGCCCGCCGAGCTCGACGCCTGGGTGGGTGGCGTGATGACTACGCTGACCGGTGGCTCGTCACCCGCGGACGGGTCCGAACCCGACGCCGGAGAGCCAAGTTACAACTTGTAACTTGCGCTCGAGACGCCTCGCTGGAGAACGAACGCCGTGCGCCTTGTGACCGTTGCGGCCCTCGCTGTTCTCGCCGTGGCCGTCGCGGGCGCGTGGGTGGTCGAGTCCGAGCCCGACTGGTACCTGCGCACGCGCTACCCGCTCGAGTACGAGGAGGTCGTGCGCGGGCACGCGCGGGACCGCGACCTCGATCCCGCACTCCTCGCGGCCGTCGTCTACGTCGAGAGCCGCTTCGACCCGAACGCGCGCTCGGAGGCGGGCGCGCTCGGCCTCATGCAGCTCCTGCCGGAAACGGCCAAGGGCATCGCGCTCCGGACCGGGGGAGACCGCTTCGTCGTCGCCGATCTGCGCGACCCGGAGATCAACGTTCGCTACGGGTCGTGGTACCTCGCGCACCTGCGACGGCTGTACGGCGACACCGGGTTGGCGCTCGCCGCCTACCACGCCGGTCAGGGAAACGTCGACGCGTGGCTCCGCGACGGCGACGGGATCGCGTTCCCGGAGACGCGGGACTACGTGGACGAGGTCACGCGGCTGCGGACGGTGTACGCGCGCGCGTATCCCGACGAGCTCGGCCTCCGATAGCGTCCTCGAGCAGGCGAACGACGACGTCCACCGGCGGCGGCTCGTCGCCCGAGGCGCGCTGGAAGGCCAGGCCGTTGAGGACGAGGTTCACGAACGCGCCGAGCTCACGCGCACCCAGGTCGTCCCGGAGCTCCCCGTGGCGCTGCGCCTCCTCGAGACGCGCGCGGTTCACCGGGACGATCGCCTCCTGGCGCTCCTCGATGCGCCGCCGGAACTCCGCGTCCGTCCGCACGCGGCGCACGAGCTCGACGTACACGCCGAGCCACGCCGGGTCGAGCTCGAGCACGGCCCGGACGACGGCCTCCAGGCCCGCGTCGCGCCAGAGGGCGGACATGGTGGCCGTGTCCTCGACCGCGAGCTCGACGAAGAGGTCCTCCTTCGACCGGAAGTAGTTGAAGATCGCGCCGCGGGAGAGCCCGATTTCGGCCTCGAGCCGGGTGACCGTCGCGCCCTCGTAGCCGTGCCGGGCGAAGCACCGACGGGCGCCGTCCAGGATCTGCTCGAGGCGCTCGGCCCTGCGAGCTGGGGAGATCTTCGGCATCGACGGCTCCTACTTTACAAAACCGTACGGACGTTTTATTATCAGCGCCGCCATGGTCGACTCGGCGGCGACGGGTGTGAAGACGACGGCAGTTTCCGCGCTCGTCGCCGCCGAGGTCGTCTCCGTTCTCGGGACGCGCATGACGTACCTCGCCCTTCCGTGGTTCGTGCTCGTCACCACGGGGTCGCCGGGAAAGATGACACTCGTCCTGGCCGCCGAGATCGCCCCGATGGCCATCCTCGGCATCCCGAGCGGCACGCTCGTCGAGCGCCTCGGCTCGCGCACGACGATGCTCGTCGCCGACTTCGCGCGCGCGCCGATCCTCGCGTCCATCCCGCTCCTGCACGCGGCCGACGCGCTCACGTTCCCGCTCCTGCTCGGGCTCGTGGCGCTGCTCGGCTGCTTCATGCCCCCGTACTTCGCCTCGCAGCGGACGATCCTGCCGGAGCTCGTCGGCGAGGACGAGCGCACGATGTCGCAGGCGAACAGCATGATCGAGGGCGGCTCCGCGTTCGCCGCGTTGATCGGGCCCGCGCTCGCCGGCGTGCTCATCCCCTTCATCGGCGCTCCCAACGTCCTCTACCTGGACGCAGCCACCTTCGTGGTCGCCTTCGTCCTCGTCCTCGTCTTCGTCCCACGGCGCAAGCCGTTGGCCGCGGCGGTCCAGTCGGGCGTGCTCGCAGGCCTCCGCTTCCTCTCGAACGACCGGCTGCTCGGCCCGCTCGCCGCGGCCGTCGTCGGGACGGGGTTCTTCGGCGCCGGCATGTCCGCCGGGCTGCCCGTGTACGCGTACGACCAGTTCGACGCGAACGCTCGCATCGCGGGGCTGTTCTACGCCGCCCTCGGGGCGGGCGCGCTCGTCGGCAGCCTCCTGGCGGTGGTCGCGGTGCGCCGGATCCAGCCGCTCCGGCTCGCCGGCTTCGCCGTCCTCGCGTTCGCGCTGCCGCTGTGGGTGCTGCCGTTCCTGCCTCCCTGGCCCGTCGTCTTCCTGGCGCTCTTCACCGCGACGCTCTTCACTCCGCTCGTGAACGGGCCGCTCATCGCGGTCCTGACGTCGCGGACGCCGGAGCGGCTGCGGGCGAAGGTCATGACCGCAGTCATCTCGGTCAACACGCTCGCCGCACCGCTCGGCTTTCTCGCGGCCGGCCAGGTGCTCGAGCACTGGGGCGTGGTGCCCCTCTTCTCCATCGTCGTCGGCGGGATGACGTGGATGGCGATCGTGGTCGCGGCCATCGTCCTCCGGCGCGGCGACCTCGCCGAGCCGGCCGTCGAGCAGGCCGCCGTCTGACGCGGCAGGAGGGTCGGCGCGGACGAGCCGCGCATCCGGGCTCGTTCCCGCCCCGCCTTATGAGCAGCGATGCGAGCGGTTCCGGGCCGTTCAGGCACCGCTCGACCGGCAGCCGGGACGCTTCTCTCGTGCCGGACGGCCGCGGCTACTCTGCCCTTCCATGCGCGACTTCCGCGCCACCGACCTCTACGCGCCCACCGGCGACCAGCCCCGCGCCATCGAGGAGATCGCGGCGTCCGTCGCCGCCGGCAACCGCTTCCAGACGATCCTCGGAGCAACGGGGACCGGGAAGACGGCGACGATGGCGTGGACGATCGAGAAACTGCAGCGGCCGGCGCTCGTCATCGCGCACAACAAGACGCTCGCGGCCCAGCTCTGCAACGAGTTCCGGGAGTTCTTCCCCGAGAACGCGGTCGAGTACTTCGTGTCCTACTACGACTACTACCAGCCCGAGGCCTACGTGCCGCAGGCCGACCTGTACATCGAGAAGGACTCGTCGCAGAACGACGACATCGCGCGGCTCAGGCTGTCGGCCACCTCCTCCCTCATGACCCGGAGGGACGTCGTGGTGGTCGCCTCGGTCTCCTGCATCTACGGCCTCGGCTCGCCCGAGGAGTGGCGCGAGCGCGTGCTCATCCTCGAGGTGGGCGAGGAGCACGACCGCGACGGGGTGCTGCGCAAGTTGATCGACAGCCAGTACGTCCGGAACGACACGGTGCTCGGGCGCGGCCGCTTCCGCGTGAAGGGCGACGTCGTCGAGGTGCAGCCGGCGAACATCGAGACCGCGTACCGCATCTCCTTCTTCGGGGACGAGGTCGAGCAGATCACGCACTTCGACCCGCTGACGGGCGAGGTGTACGCGAAGCTCGACAACCTCGTGATCTGGCCGGCGACGGAGTACGTGACCTCCCGTCCCACGATCGAGCGGGCCGTGGACGAGCTGCGCGCAGAGCTCGAGGAGCAGGTCGCGAAGTTCGAGGCCGAGGGGCGAATGCTGGAGGCGCACCGGATCCGCCAGCGCACCGAGTACGACCTCGAGATGATGAAGGAGCTCGGGTTCTGCTCCGGCATCGAGAACTACTCCCGCGTCCTCGAGGGGCGTCCGCCGGGCTCCCACCCGTTCACCCTCATCGACTACTTCCCGGACGACTTCGTCTGCTTCATCGACGAGTCGCACCAGACGGTGCCGCAGCTCGGGGGCATGTACGAGGGCGACCGCTCGCGCAAGCAGACGCTCGTCGACTACGGGTTCCGGCTGCCCTCCGCTCTCGACAACCGTCCACTCCGTTTCGACGAGTTCCTGGGCAAGGTCGACCAGATGGTGTTCGTCTCGGCGACGCCGGGCGCATTCGAGCTCTCCCGCTCGAAGGTCATCGCCGAGCAGCTCATCCGCCCGACCGGCGTCGTCGACCCCGAGGTGGAGCTGCGCCCGACGAAGAACCAGATCGACGACCTGCTGAACGAGATCAGGCGGCGCGAGGAGGCGGGGGAGCGCACGCTCGTCACCACGCTGACGAAGAAGATGGCCGAGGACCTGACCGACTACCTGCTCGAGGCGGGAGTCCGCGCGCGCTACCTGCACTCCGAGATCGACACGCTCGACCGGATCGCGATCATCCGCGAGCTGCGCCTCGGCGAGTACGACGTGCTCGTCGGGGTCAACCTCCTGCGGGAGGGCCTCGACCTGCCCGAGGTCTCGCTCGTCGCCGTTCTCGACGCGGACAAGGAGGGCTTCCTGCGCGGCAAGACCGCACTCGTGCAGACGATCGGGCGCGCCGCCCGCAACACCGCCGGGAAGGTGATCATGTACGCCGACAAGCGCACGGAGGCGATCGCGGGGGCGCTCGAGGAGACGGACCGCCGGCGCGCCTACCAGCTCGGCTACAACGAGGAGCACGGCATCACGCCGGAGTCGATCGTGAAGGGCGTCTCCGACATCTCCGAGCTGCTCGCGCTCGAGTCGCCGCACGTCCCGTCCTCGCGCCGCCGGCGCGGCAAGGCCGAGGTCGAGGGCATGTCGAGGGACGAGCTCGAGAAGCTCGTCGTCACCCTCGAGGAGGAGATGTACCTCGCCGCCGAGGAGCTCCGCTTCGAGTACGCGGCCAAGCTCCGCGACGAGATCAAGGACCTGCGCCGCGAGCTGACCGCGCTCGCCGGTGCGGCGTGACCCGGTCCCGCGCGCTCGAGAACGGTGGCGGCGCGCGGTCCGTCCGGCGCGCGGCCTGGGCCATGGCCGCGTACGCCTGCGTCGGGCTCGCGCTCGCGGGCGTCGTGGTGCCCGTGCTGCCGACCACGCCCTTCGCGCTCCTCGCGGCGTACTGCGCCGCCCGGGGATCCGAGCGGTTGCACGCGTGGCTGCACGCGCATCCCGCGCTCGGCCCGGTGATCCGTGACTGGAGCGAGCGCCGTGCCGTCTCACGCCGGGCCAAGATCGCAGCGACCGCGACGATGGCGGTGTTCGCGGCCGTCCTCCTGCTCGTCTCAGGGCCGGGGTGGATGCTGGTCGCGACGACGGCGGTGATGGCGACCGTGGCCACGTGGCTCTGGCTGCGGCCCGAGCCGGCCCGCTGACGATGTCTATGCTCGGGCCATGTGCCGGAACATCAGAACGCTCCACAACTTCGAGCCGCCCGCGACCGAGGACGAGATCCGCGCGGCGGCGCTCCAGTACGTGCGCAAGGTCAGCGGCTCGCAAAAGCCCTCCAGGGCGAACGAGGTCGCCTTCGGGCGCGCGGTCGAGGAGGTCGCGGCCGCGACCACGCGGCTGCTCGGCGCGCTCGTCACCTCGGCGGCGCCGCGGGACCGCGAGGTCGAGGCGACACGTGCGCGGGCCCGGGCCGAGAAGCGCTTCGGCCAGGCGGCGTAGCCCGCGGGGTCAGACTGCGGCCAGGCTCGAGAGCTTGTCGCGCAGGTAGGCGAGGTAGGGCTCGGGGTCGACCGGGCCGCCGGCGACCCGCTCGGCGGTGTCGGCCGGCGTCAGCTTGCTGCCGAGCGCGTACAGGTTCTCGCGGAGCCACTCGTGGAGCGGCGCGAACTCGCCCCGCTCCCACTGCTCGTCGAGCTCGGGAATCGCCTCGCGTGCCCTCTCGGCGATCTGCACGGAGAGGACGCTGCCGAGCAGGTAGGTCGGGAAGTACCCGAACGCGCCGCCCGACCAGTGCGAGTCCTGGAGGACCCCCCGGCGATCGTCGGGCACGGCGAGGCCGAGCAGCTCCTCGAAGCGCGCGTTCCAGGCCTCCGGCAGGTCCTTCGCGGAGAGCTCCCCCGATACGAGCGCCCGCTCGAGCTCGTAGCGGAGGATGATGTGCAGGCCGTAGCTCGTCTCGTCGGCGTCGACCCGGATGAACGTCCGCTGCGCACGGTTGACCGCCCGGTGGAAGCGCTCGAGCGGGACGTCCGCGAGCCGCTCCGGGAACGTCTCCTGCACGCGCGGGTAGAACCAGCGCCAGAAGGGGAGCGAGCGGCCGACGACGTTCTCCCACAGCCGGCTCTGCGACTCGTGCAGCGCCGAGGACGCGCCGCCCGCGAGCGGTGTGCGGTCGAGCGTCGGGCTCGAGCCCCACTCGTACAGGCCGTGGCCGCACTCGTGCATGGCGGTGAAGAGCGAGTTCAGGTCGCTCTCGTCGTACCTCGTGGTCAGCCGGACGTCCTGTGGGCCGAACGAGACCTGGAAGGGATGGACGGTGAGGTCGAGGCGGAAGGCCTCCCAGCTCGCGCCGAACGCCTCGATCAGCTCCCGGGAGAGCGCCTGCTGGCCGTCGACGTGGAACGGCCCCCGGGGCACGTCCTCCTCCTCGCCGTCCGCGTGCTCGGCGACGAGGGCGCTCAGCTCGGGCTGGAGCACGGAGAAGATGCGGCGCACCTCGTCCTCGCGCAGCCCCTCCTCGAAGTCGTCGAGCATGGCGTCGTAGGGGTCGAGCTCGGGGGCGACGCACTCCGCGAGCCGCAGCCGCAGCTCGACCATGCGCTCGACCCACGGCCGGAAGGACGGGTAGTCGTCTGCCTCGCGCGCCCGTACCCATGCTCCGTACGACTCGCTCTCGGCCGTCGCCAGCTCCCTCGCGAGCTCGGTCGGGACGCGGCGCATCCGCTCCCAGTCGCGCTTCGCGACCCGGATGAGGCAGGCGTCGTCGTGGTCGGCAGGGAGGCCGGCGGCGTACGGCTCGAGCTCGGCGAGGAGCTCGCCGAGCCGCTCGTCCACCTGTCGCTCGTGGACGACTGCGGCGAGCGTCCCGAGCTGCATGCCCCGCGCCTCGGCTCCCGCGGGCGGCATCCACACCTCGAGATCCCACGTGAGGACGCTGTGCGCGTGCTGGAGGTCGGTGATCGTGGCGAGCCGGTCCCGGAGCTCTGCGAGTGCCGCCTCCACGGACGCGGACTCTATCCGCGCGGGAACACCCGCCGTCCCACCTCGACGAAGGCCCGGCCGTCCCAGACATGGGTGGCCGCCGTGATGCTCTCGGCGCTCGCCTCGTACACGTTCACGCCGCGTGCCTCCCCCCGGCGGCGCGGACGCGGACGCCCGAAGCCGGGCGCCGTCGCGAGGACGAGGGACGGACGCGGGCCGTCCTCGAGCGCCTCGAACTCGCGCCGCTCGACGACGGTGGCCTGGTGGACGTGGCCGGCGAGGACGAGCTCTGCGCCCGCCTCCGCCAGGCGGCGGAGGACCTCGTCGCGGCTGCTCAGGGGCCGCTTCCGGCCCGGACGCCACGGCGGAGCCGCGAGATGGTGGTGGAGGGCCACGACCCGGAGGACCCGGGAGGGAGCCTTGCTGAGCTGCGCCGCCAGGTCCTCGAGCTGCCTGGCGGTGAGCGCGCCTCCCTGCTGCCGCCAGGGGCGCGCCGAGCTCGCGCCGACGACGAGCAGCCCGTCCGACTCGTGCACCGGCTCGGTGCTCCCGAAGACGAGCTGCCACTCCGCGTACGTGCGCGTGAAACGCGCCGGGACCGTGTACGGCAGATCGTGGTTCCCGGGGACGGCGAGCAGAGGGAGGTCGAGGCCGCGGAGCAGGGCCGCGGCGCGCTCGAGCTGCGACCGGCGGCCCCGGTGCGCGAGGTCGCCCGTCGCGACGAGCAGGTCCGGGCGCACCCGCGATGCGAGCTCGTAGAGCGCGACGAGCGTCTCCGGCTCCTCGCGCCGGCCCAGGTGGAGGTCGGAGACGTGAAGAATCCGCGCGGCCACAGCCGGGGCAGGCTATACACTCGCCTCGTGGCGAACGAGTCGCCCGAGCTGTTCGACGACATCTACCTCGGCCTCCAGGCAGGAGGAGCGGTGCGGAAGCAACGCCGCGGCGAGCCGCTCTCCGCCGAGGAGGAGGAGGTCATCGGGCGCTGGCAGCGTCTCTCGCTGTGGCGCCGCCTGCTCGCCATCGGCGCCTTCGCGCTCGGGACGTTCGGGCTGGGCTTCACGGTCGGCGGCCTGATCTTCGGCCGCTGGCGCGCGGCGCGCCGCTAGCAAGAGCCAGCCGACCGGCACCTGCGGTGCCGGCCAGCACCCACACCTCGTCGGCCACACCGCGGCTCCGGTGCGCCAAACCGTTCTCCGGGCAGCGCCGAAGAAGTGGGGGCACGCCTACCCGAGGAGGACGCCATGACGAAGCTGCTCGCCGCCGCCAGCCTCACTCTCGCCGCCGCCGGCCTCGCGCTCGCCGCTCTCGCGCTCGGGGCGCCGCGCGAGGACACGTACGACCTGGCGGCGAACCTGCGGGCCCGCTTCGAGGTGCCGAAGCCGACCGGCGTGCGTGCGGGGGCCGTCGGGCGCTTCACCGGGAAGGTCTTCGAGCTCGAGAACGATCGGGTGCGCGTGCGGTGGCGCCTGACGTTCTCGAAGCTGACCGGTCGCGCGGTCGCCGCTCACGTCCACTCCGGGCGCGTCGGCCGGGCGGGCGGTGTCCTGGCGCCGCTCTGCGCGCCCTGTCGAAGCGCGCAGCGGGGCACGACGACGATCACGCACGCCCAGCTGAGCACGCTGCGCCGCGGTCGCGCATACGTGAACGTCCACACGAAGCGCAACGCGGCGGGGGAGATCCGCGGCCAGATCCGGGCCTCGGAGGCGCCCGACAGCTCGGAGCCGCCTCCGCCGGCCCCCGATCCGACGCCGGAGCCGCCGCCGGTCCCCTACCCGTAGCGCTCGCCGCGCCGGATGGACTTTCGGCGCGACACCGCTACCGTGGGAGGCATGGGGAGAGACCGGGCCGCCTCCCGGGTACTCGCTCTGGGCGTGATCGCGCTCGGCGGACTCGTCGTCCTGCTTGTGGGCGCGGTCGCGACCTCGGGCGAGGCAGGGAGCTCACCGGCCACCTTTCTCCCGCCGCATCCCGTCGCCGGCCAGTTCCAGGCGGACGGGACGAGGCTCGACGACTGCACCGAGCAGGCCTGCTGGGAGCAGGCGTTCGGCAACATCGCATTCCGTCAGGGGCCGACGGCCGCGATCGCCGCCTTCGAGGGGCGGATCTCGGAGGTCGAGGACGGCTGCCACCGCATCGCCCACGCGATCGGCGCGGCCTCGCTCGCGCGCTACCACGGGAACGTGGCGCGCACCTTCGCCGAGGGCACGTCGAGCTGCTGGTCCGGCTACTACCACGGCGTCCTCGAGCGCTCGCTCCTCTCCGTCGACTCGTACGGCCGGGGCGCGCTCGCGAGCGTGGCGCGTGGGCTGTGCGCCGACCGGCAGGTGCGCGCCGTGCCCTGGCTCGCGTTCCAATGCCTGCATGGCCTCGGCCACGGGCTCATGCTGACGACCGGCTACGACCTGCGACGGAGCCTCGACGTCTGCCGCCGGCTCGCGCCCGCCTGGGACGCCGAGGCGTGCAAGGGCGGCGCCTTCATGGAGAACCTGAGCCCGATGGGCGGCGGCCGCTCGCCCTGGCTCCGCGACGGCGATCCCATCTACCCCTGCGAGGCGGTCGCGAGGGCAGACCGCTACGAGTGCTACAAGCGCTCGACGACGCGCATGCTGGCCGTGGTCGGGTTCGACTGGGAGCGCATCGCAGGGATCTGCGCCTCGCTGGAGCGGGAGTTCGCGCCCGCGTGCTTCACCTCCTACGGACGGGACACCTCGGCGCAGAACGGCAGGGACCCGGCACGGATCGCCCCGCTCTGCGAGCTCGTACGCAGGTACGGGGCCGAGCGGAGGTGCATCGCGGCGGCGGCGATGGACATCACCTCCAACTACGCGCGCGGGCAGCCCGCGGCGGAGCTCTGCGACGCGCTCCCGGCGGGGCTTCGCAGCGCGTGCTTCCGGGGGCTCGGCTTCGTGCAGGGACGGTTCCGCGCGACCGCGGCCGAGCGTCTCTCGGACTGCCGTGCGGTCACGGCACGTGCGGGCGACCTCGCGGCCTGTCTGCGGGGCTCGCGGCTAGGCGCACGCGCCGTCGTCGTTCGCTAGCTGCCGGTCGTCGGCGAACAGGTCGCAGCGGGCCGAGCTCGCGCCCGGCCCGCCGAGACGCTGCGGTCACTCGTCCCAGGTCGAGAAGATCTCCCATCCCTCGTTGAAGGCCGCACCCTCGTATGCGCCCTCGCACCAGACGTGGTCGCCCGGCGGGCCGCACGCGCCGATCTGCGAGCTCGCGCCCTGCGCGTACGCGTTCGCGAACGCGGACGCGAGCCGCTGCTGGATCCCGGCGGCCTTCGCCGGGAAGTCCGCCTCCACCGGGTTGTTCTCGGGCGCCCAGGCGAAGCCCAGCCGCCCGCTCGGGCCGTCCGCAGGATGGGTCCCCGCGTCGTGCCTGGCGGCGTGCACCTGCTCGGACACGAAGTGCCGCATCAGCACACTGTCGACGTTCGTGAAGCCGAACCCGGACTGCCACTTCCACGCCGCGTTCTCGAGCGGGAGATACGCGCGGCGGAAGAACGCCTCGGCCGCCGCCGATCTCTCACCGCCGGCCCGCGCGAGCGCGAGGGGATGCATGACGTACTCGATGAGGTGCTCTGCCCGGGTCATGCGCGGCGCGTTCGGGACGCCCCAGGCCCGGACGTCGCCGTACACCTCCTGGGCCCAGAAGCGCACGTACGCGTCTGCCTCCGTCCAGAAGGCAGAATCGGACAGCCAACCCCGCATGTTGCCGAGGTAGACGGCGAGATTCTGCGTCCGCTGACCGAGCCCGACCACGAAGACGAGCCCCCTGTTCGAGCCCGTCGAGCCGTCGCCCTCGTAGAGGCCCTTTAGGAAGTCGAGCAGGTTGCGACGCGACTGGCCTGCGTTCTGTCGCACGCTCGAAGGGACCTCGTTGAGCGCCCACGTGTCGCCGAGCGAGACGTCGTACCCGGCGTTCGCCATGCGCTCGCGGAACAGCCTTCCGGCCTCGATCCAGGTCTTGCCGTTGCTGACCACCCAGTTCTGCCAGGCCGTGAGGTGGGCCTCCGCCATGGCGTGGAAGCGCGGACCCTTCTCCCGGATCCGCCACGCCTGGTCGGGGCGGGGTGTGGTCTTGTTGCCGGCGATCGCCGGGATCGAGATGTAGTAGTCGGCGCAGTGCGACGTCTCCGCCGCGAGGTTGGTCGCGAGCCGGTTCCAGTCGGAGTCCGTGTAGAACGCGACCTCCGCGTGGAGTCGGCAGTTCTTGCGCAACGCGTCCGCGCCCTCGGCCTGGACGAGCGCAGTCTCGACCCGAGCGGTCTCGGCTGCGGCCGCCTGAACCTCGGGCGGGATGGGCCCGATCGCGTCCACGGGCTCGACGTCCGCGCACTCGACGGCGGACAGCGTCGCAGCCTCCTCGTCTCCGCACGGCGGCGGATACCCGATCACGAGCTCGGGCAGCGGCGCCGTGTCGTCGGCGAGAGTGGGGCCCGCTCCGGCGAGCGTGCCGGTGAGCACGATCGCGAGCGCGCCGGCGACGATGACGGCATGTCGGCGCATCGTCTTCTCCTTCCTCCTCGCACGGGAGAGCACTCCCGTGCCGTCGAGGAGCCCGATACAGAAGAGAGCACAGCAAGCCTGCGGCGGGCTCCAGGCTCAATGTTCGCCGACCGCGAAGGAGCTCCATCGGTGCCTATCCGCCGGGCTGGTGCGTGGTTTCCCGCACGATCCCACGCCGGGCCGGGCGACCGGGGCCGAACGTCTGTTCGTCCGGCTAGACTGGCTGCGTGATGACCGCCGACGAGCTCGTCGTCCACGGCGCGCGCGAGCACAACCTCAAGAACGTCACCGTCCGCGTCCCGCGGAGCGCGCTCGTCTGCATCACCGGGCTCTCCGGCTCCGGGAAGTCGTCACTCGCCTTCGACACGATCTACGCGGAAGGGCAGCGCCGTTACGTCGAGTCGCTCTCGGCGTACGCGCGGCAGTTCCTGCAGATGATGGAGAAGCCCGACGTCGACTCGATCGACGGGCTCTCGCCGGCCATCTCCATCGACCAGAAGACGACCTCGCGCAACCCGCGCTCGACGGTCGGAACGGTCACGGAGATCTACGACTACCTGCGTCTCCTGTACGCCCGTGTCGGGCGGCCGCACTGCCCGATCTGCGGGCGTCCGATCGCCGGCCAGTCCCTCGACCAGATCGTCGAGCAGGTCCTGCGGCTGCCGGAGGGGACGAAGTTCACCGTGAACGCGCCGGTCGTGCGGGACCGCAAGGGCGAGTTCAAGGACGTCCTCGAGGAGCTGCGCCGCGACGGGTTCACGCGCGTGAAGGTGGACGGCGAGCAGCGGCTGCTCGAGGAGGAGATCGAGCTCGACAAGAAGTTCAAGCACACGATCGAGGTGGTCGTCGACCGCCTCGTGATGAAGCCCGACCTGCGGCAGCGGTTGTCGCAGTCGATCGAGACTGCAACGTCGCTCGCGGCCGGGCTCGTGGTCGTCGACGTCGTCGACGGCGATGCGGGAGAGGCTTCGACCATGACCTTCTCCGAGAACTTCGCGTGCCCGGAGCACGGCGTCTCGCTCGCCGAGCTCGAGCCGCGCATCTTCTCGTTCAACTCGCCGCACGGCGCGTGCCCGCGCTGCACCGGGCTCGGTGCGCAGCTCGAGATCGACCCCGACCTGCTCGTGCCCGACACCTCGCTCTCGATCGAGGAGGGAGCTCTCGTGCCGTGGACGATCGGGAGCCAGAGCTTCTACGACAGCGTCATCGAGGCGATCGCGGACCGGTACGAGATCTCGCTCGACACGCCCTGGCGCGACCTCACCCGCGAGCAGCAGGACAAGTTCCTGTACGGGACCGGGGGAGACAAGATCTTCGTCACGTACCGCAACCGCATGGGCCGCAGGCGGCAGTACACGATGGCCTTCGAGGGCCTCGTCACGAACCTGCAGCGCCGCTACCGCGAGACGGACTCGTCACAGCAGCGCGATCGGATCGAGGAGTACATGAGCTTCCGGCCGTGCCCGCAGTGCGGTGGTGCGCGCCTCAAGCCCGAGGTCCTCGCGGTCACGATCGGCGGGAGGTCGATCCACGCGTTCGCGCAGCTCTCGGTCGCCGCGGCGCTCCGCTTCCTCGACGAGCTCGAGCTGACGAAGACGGAGGAGCTGATCGGGCGGCGGATCGTGAAGGAGGTGCGCGAGCGGCTCACGTTCCTGGAGAACGTCGGCGTCGGCTACCTCCAGCTCGACCGGGCCGCGAAGACGCTCTCGGGCGGGGAGGCGCAGCGCCTCCGGCTGGCGACGCAGATCGGGTCGCAGCTCGTCGGCGTGCTGTACATCCTCGACGAGCCCTCGATCGGCCTGCACCAGCGTGACAACGGGAAGCTCATCGCCACGCTCGAGCGCTTGCGCGACCTGGGTAACACCGTGCTCGTCGTCGAGCACGACGAGCAGATGATGCGCTCGGCCGACTGGATCGTGGACATGGGCCCCGGTGCGGGCGAGCACGGCGGCGAGGTGGTCGCAGAGGGGGTGGCGGAGGAGATCGCGGTGACGCCCGGGTCGGTCACCGGGCAGTTCCTGAGCGGCGAGCGCCGGATCGCGGTGCCTCCGCGGCGCGGGGACGACGGCCGCGGCTGGTTCGGAGTGCGCGGCGCGTCGATGCACAACCTGAAGGGGATCGACGTCGAGTTCCCGGTCGGCAGGTTCGTGGTCGTCACCGGAGTCTCAGGCTCGGGGAAGTCCACGCTCGTGAACGAGGTGCTCTTCAAGGCGCTCGCGAACCGCCTGAACCGGATGCGCACGAAGCCCGGCGACCACGAGGGCGTCGAGGGGATCGAGTGCTTCGACAAGGTGATCGACATCGACCAGAGCCCGATCGGGCGCACGCCGAGGTCGAACCCCGCGACGTACACCGACCTCTTCACGCACGTGCGCGAGCTCTACTCGCTCACGCCGGAGGCGAAGATCCGCGGGTACAAGCCGGGCCGCTTCTCCTTCAACGTCCGGGGCGGCCGCTGCGAGGCCTGCAAGGGCGACGGGACGATCAAGATCGAGATGCACTTCCTGCCGGACGTCTACGTCCCCTGCGAGACCTGCCACGGCCGGCGCTACAACCGGGAGACGCTCGAGGTGCGGTTCAAGGGCAAGTCCATCGCCGACGTGCTCGAGATGTCCGTCGAGGAGGCACTCGACTTCTTCGCGAAGATCCCGAAGATCCGCCGCCGCCTGCAGACGCTGCACGACGTCGGCCTCGACTACATCAAGCTCGGGCAGCCGGCGACGACGCTCTCCGGGGGCGAGGCCCAGCGCGTGAAGCTCGCCGCCGAGCTCTCGAAGGTCGCGACCGGGAAGACGCTCTACATCCTCGACGAGCCCACGACGGGCCTCCACTTCGCGGACATCGAGAAGCTGCTCGAGGTGCTGCAGCGGCTCGTGGACAACGGGAACACGGTGCTCGTCATCGAGCACAACCTCGACGTCGTCAAGCAGGCGGACTGGATCGTCGACCTCGGCCCCGAGGGCGGCGACGAGGGTGGCGAGGTGATCGCGGTCGGGACGCCGGAGGACGTGGCGCTCGTCGAGGGGTCGTACACCGGCCAGTTCCTACGCGGCGTCCTCGCCGAGCCCGCCGCCGCAGCCGCCTAGAGGGTGATGTGAGATCCGGCCGCGGTCGGTGGCCTCCGAACCAGACCGGGGACCGCGGCCGTCCGCGGAGGGTGGCGGCGCTGCGTGTCGCACGCGAACGTGCTGGTCCGGCGCCGCGTCCGGGGCGTCGTTCGGCCCGGCAGACGTTCGCATCGAGCCTCTGGGTCCACCCGGCCCGGGCGACTCCTGGGGCATGCTTGCGCTCGTGCTCCGGCGACACCTGACGATCCCTTCCGGTTCCGAGCCGGCCTGACGTGCGGATCTACGTCGCGGGCGCTCTCTTCTCCGAGGCCGAGCGGGCGTGGCTCGACGGACTTGCAGCGAGGCTTCGCGGCGAGGGGTTCGAGTGCTTCGTGCCGCACGAGCAGTTCCGCGAGCTGACGGAGCTCACGCCCGCCGAGGTGTACCGCGTCGACGCCGAGGGCGTGCGCTCCGCGAACGTGCTGCTCGCCTGGCTCGACGGGCCGAGCATCGACGACGGCACGGCCTGCGAGATCGGGATGTTCGCCGAGCTCGTCGAACGCGACGAGAGGCGGTACCGCGGCATCGTCGGCCTCGTCACGGACCTGCGCCTCGAGCGAGGGAGGGGAAACGCGGCGGGCGACGGGATGAACCTCTTCGTCGCCGGGGCGATCGAGGCCTGCGGACGCATCTGCTGGTCGGTCGACGAGGCGGTCGAGGCGCTGCGGGAGCTCGAGTCGCAGCCCAGCTGACTGCGATCATGCGGCCGGATGGACCACGTACGGATCGACAAGTGGCTCTGGGCGGCGCGGTTCTTCAAGACTCGGAGCGCAGCCGCGGAGGCGGTGCTCGGAGGTCGCGTGCAGCTGAACGGGACACGTGTGAAGCCCGCGAGGGAGGTGCGCGTCGCAGACACGCTCGAGATCCGCCGCGGTCTCACGCAGCGGACGGTCGTGGTTGCCGGCCTCGCCGAGAGGCGAGGCCCGGCCGAGGTCGCCGCGGGCCTGTACGAGGAGACGCCCGAATCGGTCGCCGCGCGGGACCAACGCGCCCTCGAGCGGCGGCTCGCCCGTCCTCTCGGAGCGGATCTCGGCGGCCGGCCGACGAAGCGGGACCGGCGCCGGCTGGACGCGCTCCGTCGCGTGAAGCGCGAGCGCTGATAGCGGCGGCCCGCCCTCAGAACTCGTACGTCACGCGGTGGACGTAGCCGTCGCGCCAGCCGTGGAAGGTCGCCCGTACGGCGTCGACGGCGGGGAATGTGGCAACCTCGTACGCCGGTCCGACGAGGTCGTCCACGACCGGGTGTGCACCGAACCCGCGTCTCATCCCCGTGTACGCGATGTGCGCGCCGTCCGGCGAGAATGCGAAGTACGTCGATGTCCCGTCGTCACGGCGCTGCTCCGTCGTTGGGGGCGCGCTCGCCAGGCGCTCGAACGTCGGTCCCGCGCGACCGTCCACGATCACCGCCCCGGACCCCAAGGAGTCGAAGCCCAGGTACGCAGAACGCCCTGCGGAGCTACGCTCAGGTCATGCTCCTGGACGCGACCGAGGACGAGCGCGAGCTCTCGCCGGACCGGGCCTGGTGGCTGCGCGTGCCGGCCGTCCTCGTGAGCCCGAGGCCCGTCTTCTTCGCCCTCCGCGACGACGACCCGGACGACGTGGCGGCTCGCTCGGAGCCGGTGCTCCTCCTCGTCCTGCTCGCCGGGATCGCGGCCGTCCTCGCCACGCCGACCGCCGGTGCGCTCATGGACAAGCCGGACTACGACGCGGTCCTCGTCGCCGTGTGGGCGTTCGTCGCCGGGGGGATCTACGGGGCGGTCGGGTACGTGCTGTTCGGGTTCGCCCTCTGGTTCGGCGCCCGCTTGCTGGGCAGCCTCGGCGACTTCCGACGGGAGCGGCAGATCGTCGGCTTCGCGCTCGCGCCGCTCGCGCTCTCGCTCCTCGTCCTGCTCCCGGTGCGGCTCGCGCTCTACGGCGGCGACACCTTCCGCGCGGGCGGCCCCGACGAGGGCACGGGGGAGACGGCCCTGCTCGTGGCCCAGCTCGTCTTCGCCGCGTGGTCGGCCGCGCTCCTCGCCGTCGGCGTGAAGGTCGTCCACGGCTGGAGCTGGCTCCGCTCGCTCGCTGCCATCGCGGCAGGGGCGGCGCTCCTCGGCGCGGTCGTCGGCGTGTTCGCGACGGTCTAGCCCGGCCTGCTCCCTCGGGCGCCGTCCGTGGCGCGTGCTGCCTGCTCGAACAGCGCGAGCTCGTCCGCCGGCATCGCGTACGTGTGCTCCTCGCCCGGGAACCGTCGCTCGCGCACGTCCTCCGCGTAGCGCCCGAGGGCGCCGCGAATGACGTCCGCGACGTCCGCGTAGCGCTTCACGAACCGCGCGGTGCGGCCCTCGTAGAGCCCGAGCAGGTCGTGCCAGACGAGCACCTGGCCGTCGCAGTCGACTCCCGCCCCGATCCCGATCGTGGGGATCGAGAGCTCCTCGGAGACCCGCCGCGCGACCGGTGCCGGGACCGCCTCGAGCACGAGCGAGAAGCAGCCCGCGGCTTCGAGCGCGCGCGCGTCGGCGAGGAGCCGCAGCGCCTTCTCCGCCGACCGTCCCTGCGCCTTGAAGCCGCCGAGCATGGTCGCGGACTGCGGCGTGAGGCCGAGGTGCCCCATCACGGGGATCCCGGCGCCGACGATCGCGCGGACCCGCGAGAGGGTCGGGCCGGCGCCCTCCAGCTTCACGGCGTCCGCCCCCGCCTCCTTGACGAAGCGGATGGCGTTTCGCACCGCGTCCTCGTCCGACACCTGGAAGCTCCCGAACGGGAGGTCGGCGACGACGAGCGGCCGCCTCGCGCCCCTGGTCACGGCACGCGTGAGGACCAGCATCTCCTCAATGGTCGCGGGCACCGTCGAGTCGTGCCCGAGCACGGTCATCGCCGCCGAGTCGCCGACGAGGACGAGATCGGCGCCCGCCTGGTCGGCGAGACGCCCGCCGGGTGCGTCGTATGCCGTCACCATGACGATCGGCTGGCGCGCCGCCTTCAGCTCGGCGAGCTCGGTGAGCGGGAGCTTCCCGGGCGCCGGGGTGGCCGCGGCCGGTTGCTGGGGACGAGTGCTCATGCTGGCCCTCCTTCGAGGACGACGTTGTCGATGAGGCGGGTGGAGCCGACGCGGACCGCCCCCACGAGGACGCGCGGGTCGAAGTCGGCCTCCTCCACGTAGTCCAGGGTCAGGCCCGGCACGCCGGCGAGGAGGGAGCGGGCCCTGGCCGGGTCCCTCGTCGCGAGCGCGCGCGGGAGCGCCAGCGCGAGCTCGCGCTCCGCGGGAGAGAGGAGCGTGTTCCGCGACGAGAGAGCGAGGCCGTCGGGATCGCGCACCGTGGGCAGCGGGCGCACGTCGACCTCGAGCGCCAGGTCGCGCACCATGCGGCGGACGACCTCGACCTGCTGGGCGTCCTTCTGGCCGAAGTACACGCAGGCGGGGCGGACGACGTGCAGGAGCTTGAGGACGACCGTGGCGACGCCCCTGAAGTGGCCCGGGCGGGAGCGTCCCTCGAGGATCGAGCCGAGCTCCGTCACCTCCACCCACGTCTGGAAGCCGGGCGGGTACATCTCGTCCACCTCCGGCGCGAAGACGAGGTCGACGCCGGCTCCGGAAGCGAGCGCGAGGTCGCCCGGCTCGTCGCGCGGGTAGCGCTCGAGGTCCTCGGCGGCGCCGAACTGCGAGGGGTTGACGAAGAGGCTCAGGACGACGGTCGCGCACTCGTCCCGCGCGGCGCGGACGAGGGAGAGATGGCCGTCGTGGAGCGCTCCCATCGTGGGCACGAGCCCGATCGTGTCTTCGCGCAGCGGCGCGAGCGCGGCGCGCGCCTCGGAGATGGTGCGCACGATGTTCACGCAGGCCCCCCGGAGCGGAGCGACACGCGGTCGCCGGGCAGCTCGCGGCCTGCGAGCGGCGCGGTCGCGGCGGCGAGGGCGAGGTAGAGCTCCTCGAGCTCGGGCCGCTCCGCGCGGATGAGCTCGAGATGGCGCTCGACGGTCTCCCAGTCGCCGCGCGCGATCGGCCCGGTGAGCTCGAAGCCGCCGTCCACGACGCTGCGGACGAGCGGGTCGAGCGCGTCCGCGGGCGCACCTGCGGCCGCGAAGAGCGAACGGGCTGCGGCTCGCAGGGCGACGACGTAGTACGACGCGAACGCCGCTCCGGCGTGGTAGGCGACGCGGCGCTCCTCGGCGAGCTCGAACGGCCGCAGTCCTAGGGTCGCGGCCAGCCAGGCTCCGACCCCGTACGCGTCCTCGGCCTCCGCCGTGATGGCCGCCCAGGCGCCGTCCAGCTGTTCGGGCCCCCGCGCGCGGGAGAACGACTGCAGCGGGTGCATCCCGAAGCGTCGCGCGTGGGGATCGAGCGCCGAGAGCGGCGTCGCACCACTGACGTGCGCGACCCACGGTCCGGCCGGAAGAGCCGCGGCGACCTCCGCGATCGCGCGGTCCGGCACGCACAGGAGGACGAGATCGGGCGCCTCGGCCGAGAGGCGGACGCCCCGCTCCTCGAGCCGCGCGCTCACCGCCGAACCGACGCGGCCGCTGGCGCCGATGACGTGGATGGTCTCGATCATTCGCGCTCCAGTTCCGTTGCCGGATACCGGGCAGCCGGCAGGGTAGCACCGCCGGTGGGACTCGCGGCCAGGCGCTCCTCCAGCCGGGCCCGCACCGCGGGCCACTCGTCGTCCACGACGCTGTACCAGGCGCTGTCCCGATTCTGCCGCCCGCGCACGAGCATGTGCTTCCGGTGGACGCCCTCGAACGTCGCTCCCAGAGCCTCGAGCGCGGCGCGCGAGCGCTTGTTCCGCGCGTCGGTCTTCAGCTCGACGCGACGGCAGCGCCAGGCCTCGAACGCGTGGGCGAGCTGCAGGAGCTTCGCCTCGACGTTTGCGCCGGTGCCCCACGCCGAGGGATGGAGCCACGTCCATCCGATCTCGACCGAGCCGTGCTCCGGGCGCAGGGCGAGGAACCGTGTGGAGCCGATCGCCGCGCCGTCGACCAGGGTCGCGAGCGGGAGCTCGGCGCCCGCCCTCGCCGCCTCGAGCGCCTGCTCCATCCAGGCGTGCCACTCCTCGCGTGTCCCGGGCTGGACGACGCTGAGCCAGCGCCAAGTCTCGGGGTCGCGGGACGCGAGCCAGAGCCCGTCCTCGTGCTCGGGCGCGAGCGGCTCGAGCCGCACGATCCGGCCCTCCAGCACCGGGACGGTCCACCGTGCCACCGCCCGCGACAGTACACTCGTCCCGTGCCGATCTACGAGTACGCGTGCATGGAGTGCGAGTCGCACTTCGAGGAGCTCGTGCGCTCGGGGGAGCAGGCGGTGACGTGCCCCGAGTGCGGAGGCGCGAAGGTTCTCAAGCAGCTCTCGACGTTCGCGGTGCACGGAGCAGCAAGGGTGAGCGCCGGCGGGCCCTCCCCCTCGAGCGGCAGCGGGTGCTGCGGCGGCTCGTGCGGCTGCGGCCACTAGCCGGGTCGCGTCTCTCGTCGTACGATTGGCCTCCGGAAGGAGGAACGATGGAGCGGAGGCTGGTGGCGTGGATCGCCGTCGTGGCCGGCGCGGTGCTCTTCGTCCTCTCGGCGCTCGCGGATTCGCTCGGTCTCGGAGACGGGGACGGCTTCGGCTGGAAGCAGACGGCCGGGGTCGTCCTCGGCGCGCTGGTGGTCGTAGCGGGCCTGGCGTGGATGTACGTTCCGCGGCGAGGCGAGGTGGAGCCGGGGCCGGACGAGTGACGCATCCGGGGCGCGACGTAGACTGACCGGCGATGGATGCCGTCGAGCGCGCAGCGGCGCTCCGGGAGTACGCGGAGCAGACGGCCTCGTGCACCAGGTGCGCCCTCGCGTCGGGCCGCACGCAGGTGGTCTTCGGCTCCGGTAGCCCGACCGCCGAGCTGATGTTCGTCGGCGAGGCTCCAGGCTTCCACGAGGACCAGCAGGGAGTGCCGTTCGTCGGCCAGGCGGGCAAGCTCCTGGACCGGCTGCTCGAGGGCATCGGCCTCACGAGGGCGGACGTCTTCGTCGCGAACGTCCTCAAGTGCCGCCCGCCCGGGAACCGGGACCCGCTCCCCGAGGAGATCGCGTCCTGCGAGCCGCACCTCTTCCGGCAGATCGAGCTGATCGAGCCGAAGCTCGTCGCGACCCTCGGCAACTTCGCGACGAAGCTGCTCTCCGGGCGACCGGCGGGCATCACGCGCGTGCACGGCCAGGAGCAGGAGGTCATGCTTGGCGTCCGCAAGGTGCTCCTCTACCCGCTCTACCACCCCGCGGCCGCTCTGTACACGCCGTCCATGCTGAAAGTGCTCGAGGCGGACTTCGCGCGCATTCCGGGCCTGCTCGACCGGGCGCTCGACGCGCCGCCGCCCAGGCCCGAGCCGCCGGCGGAGACCGTGGCGGAGCCGCAGGCGGTCCAGCTCGGCCTGTTCTGATGGCGCACGCCTCGGCGGGCCGGCGCCCGGAGGGCGAGGCCCGCGTGCACCTCGAGACGACCTCGGCGGCCGAGACGGAGGGGGTCGCGGCTCGCCTCGCCTCGCGACTCGCCCCGGGCGACGTCGTCACGGTCTCCGGCGACCTCGGCACGGGCAAGACGACGTTCGTCAGGGGCGCGTGCCGGGCGCTCGGCGTCACCGCGCCGGTCACGAGCCCGACCTTCACGATCGGCCACCGCTACGAGGGGCGGCCCGACGTCTCGCACCTCGATCTCTTCCGCTTCGCGGGGCTCTCGCCCGCGGAATGGGGGGACCTGGAGCCCTACTTCGACGACGCCCTCGTCTTCGTGGAGTGGCCGGAGGCCGGGCTCGAGGCGCTTCCGCCCGCCCGCGTGGGCGTGCGCCTCGAACACGCGGGCCGAGACCGGCGCCGGATCGAGCTCGTCTCGGCCGACGGCGCGCTGCTAGAAGGCATCGGGGAATGATCGTCCTCTCCTTCGACACCGCGACCGACGTCGCGACCAGCGCGCTCCTCGTGCACGGACAGGTGCACGGCGAGCGGTCGTCGCTCGCGCGCACGCTGCTCGAGGACGTGGACGAACTGCTCCGCTCCGCGCAGCTCGAGCCCGGGAGCCTCGACGCGCTCGTCGTCGGCACCGGGCCGGGCAGCTTCACGAGCACGCGGATCGGGCTCGCCGCCGCCCGCGGCCTCGCGCTCGCGCTCGACCTGCCGGCGGCGGGCGTCTCGACGCTCGACGCGCTCGCCTCGGCGGCCGCGGGAGCGCACCCGGTGATCGACGCCCGCCGGCGGGAGGTCTTCGTGCCCGGGCCGCGCGCACTTGCCCCGGACGACCTCGAGCTCGAGCCCGGCATGCTGTGCATCGGGAGCGGCGCGGTCCGCTACCGGGAGACGCTGGAGCGGTCGGGCGCGATCGTGCCGCCGGACGACGACGCGCTGCACGTGCCGCACGCGCGGCTCCACGCGGCCCTCGTCCGGGACTTCGGCCGGGCGGACGACCTCCTGCCCGTCTACGTCCGCGCCCCCGACGCGCACGCGAGGAGCGCGGCATGAACGTCGAGCTGCGTCGCCTCGCGCCCGCCGACCTGGACACCGTGGAGGCGATCGAGCGCGCGTCGTACCCGACCCCCTGGTCGCGGTCGATGTTCGCGTCGGAGCTGCGCAAGCCCGGGTCGATCGCCCTCGGCGCGTACCTCGAGGCGGGAGAGCTCGTCGGGTACGCGTTCGTCTCGCGCTACGTGGACGCCTGGCACGTGATGAACATCGCGGTGGCGCCCGAGTTCCGGCGGCGCGGGATCGCCCGCACGCTCCTCGAGCGGCTCTTCGAGGTCACCGCCGCCGATCCGCGCCGGGGGTACACGCTGGAGGTGCGCGTCTCGAACGTCGAGGCGATCAGGCTGTACGAGCGGCTGGGGTTCGAGGCGCGCGGCATCCGGCGCGGCTACTACACCGACAACCGCGAGGACGCGCTCATCATGTGGCGCGAGACCTCGTCCGAGGAGAAGGCGGCGTCGTGATCCTCGCCCTCGAGACGTCGTGCGACGAGACGGCCGCGGCCGTCGTGACCACGGACGGGCGCGTCCTCTCCTCGATCGTGTCCTCCCAGGCACATCTCCATGCGCGCTACGGCGGGGTGGTGCCCGAGATCGCGTCCCGCCACCACCTCGAGCTCGTCTCGCCGGTCGTGCGGGAGGCGCTCGCTGCTGCCGGGGTCACCCTGGACGGGGTAAACCGGGTCGCGGTCACGCGCGGGCCGGGGCTCGTCGGCGCGCTGCTCGTCGGTCTCTCCGCGGCGAAGGCGCTGGCGTGGGCCCGCAAGCTTCCGCTCGTACCCGTCGACCATCTCGAGGGCCATGTAGCGTCGCTCTACCTGGAGCCGGACCCCGTGTCGCCCCCCTTCCTCTGCCTGCTCGCGAGCGGCGGGCACACGCTGCTCCTCGAGGTGCCCGAGCGCGGGTGCTCGCGCCGGATCGGGACGACGCTCGACGACGCCGCGGGCGAGGCGTTCGACAAGGGCGCGCGGCTGCTCGGGCTCGGGTACCCGGGCGGAGCCGAGATCGAGCGGCTGGCGCGGGACGGCAACCCGACGGCGTTCTCCTTCCCGGTCGCGCGCGTGCCGGGGCTCGACTTCTCGTTCTCGGGGCTGAAGACGGCGCTCCTGTACGCGGTCCGCGACCTCGGTTCGGAGGAGTCGGAGCGACGCAAGGCGGACCTCGCCGCCTCGTATCAGGACGCGATCGTCCGGGCTCTCGCGCAGCGGATTCGAGCGGCGGCCGAGCGGACGGGGCTCGAGCGCCTGGCGGTCGTCGGCGGCGTCGCCGCCAACTCCGCGCTGCGGGCCGCGCTGCCCGGCGCACGCTTCGCGCCGCTCGAGCTGTGCACGGACAATGCCGCCATGATCGGCTCGGCGGCGCGCTACGCGGAAGCCCTGCTCTGCCCGACGTACCTCGGCCTCGACGCCTATGCCTCGCTCGCGTAGGCCGGCACTCCTCGCGGCGCTCGCCGCCCTGCTCGTCGTCCTCGCGGCAGGAGCGGGCGCCCGGGCCCAGGAGCCCCAGTCGGCGACCGCGCTCGACGAGGCGGGCTGGCAGGGCGTCCTCGGCGTCAGACCGGCCGTCTCGACTGCCCAGCGCTACGTCGTCGTGCTCCGGGCGCCGTCTCTCGCGGACCGCGTCCGTGACAGCGGCGGGGCGGCCACGGAGGCCGAGATGCGGGCCTGGACGGCCGAGCTGATCGGACAGCAGGAGCAGTTCCTCGCGCGGATGGCGTCGCGCGGCGCTCGCATCCCACCCGAGCACCGGTACGTGCGCGTGCTCAACGGAGTGTCGACGCGGCTCGACCCGACCTCACTCGCGGTCCTGGAGCGCGACCGCGAGGTCTCGGGCGTGTATCCCGTCCGCATCGCCTACCCGGCCCAGACGGCCGAGACGATCGCGACCACCGCGTCCGCCGTGACCGGGCTCGAGGTGCCGGGCCTCGACGGCACCGGCGTCACCGTCGCCGTCCTCGACACCGGGGTGGACCCGAACCACCCGTACCTGCGCGGGAGCATTCTCCCCGGCATCGACGTCATCGCCCCGGGGAGCGGCGCGGTCGCGCAGCCGCACCCGACCATCCCGGGGCGGCCGGAGCGTCACGCGACGGAACTGGCGGGGATCGTCACGGGCTCGGAGGGGCCGGAGGGGCTGCACGGCGTGGCTCCCGGAGCCTCCATCCTGCCGATCCGCATCGGAGGCTGGCAGCCGGACGCGGAGGGCGGGTACGCCGTCTACTCGCGGACCGACCAGATCGTCGCCGGGCTCGAGGCCGCGGTCGACCCGAACGACGACGGCGACGTCCTCGACGCGGCGCGCATCGCGCTGCTCGGGCTCGTCGAGCCGTACGCGTCGTTCCCGGACGGCCCGCTGGCACGGGCGGTCGCAGGCGCCACTGCGCTCGACGTGCTCGTGGTCGTGCCCGCGGGCAACGACGGCCGGGCGGGGCCGAGCTACGGGAGCATCGCGGGCCCCGGCGGCGCTCCGGACGCGCTGACGGTCGCCGCGTCCGATGCCCGGCTCGCGACGCCGACGGTGCGCGTGCTCGTCCGCGCGGGCCTGCGTGTGCTCTTCGAAGGGCCGCTTCCTCTGGGCGGCGCGCCCGCCGAGACCGTCACGGCGGAAGTGGTGCCCGTCCGGCGCCCGGCTGCGGCGAGAGGGATCACCGGCCTGTTCGACGCGGAGGGCGTGAGCAGGATCGCAGGCCGCGCGTCGCTCCTCCCGCGAGGCGTGCTCTCGGAGGAGACCGTCGAGGAGGCGACCACGGCCGGCGCCGTCGCCGTTCTCGTGGACGGGCCGCTTCCTGCCGGTGCCTTCAGCCTCGACGTCCCCACCGGCGTTCCGGTGGTCGGCCTGCCGGGGGAGCTGGTGCGCGCGGTGCGGTCGTACGTCCGCGACGGCGTCCCCGTGACCGTGTCGATCGGCGCGGTCGACGTCGCCCAGAACCTCGCGAGCGGGTCGATCGCCGCCTTCTCGTCGCGGGGCCTCGCGCTGTCCGGCGGGCTCAAGCCGGACGTCCTCGCCGCCGGGGTCGCAATCCCCACGTCGGAGCCCGGGCGGGGCGACGAGGGTGAGGTCCGCTTCGGCACGATCAGCGGCACCAGTGCCGCAGCAGCCGTCGCCGCCGGCGCGGCCGCCGTTCTCGCGGAGGGGCGCCCCGGCCTCTCGGCGGCCGAGTTGCGCGGGCTCCTCGTGGGCTCCGCCCGGCGCACCGACCTGGACGTGACCGCCTCGGGCGCGGGACTGATCGACCTGCGTGCGGCGGTGCAGCATGAGGTCGCCGCCGTGCCCGCCGCCGTCTCCTTCGGGCCGTTCGACAGCGGGGCCGAGTTCGACCGCTTCGGGCTGGAGCGGACGATCGAGGTGCACAACGTCTCGTCCCGGCCGCTCCAGGTGCGGGTCGGGACCGCGGCGCTCGCGCCCAAGGGCGTTCAGGTCACCGTCGACCCGGAGCGCGTCCGCGTCGCGCCGGGGCGGAGCGCGGAGGTCCTCGTGCGGGCCGACACGCGCGAGCTGTCGGCGGAGGCGGGCATCGCGTCCGGCGAGCTCGTCCTCCGGGCATCCGCGGCGCCCGAGGTCCGCGTGCCGTGGGCGGTCGCGGTCCCGGCTCGACCCATCGATCTCCTCTCTGGCGTGCGGCTGCGGCGGAGCGGCCCGCAGGTATCCGAAGAGACCCCGGCCGTCCTCTCGCTCGTCGCGGGCGCGGTGACGGCGACGGCGGCTCCCCAGGTGCGGGCGCTCGAGGAGCTCGACGTCCAGCTGTGGCGCGGCGAGACGTTTCTCGGCGTCCTCGCGCGGCGCTTCGAGCTGCTCCCCGGCCGGTACCGGTTCGGGTTGACCGGGCGCGCGCCGGACGGGACGCGGCTCGCGCGCGGCGAGTACGTCGTGAGGGTCGTGGCACGGCCCGGGGACGGTGCCCGACGCCAGGTGGAGAGCGTCGAGTACCGAGTTCCGTAGCCGCCATATACTCGGACCACAAGGCGAGCGAGGAGGCGAACGTCATGTCCGAGGCGGTGGTAGGGACACACCTTCGCGAGAACCCGTTCGAGATCGCACGGGCGCAGCTCCAGGCGGTGGGCGAAGCCTTCGGCATCGATCCCGACCTCATCCGGGTGCTCTCGAGCTGCAAGAAGGCCGTCGTGGTCTCGATCCCGGTGCCGATGGACGACGGGGCGATCGAGGTCTTCACCGGCTATCGCGTGACGCACAACATCGCTCGCGGCCCGTCGAAAGGCGGCATCCGCTACCACCCGGACGTCACGCTCGACGAGGTGCGCGCGCTCGCGATGTGGATGACGTGGAAGTGTGCTCTCATGGGCATTCCGTTCGGCGGCGCCAAGGGCGGTGTCGTCTGCCGACCGAAGGAGCTCTCCGCCCGCGAGCTCGAGCGGATGACGCGTCGGTACACGAGCGAGATCATCAACGACATCGGTCCCGAGCGGGACATCCCGGCGCCCGACGTGGGCACCGACGGCCGTGTGATGGCCTGGGTCTTCGACACGTATTCGATGAACGTCGGCCACTCCGTGCTCGGCGTCGTCACCGGCAAGCCGCTCTCCCTCGGCGGCTCGCTCGGACGTGTCGAGGCGACGGCACGCGGTTCCCTGTACTGCATCGAGGCTCTCGCCGGCAAGCGAGGCGACCGCATGACCGACTACTCCGTCGCGATACAGGGTTTCGGGAACGTCGGTGCCAACCTCGCGAGCCTGCTACACGTGGAGGGCGCCAGGGTGGTCGCGCTCTCGGACTCGCAGGGCGGCGTCCACAACCCGAACGGCATCGACGTCCCGGCGGCGTTGGCCCACAAGCAGGAGCACGGAACGCTCGTCGGCCTTGCGAACTCGGAGGCGGTGACGAACGAGGAGCTCGTCGAGCTCCCGTGCGACGTGCTCGCGCCCTGCGCACTCGAGCAAGTCGTGACCGAGAAGAACGCGGACCGCGTGAAGGCGAGCATCGTCTGCGAGGGGGCCAACGGACCCGTGACCCCGGCTGCGGACGCCATCCTCGAGAGCCGAGGCGTGACGGTGCTCCCCGACGTCCTCGCGAACGCCGGCGGGGTCGTCGTCTCCTACTTCGAGTGGGTCCAGGGCCTCCAGGAGTACTTCTGGCGGGAGGAAGAGGTCAACGCGAAGCTCCACGACATCGTCGCGCGCTCGTTCGAGGAGACGTGGCACACGCACGAGAGCCGCGGCGTGAGCCTGCGCCTGGCCTCGTACGGGCTCGCGGTTCAACGCGTGGCCGAGGCGACGACGACGCGGGGCATCTACCCGTAGCGCGGCTGCCGGCAGTCGTCGTCTACCACGCTCCGGACTGCGCCCTCTGCGCGCGTGCCCTCGAGGTCGTCTCCGAGCTGCACGCGGAGCTCGGCTTCGAGCTCACGCTCGTGGACGTCTCCGGCGATCCGGTCCTCGAGGCCGAGTATCGCGAGCACCTGCCCGTGGTCGCGATCGACGGCGAGCGCGCGTTCAGGTACTTCGTCGACCCGGACGCGCTCCGCGGGCGGCTCTCGTAGGCCCGGATGCGCGCGCGCGACGGTTCCCGCGACGGGCGTCGGGCGGGCGCTGGCAGAATCGTGACGATTTGTCACAAACCACGAGGAGAGGGTCGTGATGGCGGAGCGCCTGACGGTCGGGGTGGCGGCGCGGCTGAGCCGGTACCTGCAGGTGCTGACGCAGGCGCGGAAGATGGGCAAGGAGCGGATCTCCTCGCAGGAGATCGCCGAGTACACGAACATCAACGCGACGCAGATCCGCAGGGACCTGTCGGCGTTCGGCAAGTTCGGCAAGCGGGGCGTCGGCTATCGCACGGACGCGCTCCTGGACGAGATCCGCAAGATCCTGCGCACGCAGGGCAAGCACAACATCGCCCTCGTCGGCGCGGGCCGCCTCGGCCATGCGGTCACGGGGTCGCCGATCTTCGCCGAGCACGGGATCACGATCTCGGCCGTCTTCGACAACGATCCGGACAAGGTGGGCGAGGTCATCGACGACCTGACGGTGAGCTCGATGGACGACGTGCTCGAGGTCTGCCGCGACCGGAACATCATCGTCGGCGTCCTCGCGGTGCCGGCCGAGAACGCCCAGGAGGCGGCCGATGCCCTCGTCGAGGCGGGCGTGAAGATCATCTTCAACTACTCCGAGGCTCTGCTCGACGTCCCCCCGGATGTCAACGTGCACACCTCGAACCCGGCCGTCGACCTCCTCTACGCCCTCTACTTCCACCTCACCTGACGAGCGCGTGCCGTCGGCCGACCGGCCCGCCGGCCGGCGGAACCACTGGGCCCCTGCCCGCCCCGCCCGGCTCACGCCCGCCCCGCCAGCTCGCGCTCGGCCAGCTCGCGCCGGGCCAGCTCGCGCCGGGCCAGCTCGCGCCCGGTAAGCGCATGGCCCGAACGGTCAGCGGCGACGTGACAGAGGCCCAAGTTACAAGTTGTAACTTGCGCCTCTGGAGACGACTCCGGCGAGCCGAGCTCGTCTGGAAGGACCGCTCTTCAGCGGGCTACGATGCCCCGATCGGGCAAGTTACAAGTTGTAACTTGGCCACCATTCGCGACATGTCCGAACGGTCGCCCGGCTCGCCGAGACCGGCTCGGCGCCCGGAGGCGCGTGGCGGGGTAGGCGGGCCGAGCAGGTGAGGATCCTCCTGTGGCACGGGTACCTGCTCGGCGGCACCGGGTCGAACGTGTACACGCGTCAGCTCGCGCGCGAGTGGAGCCGCGCCGGGCACGACGTGACCGTTTTCAGCCAGGATCCCGATCCCGCGCGCTACGACCTCGGGACGGCGACGGCGGTGCGCTCGGACGTCGGCGGGCTCCTGCCCGTGTTCGTGCTCGACCGGTACGAGGGGTACGAGGTGAAGCTCCTGCAGGACTGCACGCGCGAGGAGCTCGACCGCTGGGTGGAGGCGAACGCGCTGGCCCTCGGCGCACACGCCCCGGCGGATCTCGTGTTCTGCAACCACGTCCTCCTCGGTGCGCCCGTCGGCCGGGCGAGCGGCGGGCGCTACTCCGTGAAGGCGCACGGCTCCGAGCTCGAGTACTCGATGCGCGGACGGCCGTGGCTCGAGGAGTGGGGGAGGGAGGCTCTCGCCGACGCGTCCGCGGTGTTCGTGGGCTCGAGTCACATCCGTGACGTGCTGGAGGAGGTCTGCGGGCACGTCGAGCGGGTGCACGAGGTGCCGCCGGGCGTGGACGTCGAGGAGTGGCGTCCGCGTCCGCGGGAGGAGGCCCTGGCCTCCCTCGTCGCCGAGGCTCGCCTCGACCCTTCGAACCCGGAGAACGCCGAGGAGCGGCTCCCGGACGAGCGGAACGCCGAGCGCCTCGCGACGTTCCTCGCGGATCCCGACCTCCCGACCGTCGTCTACTTCGGGAAGCTGCTCGAGAACAAGGGCGTGCACGTCCTTCTGGAAGCGCTCGAGGGTCTGCGCGCGCGCACGCTGATCGTCGGCTTCGGCGACTACCGAGAGGAGCTCGAGGCGCTGGCGGATCCCGCTCGCACGCTGTTCACCGGTCCTCTGGAGCACCGCCACCTCGTCCACCTGCTTGCCCTCGCGGACGCGTGCGTCGTGCCCTCGATCTTCCCCGAGGCGTTCGGGATGGTGGGCGCCGAGGCCGCCGCAGCCGGCTGCCCGCCGCTCGTCGCCAGGCACTCAGGTCTCGCCGAGATCGCGGAGGGCCTCGAAGCCGAGTACCCGCCGGAGCTCCGCCGCCTCGCCTCGTTCCCGAGCGGCGACGCCGCGGCGCTGCGCGACCGACTCGGCGAGCTCCTCGGGCTCGCGCCGCCCGAGCGCGAGGCCGTGCGCGCCGCGGCGCGCACGGCGGCGGTCGAGCGCTGGAGCTGGGCCGGCGTCGCCGTGCGGCTGCTCGAGGAGTCCGGATAGCGCCGCGGTACGGCGGCGAGCGGTTCGCGCTTCGGCGACCGGTGGGCGCCCAGCCGTCCGCAACGCTTCAAATAAGGTAGTGGCCCCATGGCGGGCGGAAACGAACAGAAGGTCTCGGTGGACGACCTCGTCGCGCGTGCGCGCGAGCGCTTCGAGATGGCCACCGACTTCACGGTCGCCGTCGAGGAGGAGTTCGCGCTGCTCGACCCCGACTCGCTCGACCTCGTGAACCGCTTCGAGGAGCTGAAGGAGGCGGCGGGCGGGACTTCGCTCGAGGAGCACCTGGTCGGCGAGCTGATCGCGTCCGAGGTCGAGATCAGAACGGGGCGGTGCGAGACCTTCGCCGACGTGCCGGCGGCGATGGCCGAGCGGCGCGCGCAGCTGCGTGCGCTCGCGGAGCCGATGGGCCTCCTCCTCGGTGCGACCGGCACGCACCCGTGGGCCGACTGGAAGGAGCAGCGGATCATCGACACGCCGCACTACCGGCGGAACGACGAGATCCTCCGCTACGTCGTGTGGCGGAACAACACCTTCGGCTTGCACGTGCACGTCGCGATCAAGGGGCTCGACCGGGCGATCGCGGTCGTGGACGGGCTCCGCAACTTCCTCCCGGAGCTCCTCGCGCTGTCGGCGAGCTCGCCCTTCGTCGAGGGTGTGAACACCGGTCTGCACTCCGCGCGGACCCAGATCTTCACGCGCTTCTTCCCCCGCTGCGGCGTCCCGGACTCGTTCGGGTCGTGGAGCGAGTACGAGCGCTTCGTGCGCTTCCTCTTCCGCACGGGCTCGATCACCGAGCACACGCAGATCTGGTGGAGCGTCCGGCCCCACCTCGCGTTCCCGACGGTCGAGATCCGGGTCTGCGACGGACAGCCCGAGCTCGCGGAGGCGCAGGCGCTCGCGGCGTTCGCCGCGTCGCTCGCCGCGCGGGTCGCGACCGCCCACGACGAGGGGGAGCCGGTCGAGCCGCTGCCGAACCGGCTGATCGAGGAGAACTTCTGGCGCGCGATCCGGTACGGGCTCTCGGGCGAGCTGCTCGACTTCGCACGAGGCAAGCCGATCCCCGCGCGCCAGCGCCTGGAGGAGCTCATGGAGTGGGTTGCGCCCGCCGCGCAGGCGATCGGCGCCTTGCCCTACCTCGCGCTGCCGGAGCGGAACGCCGCCGAGCGGCAGATCGAGCGCTTCGAGGAGGGTGCGACGCTCGAGCAGATCTACGCCGAGCAGGTGCGGACGACGGAGCGGATCAGTGGCTGAGGAACGCGTCCCGAGCGAGGAGGAGCTGGCCGAGGCGCTCGAGCGGGTCGAGGTCGCGGACGTCCTCCTGAACGCGTTGTCGGCGACCGCGTCGCTCGGCTTCCATCGTCTCACGGCCGACGCCCGCGACCTTCCCCAGGCGCGGCTCGCCATCGAGGCGCTCCGCGCGCTCGAGCCCGTGCTGCGCGAGGGCGGCGTGGACGAGACGGTCGTGCGCGACCTCGAGCAGGCGCGGGCGAACCTCCAGCTCGCCTACGCGAGCGCGGTCGGCGAGGCGAAGACGCCGGAGGAGGGGCCGACGCCGGAGGGGGACGCCCTCGAAGACGAGCCGCCGGAGACCGGGCAAGAGCCGGCTTTGTGATACATAATCCGCCGCGCCGGGGCGACTCGGCGCTTCAGTTTGTGACGGGCCGAGACCGGAGGCAGGATGGACTTCTTCGTTGACCATGCCGTCGGGTTCGCGCTGGCGTGCGCGGCCGTGGCGGTGCTGTACGGGCTGTACCTGACCTGGTGGCTGCTGAGGCAGCCGGCCGGGAACGAGCTGATGCGGGAGATCGCGGGCGCCGTGCAGGAGGGCGCCGCGGCCTACCTGCGCAAGCAGTACACGACGATCGCGGTCGTCGCGATCGTGCCCTTCCTCCTTCTCGGCTTCTACAACGAGCTGGGCTGGGGGACGGCGATCGGCTTCCTCATCGGAGCTCTCTTCTCCGCGGCGGCGGGCTTCATCGGCATGAACGTCGCGGTGCGCTCCAACGTCCGGACGGCGGAGGCCGCGCGCGAGGGACTGCAGCCCGCGTTCACGGTCGCGTTCCGCGCGGGCTCGGTCACGGGCCTGCTCGTCGTGGGGCTCGGGCTCCTCGGCGTGGCCGGCTACTACTGGGTGCTCACCGACTGGATCGGGAACAGCCCCGGCTCCGCGGTCGACGACCTCGTCGGGCTCGCCTTCGGGGGCTCGCTCATCTCCGTGTTCGCGCGACTCGGCGGAGGCATCTACACGAAGGCCGCCGACGTCGGCGCGGACCTCGTGGGCAAGATCGAGGCGGGTATCCCCGAGGACGATCCCCGCAACCCGGCGGTCATCGCCGACAACGTCGGCGACAACGTCGGCGACTGCGCGGGTATGGCGGCCGATCTCTTCGAGACCTACGCGGTCACCGCGGTCGCGGTCATGTTGCTCGGCATCGGGTTCGAGGCCAGCGACCTCTGGCTGTACCCGTTCGCGCTCGGGGGCATCTCCGTCCTCGCGTCGGTCGTGGGCACGTTCTTCACGCGCGTCGGCTCCGGACCGAACGCGATTATCAACGCGCTCTACCGGAGCGTCCTCGTCGCGACCGTCCTCTCGGCGATCGGGTTCATCCCGGTGACGATGGCGTTCGACGAACGCACGGACGACTTCGACTACTGGAACCTGTACGGCTCCGCGCTGATCGGGCTCGCCGTGACCTTCCTGCTCGTCGCCATCACCGAGTACTACACGGGCACCCGCTGGAAGCCCGTCAAGGACATCGCGAAGGCGTCCCAGACCGGACACGCGACGAACATCATCGCGGGCCTCGCCGTCGGGATGCAGGCGAC
>Ga0075313_1000012_pt1 | contig 40736 bp, 41 predicted proteins | sample MayberryNE_Catta_3_FD_120051 | JGI IMG/M metagenome (GOLD analysis project Ga0075313, IMG submission 120051) | Natural and restored wetland microbial communities from the San Francisco Bay, California, USA, that impact long-term carbon... | ecosystem: Environmental > Terrestrial > Soil >...
GAGCGCGCGATCGGGCCGCGCGAAGTACTGGGGATCGGCAGCGAGCCGTTCCATCGTCTGCTCGCACTCGGTGAGCACCGCACGCCGGTACTCGAGCTGGACCGCGGTGTCGACGTACGGATCCATGAGATCCTTGATCGAGCGATAGATCGCTCGCGAGTATTGATACATACAGGAACGGAGCTGGGCGGTCTGGTCGTCCATCGGATTGACTCGAAACCTCCTGAACCCTCGTGCTGGGCGGAAAACAGGCGAGAGAACGACTCCGCTGCGAGAGTCTAGCGGCTTTTCGGGGATGTTACAAAGTCGGCCGCTCGCGCGTCAGCGCGGGCAACGCGCTCAGGGAACGACGCGACGGACAGTGGCCGTGCGTGCAACCCGGCGCGCGGGCTCGAGCGCGCTCGTCGCCTCGGCCTCCGACGCGTACACGCCGCTGAAGACGACCCAGTACCCCGGATGCAGGCTCGCGTAGCGCGACGAGTCGAGGATCCCGACCTGCGCCAGGCCTCGCCGACGGGCGGCCGCCGCACGGGTTGCCGCCACGCGCCTGCCCTTCGTCTGAGGGACCGAGGCCAGGACGATCGTCCACCCGTCCTCCCCCGCGGGCCAGTCCGTCGTCCTGCCGCCGGCGTCGGGCGGGGAGGGAAGGGTGCTCGTGGTCGGCACCGGAGCGAACTCACCGGTCGCAGTGGAGATAGCCGCACGGTCCGCCCCGGGCTCGCTCGCCGCGACGGCTACCGCCGCCCCCGCGACGGCCACGACGAGCGCGATGGCGGACCTCCGCTGCCAGCCGGGCAGGCGCCCGGTCTGCCGCTCGAGCCCCGGGCCTGGGAGGCGATCGCCGCAGGTGAGGCAGTACTCCTGGCCCGGCTCGGCGTCCGCGCCGCACCGCGGGCAGAGGATCACCCGGGCTCTCCGGGGGCCTGCGGTCGAGCCGCGCCGTCCACCGGCCGCCCGCAGGTCGCGCAGAAGCGCGCGCCGAGCAGCAGGGGCGCACCGCACACGCAGGCCGCCCGCACCTCGGCACTCCCGTCGAGCAGGGCGTCGATCTCGTGCACCCGCGCCTCGACGGCGACGAGCTCGGCGCAGCGCTCGACGACGAGCCGCGCCTCGAACCGGTCGCGTTTGTACATCTCGAGCGTCAGTCCTCCGAGGTCGCGCAGGCGCTCCTCGCGGAACTCCACGAGCGCCTTCCGCTCGCGCCGGAGCTCGCGTGGGCTCGGCGGGGCGTGAGGGGGAGCTGCAGCCGTCCCCTGCTGAGTGCTTCTCGCCACCGGCCGCAATCTAGAGCTGGAGGACGACGACCCGTTCCTCCGTCATCTCACGGATCGCGTAGGCGGGGCCCTCGCGCGTGTTGCCGGAATCCTTCACGCCGCCGTACGGCATCTGGTCGGCACGGAAGGTGGGAGCCTCGTTCACCACGACGCCGCCGAACTCCAGCTCGCGCGCCGCGCGGAGCGCCGACCTCGTGTCGCTCGTGAACACGCCCGCCTGGAGGCCGAATCGCGTCCCGTTCGCGAGCGCGATCGCCTCGTCCAGGGTCTCGTACGGCGAGACCGTGCAGACCGGCCCGAACACCTCTTCGCAGGACACCTTCGCATCCGGCGGCGGCTTCCCGATCACCGTCGGCAGGAGGAGGTCGCCGTCGAGCTCTCCGCCGGCGAGGATCTCCGCCCCCTGCTCGCGGGCCTCGCCGATCCACGCCAGCACGCGGTCTCGCTCCGCCGGCGAGATGAGCGGGCCGACGTCCGTCGCCTCGTCGGCCGGGTCGCCGACCGTCAGAGCCGCGACGCGGGGGAGGAGCTTCTCGACCAAGGCGTCGTACGCCGGGCGCTCGACGTAGATGCGCTGGACCGAGATGCAGCTCTGCCCGGCGAACGAGAACGCGTTCGCCGCGAGCCGCGCGGCCGCGTCCTCGAGGTCCGCGTCGGCAGCGACGATCACCGGGGTCGCGTTCCCGAGCTCGAGCGAGACCCGCTTGCGGGCGGCCCGCTCGCGGAGCTTCCAGCCCACCGGCGCGGAGCCAGTGAACGTGATCAGCTTGACGCGCTCGTCCTCGACCAGGACGTCGCCGATCTCGCTCGCGGGCCCGCAGAGGACGTTGAGCCAGCCGGGGGGGAGGCCCGCCTCGAGCTCCAGCTCGGCGAGGAGCAGAGCCGAGAGCGGCGTCTGCCCGGCCGGCTTCAGGCAGACGGCGCACCCAGCGGCGAGCGCCGGTGCGACCTTGTGCGCGACGAGGTTGAGCGGGAAGTTGAACGGGGAGATCGCGCCGACGATGCCGATCGGCACGCGGAGGGTGAAGGCGAGCTTGCCCTCCCCTGCGGGCGAAGCGTCCATGGGGACCACGTCGCCCGCCAGCTTCCGGGCCTCCACCGCCGCCATCGTGAACGTGGAGACGGCACGGGTCGCCTCGACGCGCGCCGCCTTCATCGGCTTGCCGGCCTCGGCGCAGACGGTGCGCGCGACCTCGTCGTGCCGGTCCGCGAGGAGCCCGGCCACGCGGTCGAGGATCGCAGCCCGCTCGTGCGCCGGGACCGGATCCCGCATCGCCGCTTCGGCGGCATCGAGCGCGCGCCGCGCCTCCGGCGCGCCCGCGCTCGGGACGCGTCCGACGAGCGTCCCGTCGTACGGCGAGCGCACGTCGAGCCACTGCCCCGTCTCCACCCACTCGTTGCCGATCAGGAGGTGGCGCTCGGTGGCGGTCGTGGCCATGGCGTGAGTGTAGTGGGACGGTTCCGCGCGCCGACCGGCCGGACGCTGGTCCGACTTCCGCCCCGCGCGCGACGTGAGAGGCGTTCGGGGCCGAAGCGTCTCTATGCTGTGGCGGATGGCCGACGCCTTCATCGTCGACGCGGTTCGCTCCCCGATCGGGCGCCGGAACGGCTCGCTGTCGGAGTTGCGCGCGGACGAGCTCGCAGCGCAGGTGCTGAACGGGCTCGTCGGCCGGCTCGACGTCGAGCCCGGCGAGATCGAGGACGTGCAGATGGGTTGCGTGACGCAGGTCGGCGAGCAGGCGCTGAACGTCGGCCGTCAGGCGGTTCTCGTGGCCGGGTGGCCGGAGACGGTGTGCGCGACGACGGTCGACCGGCAGTGCGGGTCGTCGTTGCAGTCCGCGTTCAACGGCGCGTCCGCAATCCAGGCGGGGCACCTCGACGTCGTGGTGGCCGCCGGCGTCGAGCACATGACGCGCGTCCCGATGGGCTCGAACCTCGGCGACCTCGGCTGGGGGGCCGTGAACGAGAAGATCGGCGAGCGCTGGCCGATCGTCCCACAGGGGATCTCCGCCGAGGTGATCGCCGAGGAGTGGAGGCTGACCCGCCAGTCCCTCGACGAGTACTCCCTCGAGTCGCACCGGCGCGCGGTCGCGGCGACCGAGGAGGGACGCTTCGAGCGCGAGATCGTCGCCATCGAGGTCGGAGCCGCGGGTGCCGCCGTGCTCTTCGGAGTCGACGAGACCCCGCGGGCGGATACGTCGCTCGAGAAGATGGCCTCCCTGCAGCCGGCGTTCAAGCCCGACGGCGTCATCACGGCCGGCAACTCGAGCTCGATCGTCGACGGGTCGGCCGCGATGCTGCTGGCGAGCGAGAGCGCCGTCGAGCGCCTCGGGCTCGAGCCGCGGGGCCGGTTCCTCTCCTTCGGGCTCTCCGGCGTCGACCCGTACCGGATGCTGCACGGCAACCCCGAGGCGTGCGAGCGGGCACTCCGCAAGGCAGGGATCGGCTGGGACGACGTCTCCGTGATCGAGGTGAACGAGGCCTTCGCCTCCGTCGTGCTCCAGTTCCTCGCGGATACCGGCCTGCACGAGCGTTGGGAGGCCGGCGACGTGAACCCGAACGGAGGCGGCATCTCGCTCGGGCACCCGCTCGGCGCGACCGGCGCGCGCATTACCGCGACGCTCCTGAACGAGCTCGACCGGCGGCAGGCGCGCTACGGCCTGGCGACGATGTGCATCGGCCAGGGGCAGGCCATCGCAGGCGTCGTCGAGCGCCTCTAGCTCGTCCGCCTTCAATCAGCTCAGCTGATCGAAGCGGACGAAACGCTGACTTGCGCTGATCGTGGGCCGTGGGCGACCATGTGCACATGACCACCTACCTCCTGCTCGGGATCCTGTTGCTCGTCGTCCTGCTCGCGCCGTTCGTGGGCGTCGACTCGAGGATCGACGAGATCGGGCGGCAGCGCCGGCTCGGTCACTGAGCCCCACGGTCGACGCGACGCCCGGCGCGCGCCGCTAGGATCGCGCGTCGTGGCGCCTCGGGAGATCCGTCGCATCGGCGTCGTCGGGCTCGGCGCGATGGGTGCCGGCATCGCCCAGCTCGCGCTCGAGGCCGGCTACCAGGTCGTCGGGCGGGAGGTCTCGGACGAGCTCGGGGAGAAGGCGCGGCAGCGGATCGCGCACTTCCTGCAGCGGAAGGTCGACAAGGGGCAGCTCGCCGCCGACGCGCGGGAGAGCGCGCTCGCCCGCCTCGTGCTCACGACGGAGCTGGCGGACCTTGCCGACTGCGATCTCGTCGTCGAGGCCATCGTCGAGGAGCTCCAGGCCAAGCTCGGTCTCTTCTCGGAGCTGGATGCAATCGTGCGTCCGGACACGGTGCTCGCGACCAACACGTCGGCGCTCTCCGTGACGGAGATCGCCGCGGCAACCTCGACGCCCGAGCGCGTGGTCGGCATGCACTTCTTCAACCCGGCGCCGCTCATGCCGCTCCTCGAGGTCGTGCGCGCCGAGCTGTCGGCCGACGACGCCGTCGAGGCCGCGTACGCCGTGGGAGAGCGAATGGGAAAGCGGCCGATCCGCTGCCACGACACGCCGGGCTTCGTCGTGAACCGCATCCTCATCCCGCTCCTCAACGACTGCCTGCGCGTGCTCGACGAGGCTCGCGTGTCGCCCGAGGACCTGGACACCGCCATGACCGCCGGCGCGGGGTGGCCGATGGGGCCGTGCACGCTCGTCGACCTCGTCGGCATCGACGTGCACGTCCACGCCTCGGAGGCGCTGTACGAGAAGCTCCGCGAACCGCGGATGGCACCGCCGCCGCGCATCGTCGCGATGAGGAACGCCGGCCTGCTCGGCCGGAAGAGCGGCCGCGGCTTCTACGCCTACGAGTAACGCCCTAGCCGACGCGGTCGAGGCGCGCGTGGCAGAGCGCGGCCATCGAGAGCATCCCGAGAAAGCGGGTGCCCTCGACCACCGGGAGCGCCTGTTCGCCCGTGTGCAGGAAGCGTTCGGCAGCGTGCGTCTCGCTCTCGTCACCTTCGAGCGGCTCGACCTCGCGCGCCAGCTCCGCGACGGGCCGGTCCCGGACCGCGCGCGCGCGCTCGTCCAGCGCGACCGGATCGTCCTCCAGGAACGCCGTGTGCCGGAGCTCGGCGAGGTAGCCCGGGAACGCCGCGCGCAGCACGTCGAGCTCCGAGACGATCCCGAGCACGCGGCCGTCGTCCGCGAGCACCGCGAGCGCCGGGACCTGCGCGTCGAAGAGCCGTGCCACCGCCTCGCCGAACGTGGCGTCCCTCGGCACGGAGGCCGCGACGAGCGGGAGCTCGCGGAGGTCGGCCATCAGAGCTGGAAGAGGAGCAGGTAGACGGTCGCGATGAGCAGCGAGACGACCGTCACGGGTACGCCGACCGCGAGGAAGCGGACGAACGAGATCGGATGCCCGCTGCGGTCGAGGATCCCGCTGGCCGCGACGTTCGCCGCGGCCGCGATCATCGTGGCGTTGCCGCCGAAGCACGCCCCGAGGGCGAGCGCCCACCAGAGGCCGTCGTCGAACTCGTCGCCCTGGAGGCTGTCCACGACGGGAATCATCGCAGCGGTGAACGGGATGTTGTCCACCGCCGCCGAGCCCGCGGCGGCTCCCCAGAGCACGATGAGGCCCTCGGCGCGCGGCGACCCGCCCGAGACGTCCGCCAGCCACTCCGCGACCTCGTCGACGACCCCACGCTGCTCGAGCCCGCCGACCATCACGAACAGCCCGAGGAAGAAGAAGAGGGTCGACCACTCGATCCGCTCCAGCGCGGACTCGACGTCGTCGGCGGCCACGAGGAGCATGACCGTCGCGCCCGTGAGCGCGACCACAGCCGGCTCGAGGTGCAGCAGGCCGTGCAGGAAGAACGCGACGATCGTCCCCAGGAGCACCGCGAGCGTCCGCTTGACGTACTTGCGCTCGCGCAGGTCCGCCGCCGCGTCGAGCCTCGCCACCTCGACCGCCCGCGCGGGGTCGATGCGGAGCTGCGTCCGGAATGCGAGGGCGAGGCCGAACGAGACCACCGTCAGCGTGACGAGCGCGACCGGAGCGAGGTTCACGATGAAGTCCACAAACGACAGCTCGGGCCGATGCGTGCCGATCATGATGTTCGGCGGGTCGCCGATGAGCGTCGCCGTCCCGCCGATGTTCGACGCGAGGATCTCGACGAGCACCAGGGGGATCGGCGAGACGCGAAGCAAGTCGGCGATCAGCAGGGTGATGGGGACGACGAGCAGGATCGCGGTGAGGTTGTCCAGGAAGGCCGAGAGCACGCCGGTCACGAACGCGAGCAGGACGACGAGCGCGATGGGCCGGCCGCGCGAGAGCTGCGCGACGCGCAGGGCCAGGTACGTGAACACCCCGGTCGGCTCGGTCAGGCCGACGATCACCATCATCCCGGCGAGCAGGCCGAGTGTCGCCCAGTCGACGGCCTCGATCGCCCCTTCCTGGTCGAGGACGCCCACGAGGACCATGAGGGCGGCGCCCGCGAGCGCGACCTTCGTGCGGTGGACCCACTCGAAGGCGATCAGCGCCAGGGCGGCGACGAAGATGAGGACAGCGAGGACGTCCATGACGGGTGCCACGCCCGGCCGGCCTGCCCCGGGCTCGACCGCGATAGGCTAACCCGGTCCACGAGCGAGGCCGGGCGCAAGGGCGCCGGCGTCGTGCGTGGACGTTGCTGCTCAACTCGTGCTGCTCGTCGGCGGGCTCGGACTCGCGCTGGTCGCGAGCGACGTGGCGGTCTCGTACACCCGGGCGCTCGCGCACGCGCTCGGCGCGCCCAGCTTCGTCGTGGGCGTCGTGCTCGTGGCGCTCGGCACCGACCTCCCGGAGATCGCGAACTCGATCGCGGCGCACGTGCAGGACGAGGGCGACGTCAACGTGGGCGACTCGGTCGGCTCGACCCTGACCCAGGACACGTTCGTCCTCGGGCTGTTCCCGCTCGTCGTCGCGGTGATCGTCATCTCGCGCCGGCAGGTGGGCCTCGTCATGGGGCTCACGGTCGGGGGCCTCCTGCTGACGACCCTCTTCGTGGCGGACGGGCATCTCGGCCGCGCGGACGGCATCGTGCTCGTGCTCGCGTGGGTGGCGGCGATCGCCGCGGTGACGCGCTGGGGCGGCGGTCACGTCGTCGACGAGCCGCGGCCGGTTCGTCTCGAGGGGCACGTCTCGCGCGTCCTCGTCGTCCTGGGGATGCTGCTCCTGGTCGGGCTCGGGGCGACGGTCGCGGTCCGCGCGCTCGTCGACATCGCGGAGGGCCTCGGCGTGCCGACGTTCGCGCTCGCCTTCTTCGGAGCATCCATCGGAACCTCGGCGCCGGAGATCGTCGTCGACCTGACGGCGCTCGCTCGCGGCGCGCCGATGATCGCGCTCGGCGACGCTCTCGGCAGCTCGCTCGTCGACTCCACGCTGTCGATCGGGATCGGCCCAATCGTCGCCCCCGCAGACGTGACCGCGCGGCTCGCGGTCGTCGCGTCGCTCTACACCGCGCTGGCGATCACCGTCGTGGCGGCGCTCCTCCTCGCGCGCAGGAAGCACGACCGCCGGAGCGCCCCGGTGCTGATCGGGCTGTACGCGCTCTCGTACGTCGTGCTCATCGCCGCCGACTAGCCGCTCTCCGTGGCGGCGGGGGCGGCCTGGTCCGCCAGCTCGTCGGGCTGGAGCCTGCGCTCGAGCCACGACGCCCCCACGGTGTCCGTGAGGCCGTGGGCGAGGATCGACGTCAGGATCGTGAACGACGCGACGTCGAAGATGAGGGAGCGCTCGGTGTCGGACGAGGCGAGCACGAGCAGGGCGAAGAGGATCGACGCGACCCCTTTCGGCCCGAACCAGGCCATGAACAGCTTGTTCGGCCACGGCTCGCGCACGCCGGTGAAGCTCACGAGCACGGCCACGGGCCGCGCGACGAGCAGGGCGAAGCCGACGAACGCCGCCAGGCGGGCGATGCTCCCGTCCCAGCCGGTGGTCACGATGAGGGCGCCGAAGAGCACGAACACGGCGATCTGGAAGATCGAGCTGACGGACTCGTTGAACTCGGCGAACTCCTGCGGGATCTCGTGGCGCGAGACTGCGAGCGCGATGCCGCCGACGAACGCGGCGATGAGACCGTTTCCCCAGCCGCTCGCCTCCGCGAGCCCGAAGCTCGCGAGGGCCACGCCGAGGGCGTAGATCCCCTCGTACTTCGGCGTGATCCCCCCGCTCGGGAGACTCCCGATCAGCCGTCCGGCCGGGAGCGCGAGTGCGATCCCGATCGCCGCGCCGATCCCTGCCTCCAGCGCAAGCCGCCCCGCCTCGACGACGGGTTCTCCGGCGTCGGTCGCGACCACCAGGAAGAAGAGGACGAACGGCAGCGCGAGGCCGTCGTTGAGCCCGGACTCGAGGTTGAGCGTGTGGCGCACGGTCGCGGGGATGCGCTCCGACGTGACGACGGCCGAGGTCACGACGGGGTCGGTGGGAGACAGGACCGCACCGAGCAGGAACGCCTCGGCCCACGACAGGTCGGGGAAGAGGAGCTTGGCGGCGAGCGCGATGAGGACGAGCGTGATCGGCATCGCGAGCACGAGCGCCCGCGCGGCGGGGGTCCAATGCCGGACCAGGAGCTCCCCCTCGACCGCGAGCCCGTCGGCGAACAGGGTGAGGATGAGCGCGAGCTCCACCGCGATGAGGACGGCCCCGCTCGCCGGCGACGGGTCGAGCACGCCTGCGAGCGCGAGGCCGACGCCGGTGGCGAGCGAGAGCACCGACGTGGAGAGGACCGTCGACTGCAGCCAGCCCGAGAGCGCCGCCACCAGGCCGAGGAGGAGGCCGAGGACGAGGAGCGCCTCCGGGAAGCCGATGCCCATGGAGCGGGAACTCTAGAGCGGTGCCCGAGCGATTCGCGTCCCGTTCGCTAACAGTCTTCTTACAGCGCTCTCACCCCCAGACCACCGGCAGCCTGGATACTGGGTCGGAGCCATGCGGGCGCTCGTCCTGTTCCTCTGCGCGACCGTCGCCGCGGTCGCACTCGCCGGCGTCTCGGCCGCCCAGACGCCCGAGACTGGCGTGCTCTCGGTCGAGCGCGCACGCGGCAACGTGCTCATCGAGCTGCGCGGATCGCTCTTGGGGCGACTCGGCTCCGGGACGCTGCGCGTGACCGACCTCACGCCCCGCGACCGCTTCGACCCCATCGTCAGCGGCAGGAAGGTCGCCTCGACCAGGCTCGGGCCGAGAACCGTCGTCTACCGCGGCCAGGGGCTCCGCTTCCGGATGGTCGGCGGCCGCTACCGCATCGCCGTCCGCGGATCGGGGGTCTCGGTGTCCGCGGTCGGGCGGGGCTGGGTCGTGCTCGACGGCGATCCGAGGCTGCCGTTCGACGACATCGGCGTGTACTCCCTCGAGGAAGGGGTGGACTGCGAGCTCGATCCCGAGCTGTGCATCCCCCTCCCGGTCGAGCCCGAGCGGTTCGCGATCGGGGTCGAGGAGCCGACTCCGCGGAAGGGGACGCCGTGACGCAGCAGCACTCCATCCTCGTCGTCGAGGACGAGACGTCGATCGCCTCGTTCGTCGCGGCCTATCTGCGGAACGCGGGGTACACGGTGCGGACGGCCTCGTCGGCGAAGTCGGCGATCGTCGAGCTCACCGGCGAGCTGCCCTCGCTCGTCATCCTCGACCTGAATCTCCCGGACGGCGACGGCGTCGAGCTCTGCCGCCGCATCCGCAAGAGCTCGGACGTGCCCATCCTCATGCTCACCGCGCGGGACGAGGACGTGGACAAGATCATCGGGCTCGAGGTCGGCGCCGACGACTACATGACGAAGCCCTTCAATCCGCGCGAGCTCGTCGCCCGCGTGAAGAGCGTGCTCCGCCGCGCCGCGCCCGAGCGCCGGCGGAGCGAGACGCAGGAGCTCAGACACGGCAGTCTCGTCATCAACTCCGGCAAGCGCGAGGTGCTCGTCGGCGACGACGAGATCAGGCTCGCCCCCAAGGAGTTCGACCTCCTCTGGGAGCTCCTCGACCATCGCGGCATCGTCCTGACGCGCGACCAGCTGCTCGAGCGGGTCTGGGGCTACACGTTCGCCGGCGACACGCGCACGGTCGACGTGCACGTTCGCCAGATCAGGCGGAAGCTCGGCGACGCCTCGCCGATCGTCACCGTATGGGGCGTCGGCTACAAGGTCGCGTCCGAGCGGACGCCGGCCGCAGCCGGGTAGCCGGCTACGCTGGGAGCTCCCGATGCACGGGACGCTCCGGTTCCGCCTCACCGCGCTCTTCCTGGCCGTCGTGCTCGTGTTCGGCCTGGTCTCGATCGCCCTCGCGGTGCGGCTCTTCCAGGACGTCACGCGCTCGCAGTCCGTCGAGGAGCTCGAGCGCGAGGCTGCCGGCCTCGCCGATCTCTACGCCGAGTCGGCGCTCCGCTCGAGCGACGAGGGCGCGCGCGCGCCCGAGTTCGCCGCGGACAATCTCGAGCTCGCGACGGGCGACGAGCTCTTCTACGTCGGCGCCTCGCTCTTCCCCGGCCAGCGCTTCGGCCTGACGCGGCTCCCCCGGAGCGCGCTCGCGAGCGTTCCGCTCGACCGCGACGAGCTCGTCACCTTCGAGTTCACCCCGCCCGGCGAGGACCGCCGGCTCCTGGCTGCCGCCCAGCCCGTGCAGCTCGTGCGCGGAACGGAGCCGTTCGGCTGGCTGATCGTGGCGAAGCCGATCACGGAGCTCCGGGAGCAGTGGCTCACGCTGCTCGGGCGGCTCCTGCTCGCGCTTGCGGCCGGGGTGGCGCTCGCCGCACTCCTCTTCTCGTGGCTCTCGCGCAGGCTGACCGACCCGGTGCTCGCCCTGACCCGCGCCACGCAGGACGTCGCGGAGGGCCGCTACGACGTCGAGGTTCCCGCGACGCGCGGGAACGACGAGATCTCGCTCCTCACCGAGCGCTTCGCGCGCATGGTCGACCGGCTCGCCGAGGGCGAGCAGCTCAAGCGGTCGTTCCTCATGTCGGTCTCGCACGAGCTGCGGACGCCGCTGACCGCGATCCGCGGCCACGTGGAGGCGCTGCGGGAGGGGATCGTCACCGAGCCGGAGCACGTCGAGGCCTCGCTCGACGTGATCGCCGCCGAGACGGACCGTCTGGAGCGACTCGTCGGGGACGTCCTCGACCTGGCGAAGCTGCAGGCGCACCGGTTCACGGTCCGGCACGAGGAGGTCGACCTCGGTCGCGTCCTCGAGCATGCGCACGGCGCGTTCGCCGAGGAGGCACGGCGGCGCGAGATCGACTACCGGGTGGAGGCGACGGACGAGCCGCCCGTCATCGTCTCGGACGGCGACCGCGTGCTCCAGGTCATCTCGAACCTGCTCTCGAACGCCTTCCACTGGACGCCCGACGGCGGCCGCATCGAGCTCCGGCTCGCGTCCGACAACGGCAGGGTGCGCGTGGACGTCGTCGACTCGGGCCCGGGCATCTCCGCGCCCGACCGCGAGCGGATCTTCGAGCCCTTCATCTCCCGCGACGCGGACGGGACCGGCCTGGGCCTCCCGATCGCACGCGAGCTGGCCGTCGCGCTCGGCGGCGACGTCGAGCTCCGCTCGGAGCTCGGACGCGGCAGCCGTTTCCGGCTGACCCTGCCGACTCGCTCGGTCGTGTAGCGGCTGGCGGCCGAGGGGCTACGCGGCGGCGAAGTGCCCGACGGGCTTGCCGCCCTCGGAGTCGGCCACCGGGAGGTCCTCGATGGCGGCGATCACCCGCGCGGTGTCCTCCGCCTGGAGCTTCTCCAGCCGCTCGATCCGGGTATCCAGCGCACGCCAGCCAGACGTGACCAGGTCGACCATCAGCGCCAGGTCGTCCACCCGGGCGTGGCGCTCGGCGAGGAGGTCTCCCTCGATCCGCTCCAGCCGGCGGATCGCCTGGTTGAGCAGTCCGCGGATCTCGGCGACCTGCCGCCCGACGGGGAGCACCTCGGAGCGCAGGCCGTCGCTGACGGCTGCACGGACCTGGTCGGGGATCGAGGCCTCGAGCTCTGCCGCGGCGACCGCGAGCGCCTCGATCTGCTCCCGCGAGCGCTCCAGCGCCGCCTCGAGGAGCGCGGGCTCCGGGCGCCCGGCGGCCGCGTCCGCGATCCGCTGCTTGGCGCGTTCGAGAGCGACGTCGTCCATGGCCTGCCGACTACTCTACAGCGCCCGGTGGACACCGCGCTCCTCGACTACGAGCTGCCGCGCGAGCTCGTCGCGCAGCGTCCCGTCGAGCCTCGCGACAGCTCCCGGCTGCTCGTCCATCGGCGAGGATCGGACGCCGTCGAGCACCACGTCGTCGGGGATCTTCCCGAGCTGCTCGAAGGCGAGCTGACGGTCCTCAACGACACCCGGGTCGTCGCGGGCCGCCTCCGGCTGCGCCGCGAGACCGGCGGAGCGGCCGAGGCGGTGCTCGTGGAGGAGGTGGGGCCGGGCCTGTGGGAGGCCCTCGTTCGCCCGGCTCGTCGTCTGCGTCCGGGCGAGCGCCTGGGCGAGGTCGTGCTCGTGGAGCACCTCGGGGGCGGCCGTTGGCTCCTCCGGCTCGAGGGCGAGCCCAGCGGCGAGCCGCCGCTCCCGCCGTACATCGGCGAGCCCCTCGACGACCCGGAGCGGTACCAGACCGTCTACGCGCGCGAGCCCGGCTCCGCGGCGGCCCCGACGGCCGGGCTGCACCTCACGCCTGCGCTGCTCGCCCGCCTCGACGCGGCGTTCGTCACGCTCCACGTCGGTGTGGACACGTTCCGCCCGGTCGTCGAGGCCCGTCTCGAGGAGCACGAGATCCACGGCGAGCGCTACCGGGTCGAGGAGGCCGAGTGGTCGAGGATCGCCGCCGCCGGACGCGTCCTCGCGGTGGGCACGACGACGGTGCGCGTGCTCGAGTCCGTGGCGCGCACCGGGGAGCTGTCGGGCCGGACGACGCTGTTCGTCACGCCGGGATTCGAGTTCCGCCGGGTCGACGCCCTGCTCACGAACTTCCATCTCCCGCGCACGACGCTCCTCGCCCTCGTCATGGCGTTCGTCGGCGTGGAGCGGACGCTCGAGCTCTACCGCGTCGCGATCGAGGAGCGCTACCGGTTCTACTCGTTCGGCGACGCGATGCTCGTGCTGTAGGAGGCCGCGTTCCCCGCCGCGGAGGAGCGCGCAGCCACCCCGGGGATGCTCGCCGGCGCAAGAGCGTCCCTCGCGCGCGCCCGCACGCTTCCGGCACCATCCCGTGTCCCATGCGCAAGCATTTCCCGAATAGGCTCGAAGTGGGAGGAGGCGCGGGGTGGCCCCAGGGCCTCTGTGCGGCCCGGCGGACGTGCGGTGGCCGCCCGTCGTGAGCGCCTTCCGCCTGACTGCGACCGACGGCGAGGCCCGCGCGGGCACCGTCGAGACGGCTCATGGCCCCATCCCCACGCCTGCATTCATGCCGGTGGGCACGAAGGCGACCGTGAAGACGCTTCACCCGGACGAGGTGCGCGGCCTCGGCGGGAACGTGATCCTCGGCAACGCGTACCACCTCCACTTCCGCCCGGGGGAGGACGTCGTCGAGGAGCTCGGCGGGATCCATGCCTTCTCCGGCTGGGACGGGCCAGTCCTCACGGACTCCGGAGGCTTCCAGGTCTTCTCGCTCCGGGACACGATCCTCGCGCTGGACGACGACGGTGTGGCATTCCGCTCGGTCTACGACGGCTCGGAGGAACGCTTCACGCCCGAGGGCGTCGCGGAGATCCAGCGCCGTCTCGGATCGGACATTGCGATGTGCCTGGACGTCTGCCTGCCCGCGAGCGCGTCGCGCTCGGAGCTCGAGCGGGCGGCCCGGCTCACGACGCTCTGGGCCGCTCGCCAGGCAGGTGCGCCGCGTGCTCCCGGGCAGCTCCGCTTCGGGATCTCCCAGGGCGGCACCGACCGCGAGCTCCGCAGGCGTTCGCTCGAGGAGATCGCGGCGCTCCCGTTCGAGGGGCACGCGCTGGGCGGGCTCGCGGTCGGCGAGTCCCGCGAGGAGATGCTCGAATGTGTGGAGTGGGCGGCGCCGCTCCTGCCCGCGGATCTTCCGCGGTACTTCATGGGGATCGGGGACCCGGTCGGCATCCTCGAGGTAATCGCGCGCGGGGTCGACATGTTCGACTGCGTCCTTCCGACCCGCACCGCCCGCACCGGGTCCGCGCTCACCTGGGACGGTCGGCTGAACCTGCGGAACGCCCGCTTCGCCCGGGACGCCCGGCCGCTCGGGGAGGGCTGTGGGTGCCCCGCCTGCGGGCGCTTCACGCGCGCGTACGTCCGGCACCTCGTGACACAGGACGAGATCCTCGGGCTGCGGCTCCTGAGCCTGCATAATCTGTGGTTCGTACTCGACCTGACCGCACGCGCGCGGGCGGCGATCGAGCGGGGCACGTTCCTGGCCTTCAGGCAGGAAGCGCTCGCGCGGCTCGCCCAGGCGCCCGAGGAGGAACCGTGAGCTTTCTGATCGTGATGGTGCTGCTGCTCGTCGTGATGTACGTGCTGATGATCCGCCCGCAGCGGCAGCGCCAGCGCGAGCAGGTGACGATGATCGACGGGGCGGGCGTCGGCGACGACATCCTGACGACCGGAGGGATCTACGGGACGATCACGCGCGCGGACGGGGACGACATCGTCGTCGACATCGCCGACGGGCCCGCCGTCTTCACCGTCCACATGACCCGCCGCGGGATCGCGGCCGTGCTGCCGCCCGAGGACGACGAGGAGCCGGACGAGCTCGTGGACGCAGACGTCGTCGAGGACGCGGTCGATGAAGCTCCGGTTACGGAGAGCCAAGACGCCGTTACGACTGCCGCAGGCGGCGACCCGGCCTCGGCGGACCGCCGCTAACGTAACCCGCCGAACGTGAACCGACGCACTTCCTTCCTCGTCGTCGGCCTGATCGTCGCCGCGCTCGTGGGCGTGGCGCTCATGGCCATCCCGGGCTCGCCCCTGAAGCAGGACCCGACGCTCGGGCTCGACCTCCAGGGAGGCCTCGAGGTGACGCTGCAGGCGGTTCCGCCGCCCGACCGCGAGCTCACCGAGCAGGACCTCGACCGCTCCGTGGACATCATGCGGAACCGCGTCGACAAGCTCGGCGTGACCGAGCCCGAGATCCGCAAGCAGGGGGACGACCAGATCGTCATCCAGCTCCCCGGGGTCAGCGACCCCGAGGCGGCCGCGGAGATCATCGGGACGACGGCCCAGCTCGAGCTGTACGACCTCGAGCGCTCGCTCACCGGACCCTCCATCTCCGTGCGCGGGCTCCCGATCGAGCACACCTCCCTCTACGACCTCCTGGCTCGCGTGCAGAGCCAGGTGCAGGACGGCCAGTCCGAGGCCTGGTACGTCGTGAACCCGCAGGCTCGGCGCGTCGTCAGCGGGCCGTTCGGCACCGAGGAGGACGCCCTCCGGAAGTCCAGGGGCAAGCTGCCGCCGGGACGCGAGCTCTTCGCCGTCCCCTCCGACATGGTCGTGATCACGTGCGGGAGCGACGATCCCGACGCGAACGTCGCGGCCGGCTGTCCCGGCGGCCAGGAGGGCATCATCCCCTCCGACCGCACCTACTACTACCTCTTCAGCTACGCGCCGCCGGAGGTCCCGCAGATGACGGGCGAGGACTTCAAGCTCTCCGGGACCCGCGCGGACTTCGATACGAGCCCCGGCGGCGGCGGTCGGCCCATCGTGACCATGGAGTTCACGGGCGCGGGCTCCGACAAGTTCGAGGAGATCACGAGAGGCCTCTGGATCCGCGGCCGACTGAAGCAGTCTCCGCAGCACTTCGCGATCGTGCTCGACCGCGAGATCCGTACGTTCCCGCAGATCGACTTCACCGACTCGACCTTGTCGGGCGGCATCGGCGGCGGCCGGGCGCAGATCGAGGGGCTGGAGTCGATCGGGGAGGCCAACGACATCGCGATCGTCCTGCAGACGGGCGCGCTCCCGGTCAAGTTCGAGACGCTCGACCGCACGGACATCTCGGCGACGCTGGGGAAGGACTCGCTCCGCGAGGCGTGGCAGGCCGCGATCGGCGGGCTGCTCCTCGTCGTCGTCTTCCTGCTGCTCTTCTACCGCTTCCTCGGGCTCGTCGCGGTGGCCGGGATCGCCATCTACGCCGCGTTCCTGTACGCGACCATCCTCCTCTTCGACGTGACGCTGACGCTGCCGGGCTTCGCCGGCCTCGTGCTCACGTTCGGGGTTGCCGCGGACGCGAACATCGTCATCTTCGAACGCATCAAGGAAGAGGTGCGCGCCGGGAGATCCATGCGCGCGGCGATCGCCCAGGGCTACCGGAAGGGGTTCGCGACCATCGTGGACGCAAACGTCGTGACCGCGATCACGGCGATGGTGCTCTTCGTCGTCGCGACCGCCGGCGTCCGCGGGTTCGCGCTGATGCTCCTCATCGGCACGGCGCTCTCCATGCTCACCGCGGTGCTCGCGACGCGTGCGATCCTTGCGCTCATCGCCGGCTTCGGCTGGTTCGACAACCCCCGGCTCATGGGGGCGACGGGACAGGGGCTCCCGCGCTGGCTGCGCATCGACTACATGGGCCTGCGACGGTACTGGTTCGCCTTCTCCGGTCTCGTCGTGACCGGCGCGATCGCCGCGATCGTCTTCCTCGGCCTGAACCTCGGCATCGACTTCGAGGGCGGCACGGAGATCACCTTCCGGACGCCGCAGCCCACCTCGCTCGAGCAGGTGCGAGACGAGGCGTCCAAGATCGGGCAGGGCAGTGCCGTCATCCAGGGCCGTGGCGAGTCGGTCGACGGCGAGTACACGAGCTTCCAGATCCGCACCGAGACGCTGCCCGTGCCCGAGCAGAACGAGCTGCAGCAAGAGCTCGCGCAGGCGGTGGATGCGACGGCGTTCGGCGCGCAGACCGTGTCGGAGAGCTTCGGAGCGCAGATCGCGAACGCCGCGATCCTGGCGATCATCGTCAGCCTCCTCCTGATCGTCCTCTACCTCAGCGTGCGCTTCCAGTGGAAGTACTCGGTGGGCGTGCTGGTGGCGCTCGCACACGACGTGACGATCACGGTCGGCGTCTACGCGCTGACCGGGCGCGAGGTCTCGACCGCCACCGTGGCCGCCGTCCTGACCGTGCTCGGGTACTCGATGTACGACACGATCATCGTCTTCGACCGCATGCGTGAGAACGTCCCGCTCATGCGACGGGCCTCGATCCGGGTGATCGGGAACGTGTCGCTGTGGGAGGTCCTCCCGAGGTCGCTCGCCACGACGTTCATCACCATGCTGCCCATCCTGTCGCTCTACTTCTTCGGCGGGGACACCCTGAAGGACTTCGCCTTCGCGCTGCTCGTAGGGATCGGCTTCGGCGCGTACTCGTCGATCTTCCTCGCCGCGCCGCTCGTGGGCTTGCTGAAGGAGCGCGAGCCGGAGTTCGCGCGCCGTCGCGACGACCTCGGCGCCCTCGCGGGCGTCACGACGGTGGGCGGCGCGCTCGCCGAGGAGGCCGCGGATCTCGCAGCCGCCGCCGGGACAGCCGACGAGGAGGAGGAGGTGGCGCCGGAGCCGCGCGTCGCGACCACGACCGCCGGAGCACCCGGAGCACCCGCGTCGTCGAAGCGCGAGCGCCGCCGGCAGCGGCGGGCCTCGAGGCCGCATGGCCGAGCCCGCTAGCCCGCGCGGCCCGCTCGAGACCCTCGGCCTCGCCGGGATCGGCGCGCTCGCGCTCGCGCTCGAGCGTCTCGACGAGCTCGGCGAGGAGCTGGGCGAGCGCCTCGGAGTCGACGGAGGAGACGTGCGCGGAGCGCTGGCGGACGTGCTCGGGAGCTGGCAGCGCGAGGCGCAGCGGCTCGGCGAGTCGACCGGGGACGCGGCCTCGCGGCTCGCCCGGGAGGTCGGCGTTGCCTCGAGCGAGCGCCTCGAGGAGCTCGAGCTCCGCGTCGCGCAGCTCGAGCACCGGCTCAAGCTGCTCGAGCGGGCCGAGTAGGCCGGGGGGAGCCGGGCCTACAATCCCGGCCATGGCCACGCGCCAAGGGTCTCCGCGGAGCCTCGGCCGCCTGTCGGAGATCGCCCAGGTGGCGGCGCGGCACGGCTTCGGGTACTTCCTCGGCCGCAACCGGCGCGGCGGGTACGGCGCCGAGCGGGACCTCGACGGGACGTCGGACCGCGGACGACGGCTGCGCGAGATGCTGGACGAGCTCGGGCCCACCTTCGTCAAGTTCGGCCAGCTCCTCTCGACCCGTCCCGACGTCGTGCCGCCCGACATTGTCGCGGAGCTCCGCCGCCTCCAGGACGACGTCTCCCCGCTGCCCTACGCGCAGGTGCGGGAAGTCGTCCAGGCGGACCTCGACCTCACGCTCGACCAGGCATTCCTCGAGTTCGACCTGACACCGATCGCGTCCGCCTCGATCGGCCAGGTCCACCGCGCCGTGCTCCCCGACGGGCGCGAGGTCGCCGTGAAGGTCCAGCGGCCCGCCGCACCGACGCAGATCGAGGCCGACCTCGGGCTGCTGTACCAGGCGGCCAAGCTCCTGCGCGAACGCGTGCGCGCGCTCGAGTTCATGGACCCGGAGGAGATCGTGAACGAGTTCGCGCGCTCCATCAGGCTGGAGCTGGACTACGGGCACGAGGCGCGGAACGCCGAGATCTTCCACCGCAACTTCGCCCGTCACGACGGGGTGGTGGTGCCGCGTGTCATCAACCGCTACTCGACCGGCCGCGTCCTCACGTTCGAGTACCTGCGCGGGACGAAAGTGGCCGACCTCGACGTCGCGGCCATGCCCCCCGACGAGCGTCGCGAGGTGGTCACCCGCATGGCCGACACGTGGATGACGATGGTCTTCCGGCACGGCTTCTTCCACGCCGACCCGCACCCGGCCAACATCTTCGTCCTCGAGGGCGGGGAGCTCGGGCTCGTCGACTTCGGCCAGGCCGGGAAGCTGAGCGACGAGGACATGGCGAGGCTGACCAGGTTGTTCGTGGACGCCGCGACCGAGAACATCGACGCGATCCCGCGGCGGCTGCGGGACCTCGGGGTGCGCTACGCGCCCGAGCGCGAGGAGGAGTTCAGGGCGGAGCTCCGCACGCTCTTCGATCGCTACTACGGCAGCCGGCTCGCGGACATCGACCCGCTCCAGGTGATCCGGGAGGCCTTCGCTCTCATCTACTCGATGAACCTGCGCCTGCCCTCGCGCTTCGTGATGCTCGACAAGGCGATCGCCACGCTCGCCTCCGTCGGCACCGAGGTCGATCCGGACTTCAACGTGTTCGAGGTGGCGAGACCGTACGCGCGCGGGCTCCTGATCGAGCGGTTCCACCCGCGGGTGCTCGGGCAGCGGGCGCGGATGGAGGCGCTCGCACTCGGCTCGGTGGCGCGCGAGCTTCCGTACCAGATGAGCGACGTGCTCGAGCGCCTGCGGGACGGCACGTTCCAGGTCAAGGTCGAGAACCCGGGGATCGACCAGCTCGACGAGCACATCGACCAGGCCTCGAACCGCCTCTCCGTCGCCCTTGTCGTCGCCGGCGGCCTCGTCGGGTCGTCCATCGTGGGCGTGTTCGCCGACGAGGGGCCGACCGTGATGGGGCTCCACCTGCTGTCGTTCCTCGGATTCGTGCTTTCCGGAATCTTCGGGGTCTGGCTCGTGTGGGGCGTGCTCCGCCACAACCGTCTCTGACTCCGGCGCCGCAGGCCGCCGGCGCTCCCGGGCGGCGGAGCCGCCCTCCGCGGCCGGGTGACGACGCTCGCGGCGCGATCCCCGCGGGCTGGCCGCCTGGCCGAACCAGACGTACTGTCCTGTGCGGCTCGCCCTGCCTCGGTTGCGAGCGCCGCCCCGGCGCGGTCAGAGGCGCGCGCATGAGGCCATGTTCCGGCGGGGCAGCTGAGGAACGCTTGTGACGGTTCCGCTGCAAAGGACATCTGGCGTGACGATCGGGTCGCGGCTAGCGTCGGCGCCATGCCGAGCGCTGTCCTCGTCGCCGAGCCGGAGGCCGAGACGCGCGAGTATCTCGACCGCCAGCTCCGGGGCGACGGGTTCGACGTCCTCGAGGCCTCGCGCGGGAGCGAGGCGCTCGAGCTCGCCGAGCGTGCGCGGCCGGACCTGATCCTCCTCGCGGAGCTGGAGCTCTGCCTGCGTCTGCGGCAGGGCGAGCCGGGGCGGACCTGGGACCGGAACGTCCCGGTCATCCTCCTGGCGCCGACGTCGGACCCGGTCGAGCGCGTGCGCGCCCTCGACCGGGGCGCCGACGACGTCATCGGGAGGCCGTTCGCCTACGTCGAGCTGCTGGCGCGAATCCGCGCGCTCCTCCGCAGGAGCTCTGCGACCTCGTCGGAGGTGCTGACGGCGGGCGAGCTCGTCGTCGACCGGCGAACGCGTCGCGTCTCCGTTCGCGACGTCTCCGTCGCCCTCTCCGCGAAGGAGTTCGAGCTCCTCGCGCGGCTGGCCGAGGAGCCCCATCGCGTGTTCACGAAGGAGGAGTTGCTGCGCGAGGTCTGGGGCTTCCGGGCCTTGGGGCGGACACGGACGCTCGAGTCGCACGCCTCGCGCCTCCGGCGCAAGCTCCGCCTCGCGGCCGCGGACCGCTACGTCGCGAACGTGTGGGGCGTGGGCTACCGCCTTCTCGAGTGACGCGGCGCCTCGTTCGTTCGACCCCGACCGTGACTCCACCGAGCCTCTCGCGTCGGGTCTTCGCGGCCCCGAGCGTCGACCTGTCGTTCCCGAGCTAGCGGGCTCCCTCGAGCTCGAGCAGCGCGACCTTCCGGTCCAACCCGCCCGCGTACCCGACGAGGTCGCCCGTCGAGCCGACGACGCGGTGGCACGGCAGGACGATCGGGATCCGGTTGCGGTTCATGACGGTACCGACCGCGCGTGCCGCCCGCGGCCGGCCGACTCGTGAGGCGAGCTCGCCGTACGTCGTCGTCTCCCCGTACGGGACGCGGGCGAGCTCCCGCAACACGTCGACCGTGAACGGGGCGAGCGCCCGCAGGTCGAGCGAGAGGTCGAACACCCGCCGGTTGCCGGCGAAGTACTCGTCCAGCTCGCGGCGCGTGGCGTCGATCGAGCGCGGTGAGCGAAGGACGCGCGGGCCGGCGATGCGTGCCATCCGCTCGAGCTGGCGGTCGAGACCGGTGTCGAAGGAGATCGCGGTCAGGCCGCGGTCCGAGACGGCGACGAAGAGCTCGCCGACCGGGGACTCGACGACGTCGAAGCCGACGTCGAGGAGGCCGAGCAGGCCGGCGGCGTCGCGGAAACGGCGGTCGAGGTCGGGTGAGACGGTCATGGCGAGATCCTCCTGCGGAGTCGGCGCACGCCGGTCGAGGCCGCCTGCCTGGCGGCGTCCTCGCTCGAGCGCAGCGCGGCGGCGATCTGGTCGTACGAGAGGTCGTAGCCGTAGCGAAGCACCACGGCGGCGCGCTCCTTCGGCGGCAGGCCGTCGGTCAGCGGGGCGAGCTCCTCGAACGCGGGGCGAGCGTCCTCGGCTCCCGGGTCGACGAGCTCGCCCTCGCGCCTCGCTCGCCGGAGGGCGTCGATCGCGACGTTCCGGGCGATCGTGAGCACCCAGGCGCGAAGATGCTCGGCGTGCTCCAGGCGCGAGTACGCCTGGAGCGCGCGGAGGAAGGTCTCCTGGAATGCGTCGTCCGCCCGCTCGCGGCCGAGCCGACGGCGCAGCAGCCGCATGACGTCGGCGCGGTGCTCCTCGTAGAAGAGCTCGAACGGGGGTATCCCCACGGCGTGCATCATCCCCTGCAAACGCGCGTTCCCGGTGATCTGTGAGCATGCCGGGCATGCGTGCTGGAGTCGTGGGACACGTCGAGTGGATCGAGTTCGTGTCCGTCGAGCACGTGCCGCGCCCGGGCGAGATCGTCTCCGCCACCGAGACATGGGAGGAGGCGGGTGGGGGCGGAGCCGTCGCCGCCGTGCAGCTCTCCCGGCTCGCGGCGTCGGTGCAGCTCTTCACGGTGCTCGGCGCGGGCGATCTGGGGCGGAAGGCGAAGGCCGAGCTCGAGGGACTCGGCGTCGAGGTGCACGCGGTCTTCGCAGACGTCCCTCAGCGGCGTGGGATCACGTTCGTCGACGACGACGGCGAGCGGACGATCACGACGATCGAGAAGAAGCTCCATCCCCGCGGGAACGACGACTCGTACCCGTGGCACGAGCTCGCTCGCTGCGACGCCGTGTACTTCTGCGCCGGCGATGCCGACGCACTCGTGAACGCACGCCGCGGACGCGTGCTCGTCGCGACGGCGCGGGAGCTTCCGACCCTGCGCCGGGCCGGGATCGGGCTGGATGCGCTCGTCGCGAGCGGGAAGGACACGAGCGAGACGTACCACCCGGGAGACCTCGACCCGCCGCCGCACCTGACCGTGACGACGTCGGGCGCGCTAGGAGGCTGGGCGCGGCCAGGAGGTCCGTTCACGGCCGCGCCGCTTCCCGATACGCGCGCGGACTCCTACGGCGCGGGGGACTGCTTCGCCGCGGGGCTCGCGTTCGGGTTGGCGGCCGGGCTCGAGCAGTCTGCGGCGCTCGCGTTCGCCGCCGGCTGCGGCGCCGGGGCGCTGGCCGGCCGCGGCGTGCACGCGGAGGCGGTCGCCCTGCCCTGACCGCGATACTCGGCTTCTGGGGCCGGGGGGTTGCCAAGTGGGTGGTAGTGGAGTAAGGTGGGGATCCGTGGGAGGACGACCCCGGCGGAGCCCATGTTCTACGGCGAGCACGAGCACACCATCGACGACAAGAACCGCCTCACGCTCCCCGCGCGGTTTCGCGCCGCGTTCGGCGGTGGAGTGGTGCTCGCGAGGGGGATCGAGCGGAACATCGACGTGTTCCCGCGCGAGAGCTGGGACGCGAACGTGTCCCGCATCGCCGAGCTCGACTCGCTCACGCGGGAGGCGCGGGAGATGAAGCGGTACGTGTTCGGAGGGGCGACCGTCGCCGAGCTGGACAAGCAGGGCCGGGTGATCGTCCCCGCGACGCTCGCGGAGCATTCCGGCATCGGCAGGGACGTCGTCGTCGCGGGCGTCCACGACCACATAGAGGTCTGGGATCGCGAGGCGTGGGCGGCCCAGATGACTGCGATCGAAGGGAGCGCGGGAGATGTTGCCGAACGTCTTGCGGACCGACGCGGCTGACCACGTCCCGGTCCTCGCGGACGAGGTTCGCGGGTTGCTGGACGTGCAGCCGGGCGAGACCGTCGTCGACGCCACCTTCGGCGCGGGCGGGCACTCGCGCCTGCTGGCGGCCGACCTGCAGGGCCGCGGCAAGCTCGTGGCCGTCGACCGCGACCCGACGGTCCGGCCGTACTTCGACCGGGTGAAGGCGGGCACTCGTGGGCTCCAGACCCGCTTCCTGCGAGGCGACTACGCCGTCGTCCTCTCACAGCTGGCGGCGAACGGCGTGCGCGCGGACGCGGTCCTCCTCGACCTCGGGATCTCCTCGATGCAGGTCGACAGGCCGGAGCGTGGGTTCTCGTACGCCACCGATGCGCCGCTCGACATGCGGATGGACACCTCGGAGGAGGTCACGGCCGCCGAGATCGTCAACACGTGGGGGGCGCGGGAGCTCGAGTCCATCTTCCGCCGCTTCGGGGAGGAGCGGTACGCGCGTCAGATCTCTCGCGGGATCGTCCGCCGGCGCGAGCGCGACCCGATCGAGCGCACCGGCCAGCTCGTCGACGTCGTGCGGGCCTCGATCCCCGCGCCCGCGCGCTTCGGCGAGGGGCACCCGGCGAAACGGGTCTTCCAGGCGCTGCGCATCGAGGTGAACCACGAGCTCGAGTCGCTGGAGGCCGGGCTCCCGGCGGCGTTCGAGATGCTGCGCCCCGGGGGCCGCCTGGCCGTGATCAGCTTCCACTCCCTGGAGGACCGCATCGCGAAGCGCTTCCTCCGCGACCGAGCGCGCGGCTGCGTGTGCCCACCGGAGCTGCCGATCTGCGTCTGCGGCCACGAGCCCGAGCTCCGGATCCTCACGCCGAAGCCGATCCGGCCGTCCGCCCAGGAGACGAGCGCGAACCCCCGCGCCGCATCGGCGCGCTTGCGCGCGGCGGTGAAGGTGTAGCTGGTGTCCTCCGTCGCGCAGACCTCCCGTGTCGCCCGAGCGGCGACCCGCGCGCGAGCGCGGCCACGCGTGCTCGGCGGCGGGGTGCTCTGGATCGTGCTGTTCGCCGTCCTGCTCGCTGGCGTCGTGGCGGTGAACGTGAACGTCCTGCGGCTGAACATCGAACTCGACCGCGTCGGTCGCGAGCGGGCGGAGCTGAAGGCCGACATCGCGGGGCTCCGCTCGGAGCTGTCGAGCACGTCCGCCACCGCCCGCATCGAGCGGGTGGCGGAGAAGGAGCTCGGGCTCGTGCAGGCGGATCCGGACGCGACCGTCTACCTGCGCCTCGAGCGGTGAGAGCGAAGTCCGCGAACCGGCGCATCGTCGTGCTCGCGGGCTGCTTCGTCCTTCTCCTCGGCGTCGCGCTCGCGCGTGCGTTCTGGTTGCAGGCGGTGAACGGCGACGCATACGCCGCGATGGCAGTGCAGCAGCACCGCGAGACCGTCGTCGTGCCGGCGGGCCGGGGGACGATCGTCGACCGCGACGGCGAGCCGCTGGCCATCGGGAAGCCGACGACGACCGTGTACGCGAATCCGCGACAGGTCGACCGCCCGCGGGAGCTGACGCTGGCGGCGGTGAGGCTGCTCGGGGTCGAGGCGGGGCCGCTGTACGCGGCGCTCTCCGACCGCTCCCGTGGCTTCGTGTACGTGGCGCGCAAGGCAGACCCCGTGCGCGCGGAGAAGCTCGAGGAGCTGGGATTCGCCGGCCTCGGGTTCTACCCCGAGGAGCTGCGCACGTATCCGCAGGGCCCGGTCGCCGCCCAGGTGCTCGGCTTCGCCGGTCTCGACAACATCGGGCTGGAGGGCATCGAGCGCTCGCTCGAGCGGGTCCTCGCGGGGAAGCCCGGGAGCCGGACGATCGTGAAGGACCCGCTCGGCAGGGCGCTCGACGTCGTCTCCACCCAGCCGGAGACGCCGGGGCGTAGCGTGCGTCTCACGCTCGACCACCAGATACAGGCCAACGCCGAGCTCGTGCTGCAGGACGTCGTCCGCCGGTACTCGGCGAAGGCGGCCACCGCGATCGTCATGGACCCGAGCACCGGAGCCCTGCTCGCCATGGCGGTCGCGCCCGGCTTCGACGCGAACCGCTTCGCGACCGCCGCCCCCGACCGCCGGCGCAACCGGGCGGTGACGGACACGTACGAGCCCGGCTCGACCTTCAAGCTCGTGACCGTCGCCGCCGCGCTCCAGGAGGGGATGGTGACGCCCGGCTCCTCGTTCCGGCTCGCGCCCACGATCACGGTCGCGGACCGGGTCATCCGCGAGTCGCACGACCGCCCCACCCAGCGGCTGTCCGTGCGCGAGATCGTCGAGTACTCGTCCAACATCGGGACGATCACGATCGCGCAGCGCCTCGGCGAGGGCCGGCTCGCGTCCTGGATCGACAGGTTCGGCTTCGGCCGGCGGACCGGCGTCGACTTCCCGGGCGAGTCGCCGGGCTTCGCGCTCCCGCTCGACCAGTGGTCGGGCTCCACGATCGGCACGGTGCCGATCGGACACGGCATCGCGGTCACGCCGATCCAGATGGCACGCGCGTACGCCGCGATCGCGAACGGCGGCGTGCTCGTCGACCCGCACCTCGTCGAGCGCGTGGACGGGCGGGCGGCGCCACGCGGGAAGCGGCGGCGCGTCGTCTCCCAGCAGGTGTCGCGGCAGATGCTCGCGATGCTCAGGGGCGTCGTCGTCGAGGGCACCGGAACCGCGGCCGCGATCCCGGGGTACACCGTCGCGGGCAAGACGGGCACGGCAGCGAAGATCGACCCTGACGGGCGCTACTCGCACTCCCGCTACGTGGCGTCGTTCGTCGGCCTCGTCCCGGCGACGAAGCCGAAGCTCGTGATCATGGTCATGGTGGACGAGCCACGCGGGTCGATCTACGGCGGCGACGTGGCTGCGCCCGCGTTCCGCGAGATCGCGCGCTTCAACCTGCAGCACCTCGAGGTGCCGCCGGACGCCCCGCGCAGGCCGGCACGCCGGGGCTGAGAGCGGCGACTTCGCGACCACAACCTCAACTAGCCTTCGCCGCGGTGCAGCTCGACGCGCTGATCCGGGCGCTCGCGCCGAGCGAGGTGGCCGGACCGCGACCGGTCGAGATCGGCGACCTCGCATACGACACCCGCGCCGTCCGCCCGGGCTCGCTCTTCTTCTGCGTTCGTGGCAGCGCGGTCGACGGACACACACTCGCCCCAGCGGCCGTCGAGGCCGGGGCGGCCGCGCTCGTCGTCGAGGAGCCGCTCGAGGTCGACGTCCCCCAGCTCGTCGTGCCCGACACGAGAGGCGCGATGGCGGTCGCCGCCGACGCGTTCTTCGGGGAGCCGACGCGGGAGCTCGAGGTGGTCGGGGTCACCGGGACGAACGGCAAGACGACCACCGCGTTTCTGCTGCACGCCGCGCTCGACGCCGCCGGGCGGCGGCCGGGGCTCGTCGGGACCGTGCAGTGGGTCGTCGGGGGCGAGAGCCGACCCGCGCCCTTCACGACGCCGGAGGCGATCGACCTCCACCGACTCTTCCGCGAGATGCTCTCGGCGGGCGACCGGAGCGCGGCCGTCGAGGCGTCGTCGCACGGCTCCGCGCTCCGCCGCCTCGACCGGGTCCGCTTCGCGGCGCTCGTGTTCACGAACCTGAGCCAGGACCACCTCGACCTGCACGGGACGATGGAGGAGTACTTCCAGGCGAAGCGGAGGCTCTTCACGGGACCGTCCGCGCCGCCCGCGGCCGTGAACGTCGGCGACGAGTGGGGGAGGCGTCTCGCCGCCGACCTGGCCGATCAGCACCGCGCACCGCTCGTCACCTTCGGGCTCGAGGAGGGCGAGGTGCGCCCGGAGGAGCTCGTGCTGAGGTCGGAGGGGAGCCACTTCCGGGCAGCCGGTATCGAGATCGAGACCCGGCTGCGGGGGCGCTTCAACGTCGAGAACGTCCTCGGCGTCGTCGCGGCGGGACTGCTCCTCGACCTCGACGAGGACGAGATCGCGGCCGGGGTCGTGCGCGTCGAGGACGTACCAGGGCGCTTCGAGGCGATCGACGAGGGCCAGCCGTTCTCCGTCGTGGTCGACTACGCGCACACGCCGGACTCGCTGGACACCGTGCTCGCCGCTGCGCGCGAGCTCGCGCAGGGAAGGGTCGTCGTGGTCTTCGGCGCGGGCGGGGACCGGGACCATGGAAAGCGCCCGCTCATGGGCCGGGTCGCGCTCGAGCGCGCGGATCTCGTCGTCGTCACCTCGGACAACCCGCGGTCCGAGGAGCCGCTCGCGATCATCCAGGACGTCCTCCAGGGCACCGGGACGGACGTCGAGATCGATCCCGACCGCCGGTCCGCGATCCACCGCGCGATCGCGCTGGCGGAGCCGGGCGACGTCGTCGTCGTGGCCGGGAAAGGTCACGAGCAGGGGCAGGAGATCGCAGGCGCGGTGTATCCCTTCGACGATCGCGCCGTCGTGCGCGAGGCGCTCGCCGCGGCGCTCGGCGCGTCCCGCTGAGGCGAGGCCGAGACATGATCGCGCTCGCGTGGGAGGAGATCGAGGCACTCGACCTCGGCCGGCTCGAGGGCGGCGCCGCTGGAGAAACCGTGACCGGGATCGTCGCCGACTCCCGCATCGCCGGTCCCGGAGAGCTGTTCGTCGCGCTCAACACGGGCGTCCGCTTCGTCGCCGAGGCACGCGACCGTGGCGCCGCGACGCTCGTGCCGTCGGATCAGGAGGCCGCGCTCGCGGCGCTCGCGAGCCTCGTCCGCTCGAAGAGCACCGCGGACGTCGTCGCGGTCGTCGGGTCCGTGGGCAAGACGACGACGAAGGACATCCTCGGCGCACTCTGTGCGCCGCACGTGCCGACGGTCTGGGCGGAGCGCAGCCTCAACAACGAGATCGGGCTCCCGCTGACCGTCTGTCGCCTCGAGCCGGACACGCGCGTGCTCGTCACCGAGATGGGGATGCGCGGCCTCGGCCAGATCGCGGCCCTGTGCGCCATCGCGAAGCCGACCGTCGTGGTCGTTCCGCACGTCGGTCCCGAGCACCTCGAGCTCCTCGGCACGGTCGAGCGCGTCGCGGAGGCGAACGCCGAGGCGATCTCAGCGCTCCCACCAGGCGGGACCGCCGTCGTCCCCGCGAACGCGAAGGTGCTCGAGCCGTTCCTCGACCGCGACGACATCGCGATTCGTCGTGTGCACACGTCCGCGATCCGCGTGCACGAAGGGGCGACGCGTTTCACGGTAGGCGAGGAGGCCGTCGTGCTCGTCCTGCCGTTCGCCCAGCGTCACCTCGCGCTGAACACCCTTGCGGCCCTGCACGCCTACGTCGCGCTCGGGCTCCCGCTCGACCGCGTGGCGGACGGGGTCGCGGGGATCGAGCTCTCGCCAGGGCGCGGGGAGGAGATGCCCCTCCCGGGAGGAGGCTTGGTCATCAACGACGCCTACAACGCGAATCCCGACTCGATGCACGCCTCGCTCGTCCACCTGGCAGGCCGCGCGGGGGATCGGCGTCGGGTCGCGATCCTCGGGGAGATGGCCGAGCTCGGCTCGCAGTCGGGCCGCTACCACGACCAGGTCGGCAGTCTGGCGGCAGACCTCGGTATCGACGTGATCGGGGTGGGCGAGGCGGCGCGTCGCTACACCCCGGCGGTCTGGGTCGCGTCGTCCGCCGACGTCGCGGAGGCCGCGCGGGCGTACCTCCGTCCCGGGGACGCCGTCCTCGTGAAGGCGTCGAGGGCGGTCGGGCTCGAAGGCATCGCCGAGGAGATAGCGAACATCGCCCGAGCATGGTCCCCGTCCTGATCGCGGGCCTCGTGGCGATGGTCGTCGCCGTCGTCCTCGGGCCGAAGTTCATCGACCAGCTCCGCGCCCGCAACTTCGGGCAGCAGATCCGCGCGGAGGGCCCCGCGACCCACGTCGTCAAGCAGGGCACGCCGACGATGGGCGGGCTCCTCATCATCGGCGCCTCGGTGATCCCGTTTCTCGCGCTCTCGCAGTACACGACCGAGGGGCTGACGGTGCTGTTCATCGTCCTCGGCTGCGCGCTCATCGGATTCACCGACGACTACCTCAAGATTCGCCGCCGGCACTCGCTCGGACTGCCGGGCCGGTGGAAGATGGCCGGCCTCGCCATGGTGACGGTCGTCGCCGCGCTTCTCCTGAACCAGAGCGCGAACTTCACGACCGAGGTGTACGTGCCCGTCGCAGGGTGGACGCTCGATCTCTCGCTGGGCTACTACGCGCTGCTGTTCCTCATCGTCGCTGGCACCGTCAACGGCGCGAACCTCACCGACGGGATCGACGGCCTCGCCGCAGGCGTGGTCGTGATCATGCTGCTCACGTTCCTCGCGATCGCCGGCATCGCATGGCTCCGCTCGGGAGACCCCGGAGCGCGGAGCGACACGCTCCTCGACGTCGCCACGCTCGCGGCCGCGCTCATCGGCGGGACGATCGGGTTCCTCTGGTACAACGCCTTCCCGGCCGAGGTGAACATGGGCGACACGGGATCGTTCGCCCTCGGAGGCGCGGTCGCCGGGTTCGCGATCGTCACCGGCACCGAGATCCTGCTTCCGCTGATCGCCTGCATCTTCGTCATCGAGGTGCTCTCGCTGATCATCCAGGTGGTCAGCTTCAAGCGAAGCGGGAGGCGGGTGTTCCTCATGGCGCCGATCCACCACCACTTCGAGATGAAGGCGTGGTCGGAGACGAAGATCATGGTGCGGTTCTGGATCGTGTGCGCGATCTTCTGCGCGTCCGGGTTCGCACTGTTCTATCGGGACTTCCTGCAGTTCGTGCTGCCCTCGTGACGTGAGCGAGCTCGAGGGCAGGCGCGTCCTCGTGGTCGGACTCGCGCGCTCGGGACGGGCGGCGGCGACGGTGCTCGCGGAGCTCGGTGCCCGCGTGACCGGCTACGACCGTGACGAGTCGCTCGACGCGGGCAGGCTCCGTGAGCTCGGCGTCGAACTTCACCTGGGACGCGAGGAGGAGACGCTGCTCAAGGGGACCGATCTCGTCGTGAAGAGCCCGGGCGTTCCGGGGGAGACGCCGCTCGTCGCGAGCGCGCGCGAGCGCGCGATCCCCGTGTGGAGCGAGATCGAGCTCGGTGCGCGGCTGCTCGCGAACCCCATCCTCGGCGTCACCGGCACGAACGGCAAGACGACGACGAGCGAGCTCCTGGGCGCCGTCTTCCGCGCCGCCGACCGGCCGGTGGAGGTCGCCGGCAACGTCGGACGGCCGTTGACCTCGCTCGTCGGCGCCGTCGACCCCGGCGCATGGATCGTGTGCGAGCTCTCGTCCTTCCAGCTCGAGGACGTGGAGACGCTGCGGCCGCGCGTCGCCGTGCTTCTCAACCTCGAGCCCGACCACCTCGACCGGCACGGCACGTTCGAGTGGTACGCGGACACGAAGCTCCGCATCTTCGAGCAGCAGACGGAGGACGACACCGCGGTCGTCCCGCGTGGTTTCGGTGCCGTCCCCGGCGGCGCACGGCGAGTCGACTTCCGCTTCGACGACCCCCTGCCCGCGGAGCCGGCCATACCCGGCCCCCACAACCGCGAGAACGCGGCCGCGGCGACCGCGGCGGCGCGCTCGGCGGGGATCGGCGACGACGCGATCGCCGAGGCGCTGCGCACGTTCCCCGGGGTGGCGCACCGCATCGAGTCGGTTCGCGAGCTGGACGGCGTCCGCTACGTGAACGACTCGAAGGCGACGAACGTGGCCGCGGCGCGGCGTGCGCTCGCCGCCTTTCCGGAGTCGAGGGTGCACGTGATCCTGGGCGGCCGCGGCAAGAACGAGCCCTACGCGCCGTTGGCCGGGTCCTTCGGGCCCGGAGACCGCGCGTACGTGCTCGGCGAGGCGGCGGACGAGATCGCGGCCGCGCTCGACGAGGCGGGCGTGCCCTACGTGCGCGTCGGCGACCTCACGGCGGCGCTGAACGAGGCACGCCGGGCTGCGCAGCCCGGTGACGTCGTGCTGCTCTCCCCGGCCTGCGCGAGCTTCGACCAGTTCCGGGACTTCGAGCACCGAGGGGACACGTTCCGCCGACTCGTCCGGGAGCTCGGATGAGGATGCAGGGCCACGTTGACCAGAAGCTCGTCGCGCTCGTGACTCTGGGGCTCGTCGGCTTCGGCCTCGTGATGGTGTACAGCGCGACGTCCGCGTCCGCGGCTCTCGGGGACGGCGACCCGATGAGCTACCTGAAGCGGCAGTCGGTGTACGCGTTGCTCGGGCTCGTCGTGATGACCGCGCTCGCGCGCTTCGACTACCACCGGCTCCGCTACCTCGCGCTCCCGCTCCTCCTCGTCGCCCTCGGTCTGTGCCTCGCCGTCCTCGTCGTCGCGCCGGAGATCAACGGAGCCCGGCGCTGGTTCCTGCTCGGGCCGGCGAGCTTCCAGCCCTCCGAGCTCGCGAAGCTCGCGCTCTGCCTGTTCGCCTCCCTCTACCTCGCGCGGCACGCGACCCCGCGCACGCTGGGCGAGCTCGCCCGGCCGCTCGGGCTGATCACAGCCGCGCTCTGCGGCCTCATCCTGCTCGAGCCCGACCTGGGGACGACGATCTCGCTGTGCGCCATGATGCTCGCGATCCTGCTCGTCGCCGCGGTGCCGATCCGGCTGCTCGCGGTGTCGGCGCTCCTCGCGGCGGGCGTCGGGCTCATCGCGATCTGGGCAGAGCCCTACCGGCGCGCCCGTATCTTCAGCTTCCTCGACCCGTGGAGCGACGCCCAGGGCTCGGGCTTCCAGATCGTGCAGGCGATGATCGGGATCGGCTCGGGTGGCCTCACCGGCTCGGGGCTCGGCGAGGGCGTGCAGAAGGTGCTCTACCTGCCCGAGGCGCACACGGACATGATCTTCGCCGTGGTCGGAGAGGAGCTCGGGCTCGTCGGCTCCGCGCTCGTGATCGCCGCCTTCGCCGTCTTCGCGGTCGCCGGGCTCCGGATCGCGCTCCGCTGCCGCGACCCGTTCGGGAAGCTGCTCGCCGCGGGGATCACGTCGCTCGTCGCGGGGCAGGCGGCGATCAACCTCGCCGCCGTGCTCGGGATCGCGCCGCTGACCGGGATCCCGCTGCCGTTCGTCTCGTACGGCGGGTCGAGCCTCGTAGTGCTGCTCGCGGGCGTGGGCATTCTCCTTAACATCGCCGTCAATGGAGAGGTCGCCACGGCTCGCGTGCGTGATAGCGGCCGGCGGGACCGCCGGCCACGTGCGGCCCGCGCTCGCGGTCGGGGAAGCGCTCCGCGCGCGCGGCGTGAGCGTGACGTTCGCCGGGTCCCGCGGACGCGTCGAGTCGCGGCTGGTTCCTGAGGCTGGATTCGAGCTCGACACGTTCTCGATCTCCGGCTTCCCCAGGCGACCCGGGCTCGACCTGCTGCGCGCGCTCGGCCGAGCGGCCTTCGCACCGCTCGCCTGCGCGCGGATCCTCGCCCGGCGGCAGCCCGACGTCGTCCTGGGCGCCGGCGGCTACGTCGCCGGTCCGATGGTGCTCGCGGCGCGTCTGCGCGGGATCCCGGCAGCGCTGACCGAGGCCGACGCCCACCTCGGCCTCGCCAACCGTCTCGCGGCCCCGTTCGCACGCCGGGTCTTCCTCGCATACTCGATCCCGGGGCGGAGCGGCGCGAAGTACCGCGTCGTCGGCCGGCCGATCCCGTCGGCGCACCTCGCGGGGGAGCGAGCGACGGCTCGTGGGACGTTCGGGTTGCCGGCGGAGGGTCCTGTGCTCGCGGTCTTCGGAGGGCTCGCGGGAGCGGAGGCGCTGAACGAGCTCGCGGTGCGAGCCTGGGGCGTGCGCGGTCCGGCCGTCCTGCACGTCGCGGGCGAGCGCGACTACGACGCCCTCCGGCCCCGGGTGGAGCGGGACGACTACGTGCTCCTGCCGACGACCGACCGGTTCGGAGACGCTCTCGCGGTCGCGGACCTCGCCCTCTCGCGGGCCGGGGGCACCGTGTGGGAGCTCGCGGCCGCAGGCACGCCGGCCGTCCTCGTCCCCTATCCGCACGCGACCGCGGACCACCAGTGGCTGAATGCACGGCACTTCGAGCAGGGTGGGGGCGCGGTGGTCGTGCGCCAGGAGGAGCTGGAGAGCGTCCCGGCGCTCGTGGACGCGCTGCTCGGCGACCCGGGGCGCCTCGACGGCATGAGCACGGCGATGCGGCAGCTCGCCCGCCCCGACGCCGCGGACGAGGTCGCCGACGAGCTCGTCCGGCTCGCCGGGGCGGGCCGGTGAGAGGGGACGGGGACACGCCGCTCACGGGTCGCCGCCTGTACTTCGTCGGCATCGGAGGAGCCGGGCTCTCGGCGTACGCGAACATCGCGCGAGCGTGGGGAGCCGAGGTGCGCGGCTGGGACGTGCGGGAGACGATCTTCATGGAGACGCTCGCCGGCGTGGAGATCGACGTGGGCGGCGACCCCGCGCCCCCGGCCGGCTACGAGGTGATCCTCTCGACGGCCCACGCGGGCCGGGCCGAGGGACGCCCGCGGGCGGAGCTCCTGGCCGAGCTCGTCTCGCTGCGACGCTCGATCGTCGTGGGCGGGGCGCACGGGAAGACGACGACGACCGCGATGATCGCCTACGTGCTCCGGGAGCTCGAGCGCGATCCCGCCTGGATCGTCGGCGGCGTCGTCCCGCAGCTCGGCGGGAACGCGGGGGCGGGGAAGGGCTGGCTCGTGGTCGAGGGCGACGAGTCGGATCGCTCGATCGCGCTCCTCGAGCCGGACGTCGCTGTGGTCACCAACGTCGAGCTCGACCACCACGCGACGTTCGCCTCGACGGCGGAGCTCGCCGTGTTCTTCGAGGAGTGGCTCGGCCGCGCGGACGCGTCCGTGCGGGGATGGGAGCTCGCACCGGTCGACCTCGAGCTCGCCGTGGCGGGCGAGCACAACCGGATGAACGCCGCGGCCGCACTCGCCGCGCTCGAGCTCGCGGAGGTCGCGCGTGAGGACGCGGCGCCGGTCCTCGCGCGGTTCGAGGGCGTCGCCAGGCGTTTCGAGCTCGTCGGCGAGCGGGGCAGCGTGCAGGTCTACGACGACTACGCGCACAACCCGACCGAGATCGCGGCGGCTCTGCGGACCGCTCGCAAGCGGGTCGAGCGTCGGCTGATCGCCGTCTACCAGCCGCATGTCTACGAGCGCACGCGCCAGCTCGCGCGCGAGCTCGGCGAGGCCTTGGGCCTGGCCGACGTGGCCATCGTCACCGACGTGATCGGCGGCCGTGACGATGCGCGACCGGGCGTCACCGGGAAGCTCGTGCTCGACAACGTCCCCCGGGGCGCACGGCGTGGCTGGGCGCCGACGCTCGAGGACGCGGCGCTCCTCGCACGGTCGTGGGCCCGCCCCGGCGACGTCGTGGTCACGCTCGGGGTCGGGGAGCCGTGGCGCATTGCCCGGTCGGTCGTCGACGGGCTTCCGGGATGAAGATCGAGCGCGGCGTCCCCCTCGCGAGGATGACGACGATCGGCACCGGCGGTCCGGCCCGGGCGGTCGCGAGGCCGCGCACGCTGCAGGAGCTCGAGGACGCGCTCCGCGTCGCGGTCGGCGAGGGGTTGGAGCTCGTGGTGATCGGGCTCGGCTCGAACGTCCTCGCCGCGGACGCGGGGGTGGACGCGCTCGTCGTCCGGCTCGAGGGCGAGCTGGCCGCGGCCGAGGCGCACGAGGGCGTGCTCGCGGCGGGGGGCGGAGCGACGAACGCCGTGTGCCTCCACCGCGCGCGGACGGCAGGCCTCGGAGGGTTCGAGTTCGCCTGCGCGATCCCGGGCACGGCGGGCGGCGGTGTGCGGATGAACGCCGGCGCCTACGGGCGCGACTGGCGCGACGTGCTCGTGCGCGCGCTCGTGGTCTCCGCCGAGGGCTCCGGCTGGCTCCGGCCCCACGAGCTCGGATTGTCGTATCGCCACTCGGCGGTGCGGCCCGGGCACGTCGTCGCGCAGGTGGAGTACCGGCTCGAGCCGAGCACGCCGGACGCGATCAGGGCGACCGTCGCCGACCTGGTGGCGCGACGCAAGGCCACGCAGCCGACGAACAAGCGCACGTTCGGGAGCGTCTTCAAGAACCCGCCGGGCGAGCTGGGGGCGGGCGCGCTGCTCGAGCGCTGCGGTCTGAAGGGTCATCGCATCGGCGGAGCCGTGATCTCGCCGAAGCACGCGAACTTCGTCGAGAACGCGGACGGGGCGACGAGCGCGGACTGCCTCGCGCTCATCGCCGAGGCGCGTCGCCGCGCGCGCGAGCAGTTCGGCGTCGAGCTCGAGCGCGAGGTCGTCTTCCTGGGCGAGCTCGGGTAGGAGCGGCGCGCGCCGCGGCGAAGTCCGCACGCATGGTCGGGGGACGAGCCGAAGGCGGATCGCGCCGGCGGACGCGCGCGGCAAGCGTCGTCGTCCCGTTTCCGCGAGGCCCTGCCGGCGATCGCCTCGACGTCGCACGGCTCGTCCCCTCCGGCCGCTCGCTTCTCGTCGGGTTCACCCTCGTCGCCGGGGTGCTGTGCGCGTTTTGGGGTGCGCAGGCGTCCTCGGTCTTCTCGGTCGAGCGAGTCGATGTCGTGGGCGCCCCTCCCGCGGTCGTGCGGCAGGTCGAGTCCGTCGCCGCGGACACGCTCGGGCGCAGCCTGCTCGACGTGGACGCGCGCCGCGTCGAGGACGCGGTCCGGGCGCTCCCCTCGGTGGCGAGCGCGTCCGTCGACCGCTCCTTCCCGCACACGCTCGTCATCCGCGTGACCGCCGAGCGGCCGGTAGCCGTGATCCGTACGCGCACGTCCTCCTGGCTCGCCACCGGATCCGGAAAGGTGACCCGGGAGATCCGGATCGGCTCGCACGTGGGCTACCCGCGCCTGTGGCTCCCGAAGGGCGTCGGGGTTCGTCCGGGGGGAACGCTCCCGGCGACCTTCGTCACGGCGACCCGTGTGCTCGAGGCCGTCTCCAAGGCCGGCATCCGGCGGCCGGTCAAGGGCGTCCGCTCCACGCAGAGCGAGCTGACCGTCGTGCTGCGCGACGGCCCCGAGCTCCGGCTCGGCGGGGCGACCGACGTCCGTCTCAAGCTGGTCGTCGCCGCGCACGTCCTCCCGCACGTGCCGACGGACGCGGTGTACCTGGATGTGAGCGTGCCGGAACGTCCGGTCAGCAGCAGGTACGACCTCAACTCTTAGGTTGAGCTTGAATGTTCACCCGGACGAAGGGCATTGACACGACCTCGGAGGAGCCCTACCCTCGACGACGAAGGGATGTTTCCAAGTCGCAACTTCGACGAGAGCTTCAGCTTCAGGACGGTTGAGACATGAACAATCAGCTCGGTAGCTACCTCGCAGTGATCAAGGTCGTCGGCATCGGCGGCGGCGGCTCGAACGCCGTCACACGTATGGTCGAAGCTGGCCTCTCCGGCGTCGAGTTCGTCGCCGTGAACACCGACGCGCAGGCCCTGCTCATGGCGGACGCGGACGTGAAGATCCACATCGGGTCGAAGGCCACGCGCGGCCTCGGCGCAGGCGCCGACCCCCGCGTGGGGGGCGCCGCGGCACACGAAAGCCGCGACGAGCTGAAGGAGGCGCTCAAGGGCGCGGACATGATCTTCGTCACCGCCGGGGAAGGTGGCGGCACGGGCACCGGCGGCGCACCGGTCGTCGCGGAGATCGGCCGCGAGCTCGGCGCGCTGACCGTCGGGGTCGTCACCAGGCCGTTCGTGTTCGAGGGCCGGCTGCGCGCGGACCAGGCGGAGCAGGGCATCCAGAGCCTGCGCGAGAACGTGGACACGCTGATCGTGATCGAGAACGACCGCCTGCTGCAGGTGGTCGAGAAGTCGACGCCGGTCACGGACGCGTTCCGGATGGTCGACGACATCCTCCGCCAGGGCGTGCAGGGGATCACGGACCTGATCACCGTGCCGGGCCTCATCAACCTCGACTTCGCGGACGTGCGCACGATCATGCGCGACGCGGGCTCGGCCCTGATGGGGATCGGCGTCGCGCACGGCGAGAGCCGGGCCGTCGAGGCGGCGCGTGCGGCGGTCTCGTCCCCGCTGCTCGAGACCTCGCTGGACGGCGCGACCGGGATCCTGCTCAACATCACGGGCGGCCCCGACCTCGGGCTGGCGGAGGTGGACGAGGCGGCCCAGGTCGTCACGGGCGCGGCCGACGCGAATGCGAACGTCATCTTCGGCGCCGTGATCGACGAGGCCATGGGCGACGACGTGCGGGTGACCGCGATCGCCACGGGCTTCGGCGGACGTCCCCGGCGCCGGCGGGTCGAGGCGGCGACGGCCGCTCCGCGGGAGCGCGTCGCGGTGCGCGCCCCGAGCGTGACCGACGTCGAGATCGACATCCCGTCCTTCCTGAAGGACGATTAGACGCGCACGGCTGCCGGCGGTCCCGTCCCGCCGCCGACGACGTTGATCGCGCGATCGGGGGCGGGGCGCACGTGCGGGCGCCTGTCGGCGGGCGGCGCGCTTCGGAGTGGATAGAGTCGCGGCGTGGAGGGCACGCTCCTGCGCACGCCGCTCTTCGCGCGCCACGTCTCCGCGGGAGCGCGCCTGGTGCCCTTCGCCGGCTACGAGATGCCCGTCCAGTACGAGGGGGTCATCGAGGAGCACCGGGCCGTGCGCGCCGACTGCGGCGTCTTCGACGTCTCGCACATGGGCGAGCTGCACGTCGACGGCCCGACGGCGGAGGCGTTCCTGCAGGACGTGCTCTCGAACGACCTTGCGAAGATCGGGGACGGCGAGGCGCAGTACACCCTGCTGACGAACGAGCTGGGTGGCATCGTCGACGACCTGATCGCGTACCGGTTCGCCCACGGCCAGTTCCTGCTCGTCGTGAACGCGTCGAACCGGGCCGCCGTCCACCGCTGGCTCAAGGAGCGCGAGCCGCGCGGCACGGAGGTGCGCGACGCCTCCGACGAGTACGGGCTCCTCGCCGTGCAGGGACCGCGCTCGCTCGAGCGGCTCGGCCTCGAGCAGAGGCCGGCCTTCACCCACGACATGGGTGAGCTCGACGGCATCGACGTCATGGTCTGCCGCACGGGGTACACGGGCGAACTCGGGGTCGAGCTCTGCTGCGCGCAGGACGACGCGGTCGCGCTCTGGGACGCGGTCACCGCCCGCGGCGCCGTGCCCTGCGGCCTCGGCGCGCGCGACACGCTCCGCCTCGAGGTCTGCTACCCGCTGCACGGGAACGACATCACGGTCGACACCGACGCCGTCTCCGCCGGCCTCGGCTGGGCGTGCGCGCTGGGGAAGGACTTCACGGGCGTCGAGGCGCTTCGCAGGGTGAAGGAGGAGGGCCCGGCGCGCCGGCTCGTCGCGTTCGTGATGGACGAGAAGGCGATCCCGCGTCAGGGCATGGCGATCGAGGGCGGCGGCGAGGTGACGTCGGGGAGTCACTCGCCGATGCTCGGCATCGGCATCGGGATGGGATACGTCCCGGCGGCGAGCGCGGCGCCGGGGTCAGAGCTCGTCCTCGACGTCCGCGGGAAGCCGCGGCGAGCGCACGTCGTGAAGAAGCCGATCTACCGCAAAGGAGAGAGCTAGTGCCAGCGACGGAGAGCTACCCGGACGACCTCAGGTACCACCGTGAGCACGACTGGGCGCGGATCGAGGGGGAGGAGGCGACGTTCGGCATCACGTGGTTCGCCCAGGACGCTCTCGGCGAGCTGGTCCACTACGAACCGGCCGAGGTCGGCTCGACGGTGACCCGGGGCTCGCCGTGCGGCGAGGTGGAGTCCGTGAAGGCGGTCTCGGACGTGATCGCGCCCCTCTCGGGCGAGGTCCTCGAGGTGAACCAGAAGGCGGTCGACGAGCCCGAGGTCGTGAACGAGGACCCGTACGGAGAGGGCTGGCTCGTCCGCGTGCGCCTGTCCGACCCGGACGAGGTGGGCGAGCTGATGGACGTCGAGGCCTACAGGGCCCACGTCGCCGAGCAGTAGCGCGTGGGCTACCTGTCGCTGACCGACTCCGACCGCGAGGAGATGCTCGCGGCGATCGGTGTCTCCTCGGTCGAGGAGCTCTTCGAGCAGGTGCCGCCCGGCGTGCGCCTCGGCCGCGCCCTCGACCTCCCGCCGGCGCTCGGCGAGGCCGAGCTCGCGCGCCACGTGGAGGAGCTCGCCGCCCGGAACGTCCACGCGGGCGCGGAGCTCTCGTTCCTCGGCGGGGGGATCTACGACCACTACGTGCCCTCGGTGGTCGACGTCGTGCTCTCCCGCGGCGAGCTGCTGACCGCCTATACCCCGTACCAGCCCGAGATGAGCCAGGGCGTGCTGCAGGCGATCTTCGAGTACCAGACGGTGGTCTGCGAGCTGACGGGGATGGACGTGTCGAACGCGTCCGGCTACGACGGGTCGACGGTCGCCGCGGACGCGTGCTTCGTGGCGAAGCACTCGGTTCCGGGCCGGACGAAGATCGTGCTCACCGAGGCCCTCAACCCACAGGTCCGCCAGGTCGTGAAGACGTACGCGCCGGGCTTCGGGCTGGAGGTGGTCGAGGTCCCGCACGCAGGCGGCACGACCGATCCCGACCGGGTCGCGGAGGCGGCGCAGGATGCCGCCGCCGTGCTCTTCCAGCAGCCGAACTTCCTCGGTTGCCTCGAGCCCGCGCCGGACCTGGCGCGCGCCGCCGCGGACGCCGGTGCGCTCGCGATCGCGCACGTGAACCCGATGTCGCTCGGTGTGCTCGAGGCCCCTGGCGCCTACGGGTGCTCGCTCGCGCTCGGCGAGGGGCAGGCGGCCGGCAACTGGCTGTCGTACGGCGGGCCGCACTACGGTTTCCTCGCCGCGAAGAGCGACTTCATGCGCCGGATGCCGGGCCGCATCGTGGGCGAGACGGTCGACCTGGACGGCCGGCGGGCGTATGTGCTCACCCTGCAGACGCGCGAGCAGCACATCCGCCGGGAGAAGGCGACCTCGAACATCACGACGAACCAGACGCTGCTCTCCCTCGCCGGGCTCGCAACGCTCTCCTGGCTCGGCCCCGAGGGCCTGCGCGAGGTGGGGGAGGCATGTCTGGCGCTCGCCCACCATGCACGCGAGCGCGTGGGGCTCGAGCCCGCGTTCGAGGCGCAGTCCTTCAACGAGGTGGCGTTCCGGACGCCGATCCCCGCGCGCGAGGTCGTCCGTCGCGCCCGCGAGCGCGGGATCCACCCCGGCTACGTGCTCGGCCGCGACTACGAAGGCATGGACGACGTGCTGCTCGTCGCGGTCACCGAGAAGCGGACGGCCGAGGACGTCGACCGGCTCGCCGAGGTGCTCCACGAGGTGTGCGCATGAGCGCGGAGCCCGGTAGCGCCTGGCAGGACGCGCCACTCGTCTTCGAGCGCTCCTCGCCCGGGCGCCGGGCGGGGCGCCCGCCACGGCCGGACCTCCCCGTGCCGGGGCTTCCCGACTCGCTCCGCCGCGTCCGGCCGCCCCGCCTGCCCGAGGTCTCCGAGCCCGAGCTCGTCCGCCACTTCACCGCCCTCGCGGACCGCAACTTCGGGGTGGACACGGGCTTCTACCCGCTCGGCTCGTGCACGATGAAGCACAACCCACGCGTGCACGAGCGTCTCGCCGGGCTGCCCGGGTTCCGGGACC
>Ga0075313_1000013_pt1 | contig 38181 bp, 35 predicted proteins | sample MayberryNE_Catta_3_FD_120051 | JGI IMG/M metagenome (GOLD analysis project Ga0075313, IMG submission 120051) | Natural and restored wetland microbial communities from the San Francisco Bay, California, USA, that impact long-term carbon... | ecosystem: Environmental > Terrestrial > Soil >...
CGTCTCGTCCTCGCCGCCTTCCTTCAAGCCCTTCTTGAACTCGCCGGACGAACGGCCCAGGTTGCGAGCGATCTCGGGGAGCTTGGTGGCGCCGAAGATCACGGCGATCGCCACGATGCCCACGATGATCCATTCGTTCATGCGGTTCCCACTTCCTTCCGGGTGTGGTGGGCGGCCGCCGAGCACCGGGCCGCACGGGCCAGTCTACGCCGGGGCTCGTGCGATGGCCACGGACCTTGCTTGCCCACCGCCGGGGAGGCCGGTATGCTGCCGGCGAGAGGTACTTCCCCTTTAAGTCCGGTCCTGAGAGGCCGGGAAGGGAGCATCCGAACATGCTGCACGATCGCCGCGCCTCCTCGCACGCCCGAGGGGGCGTTCCCGTGTCCGGGCCGAGACGATGAGCGCGCGGGGCCTGTTGCTCGACGAAGACGACATCCGTCGAGCGCTCACCCGGATCGCGCACGAGATCATCGAGCGAGACAAGGGAGCGGCCGGCCTCGTGCTGGTCGGCATCGCGAACCGAGGCGACCACATCGCTCGTCGCCTCGCCGACGAGATCGAACGCATCGAAGGAACGGCGGTTCCCGTCGGCGTGCTCGACATCACGTTCTATCGCGACGACATCGGTCTGAGGGCCGAGGCCCCCGAGGTCCACGAGACGCGCATCGACGTCGGCATCAACGACCGCACGGTGGTGCTCGTCGACGACGTGCTGTTCACCGGCCGCACGATCCGCGCGGCGATGGACGCGCTCACCGACTTCGGACGTCCCGCGCGCATCCGGCTCGCCGTGCTGGTCGACCGAGGTCATCGCGAGCTGCCGATCCGGGCCGACTTCGTGGGCAAGAACGTGCCGACCCGTCGCTCCGACGACGTGAGCGTGCGGGTGCGCGAGCTCGACGGCGACGACGCGGTGCTCGTCCGCGAAGCGCTCACCTCGGAGGTGACCCGATGAACCGGCATGTGCTGTCGATGCACGACCTGACCGCCGACGACGTGACCCGCGTGCTCGACACCGCGGAGTCCTTCCGCGAGGTGGGCTCCCGGGTGATCAAGAAGGTGCCGGCGCTGCGGGGGCGCACGGTGGTGAACTTCTTCCTCGAGAACTCCACCCGCACGAGGATCTCCTTCGAGCTCGCCGCCAAGCGGCTGTCGGCCGACGTGATCAACTTCGCGGCCGGCGGATCGAGCGTGTCCAAGGGCGAGAGCCTGAAGGACACCGCACTCACGCTGCAGGCGATGGGCGCGGACGCGATCGTGATCCGCCACTCCTCGAGCGGGTCGCCCCTGCAGCTCACGGGGTGGGTCGACGGGCACGTGCTCAACGCCGGCGACGGCACGCACGAGCACCCCACCCAGGCGCTGCTCGATCTGTACACGATGCGGGAGAGGCTCGGGCGGCTCGAGGGGCTCCGCGTGGCGATCGTCGGCGACGTGCTGCACTCACGCGTCGCCCGATCGCTCAGCTTCGGGCTGGTGAAGATGGGGGCCGACGTGACCCTGATCGGACCTCCCACGTTGATCCCTCCCGACGCCCCGGCCTGGGGGGTGCACGTGAACTACGACATCGACGGCGTGATCCCGAAGCTCGACGTCTGCTACATGCTCCGTGTGCAGCGGGAGCGTCAGCGGCTGGAGTACTTCCCCAGCGTGCGCGAGTACAACCGATTGTTCGGCCTCACCGCGACGCGTGCGGATGCGCTGCCCGAGGGGTCGTTGATCATGCATCCCGGGCCGATGAACCGCGGCGTCGAGATCGACTCCGACGTCGCCGACCTGCCGCAGGCGGTGATCGAGGAGCAGGTCACGAACGGCATCGCGGTTCGCATGTCCCTGCTCTACCTGCTGCTGGGGGGCGGGGGCGGCTCGGAACCGGCGGCCGGACGCGACGAGGTGGAGGTGCTCCGTGACTGAGGCGGTGCTCTTCCGCGGCGCCGAGGTGGTCGATCCGGCCACGGGCCACGACGGCGTCGGCGACGTGTTGGTCGCCGGCGAGGTCGTCGAGGCCGTGGGTCGGGGGCTCGAGTCGCACGGCGCCGAGGTGATCGAGTGCGACGGGCTCGTGCTCGCCCCGGGCCTCGTCGACCTGCACACGCACCTGCGTGAGCCCGGGTACGAGTACAAGGAGACGGTCGCGAGCGGCACGCGGGCGGCCGCGGCAGGCGGGTTCACCGCGGTCTCGTCGATGGCCAACACCGACCCGGTCACCGATCACGCGGGCATCGTCGCCGAGATCCGCGACAAGGCGGCCGAAGCCGGTCTCGCCGACGTCTTCCCGGTCGGAGCCGTCACGAAGGGCTTGGCGGGCGAGTCGATGGCCGAGCTCGGCGAGATGGTCGAGGCCGGTGTCCGGATGTTCAGCGACGACGGCATGTGCGTGCCGACCCCGCGCATGCTGCGCAACGCGCTGGTGTACGCCAAGGCGTTCACCGACGAGGTCGTGATCGCGGATCACTGCGAGGACGCATCGCTCGTGGAAGGCGGGCACATGCATGAAGGCTCGCACTCGTACGCCCTCGGCCTCGCCGGAAGACCGGCCGAGGCGGAGGAGATCGTCGTCGCCCGCGACCTCGCTGTGGCGCGGGCGACCGGCGGCCGGATCCATGTCCTGCACGTGTCGAGCGCGCGGTCCGTCGAGCTGATCCGGCGCGCCAAGGCCGAGGGCGTCCGGGTGACGGCCGAGGTGACGCCCCATCACCTGGTCTTCACCGACGACGACCTCGTCGGCTACGACACGAACTTCAAGGTGAACCCGCCGCTGCGCACCGCGGAGGACCGAGATGCCCTGCGGGCAGGGGTCGCCGACGGCACGATCGACGTGATCGCCACCGATCATGCCCCTCACGCCGTCGAGGAGAAGGAATCGGAGTTCGATCTCTCTCCGCCGGGCATGATCGGGCTCGAGACGGCGCTCGGAGCCGTGCTCACACACGTGGTGGCCCCGGGGCTCGTGACGCTGCCACGCGCGATCGAGGCGATGTCGGGAACCCCCGCACGCATCCTCGGCGCGGCGGGGCACGGAGGGCCGATCGAGCCCGGACGTCCCGCCAACCTCGTCGTGTTCGACCCCGCCGAGCGCTGGGTCGTCGACCCGCCGTTCGCCTCGAAGGCTCGGAACAGCGCGTTCACGGGCTCGGAGCTCTCGGGACGCGTGCGGCACACGATGCTCCGCGGCTCCTTCACCGTGGCCCACGGGAAGGTGAGCCGATAGGCGTGCAGAGCGTCGACGCGAGCCCGGCCCGGCGACGGGTTCGGGGGCCTGCAGCCGCGCTCGCGCTCGAGGACGGGAGCGTCTTCCGCGGCACGGCGTTCGGTGCCGAGGGCACGTCGTTCGGTGAGGCCGTGTTCAACACGAGCATGACCGGGTACCAGGAGGTGCTGACCGACCCCTCCTACGCCGGGCAGATCGTGATCATGACGTCGCCCCACCAGGGGAACACCGGCGTGAACGACGACGACGCGGAATCCTCCGCGATGCATCTCGCCGGGTTCGCGGTGCGTGAGGCGTCCCGCACGGCGCCCTCCTGGCGGGCGGAGGCGACGGTGCAGGAGGCACTCGCGGCGGCGGGGGTCGTCGCCATCGAGGGCATCGACACGCGCAGGCTCACGCGCCTGGTGCGGGCCCGGGGTTCGATGCGAGCGGGGGTCTCGACGGTCGACCTCGACCCGGCATCGCTCGTCGAGCGCGTGCGTGCGACGCCGGGTATGGCGGGGGCGGACCTCGCGACGACGGCCGGCACCCCCACGATCGTCGAGTCGGCGGCGATCGTCGGGCCGGCGACGACGGCGCGAGGCCGAGTGCTCCGTGTCGCCGCCGTCGACTTCGGCATGAAGCGCAACATCTTGCGGCTCATGGCGGCGGCGGGCATCGAGGCCACCGTGTTCCCCGCGAGGACCCCGCCGGACGACATCGCACGCGGTGGCTTCGACGGGGTGTTCCTGTCCAACGGCCCCGGCGATCCGTCGGCGACGACCGACGGAGTGGCGGCGACGCGGGCCCTGCTCGGCACCGTCCCGCTGTTCGGCATCTGCCTCGGGCACCAGCTGCTCGGCATCGCGCTCGGGGGCCGCACGTTCAAGATGTCGTTCGGCCATCGGGGGATGAACCAGCCCGTCCTCGACGTGCGCTCGGGACGTGTCGAGATCACCAGCCACAACCATGGGTTCGCCGTGGATCCCGCTGCCTGGGAGCTCCGGGACGGAGCCACGGCACAGACCGATCACGGCCGGGTCGTGCTCTCTCATCGGAACCTCAACGACGGCACGCTCGAGGGTATGCGATGCCTCGACGTGCCTGCCTTCGGCGTGCAGTACCACCCGGAGGCCGCCCCCGGCCCTCATGACTCGCGCTCCCTCTTCGATGAGTTCCGCACGCTGATGGAGACGGCTGCCTGATGCCACGGCGGACCGACATCCACACGATCCTCGTCGTCGGCTCGGGGCCGATCGTGATCGGCCAGGCGTGCGAGTTCGATTACTCCGGGACCCAGGCATGCAAGGTGCTGCGCAGCGACGGCTTCGAGGTTGCGCTCGTCAACCCGAACCCGGCGACGATCATGACCGACCCCGAGCTGGCGGATCGCACGTACATCGAACCGCTCACACCGTCATCGGTGCTCGCGATCTGTGAGCGCGAGCGTCCGGACGCGCTGCTGCCGACGCTCGGGGGACAGACCGCCCTGAACGTCGCGGTCGCCCTCGCGGAGTCGGGCGACCTCGACCGTTTGGGCATCGTCCTGATCGGGGCCTCGCTCGAGGCGATCCATCGTGCCGAGGACCGGAGCGGGTTCAAGCGGGCGATGATGGAAGCCGGCCTCGACGTGCCGAGGGCAGGCGCGGCGACGACGCTCGAGCAGGCCCTCGCCGTCGGCGAGGAGATCGGGTATCCGCTGATCGTGCGGTCGTCGTTCACGATGGGGGGGCGGGGCAGCGGGTTCGCCGCCGATCGTGAGGAGCTCGCCGACCTGGCCGCGCGCGGCCTCGACGCGTCGCCGGCGACCGAGATCCTCGTGGAGGAGTCGATCGCCGGGTGGAAGGAGTTCGAGCTCGAGGTGATGCGCGACGCCGCCGACAACGGCGTCGTGGTCTGCTCGATCGAGAACGTCGACCCGATGGGGGTCCACACGGGCGACTCCGTCACGGTCGCCCCGCAGCAGACCCTGACCGACCGCGAATACCAGCGGATGCGCGACGCCGCGTTGCGGGTGCTCCGTGTGATCGGCGTCGAGACCGGCGGCTCGAACGTGCAGTTCGCGGTCGATCCGGTCTCGGGGCGGCAGGTGTTGATCGAGATGAACCCTCGCGTCTCCCGCTCGAGCGCTCTCGCCTCGAAGGCCACCGGGTTCCCCATCGCGAAGATCGCTGCCCTGCTGGCCGTCGGGTATCGGCTCGACGAGATCACGAACGACATCACCGCGGAGACGCCGTCGTCGTTCGAGCCCGCGCTCGACTACGTGGTCGTGAAGGTGCCGCGGTTCGCGTTCGAGAAGTTCGCCGGGGCCGACCCATGTCTCACCTCGACGATGAAGTCGGTCGGGGAGGTGATGGCGATCGGCCGCACGTTCAAGGAAGCGCTGGGGAAGGCGTGGCGGGGCATGGAGCAACCCGACCACGATCCGGCTCGTCGGGCCGGCATCGACGGATCCGACGGCCTGGTCGACGAGCTCGCCGTGCCGATCGACGGCAGACTCCGCCTCGTGGAGCGCGCCCTGCGGCAGGGGCACGGCGTGTCGGAGATCTCGTCCGCCAGCGGCATCGACCCGTGGTTCGTCGACCAGATCGCCGACATCGTGGAGGAGATCCAGGCGTTCGAGCGGCGGCCGCTGCCGGCCCTCGACGCCTCGGACATGTGGCACGCGAAGAGGGCCGGGCTCTCCGATGCCCGCGTGGCCGGATTGATCGATGCGCAGGAGACCGAGGTCCGCAGGCATCGTCAGGCGTTGGGCGTCGTCCCGGTCTTCAAGACGGTCGACACGTGCGCAGGTGAGTTCCCTGCGCATACCCCCTACCACTTCTCCGCCTACGAACAGGAGACGGAGGTCATCTCCGGGGAGCGGCCCAGGGTGGTGATCCTCGGATCGGGACCGAACCGCATCGGCCAGGGGATCGAGTTCGACTATGCGTGCGTGCACGCGGCGTTCGCGCTCGAGGAAGCCGGCGTCGAGTCGGTGATGGTGAACTCGAATCCCGAGACCGTCTCGACCGACTACGACACCTCGAGCCGGCTGTATCTCGAGCCGCTCGCGCCCGAGGACGTGCTCGCCGTGTGCACCGCCGAGCGCCCGGTCGGCGTGATCGCCCAGTTCGGGGGGCAGACCCCGCTGGGCCTCGCCAGGATGCTCGCCGACGAGGGATTCGCGGTGCTGGGCACGCCGCCGGCCGCGATCGACCTCGCCGAGGACCGAGGGAAGTTCGCCGAGCTCCTCGCGGAGCTCGGGATCCCCGCCCCGCCGCACGGCGAGGCGCGCACGTTCGAGGAAGCCCGTGCGGTGACCGGGCGCATCGGCTACCCCGTCGTCGTGCGGCCTTCCTACGTGCTGGGCGGGCGCGCGATGGAGATCGTCTACGGCGACGAGGAGCTGGGGTCGTTCGTCGACGGCGCCGCCGAGGCGTCTCCCGATCACCCCGTGCTGATCGACCGATTCTTGGAAGGCGCGATCGAGGTCGACGTCGATGCGGTGGTGGACGCCACCGGCGACGTCTTCGTCGGCGGGGTGCTCGAGCACATCGAGGAGGCGGGGGTGCACTCGGGCGACTCCAGCTGTCTGATCCCGCCGGCGACCCTGACCGAGGGGGAGCTCGACACGATCGAGGACATCACGCGTCGCATCGGCCGGCGTCTCGGTGTGATCGGACTGCTGAACCTCCAGCTCGCCGTGAAGGACGAACGCATCTGGGTGATCGAGGCGAACCCACGGGCCTCGCGCACCGTTCCGTTCGTCTCGAAGGCGGTGGGCGTGTCACTGGCCCGCATCGCCACCCTGGTGATCATGGGCTCGACCCTCGCCGCCCTGATCGCCGACGGCGTCGTGCCGGCCGACCCGCACCGGTATCGTCACCTGCCGTACACCAGCGTGAAGGCGGCGGTGCTGCCGTTCGGCCGGTTCCCCGGCGCCGATACCGTGCTGGGCCCGGAGATGAGATCGACCGGGGAGGTCATGGGCATCGACGCCGATCCCGGCATGGCCCTGGCCAAGTCGATGGTCGCCGCCGGACATGCGCTTCCGACCTCTGGCACGGTGTTCATCAGCGTCGCGAACCGTGACAAGCGCTCGATCGTCTTCCCGGCTCGTCGGTTCGTCGATCTCGGCTTCCGTCTCGTCGCGACCGGCGGTACGGCGGGGGTGCTGCGGCGCGCGGGCATCCCCGTCGAACGGGTGGCGAAGGTCAGCGAAGGGCCCGACAACGTGAGCGGGTGGATCCGCGACGGCCGGGTCGACCTGGTCGTCAACACGCCGTTCGGTCGTGGGCCGCGCACCGACGGTTCCCTCATCCGAACCGAGGCGACGAGCGCCGGCGTGCCCTGCGTGACCACGCTGCCGGGCGTGCTCGCGGCGTTGCGCGGCATCGAGGCGCTGCTCGGGCCCTCGGCCGAGCCGCACACGATCCAGGAGTACCATGCCGAGGCCATGGCCGAGCCGATGCACAGGCGCCCGACGTTCGGGGAAGCCGCCGTGAGCGGGGCCGGAACGGGGCCCGCGTGACCCGTGTCCGCGCCGAGGTGCTGTCGACCCGCAAGCTGGGTGCGTACCACTCGCTGACGCTGGTCGCTCCCGAGATCGCCGAGAAGGCGCGTCCGGGCCAGTTCCTGGCGGTGAAGATGCCCGAGGGGCGAGAGTTCCTGCTCCGCAGGCATTTCGCGGTGCACCAGGCGTCACGACGGGGAGGCTGGGCCGGCACGCTGGAGTTCGTCGTGGATCCGCGGGGCCCGGGATCGGAGTGGCTCGCTTCGGCGAAGGCCCACGAGTTCCTCGAGGTCATCGGTCCGCTCGGCACGGCGTTCGCCTACCCCAAGCGCCACACGAACTGTCTGCTCGTGGCCGAGGGACACGGGGCTGCGCCCCTCTACTTCCTCGCGCAGGAGCTCCTGGCCAGGCACAAGCGGGTCGACATGATCGTCGGCGCCGAGGACATGGATCGCGTGTTCAAGCCGATCGAGGGCAAGCGTCTCTCCCAGACGATCGCCATCGTGACCGCCGACGGCTCGCTGGGGGAGCGAGGGTCGGTGATTGACGTGCTCGCCGAGATGGTGGAGGGCACGAGCACCGAGGTCCTGTACGCGGCCGCCCCGTCGCCCACGCTGGCGAGGATCGCGGCCTTCTGCGCGGAACGCGCGATCCCCGCGCAGGTGGCGGTCGAGGAACGCATGGCCTGTGGTCTCGGGTTGTGTCAGACGTGCGTGGTGCCCGTCGCACGCAAGGACGGAAGCGGCTACGACCTCCTCCGTTCCTGCGTCGACGGTCCGGTCTTCAACCCCGCCCGCGTGGTGTGGGATCGATGGATCTCCGATGCTCCGACGATGTTGCCGACGCCCCCCGAGGGTCTCCCCGTGGTGCGGTCGTGGCCCGGGTGAAGCGGTCCCTGGCGGTCGACCTGGGCGGCATCGAGCTGCCGACGCCCGTGATGATCGCCTCGGGCTGCGCCGGCACCGGACGTGAGCTCTCGGGGCTGGTGGATCTCCGGAAGGTCGGCGGCGTCGTGAGCCGCACGATCACGATCGAGCCGGAGAAGGGCGCGCCGACCCCGCGGGTCGCCGAGTCTCCGGCGGGTGTCGTGTGGGCGACCGGCTTGCAGAACCCCGGCATCGATGCGTTCGTCGCCGACGAGCTGCCCCGGCTCGCGAGGTCCAACGGCCGCGTGATCGTCTCGATCGCGGGCGGCACGCTCGAGGAGTACGTGCGCCTCACGGGCGCCCTGCAGGGGCGGACGGAGGTCTCGGCGATCGAGGTGTACCTGTCCGGTACCGACCGGGAGCTCGGTCGTTCGGTGCTCGGGGCCCATGTCGATCGCGCAGCCGAGGTGGCCGGCGCCGTTGCCCGGATGTCCCTCGTTCCAGTGTTCGCGAAGCTCCCCATGCACGTCGCGGACCTGCCGGAGATCGCGCACGCAGTGGTTCGGGCGGGCGTGTCCGGGCTCACGATCGGGGGCCCGCCGCCCGCGCTCGACGTGCAGCCCGAACACCTGCGGCCGGGCCTCGGGGGGGTCACCGGATGGTTGAGCGGCCCGGCGCTGCTGCCGATGACGCTGCGGGCGGTCTTCGACGTGGCACGCGCGGTGCCCGACACGCCGGTCATCGCCGTGGGGGGCATCCGCAGCGGGGGCGACGCGGTCGAGGCCTTCCTGGCCGGCGCGTGGGCGGTGCAGGTGGGCACCGCGACCCTGATCGATCCGGCGGCACCGGTCTCGGTCGCTCAAGGCATCGTCGAGTACATGAAGGCGAAGGGCCTCGCCTCTCCCGCCGACGTACGGGCGAGGCTGCGCGTGCCGGCGTCGTTCGGCGCCGTGGCGCAGGAGCAGGCCGAGCCCCGATGATCCCTCGTCCACCTAACCCCTTGATCGTGGCGCTCGACGTCGGCGACCTCGCATCGGCGGAGCGGCTCGCGGGGGCGCTCGCGCCGCACGCCGGCATGCTCAAGGTGGGCCTCGAGCTGACCTGGGCGGAAGGGCCCGAGGCCGTCCGTCGGGTGGCGGCACACGGCCCGGTGTTCGTCGACGCCAAGCTCCACGACATCCCGAACACGGTCGAACATGCGATGGCCAACATCGCCGAGCTGGGCGTCGCGATGGTCAACGTGCACGCGCTCGGGGGGGTGACGATGATGCGTGCGGCCGTGGAGGGCGCGACGCGCGGCGCCGAGCGGGGCGGGCATCCCATGCCCCTCGTGGTCGCGGTGACGGTGCTGTCGTCGATGGCGGGGGAGGAGCTCGCATCGCCGGCCTCCCTCGCGTTCGAGGCGATGTCCGCGGGCCTCGACGGCGTCGTGGTCTCGGGGCAGGACGTGCGCGTCGTGCGTGAGACGTGCGGGGACGGGTTCTGCCTCGTCGTGCCCGGCATCCGCCCTCACGGCACCAACGGCGACGATCAGGTCAGGGTGCTGACCCCCTCGGCGGCGCTCGATGCGGGTGCCGACTACCTCGTGGTCGGCCGCCCGATCACCGCCTCGGACGATCCCGTGGGCGTGGCCCGAGGCATCGTGCTCGGCGCCCGCTGACGCCGGCTCGCGCCCGTCGCCAGGTGTCAAAACCGCAGGTCGCCGGGTACGTCGCGGGATTGTTGGGGTGAGACGGCCCTGCGTATACTCCCCGCGTTCTCGAACCCCCCGGTCGTCCGACACGAAGGAGCCACGTGATGGCACTACCGCAGCTGACCCCGGAACAGCGTGCCCAGGCACTCCAGAAGGCGGCCGCCGCACGCAAGGCTCGCGCCGAGCTGAAGGGCGAGCTCAAGTCCGGGAAGGTCTCGCTGCAGCAGGTGCTCGCGCGTGACGACGACACGGTCGGCAAGATGAAGGTCTCGGTGGTGCTGGAATCCCTGCCCGGGGTCGGGAAGGTGCGGGCGGCCAAGATCATGGAGGAGCTCGACATCAGCGCCACACGGCGGGTTCGCGGTCTCGGAGCGAAGCAGCGCGAGCAGCTGCTCGCCAAGTTCGCGAAGTAAGCGGCCGGCCTTGGCGGCTCGCCGAGGCTCCCTGTTCGTGATCGCCGGCCCGTCCGGGGTGGGCAAGGGCACCGTCGTCCGAGGCGTCCGCCGGCGTCTCGGCGACGCCGTCGTGTTGTCGGTGAGTGCCACGACACGGTCCCCGCGACCGGACGAGATCGACGGCGGGGACTACTTCTTCGTCGACGAGGAGGGGTTCGATCGCATGGTGCGCGACGGTGAGCTGCTGGAGTGGGCGGAGGTGTTCCACGGGCATCGGTACGGGACCCCAGCCGGCTCGGTCGAGTTCCATCGCTCCGCGGGGCGCGACGTGCTCCTCGAGATCGACGTGTTCGGTGCCCGGCAGGTGCGGGACCGGGCTCCCGATGCGGTGTTGATCCTGCTCGAGCCCCCCTCTCGCGACGAGCTCGAGCGCCGGCTCCGGGCCCGCGGGACCGAGTCCGAGGCCGACATCGCGGAGCGCCTCGCCAAGGCGGATCGAGAGCTCGCGCAACGCGACCGGTTCGACCACGTCGTCGTGAACGACGACGTCGAACGAGCATCGTCGCAGGTCGCTGCTATCATCGAGGCATCCAGGGCCCATCCGGGTCCTTCGGATCGTCCCACGGAGGATCCTTCCGCATGATCGAACCCAAGATCGACGACCTGCTGGCCGCGGTCGACTCGAAGTACTCGCTCGTGATCCTGTCGGCCAAACGAGCCCGCGAGATCAACAGCTACTACAACCAGCTCGGCGAGGGTCGCGGCGAGTTCGTGCCGCCGCTCGTGGAGAGCGGGTTCAGCAACAAGCCGCTCTCGATCGCGCTCGAGGAGATCGCTGAGGGCAAGATCGAGTACGAGCACCCCGAGGAACCCGTCGAGGCCGAGTAGTGCTGGCCGGCCGCCGCGTCCTCCTGGGCGTCACCGGCGGCATCGCCGCGTACAAGACCGCACACCTCGCCCGCTCGCTCGAAGGGGCCGGTGCCCTCGTCACGGTCGTCATGACCGAGTCGGCCACCAGGTTCGTCGGCCCCGACACGTTCGCCGCCCTCGTCGGCGGTTCGGTCCACACCTCGCTGTGGGAGCGCCCCGGCGACGTGCTGCACGTGCGCCTCGCGCACGAGTCCGACCTCGTCGTCGTGGCGCCGGCGACCGCGAACCTGCTCGCGAAGGTCGCGACCGGCCTGGCCGACGACCTGCTGACGTCCCTCCTCCTCGAGTACCGAGGGCCGATCGTCATGGCGCCCGCGATGCACACCGGCATGTGGGAGCACCCGGCCACGAGCGGGAACGTCGAGATCCTCCGCAGCCGCGCCGTGCGATTCGTCGGGCCGGAGTCCGGCTCGCTCGCGCACGGCGACGAGGGCATGGGGCGCATGGCCGAACCCGCGTCGATCGTCGCCGAGGCGGCAGCGGCTCTCGGCGCCTCGTCGTCGGGGGACCTGCAGGGTCGCGTCGTCGTGGTCACGGCGGGGCCGACCTACGAGGCGATCGACCCCGTGCGGTTCATCGGCAACCATTCGAGCGGGAAGATGGGCATGTCCGTCGCCTCCGAGGCCCGACGTCGGGGCGCAGACGTGCGTCTCGTGCTCGGACCGGGCACCGTGCCGCCGCCCCCCGGTGTCGAGGTCGAACGCGTCACGTCGGCCGAGGAGATGCGCACCGCGGTGATGAGGCACCTCGAGGCCGCCGACATCGTGGTGATGGCCGCGGCGGTCGCCGACTTCCGGCCCAAGCGAGCCGCGTCGGCCAAGATCAAGAAGGACGAAGGCACGCCCGACCTCCCGCTGGAACCGACCCCCGACATCTTGCGCGAGCTCGGGGAGATCCGACGACCGGGCATGGTGCTGGTCGGGTTCGCCGCCGAGACCGGCGACGTCGAGGCCGCGGGACGGGCGAAGCTCGCGAGCAAAGGCGTCGATCTGCTCGTCGCGAACGAGGTCGGTCGCCCGGGCACGGGGTTCGGCTCGGACACCGACCACGCGGCCGTGATCGACGAGGCGGGCCCCGGGGTTCCGCTCCGATGGTGGACGAAGACGGAGCTGGCCACCGAGCTGCTCGACCGCGCGGTCACCCGTCTCGGCTAGACTCCCCGCCAACATGAGCCAGATCAATCTCTTCTCGTCCGAGTCCGTCACCGAGGGGCATCCCGACAAGCTCGCCGACCAGATCTCCGACGCGATCCTCGACGCGTTCCTCGCGGAGGATCCCGACAGCCGCGTGGCCTGCGAGACGCTCGTCACGACCGGGCTCGTCTTCGTCAGCGGCGAGATCACCCTCGCCCAGGGGTGGGTCGACGTGCCATCGATCGTCCGTTCCACGATCACCGAGGTCGGTTACACCGACGCTCGGGTGGGCCTCGACGGCGAGACGTGCGGGGTCATGACGGCCATCCAGGAACAGTCCCCCGACATCGCCCGCGGCGTCGACGACGCCCTCGAGCATCGGGCGGAGCACTCGGGCGACCCCCTGGACCATCTCGGAGCGGGTGACCAGGGCATGATGTTCGGGTTCGCCTGCGGCGAGACCGATGAGCTCATGCCGCTGCCCATCGCGATGGCTCATCGCCTCTCACGCCGGCTCTCCGACGTGCGGAAGGCGGGCGTGGTGCCGTACCTGCGGCCCGACGGCAAGTCACAGGTCTCGATCGAGTACGCCGACGGGCGTCCCGTGCGCGTCGACACGGTGTTGATCTCCGCGCAGCACCGTGAGGAGGTCGACGTCGAGACGCTGCTCGCTCCCGACATCGAGGCCGAGGTGATCGACCCGGTGCTCCGCGAGTTCCCCGACCTCGACAGCTCGGGGGTCCGGGTTCTCGTCAACCCCACCGGGCGCTTCGAGATCGGCGGACCCAAGGCCGACACGGGACTGACGGGTCGCAAGATCATCGTCGACACCTACGGCGGGTACGCGCCGCACGGTGGCGGGGCCTTCTCCGGCAAGGACCCGACGAAGGTCGACCGCTCCGCGGCCTACATGGCGCGATACGCCGCGAAGAACCTCGTCGCCTCCGGTTTGGCCGAGCGGGCCCAGCTCCAGCTCGCCTACGCGATCGGCACGGCCCATCCGGTGAGCCTGACGCTCGAGACCTTCGGGACCGAGCAGGTCGATCCCGAACGGCTCCGGTCGGCCTTGTGGGACGTGTTCGACTTCCGGCCGGCCGCGATCATCCGCGACCTCGACCTGGCCCGGCCGATCTACCGTGAGACCGCCGCGTACGGCCATTTCGGCCGCAAGGAGTTCCCCTGGGAGGGGACCGACCGCGTCGAGGACCTCCGCGCCGCCGTCGCCTGAACATCCTGAGCCCCTGGCGGGGCCGGTCGCGATCTGCGTCGACCGACCCCTGCTCAGCCTCGACCGGGCGTTCACGTACGACCTGCCGGCCGAGCTCGGGGCGGGACTCGGGTCGCTGGTGCAGGTGCCGTTCCACGGACGTCCGGTGCGGGGATGGGTGCTCGGCCCGACCGACGATCTGCCGTCCCGCATCCTGAACGTCAGGAAGCTCGTGTCCCCGACGAGATGGTTCGACGCCGAGGGTCTCGAGCTGTGCCGGTGGGTGAGCGAGCGCTACGTCGCGCCGCTGGCGGCCGTGCTCGAGCGGGCGACGCCCCCGAGGGTCGCCGGCGAGGAGGGGCCGGAACGGCTCGCCGGCCCTCGTCGGATCGATCCCGTCGCGCCCGTGGAGCACGTGCTCGCCGAGTACCGCGACGGGCCCACCCTGCTCGCCGCGATCGGCGACCGCAGGCCGAGCGCATGGCTGCTGCGGCCCGTCCCCGAGCACGAGTCGGTCTCGGTGGTCCAGCTGGTCGCCGCGGCTCTCGCCTCGGGGCACCGCGCGCTCGTGATCGTGCCCGAAGCCGCGCCCGTGCCGGGCACCGCCCGTGCGATCGCGGATGCGTTCGGCGACCGGGCGGCGCTCCTGCTCGCCGGGTCGAAACGTGCCCGGTTCCGGACCTGGCTCGACGTGCAGGCGGGGCGATACGACGTGGTCGTCGGGACGCGACCGAGCATCTTCGCACCGGTTCCCGATCTCGGGTTGATCGTGATCGGGCGAGAGTCCCACCCCGCCCTGCGGGAGGACCGAGCGCCGTACTACCACGCTCGCGACGTCGCGCTGGCTCGCGGTCGGATCGCGGGCGGGGTCGTCGTGCTCTCCGCGCTCGCACCCTCGTCCGAGGCCGCGGCGCTCGGGTTGACACCGGTGTCGCCACGCCGACGCACCTGGGTCCCGGTGGAGGTGGTGGCGCCGGGCCCCGAGGGACGGGCGCCGCGCCTCGTGAAGGCCCTCGGCGCCGCATCGAGAGCGTTCCTGTACTCGCCGCTGCCCGGCTACGGGGTCGCGGCGGTCTGCCGTCGCTGCGGGCGGCCCGCGGCGTGCGCCGGCTGTGGCGGCATGCTGCGATCGAGCGAGGGCTCGGTGCGCTGCGTCGTCTGCGAGGCGGAAGGTCTCTGCAGGGCCTGTGGCGCCCGTGATTTCGGGTTGCGCAAGGGCGGGCAGGAACGCGTGGAGGAGTGGGCGGCTCGCATCGCTCGTTCACGTGTCCATCGGCTGGCCGAAGGCGAGGCGCCGCGGCTCCCCGATGAAGGCGAGGTGCTCGTCGGCGGGCCCGAAGACGTCCGGGACTTCGGGGCGGGCGGGCTCGAGCTCGTCGCGATCCTCGACGCGGACCTCGCCGAGCGGCGTCCGGGGTTGACGGCGCGCGAGCGGGCGGTCACGACCTGGTTCGAAGCGATCGCGTGGGCCAGGCCCGGCGGGCGGGCGATCGTGCAGGCCTCGCGTGCGAACGATCCGGCGATCCAGTCGCTCGTGCTCGGCGATGCGAGGCGGTTCCATCGGGACGAACGCCGGCGGCGGGCGGATGCCGGCTTCCCGGTCGGCTCGGCGGTGTTCCGGGTGGCAGGCGGGCCCGGGCTCGGTGAGACGCTGTCCGCCCTCGAGCCCATCACGCTGCTCGTCTCGTCGTCGGAAGGACGAACGGTATGCTTGCTCGCGCTCGATCCGGGCGACGTGCCGGCGTTCGGGCGGGCCGCCCGCGAGCTCGCCGAGCGCGATGCGGTCGTCCGTGTCGAAGCCGAGCCGCATCTGTAGCCGCGAGCGGGGAGAGTCGCCCGGTGATCCTGCCCATCCGCATCCTCGGCGACCCGGTGCTCCGCGAGCCCGCGAAGCCGGTCACCGAGTTCGATCGACGGCTGCGCGCCCTGCGTGACGACATGCTCGAGACGATGTACGACGCTCCGGGGGTCGGGCTCGCCGGTCCGCAGGTGGGTATCTCCCTGCGGCTGTTCGTCTTCGACGACGGGGAGACCGGACCGCACTTCGTCGCGAACCCCCTGCTCTCCGGCACGGAGGGTGAGCTCCTCGAAGAGGAGGGGTGCCTGTCGATCCCGGGTCCCTTCCACGACACGCCGCGGGCAGCCCGCGTCACGTGCCGCGGCCAGGACATCGAAGGAGCGCCGTTCGAGATGACCGGGGAAGGCCTGCTCGCCCGCATCTTCCAGCACGAGACCGACCATCTCGACGGCATGCTGTATACCGATCGCCTCGACGAGGACGGCAGGCGCTCCGTCATGGCCGAGCTGCGCCGCATCGAGCTGGGCCTCGAGGAACCGCCGCCGAAGCGGTCGCGAGCCCTCCGCTCCGAGGATTGACCGCGTGCGGGTCGTCTTCCTCGGCAACGACCCGTGGTCGGTGCCGTCGCTCGTCGCCGTCGACGCCGCCGAGGGGATCGACGTCGAGCTCGTGATCACGAACCCGCCGCGTCCAGCCGGCCGAGGCGCCCGGCTGACCCCGACCCCGGTCGCGGAGGCGGCGCGGCGACTCGGGACCCCTGTGGCCGAGGTGGCCGGTGTGCGCGGGGGGGCGGGGCTCGCGCTCGTCGACGAGGCACGTCCCGACGCGATGATCGTCGTGGCCTACGGCGAGATCCTGCCCGCCCGGGTCCTCGACGTGCCGAGGCTCGGCACCGTGAACCTGCACTTCTCGCTCCTGCCTCGGTGGCGGGGCGCCGCGCCCGTGCAACGAGCGATCCTCGAAGGCGACGACATCACCGGGGTGAGCGTCATGCTCCTCGACGAGGGGCTCGACACCGGCCCGGTCCTCGCGAGCCTCGAGGAACCGATCCATCCCGACGACGATGCCGGGGGGTTGGGCGAGCGCCTGGCCCGGCTCGGCGCTCCGCTCCTCGTCGAGGAGCTGCGTGCCCTGCAGGCGGGAACCGCGGTCTCGGTCACCCAAGACGATGCGACGGCCACCTACGCCTCGAAACCTCGACCCGAGGAACGCGTGATCGATTGGGAGGATGCGGCCGACTCGATCGTGCGGCGGGTGCGGGCGTTCGCGCCGACGCCGGGCGCGACGACGACCTTCCGCGACGCGCCGCTCAAGGTGCTGCGGGCCGCGGCGCGCGCCGACGGCGACGCGCCCGAGGAGGGGGCGTCGCCGGGCGAGGTTCGTGTCGGCCGCGACGGCGTTCCCCTGGTGACCGCGTTCGCAGGCGAGGTGGCGCTGCTGGAGGTCGCGCCCGCAGGGCGGGCTCGCATGCCGGGTGCCGACTGGGCGCGAGGTGCTCGCCTGGAGCGCGGGGAACGTTGCTCATGAGGCAGACGGCTCGCTCCGTCGCGCTCGAGGCGATCCGCCGGGTGACCGACGAGGGCGCCTATTCCACGATCGTGATCCCGGGCGCGTTGCGGCGATCGCGACTGGACGCCCGCGACCGGGCGTTCGCGACCGATCTCGCCTTCGGCACGATCCGTCATCTGCTCTCGATCGATCGGGCTCTGGACCGAGTGGCCAGCCGCCCGGTGTCTCGGATGTCACCGATCGCGAGGACCGTCCTGCGGCTCGGCGCGTATCAGGTGCTCTTCACCGACGTCGCCCGGCACGCCGCGGTCGGTGAGACGGTCGGGCTCGCCGGCGATCGCGAACGAGGCTTCGTGAACGCGGTGCTTCGACGCCTCGTCCGAGAGCCGCCGGCCTGGCCAGAGGGGTCGAGCGAGGCCGACGTCTCGGTGCGCACCGGGCTCACGCCATGGGCCGTGCGCGAGCTCGGGCGCCTGCTGCCGGCGGAGGAGGTCGAGACCGCGTCACGCGCGTTCGCGGCCGGGGCGCGCCTCTGCGTCCGCGCGAACACGGCCGTCATCGACGCCGGATCCTTCCGAGTCGCGCTCACTGATGCGGGCGCCGAACCCGTTCCCGCGCCGCTCGACCACACGTGCTTCCTGTTGGAGCACGGCGACCCGCGCGCGCTTCCCGGGTACGCGGCGGGCTGGTTCGCGGTGCAGGATCAGGCGTCGGCGTTCGTCGTCGGGGCGCTCGATCCGCGGCCGGGCGACCGCGTGCTGGACGCCTGTGCCGCGCCGGGCGGCAAGACGTCCTACGCCTGCGCACTCGTGGGTGATGCCGGGTTCGTGGTGGGGGCCGACCTGCACCCTGGGCGGGCGGGACTGATCCGGCGCGGCGCGGACCGGCTCCGGGTGCATCCGCTCGTCCTCGCGCAGGATTCGACCGCACCGGCGCTCCGCGGCTCGTTCGATCGCATCCTGGTCGACGCGCCGTGTTCGGGCCTCGGCTCGGCCCGGCGCCGCCCGGAACTTCTGTGGCGCAACGAGAAGGGCGATCTCAGCAAGCTCGCACGGAAGCAGGTGGCGATCGTGTCGAGCCTCGTCGATCTGCTCGAGCCGGGCGGACGGCTCGTGTACTCGGTCTGCACGTTCCCACGGGCCGAGACCGATGCCGCGGCCGACGCGATCGTGCGACACCGTCCCGACCTCGTTCCCCTCACGATCGACGGCCCCGAGGGTCCCGCGGAACGCGTCCGGCTGTGGCCGCATCGCCACGGAAGCGACGGCATGTTCGTCGCCGCGTTCACCAAGAAGGCGTAGAGCGGCCGGTACGATGCCCGGCATGGGGAAGCTCGCGGCATCCATCCTGTCGGCGGACCTCGCCCACCTCGCCGACCAGGTCAAGCTCGTCGAAGAGCATGCCGACATCATCCATATCGACATCATGGACGGGCATTTCGTACCTCCGATCGCGTTGGGCACGGTGGTGGTCGCATCGCTGCGGCCATACACCGATCGCACCCTGCACGGTCACCTGATGGTCGAAGCTCCGGAGTCGTACTTCGACGAGCTGGCCGATGCCGGCCTCGAGGTCGTCTCGTTCCATCACGAGGCGGTCGCCGACCCCGGCACGACGATCGACAAGGCTCGTGCCGCGGGCCTCGGAGCCGGCGTCACCATCAACATGCAGACGCCCACCGACGAGGTCGTTCCGTACCTGGATCGCGTCGACGACGTGATGCTCATGAGCATCGACCCGGGATGGAGCGGGCAGACGCTCGACCCGGGCGTCTATCCCCGTATCGAGCAGGTGCGCGCCGAGATCGACCGACGTGGTCTCGACATCGACGTCGAGATCGACGGCGGGGTGAAGGTCGACAACGCCCGGCGGGCCGTCGACGCGGGCGCCACCGTTCTGGTCAGCGCGAGCGGTGTCTTCCAAGCGGCGAACCCGGCGGAGAACGCCCGCGTGCTCCGGGCGATCGCGAACGGCGAGGCCGCATAGATGCCCGAGACGATCCTGGTCGTCGACGACGATCCGGACATCGCCCGGTTCGTCGAGGTGAACCTGCGGTCCGCCGGATACGAGGTGGCCGTCGCCGGCGACGGCGAGGTGGCGCTCACCCAGGCGAGCATCCTGCGCCCCGATCTCGTGCTGCTCGACGTGATGATGCCTCGCCTCGACGGGTTCGAGGTGGCGCAGCGCCTACGGAAGAACCCCCAGACCGCGAACACCAGCATCATCATGCTGACGGCCAAGGCGCTGTCGGGCGACAAGGTCACCGGGCTGCAATCGGGCGCCGACGACTACATCATCAAGCCGTTCGATCCGATCGAGCTCCTGGCACGGGTGAAGGGCACGCTGCGCCGGGCCAAGGAGATGCGCAACCTCTCCCCGCTGACCGGGTTGCCGGGCAACATCCGGATCCAGGAAGAGATCGAGCGTCAGGTCCGCGAGGGGGCGCCGTTCGCCGTGCTCTACTGTGACCTCGACAACTTCAAGGCCTACAACGACCAGAAGGGATTCGTGCGGGGCGACCGGTTGATCCAGACGACGGCGCGGATCATCCAGGACGCGGTCGCTACCCACGACGGGGTGAACGGGTTCGTGGGCCATGTCGGGGGAGACGACTTCGTCGTCGTGGTCGGTCCCGAGTCCGCCGAGAACGTCGCCAAGGGCATCTGCGAGGGATTCGACCTCGCGAAGCCGGAATTCTACGAACCCGAGGACCTCGAACGCGGCTCCGTGCGCCTCGAGGATCGCAAGGGCGTGATGCAAGACATCCCGCTCGTCGGCATCTCGATCGGCATCGCGTCGAGCGCCCGGCGGCCGTTCGCCCACTACGGCGAGGCCGTCTCCGTGGCGACCGAGATGAAGCAGTTCGCCAAGCGCGAGGCCGGGTCTTCGTACGCGATCGACCAGCGCTCCTCCTGACCGGCCCGGCGCTCGCTCGGTTCCTCGCCGGCGGTCGGTCCGCGTATACTCGGGCCGAGAGCTCGTTTCCGGGGCGGGGTGCAACTCCCCACCGGCGGTGAGAGTCCGCGACCCCACGGCCGCCAGTCGTGGGTGGATCCGGTGCGATTCCGGAACCGACCGTGACAGTCGGGATGGGAGGAGACGGGCACACGGTTCGGCCGGTATCCCCACCGGTTTCCGACCGCCGTGCGCCTGCCGTGCCCACCCGCCTCGGGCGGGAGGATGCGATGGCACGGGACCACGAGGCGTACATGCGGCGCGCCCTTGAGCTCGCGGAACGCGGCTGGGGTCGCGCCTCGCCCAATCCGCTCGTCGGAGCCGTCGTGGTGCGCGAGGGCTCGGTGGTCGGCGAGGGCTGGCACGCGGGCCCGGGAACCGCTCACGCCGAGGTGATGGCGCTCCGTGAGGCCGCGGGCCGGGCGCGTGGGGCCACGGTCATCTGCACGCTCGAGCCGTGCGATCACTTCGGGCGGACCCCGCCTTGCACGCGGGCGCTGATCGAGGCGGGGGTGGCCAGGGTGGTCGTGGGCGCTACCGATCCCAACCTCGGAGCCGACGCTCCGGGCATCGCGGAGCTCCGCGCCGCGGGCGTCGAGGTCGAGGTGGGCACGCTCGAAGCGGAGGCCCGCTCACTCAACGTCGCGTTCGACCGCCACGTTCGCACCGGAAGGCCGTTCGTGATCTGGAAGTCGGCCTCGAGTCTGGACGGGAAGGCGGCCGCGGCCGACGGCTCGGCACGATGGATCACCGGAGAGGCCTCGCGTGCCGACGCCCACCGGCTGCGGGCATGGTCCGACGCGATCGTCGTGGGCGCAGGCACCGCGATCGCGGACGACCCGGCGCTCACGGTCCGTGGCGAATACGCCGGAACGGCTCGGGCGCCGTTGCGCGTGGTCGTCGACTCGTCGGGGCGGGTGCCGCCCCGGCTGCGTCTGTTCGACGACACCGCGCCGACGCTGGTGGCAACGACCGACCGCGCACCCGAGCATCGCCTCCGAGCCTGGAGCGACGCCGGGGCCGACATCGTGGTGGTCGAACGCGACGCCGACGACCGTGTCTCCCTCTCGGCCCTGGCCGAGGATCTCGGCAAGCGTGACGTGCAGGGGTTGCTCGTCGAGGGCGGACCGACCCTGGCGTGGAGCGCCGTGCTCGACGGCCTCGTCGATCGCGTCGTGATGTACGTGGCTCCCTTGCTGGTCGGAGGGGCCTCGGCGCCCACCGTGCTGGCGGGCTCCGGGTTCGCTCCGATCACGTCGGGTCTGCGCCTGGGGCCGCTCCACGCGGCGCCGATCGACGACGACCTGAAGGTGGTGGCCGATGTTCACGGGCATCGTTGAAGAGCGGGGCGCGATCCGGCATTTCGACGGCGGCCGGCTCGAGATCGCGTGCGACGCCGTGCGCGCTGACGCCTCGATCGGGGCATCGGTCGCGGTCAACGGCGTCTGCCTCACCGTGGTCGATCGCATGGACGAGGGGCTCGCCTTCGATCTGTCCGAGGAGACGATCGCTCGATCCAACCTGAGCCAGCTGGGGGAGGGAGCGCCGGTGAACCTGGAGCGTCCCGTGAGCCTCGCCGCCCGGTTGGGCGGGCACCTGGTCCAGGGGCACGTCGACGGCCTCGGCCTGGTCGCCGATGTGGAGCTCGACGCGTCCGGCGGCGCGCGTGTGCGCATCACCATCCCTCCGGAGCTGCGGCGCTATACGGTCGAGAAGGGCTCGATCACGGTCGACGGGGTGAGCCTGACCGTGGCCGAGCACCACGACGACGGGGTCACGGTCGCCCTCATCCCGCACACGCTCGAGGTGACGACGCTCGGCGCTCTGGCGCCCGGCGATCGGGTGAACATCGAGGTGGACATGCTCGCCAGATACGTGGAACAGCTCATGTCCTCGCCGACACGTGCCGCCGAGGGAGCCGTCGCGAACCACGCGGAAGGAGCCACACATGGATGACACCGCACATCAGGCCGCCGGCGCCATGTCGTTCTCCACGGTTCCCGAGGCGATCGAGGAGATCCGCCGGGGCCGCATGGTCCTGGTCGTCGACGACGCCGATCGCGAGAACGAAGGCGACTTCATCATGGCGGCGGAGGCCTGTACGCCCTCGGCCGTGAACTTCATGGTCACCCACGGGCGTGGCATCGTGTGCCTCCCGTGCGCCCCGTGGCGGTTGGACGAGCTCGGCATCGCCCAGATGGTCACCGAGACGACCGACGGGCACGAAGCCGCGTTCACGGTGTCCATCGATTTCCGCCACGGCACCACGACGGGCACGAGCGCGCATGACCGTGCGATCACGGCGAAGGCCGTCACCGATCCCGCGGCGGTGCCGCAGGACTTCCAGAAGCCCGGGCACGTGTTCCCGCTCCGGGCCAAGGAAGGCGGTGTGCTGCGCCGGGCGGGTCACACCGAGGCCGCCGTCGACCTCGCCGAGATGGCGGGCATGTTCCCGGCGGGGGTCATCTGCGAGGTCATGAACGACGACGGCACGATGGCGCGCCTGCCCGAACTGCTCCGTGTGGCGCAGCAGCACGACATGAAGCTGATCTCGATCGCCGACCTGATCGGATACCGCCGCGGGCTTGAGATGCTCGTCAAGCGGGTCGCCGAGGCGGCGATCCCCACCCCCTACGGCGAGTTCCGCTCCTTCGCGTACGAGAGCCTGGTCGACGGCCGGGAACACGTGGCGCTCGTGATGGGCGACCTCGGTGACGGCGTGAGCGTCCTCACTCGGGTGCACTCCGAGTGCCTCACGGGAGACGTCTTCGGCTCCCGGCGGTGCGACTGCGGCGCCCAGCTCGACCGCGCGATGGAGATGATCTCGCACGAGGGCCGCGGGGTGGTCCTCTACGTTCGTGGCCACGAAGGTCGCGCGATCGGGCTGTCCCACAAGCTCCGTGCCTACGAGCTGCAGGACCGAGGGCGCGACACCGTCGAGGCCAACCTGGAGTTGGGGTTCCCCGCAGACCAGCGCGACTACGGCATCGGCGCCCAGATCCTGGTGGATCTGGGCGTGAGGACCATGCGCCTGCTCACGAACAACCCGACCAAGCGCGCCGGTCTCGAAGGACACGGGCTCGCGATCGAGGAACGGGTACCGCTGCGGATCGATCCGACCCCCGAGAACATCGGATACCTCCGAACGAAGCAGGAGAAGCTGGGCCACCTGCTCGACGTTCCGAAGTCGGGATCAGACGCGGAGGCGCGCGCGTGACCACGTTCACGGGGGGGCGCGAGGGCTCGGGCCGACGGTTCGCCGTGGTGGCCGCGCGGTTCAACGAGATCGTGACGGCGAAGCTGGTCGACGGGGCGACGGCTGGGCTCGCGAAGCACGGCGTGGCCGAGGGCGACGTCGACGTCGTGTGGGTGCCGGGCGCGTTCGAGATCCCGTTGGTCGCCGCGCGCCTGGCGGGGTCCGGCGGGTACGACGCCGTGATCTGTCTGGGCGCGGTGATCCGGGGAGAGACGGGGCATTTCGACCTCGTGGCCAACGAGGCCGCCCGTGGGATCGCCCGGGCCTCGCTCGAGACGGGCGTCCCGCTGATCTTCGAGGTGCTCGCGACCGACGACCTCGCGCAGGCCGAGGCCCGCGCCGGCGGCGCGCACGGGAACAAGGGCTGGGCGGCCGCCGAGGCGGCGCTGGAGATGGCCGGACTCCTCGAGCGCCTTCCGGCCGTCGAGACGACCGGCCGTTGACGGCCGGCCACGACGTGCTTGGATAGGACGACGTGGAGGATCGTCGATGATCGTCGACAAACCCTGGGGCAAGGTCGCCACCTACTCGTTGAACCAGCCGTCATCGGTGCGGGTGATCACCGTCGAGCCCGGGCAGGAGACGAGCGTCCATTTCCACCGCATGCGTGACGAGATGTGGGTCGTGCTCGACCAGGGCCTGACGATCGAGATCGGCAATCGCATCGTCGAGGCGCAACCAGGGGAGGAGTTCATGATCCCCGCCGAGGAGACCCACCGGATCCGGTGCACGGCTTCCACTCGGGGTCGGATCCTCGAGATCGCGTACGGCTACACGACCGAAGACGACACGCAGCGGCTCGAGGACGCGTACGGGCGACCGCTCGAGCCCGACTGGTGATGCGTCGACACCCTCGGTGTTCCACCCCTATACTTCCCGGCCAGAAGTGCACGTTCGTGTGTTCGTCATGCACCGGGCATGCCCGGTGCTCGTTCGTCTGTAGCGCGATGAGGAGGTGATGCGGGGTCTCCACCGATCCGAGGATCAACGACCGGATCCGGGCCCCCCAGGTGCGCCTGGTGGGGGCCGACGGCCAGCAGATCGGGGTCGTCGACACGCGAGAGGCCCTGCGTCAGGCCCTCGAACTCGATCTCGATCTCGTCGAGGTGGCGCCGCAGGCGAACCCGCCGGTCTGCCGCATCATGGACTACGGGAAGTTCAAGTACGAGCGCGACGTGCGTCAGAAGGAAGCCCGACGGAAGCAATCGCGGACGGGACTGAAGGAGATCAAGTTCCGCCCGAAGATCGATCCCCACGACTACGCCACGAAGAAGGGGCATGTCGAGCGGTTCCTGAAGGCCGGCAACAAGGTCAAGGTGACGATCATGTTCCGCGGGCGCGAGATGGCCCACACCGAGCTGGGCCGAAAGATCCTCGATCGCCTGGTGGCCGATCTCGGTGAGGCGATCGTCGTCGAGTCGATGCCCAAGCAGGAAGGGCGGAACATGATCATGGTGATCTCGCCCAACAAGAAGTACCAGGAGGCCCAGGCCAAGGCGGCGGCGAGCGCCGAGGCGGCCCAGGCGGCATCGACCGAGCCGCAGGGTGCGGCGGAGCAGGTCCCCGAGCCCGCGACCGATCACGAGGGATGAACCCATGCCGAAGATGAAGAGCCACAGCGCCACCACGAAGCGCTTCCGCGTGACGCGGAAGGGCAAGGTGCTGCACCAGAAGGCCACCGGCAACCACATGCTCACGAAGAAGAGCGGGAGCCAGCGCCGCCGTATCGAGGGGTACGCCGAGGTCACGGCCGAAAAGAAGAAGATCAAGCGTCTCCTGGGGAAGGCCTGACCGATGGCGCGGGTGAAGCGATCGATCCATGCGAAGAAGAAGCGTCGCGCCGTGCTCGAGCAGGCCAAGGGGTACACCGGCACCCGCCGGAAGCGGTATCGGGCGGCCAAGGAACAGGTCATGCACTCGGGCATGTACGCCTACCGGGACCGTCGCGACCGGAAGGCCCAGTTCCGTCGCCTCTGGATCGCCCGCATCAACGCGGCAGTCCGTCCCCACGGCATGTCGTACTCGCGCTTCATCAACGGCCTGAAGGTCGCGGGTGTCGAGCTGGACCGCAAGATCCTCGCCGACATGGCCGTCAACGACCCGATCGCCTTCGCGGCGCTCGTCGAACGAGCGAAGACCGCCTCCGCCGAGGCCTGAGCCCCGCCCGGCGGATGGTCCGGTGCTGACCTCCGCCAAGAACCCCAGGGTCGCGAGCGCTGCCAGGCTGCGCAAGCGCGGGTTCCGCGAACAGGAGCGAAGCTTCCTGGTCGAGGGTGCGCAGGCCGTGGGTGAGGCGCTCGCCGTCGGCCGGCTCGAGACCCTGTTCACGTCGGACCCGCTCGACCCGCTGGCGGTGCGAGCCGCTCAGGCCGGAGTGCAGACGCATCACGTGACCGAGCAGGTGGTGAGGCACCTCACCTCTACCGTGACGCCCCAAGCCCTGATCGGCGTGGCGCCGTTCCTCGATGTGGAACTCCGAGCCGCCCTCGCCGAGGCGTACGGGGACGGGTCCGGCGGGTGTGTCGCCCTCGTGCACGAGGTCCGTGACCCCGGGAACGCCGGCACGGTGTTGCGGTCATGCGATGCGTCGGGCACGGGCGCCGTCGTCTTCTCGGCCACATCGGTCGACGTCTACAACCCCAAGACGGTCCGTGCCTCGGCCGGCTCGCTCTTCCATCTGCCCGTCGTGCGGGAGGCGGCGACGCTCGACGCCGTGGCGAGCGCTCATGCCCTGGGTGCCCGGGTCCTCGCCATGACACCGGACGCCGCGACGGACCTGTACCACACCGACCTCTCGGGGCCGATCATGTTCGTGTTCGGGAACGAGGCGCACGGGTTGTCCCGCGAAGTCGTCGCGGCGGCCGATGCCCGTGTGCGTGTCCCGCAGTCGGGCGGGGCGGAGTCGCTCAACCTCGCCGCCGCGGCCACGGTCTGTGTCTTCGAGTGGCAACGGCGCAGGCTCACGGCTCCCGAGGCGTTGGAGAGCATCGTCGCGGCCGCCGCTCACGACATCAGGTCGCCGCTGACGGCGATGAAGGGGTTCGGATACGCGCTCGAGCGGCGATGGAGCGCGATGGACGAGTCGCAGCGAGCCATGATGCTGCAGGGGATCGTCCACGACGCCGACCGGATGGACACGATCCTGCGGCTGCTGGTGGACGCCGCGCGGGTGGTCGGCGGCGACCTCGAGCTCTTCCGCGAGCAGGTCGACGTCGCGGAGTTGGTCGGAGCGGTCGCCGTGGCTCAACGCCGGGACCCCGGCCACCCACCCGTCGAGTGGGGGGGCGGAGCGGTCACGGCGTTCGTCGATCCCGGCCGGCTCAGGACGACGATCCTCACGTTCTGCGAGTCGCTCGTGTGGTGGGGCCGCGACGGAGCCATCCGCGTCGACGCCTCGATGCAGGGCGATGTGCTGCGGCTTCAGGCCTCGCGGACGGTGTCCGATCTCGCCGACGACCAGGTCGAGGCGCTGTTCCTGCCGCGGCGCCCGGGCGCAGGGGCCGGAACCAAGATCGGGCTGTTCGTCGCGAGAGGCGTCGCGGAGGCGCAGGGAGGCCGCTGCTGGGGGGCCGTCTCGGGCGGGCGGCTCACGTTCCACCTCGAGCTGCCGGCGGGACCCGCGACGCCGGCGAGCTGATCCCCTCCGTCGCCCGTCGGGCTCGTGACGGCCGTTAGACTCTGGCCCCTGATGGACCCCGAGGAGATGATCCGCTCGTTCGAGCTCGAGCGGGATCGTGGTGTGAGCCGGTTCGGTGACGCCGCGACGCTCGAGGAGCTCGAGGATGCCCAGGTCGCCACGATGGGTCGCAAGGCGCAGCTCAGCACCCTCCAGAAGGCGCTGGGTTCCCTGTCTCCCGAGGATCGCAAGCGCGTCGGCCGGGTCGCGAACGACGTGCGAGCCACGTTGCAGGCGGCGCTCGCGGATCGTCGCGAGCAGCTCGAACGGCAGGCCGAGGACGCATTGCTCGAAGAGGACCGGCTGGACCTGAGCCTCCCCGGGCGTGCCCCGAGGGTCGGTGCGTTCCATCCGCTGAGCATCATCGAACGTGAAGCCGTCGAGGTGTTCACGAGCCTCGGGTTCCGGGTGGTCGAGGGGCCCGAGGTGGAAGACGACTGGCACAACTTCCAGGCGCTGAACATCCCGCCCGATCACCCGGCACGCACGATGAAGGACTCGCTGTACGTCGATGTGCCGGGCCATCCCGAGCTGTTGCTGCGCACCGAGACCTCGGCTGTGCAGGTCCGAACGATGCTCGCTCAGCCGCCGCCGGTGTTCGTCGTGGCGCCCGGTCGCGTGTACCGGCGGGAGACCTCTGATCCGACGCACCTTCCCGTCTTCCACCAGATCGAGGGTCTCGCCGTCGACGAGGGCATCACGTTCGCGGACCTGAAGGGCACCCTCGAGGCGTTCGTCAAGGCGATGTTCGGCGAACGCCGCCGCATCCGGCTCGGGCCGGCGTTCTTCCCGTTCGTCGAACCGGGCTGCGAGGTCGGGGTCTCGTGCTTCCGGTGCGACGGGGCGGGGTGCCGGGTCTGCGGCACGGGCTGGATCGAACTCCTCGGCGCAGGCATGGTGCACCCGAGCGTGTTGGAGAACTGCGGCTACGACGCCGAGCGGCTCACCGGGTTCGCATTCGGTCTCGGCATCGAGCGTGTCGCGATGCTCCGGTACGAGATCCCCGACATGCGCATGCTCGTCGACGGCGACGTCCGCCTGGTGCAGCAGTTCCGGGGGGTCGCGTGAAGATCGTCTGGTCCTGGCTCCGCGAGTTCTGCCCGACCGAGCGAACGGCGCATGAGCTCGCGGACCGGCTGACCCTGCACGGGGTGAAGGTGGAAGAGGTCCTGCGCCCGTGGTCGGGCGTACGCGGCGTGGTGGTCTCGCGCGTGGTCAAGGTCGAGGATCATCCGAACTCGCAGAAGTTGACCGTGGTCACGGTGGACGATGGCGCCGGGGAACACGTGGTTTGCGCCGGCGTCCGGAACTACGACGCCGGCGACCTGGTGCCCTGGGCGCGACCGGGCTCTCGGGTGCCGGTGCTCGCCGAGCCGCTGGCGCCCCGCGACATGGGTGGCGTCGTGTCCCACGGCATGTTGTGCTCACCGAACGAGCTGGCGATCGCCGACGCGCACACCGGCATCCTCGTGCTCGACCCCGGGTCCGCGGCCCCCGGCGACGATCTCGTCGCCGCGCTCGAGCTCGACGACGAGGTCCTCGACATCGAGGTGGAGCCGAATCGCCCAGACTTCCTCAGCGTGCTGGGAGTGGCCCGCGAGGTCTCCGCCCTCACGGGAACGCCCCTCGTCGATCCGAGGCCGCCACCGGACGAGTCGACGGAGGCCGCAGCCGACGTGTCGACGATCCGGATCGACGCGCTCGACGGGTGCCCGAGGTACGTGGCCCGGGTGATCCGGGGGGTAGGTGGCGGCGCCACCCCCATCACGGCACAGGCCCGTCTCACCGCGTGTGGGATGCGGCCGATCTCGCCGGTCGTCGACGCCACGAACTACGCGATGCTCGAGCTGGGGCAGCCGCTGCACGCGTTCGACCTGCATCGGCTCGAGGGACCGGGCATCGTCGTGCGGCGGGCCGCCGACGGGGAGCCGCTGCGGACCCTCGACGGGGTCGACCGGGTGATGAGCGAGGGCGACCTGCTGATCTGCGACGTCGAGCGGCCGGTCGCGATCGCCGGGATCATGGGCGGGGCCACCAGCGAGGTCGCGGACGACACATCCGACGTGCTGCTCGAATCCGCCTACTTCACCCGCACCGGCATCCTGCGCACGGCTCGCCGGCTCGACCTGCACAGCGAGGCCTCTCACCGATTCGAACGCGGCACGGACCCCGAGGGCCTGGAGGACGGGGCCGCCCGGGGCGCCCAGCTGATGGCGGCCTGGTCGGGTGGAACGGTCTCCCGCGGCGTCGCCCAGGACGGGTCGACACCGCCTCGGCGGTGGGTGTCGATGCGCCCGCAACGAGCCTCGCGGCTGCTCGGGTACGAGGTAGCTCACTCCGAGGCCGAGGGGGTCTTCGAGCGCCTCCGCATGACGCACCGCGTCGCCGGCGACGCTCCTGAGGCATCGATCGAGGTCGAGGTGCCCGGATATCGGGTCGACATCGAGCACGAGGTCGACCTGATCGAGGAGGTCGCCCGGCTGCTGGGGTACGACCGCATCGGCACGCACGTCCCGTCCACCGGCCAGCCGGGCGGCGCGCCGGCCGGGTACCGCTTCCGACGGCGCGCGATCCAGGGGCTGGTGCGGTCGGGCCTGTACGAGGTCCGGCTGATGACCTTCGCTTCGTCGGACGATCTGGCGATGACCGGAGACACCGATGCGGTGCCGGTCGCCAATCCCCTGCAGGCCGACGAGAGGTTCTTGCGGACCAGCCTGCTCCCCGGGCTCGTGCATGCGATCGCTCGGAACCAGGCGCAGGGGGTCACGGAGACGCCGATCTTCGAGGCGGGGACGGTGTTCCGGCTCCACGGCGAGAACGTCGTCGAACGTCAGCACGTGGCGTTCGCGCTCGCCGGCCAGGCCGGCGAGCACTGGGACTCGCGGGTTCGATCCTTCGACGCCCTCGATGCGACCGGGGTGCTCGGGTCGTTGATGACCGATCTGGGTGTGCGCGACTGGGGGCTGGGCGACCCGCCGGGTCATCCGTTCCATCCCGGCCGCTCCGCGTCGGTGCTGGCAGCCGGCGTTCCGGTCGGCATCGTGGGCGAGGTGCATCCGCGCGTGGCGCGCGACCACGACGTCGTGGGGCGGCTGGCCGTCTGCGAACTGATCCTCGACCCGCTCATCGCCGGCGTCGACGAAGGCTCCGTGGTCGTGCGCGACGTGCCGAGGTATCCGCCGGTCCGTCGCGACCTCGCGTTCGTCCTCCCCGAGGAGGTCGCCGCCGGCGACGTCGTGGCCGCCATCGAGGAAGCCGCGGGTGAGCTGTTCGCTCGCAGCATGCTCTTCGATGTCTACCGTGGGGACCCTCTTCCTCCCGGCGCGAAGAGCCTGGCCTTCGCGATCGACCTGCGCGCGTCGGATCGAACCCTGACGGGGGAGGAGACTGAGCCCGTCGTGACGGCGATCGTGGAACGGCTCCGACGCGAGTTCGGAGCCGAGCTGCGGTCGGGTTGATCCGCTTCGAGCCCGCTTCGCGGTGCCCGGTAGCACCACGGCGACCGATGCCGATAGACTCCGCGCCGTGGTTCACGACTACCTCTCCGTCGACGACCTGAGCCCCAAAGAGCTGGAAGGGCTCCTGGACCTGGCCGCCGATGTGAAGGCGCGCCCGGAACACTACGAGGGGCGCCTCGCGGGCCGCTCGATCGCACTGATCTTCGAGAAGCCGAGCACCCGCACCAGGGTCTCGTTCGAGGTCGGCGTCGCACAGCTGGGCGCCCACCCCGTCGTGCTGTCCTCGAGCGACCTCCAGCTCGGCCGGGGCGAGACGATCGAGGACACCGGCCGGGTGCTCTCCAGATACCTCGACGCGATCGTGCTGCGCACGTTCGAGCAGGAGCGCCTCGAGGTGCTCGCCGAGGCCTCGGACGTGCCGGTCGTGAACTCGCTGTCGGACTTCGAGCACCCGTGCCAGGCGCTGGCCGACCTGCTCACGATGCGTGAACGGCTCGGCGCGCTCGCCGGCAGGACCCTGGCCTACCTGGGCGACGGCAACAACGTGGCGCATTCCCTGCTGCTCGGGGGCACGAAGGCAGGCATGCAGGTACGCATCGCGACCCCGGCGGGGTTCGAGCCGATCCCGCAGGTCGTCCAGCGGGCGGCGGAGATCGCCGCCGAGATCGGCGGAGGGGCCGCGGTGACGAACGACCCGGTCGGGGCGGCCCGGGGAGCCGATGTCCTCTACACCGATGTCTGGGCGAGCATGGGGCAGGAGGCGGAGACCGACGAGCGGCGGCTCGTGTTCACGCCGTACCAGGTGACGCAGGCGCTGGTGGATTCGGCCGCCGACGACGTCGTGGTCATGCACTGCCTGCCGGCGCACCGGGGGCAGGAGATCGCGGCCGAGGTGATCGACGGGCCAGGGTCGGCCGTGTGGGACCAAGCCGAGAATCGTCTGCACACGCAGAAGGCCCTGCTGCTCCGCCTGTTCGACGTCGCCTGAGGCGTCGCGGTGCCCAGATCCAACGACCTCGTCGAGCGGGCGCTCCAGGAATACGCGGATCTCCTGTCGATCGCGGGAAGCGACCCGTACAAGCCACGCGCGTACGAGAAGGCTGCGCGTGCCGTGGGCGGCTATCCCGAGGAGCTCGCGGAGCTCGATGAAGCCGGGGTCCTGTCGATCCCCGGGGTCGGCAGGTCGATCGCGTCGAAGGTCGTGGACATCCTGAAGACGGGGAGCTTCGACGAGCTGGACGAGCTCAGGGCTCAGGTCCCCGACGGTGTTCGGGCGATGACCGCGATCCCCGGGTTCGGTCCGAAGAAGGCGATGGCGGTCCACGTCCAGCTGGGGATCGACACCGTCGAGGCCTTGGCGGCGGCGGCCGAGCGGGGCGAGCTGGCCGGGATGAAGGGCTTCTCCCGCGCGACCGAACGCACCGTGATCGACGGTGTGCGCCGGTTGCGCTCGAGCGGTGGGCGGGTGAGGGTCGATCAAGCGCTCGAGGTCGCCGAGGAGCTGCTCGGGCGGTTGAGGCAGATACCCGGAGTGATCCGGGCATCGTACGCCGGCTCGCTGCGCCGCATGGCGGAGACGATCGGCGACGTCGACCTGCTCGTCGCGAGCGAACGGCCGTCGAGCGTGATGGATGCCCTGGTGGGGTTCGACCTCACGGAACGCGTCATCTCCCACGGTGAGACGAGATCCTCGATCGTGACGACGAGCGGTCTCCAGGTCGACCTTCGCGTGGTCGACCGGGAAGCGTGGGGCGCCGCCTTGATCTACTTCACCGGTTCCAAGGCGCACAACGTCCGCATACGCGAGATCGCCGTGCGCAGCGGGCTGAAGCTCAACGAGTACGGCCTGTTCCGAGCCAGATCGGGGAAGCTCCTCGCAGCCGAGACCGAGCAGGCCGTCTACGAGCGGCTCGGTCTCCCGTACATCGAGCCCACCTTGCGGGAGGACCGCGGGGAGATCGAGGCGGGGCTGGCCGGACAGCTCCCCGACCTGATCACGCTGCGGCAGATCCGCGGCGACCTGCACACCCACACGAACCTCACGGACGGCCTCGCGACCCTCGAGCGCATGCTGGAGGCCGCGTCCGAGCATCGGTACGCGTACTACGCGGTCACCGACCACGCGCCCAACCTGTTCATGCAGCGGATGACCGACGAGAAGATGCTCGAGCAGCGACACCGGCTGCGCGGACTGCAGGATCGTTACCCCAAGATGCGGCTGCTACACGGCACCGAGCTCAACATCGACCCCGACGGCGGGGTCGACTGGGACGACGGATTCCTCGCGGGGTTCGACCTCACCGTGGCGTCGGTGCATTCGCATTTCGGGCAGTCCAAGGACCAGATGACGCGGCGGGTGATCCGAGCGATCGAGCACCCACGAGTCAACATCATCGGGCACCTGACCACTCGCAAGATCGGGCGGCGCGATCCGATCGAGCTCGATCTCGAGGCGGTGTTCGCGGCCGCCGGGCGCACGGGCACCGCGCTCGAGATCAACGCGTACCCCGACCGCCTCGACCTGCGCGACGAGCACGTCCTGTGGGCCAAGCGTCACGGTGTGCGCTTCGCGATCGACACCGACTCGCACGCCGTCGGCCATCTCGACCTGATGCGGTTCGGCGTCGCGACGGCTCAGCGAGGGTGGCTGACGAAGGATGACGTGATCAATGCGTGGCCCGTCACGAAGCTCCGGCGGTTCCTGCGGAAGGGCCGGTCCTGAGCCGGCGGAGGCTGCCTCGATCCTTCTACGAGCGCGCCGCCGTGTCGGTGGCTCCGGACCTGCTCGGGCGGACGCTGGTGCGACGGCTGCCCGACGGCTCACGCCTGGCGGGCCGGATCGTCGAGACCGAGGCCTACGAGCCGGGCGACCCGGCGAGCCACGGCTTCCGCGGTCCCACGGCCCGCAACGCGGTCATGTTCGGTCCCGCCGGGTACCTCTACGTGTACTTCACCTACGGGAACCACTGGATGATGAACGTCGTCACGCGTTCCGTCGGCGAGGGGAGCGCGGTGCTCCTGCGAGCCGCCGAGCCGCTGGAAGGGCTCGACGCCATGGCGCGGGCGAGACGGCGTGACCGTCCGTCGGAGCTCTGCTCGGGGCCGGGGAAGCTCGCCCAGGCGCTGGCGGTGGATCGCTCGCTCGACGGGGCCGATCTCGTCGGTGGCCCCGACGTGTGGATCGAGTCAGGGACGCCCGTGCCCCGAGTCCGGGTGTCGTCGACGGCCCGTGTGGGGGTGCGAACTGGCCTGGAGCGACCGTGGCGCTTCCTCGTCGCGGGAGACCCCTCCGTCAGCCGGGGACGTCCGGGGCCTCCGACGGGTCGTCCGAGGACCTCGAGACCGTGATCGTGACCGTGCTCGTCTGGGCCGCTTCGGTGCCCGCGGAAGGCGCTTGGAAGATGACGATGCCCGCGGGTTGCGTCGACGCCTCGACGCGAACGCTCACGTAGAAGCCGGCCTGCTCGAGGGCGAGCTCGGCCGACGCCTGATCGAGGCCGATGACCGACGGCACGGACACCGACTGCACGCTCGTCGGGGTCGTGCAGACCCGGGTCGGCTCCGTGCCCTGGATGAACTGCAGGGTGTCGATGTTCTGGGGGAGCGTGTAGGCGTTCGGCAGACAGTACGGTGACTGGGTCACGTCGACGGAGATCGACAGGTAGCCCACCTGGGGGGTCGGGAACTCACGTGGGGGCAGTTTGGCCGTGGCGTGGTCCATGAACAGCCGCCAGATCTGCGCGGGCCAGGTTCCCCCGAACACCGTGATCCGCGTGCGCGGCGGTTCCATCGGGATCAGTCCCTCGTGGAACCCGATCCACACGGCGGCCGTGAGCTGGGGCACGGCTCCGACGAACCAGGCGTTCGTGTGCGTTTCGGCCGTGCCTGTCTTGCCGAACTGCGGCCGGCCGATGATCGCCGAGCGGCCGGTGCCGTAGCTCACCACGTCCTGCAGGATGTCGGTGGCCACCGATGCGACCTCCGGCTCGAGCACCTGCTTCGGATCCGGATGCGCCCCCCAGAGCGTCTTCCCCTGGGGGTCGGTGACGCTGATCACCGGCACCGGGCCCACGTGAGCGCCTCCGGTGGCGAGCGTGCCGTAGGCGCTGGCCATCTCGAGGGTGTTCGACTCGTTCGTGCCCAGCACCGCCGAGAGGTACGGTGAGAGGGGTTCGTGCGGTTCGGCCACCTTGGGGCAGCACCGCATGCCCATGCGCTCGGCGGTCTCGACGACCCGCTCGGGGCCGAGGCGGTCGATCAGCTGCGCGTAGACGGTGTTGACGGAGTTGACGGTCGCGCTCTGCAACGACATCGCGCCGTAACCGCTCCCCTCGGCGTTGGTGACGTGCCAGACGGTGCCACCGTCGAGCGGGATGTCGATGGAGGAAGGTGCGGCGAAGACGGTGGAGGGGCTGAAGCCGTTCTCGAGGGCGGTGACGAGCGCGTAAGGCTTGAACGCCGAGCCGGTCTGTCGACCCAGGCCCCCCTCGCCGGTCGCGAGGTTCACGCGACCGGCGTCGGAGTCCCTCCAGTAGTCGGAGTCCTTGCCGCCCACCATCGCCTTGACGAAGCCGGTCCGGGGGTCGATCACGGTCATGGCGCCGTCGGGATCCTCCGGGTAGGCGAGCACCGAGCGCACGGCCGATTCGGCAGCGTCCTGGAGCCGGGGCTCGAGCGTGGTCGTGATGCGCAGCCCCCCCGTGAACAGCAGCTTGTAGCGGTCCTGGCGGGTCGGCCCGAACGCCCGGTTCGCGAGGAACCACTCCTTGAAGTAGTCGACGAAGTAGGGGTAGCGGTAGCGCATCTCCGGCTCGCCCCTGCGCAGCACGATCGGCTCCCGAACGGCGGCGCGGTACTCGGCCGGGCCGATCATGCGCTGCTCCCGCATCAGCCGCAGGACCACGTTGCGTCTGCCGTACGCGCTCTCGGGGTGGATGAACGGGTCGAAGTGATTGGGGCGGGCGATCAGCCCGGCGAGCAAGGCCGCCTGGGCGAGCGTGAGGTCGGCGGCGTCGGTGGAGAAGTAGGTCTGCGCCGCCGATTGCACGCCGTAGGCACCCTCTCCCAGGTACACGGTGTTCAGGTACCTGGTGAGGATCTGGTCCTTCGACAGCCGATCCTCGAGCTGCCAGGCGAGGGCGGCCTCGTCCAGCTTCCTGCGGAAGGTCTCGGCGGAGCCGACGTAGAGGTTCTTCACCAGCTGTTGGGTGATCGTGGATCCGCCCTCCACGACGGAGCCCTGGTTGGCGTTGACGACCGCGGCCCGTGCGATCGCGCGAACGTCGACGCCGTGATGCACGTAGAAGCGCCGGTCCTCGATCGCCACGGCCGCGTCGCGGACGGCCAGGGACATCTGGCGCTCACGCAGCACGACGCGATCCTCGGCCGCGTGCAGAGGCGTGATCAACGTGCCGTCGGCGGCGTAGAGGAACGAGGTCTGCGCGAGCGGCAACGGGTCGTAGTCGTCGAGGCTCGGCACGGAACAGCTCGCCGCGACGACGACGAGCGACAGGACCGAGCCGATCGTGGGGAAGCGTCGGCGGTGGCGCATCGCCGGGCGAGTGTAAACCGGGGAACGCCCGCAACCACGGAGGTCGGCGGCATCCTCACTGGTAGCATCCGGCGCTATGGGTGATCCCGCCCGCCCCGTCACTCCCGTTGCGGAGCAACTGGCGGCGCTCGTGGCCGACGCGGCCGACATCGTGCCCGAGCACGCACTCCGCGAGAAGCTCGAGCTCGGCCGGCCGTTGCGCGTGAAGCTCGGCCTCGACCCGACCGCGCCGGCGGTCACGCTCGGATGGGCCGTGGTGCTCCGCAGGCTCCGCCGGTTCCAGGATCTGGGCCACATCGCCGTGCTGATCGTCGGGGACTACACCGCCCGGGTCGGCGACCCCTCAGGCAGGTCCGAGATGCGCCGACAGCTCTCCAAGGAGGAGGTCGTCGGCTACGCCGAACGACTCCTCGCCCAGTTCCGGAAGGTCCTCACCGACGAGCGGCTCGAGATCCGCCGCAATTCCGAATGGCTCGAGGACATGCGCATGGACGACGTCCTGGGCCTGACCGCATCGACGACGGTCGCGCAGATGCTGCAGCGCGACGACTTCGCCCAGCGCCACGCCGCCGGTGCCCCGATCTCGCTGATGGAGTTCATGTACCCGCTCCTGCAGGCCTACGACTCTGTGGCGGTGCGTGCCGACGTCGAGCTCGGCGGAACCGATCAGCTCTTCAACCTGTTGGTCGGGCGGCAGCTGCAGCGAGATCACGATCAGGATCCGCAGCTCGCCCTCACGATGCCGCTGCTCGAGGGGCTCGACGGCGTGCAGAAGATGAGCCAGTCGCTGGGCAACTACGTCGGCATCGACGAGCCGGCCGAAGAGCAGTTCGGCAAGCTCATGTCGATCCCGGACCACCTGATCGTCAAGTACCTTCGGCTCTGCACCGCGATGCCCGCCGAAGAGGTCGACGCGGTGGAGCGCGGCCTGGGCGAGGGATCCCTGCGCCCGAACGACCAGAAGCGACGCATGGCCCGGCTGGTCGTCGACCTCTACCACGGCGATGGAGCCGGTGCGCAGGCCGAGTCCAGGTTCGACATCCTCCACAAGGAGCACCGGGTGCCCGACGACGTGCCCGAGCGGGCGATCCCCCAGGAAGCTCGCCGCGGCTCGGTCGTCTGGCTTCCCAGGCTGCTCGTGGCGACGGGTCTCGCGAGCTCGAACGCCGAAGCCCGCCGTGCTGTACAGGGTGGGGGGGTGCGCCTCGACGGCGCGGTGCTGGACGATCCACAGGCCGAGTTCGAGGCCGATGCGCTGCGAGGCAAGATCCTTGCGGTCGGGAGACGCCGGTTCGTGCGCCTGGTCTGAGGCCGGGTTGACGCTTCCCGCACGGCTGCTAGCATGGGCGGTCGGCGCCGAGGCCCCTCCCCGCGTGCTCTGCTACGCTCGGGTTGGGCGTCGAGCGCCTCTCGCACCTTGAGAACTGAACAGTGTGTCGAAAGCCAGTGCCTTTACCCGTCAGGGTGATGGCTCGGTTCGCCGTGCCATCGGTATCCTGACGGCTGTACTGGATCCGTCCGGTCTCGATCGGGCGGAGCCAGATCACGAAGGTCGTGCTGGGCAGTGCCTGCCTCGCACGGCCGACTCCAACACCAGATAGCAACCCCCGGGCCTCGCGCTCGGGACGTCACTATCTCTACGGAGAGTTTGATCCTGGCTCAGGACGAACGCTGGCGGCGCGCTTAACACATGCAAGTCGAACGGTGAACCGGGCTTCGGCCCGGGGATCAGTGGCGAACGGGTGCGTAACACGTGGGCAACCTGCCCCAGACACTGGGATAACCCCGGGAAACCGGGGCTAATACCGGATACTCCGGTCGGATCACATGGCTCGACCGGGAAAGCTCCGACGGTCTGGGATGGGCCCGCGGCCTATCAGCTCGTTGGTGGGGTAACGGCCCACCAAGGCGACGACGGGTAGCTGGTCTGAGAGGACGACCAGCCACACTGGAACTGAGATACGGTCCAGACTCCTACGGGAGGCAGCAGTGGGGAATCTTGCACAATGGGCGGAAGCCTGATGCAGCGACGCCGCGTGGGGGACGAATGCCCTCGGGTTGTAAACCCC